>Ga0207664_10002331_pt1 | contig 12545 bp, 11 predicted proteins | sample LARL83metaG_FD_184349 | JGI IMG/M metagenome (GOLD analysis project Ga0207664, IMG submission 184349) | Corn, switchgrass and miscanthus rhizosphere microbial communities from Kellogg Biological Station, Michigan, USA - LAR L8-3 metaG... | ecosystem: Host-associated > Plants > Roots >...
GGAACCGTTGCACACGATCACCTTCGCCCCGTGCCGCGCCGCGATCCCGACCAGCCCGGCCGCCGGATGCACGCTCAGCGAACTGCCCACCGCCAGCATCAGGTCGCACTGCTCGGCGATCCGCCGCGCCCGGGCCAGCACCTCGTGGTCCAACGCCTGGCCGAACGAGATCGTCGCGGACTTCAGCATCCCGCCGCACGCCAGGCACGTCGGATCGTCCTCGCCGGCCGCGACCCGCTCCAGCGCCGTGCTCATGTCGCCGCCCGCGCCGCACGTCAGGCACACCGTGCGGAACATCGTGCCGTGCAGTTCCAGCACCAGATCGGGGTTCGAACCGGCCTTCAGGTGCAGGCCGTCGATGTTCTGCGTCAACAGGCCCGTCAGCTTGGCGGTGCCCTCGAAATCGACCAGCGCCCGGTGGCCGGCGTTCGGTGTGGCGTGCCACGCCGGATGGTCGACCCGCGCCCGCCACGCCTGCTCGCGGACCTCCCGGCTGCGCATGTACTCCCGGATGTCGGTCAGCTTCTCGGCCTTCGGATCACGCGTCCACACGCCGTTGGGGCCACGGAAGTCCGGGATGCCCGAATCGGTGGAGATACCGGCCCCGGTCAGCACCGCGACCCGCCGTGCCGCCGCCACCAACGCCTGCGCCCGCGCAGTGCTCATTGCTAAACCTTTGCAGATCTGTAGTACGCCTCGGCGCCCGGATGCAGCGGCACCGGCTCGGTGAAGATCGCGGTGTGGACGTCGATCGCGAGCGCCGCCGTGTTGACGACGGCCAACTGCCCGGCGGCCTCGAACAGGCCGCGTACCAACGCTTCCGCGACGTCGTCGGGCATCTGGTCGGTCACGAGCAGCACGTTGGGCACGGCTAGCGTCGTCACCTGCGGGCTGCCCTGGCCGTACGTGCCGGCCGGCACGACCGCCTGGCTGTACACGGGATAGTTCTGCAACATCGCGGTCAGTACGCCGGAATCCTTGCTCAGGTCCAGCAGCCTGACCGGGACCGAGCGGTCCAGGTTGGCGAGGCTCTGCGTCGGAATGCCACCGGACCAGACGAACGCGTCGATGCGGCCGTGGCTCATGTCGATGATCGAGTCGTTCAGGTTCTCGTCGACCGGGGCGACATTGACGTTCGCCGTGTGAAGGATCCGGTTCGCGACGAGTTGTGTCTGCGATCCGATCGGCCCGACCGACACCTTCCGTCCGGCCAGGTCGGCCAACCTCGTGATCGGCAGGTCGGCGCGCACCACGATCTGGATGTAGTCGTCGTAGATCCGCGCGAGCGCGCGCAGTTTCCGCGGTCCGGCGTTCGCGTCGGTGATCGCGTCGGCGCTGCCGAACGCGATGTCCGCGGTGCCGGCCTGTAGCCGCTGGATGTTCTCCAGGCTGCCTGCCGTCTCCAGTACCGTCGGCCGCGCGATGTCCAGCGAGTTCGCCCACGCCGTGGCCAGTCGCGAGCCGACCTGGTAGTAGACGCCGTCGCTGCTGCCGGTGGCGATGATCAGACGTAGGCCGGCGAATTCGCTCTGGCACGCGGTCACCGAGCCGAGCGACGCGAGCAGGGCAGCGGCCAGCAGCACCCACCGCCCGCCCCGTCGCCGCACCACGGGCCCATAGTGCCAGGCCCCGCGCCCGTCACGGACCGGTTTGGTCCGGGTCTACCCTGTTGACCGTGGGTGCAGGAGGTCCTCGGACATACGAGGTGCGAACGTACGGCTGCCAGATGAACGTGCACGACTCGGAACGCCTGGCCGGCCTGCTGGAGAGCGCCGGATACGCGCCGGTCGCCGGCGACGCCGTGCCGGACGTGGTCGTCTTCAACACCTGCGCCGTCCGCGAGAACGCCGACAACAAGCTCTACGGCAACCTGGGCCACCTGTACCCGGTCAAGCAGGCCAATCCGGACATGCAGATCGCGGTCGGCGGGTGCCTGGCGCAGAAGGACCGCGGCGACATCGTCAAGCGGGCGCCGTGGGTGGACGTGGTGTTCGGCACGCACAACATCGGCTCGCTGCCCACGCTGCTCGCCCGCGCCCGGCACAACGCCCGGGCCGAGGTGGAGATCCTCGAGTCGCTCGAGGTCTTCCCGTCGACGCTGCCGGCCCGACGCGACTCGGCCTACTCGGGCTGGGTGTCGATCTCGGTGGGCTGCAACAACACCTGCACGTTCTGCATCGTGCCGGCGTTGCGCGGCAAGGAGACCGACCGCCGGCCGGGCGACGTGCTGGCCGAGGTCGACGCGCTGGTGGCCGAGGGTGTGCTGGAAGTCACGCTGCTGGGCCAGAACGTGAACTCCTACGGCGTCGAGTTCGGCGACCGCCTGGCGTTCGGCAAGCTGCTGCGCGCATGCGGTGACATCGACGGCCTCGAACGCGTCCGGTTCACGTCGCCGCACCCCAGGGACTTCACCGACGACGTGATCGCCGCGATGGCCGAGACCCCGAACGTGTGCCACCAGTTGCACATGCCGTTGCAGTCCGGTTCGGACCGCCTGCTGCGCGCGATGCGCCGGTCGTACCGCTCCGACCGCTACCTGGGCATTCTCGCCGACGTACGCGCGGCCATGCCGGACGCGGCCATCACGACGGACATCATCGTCGGCTTCCCCGGCGAGACCGAGGACGACTTCCAGGCCACGCTGGACGTGGTGCGCGCCGCGCGGTTCGCCAGCGCCTTCACGTTCCAGTACTCCAAGCGTCCCGGCACGCCGGCCGCCGACATGGCCGACCAGGTCCCCAAGGAGGTCGTGCGGGAACGCTACGACCGGCTGATCGAACTGCAGGAGGACATCTCCTGGCGGGGCAACCGCGACCTGATCGGCCGCACGGTCGAGGTGCTCGTCGCCGAGGGCGAGGGCCGCAAGGACGCCGCGACCCGCCGGATGAGCGGCCGCGCCCGCGACGGCCGGCTCGTGCACTTCAGCCCGACCGGGACCGCGGTCGAGAAGGAGGTCCGGCCCGGTGACGTGGTGACCACGGTCGTCACGTACGGCGCGCCGCACCACCTGGTCGCGGACGGTCCCGTGCTGGGCCATCGCCGGACGCGGGCCGGCGACAACTGGGCCGACGGTGTGCGGCCGAGGACCTCCGGGGTGAGCCTGGGGCTGCCGTCGTTCGGCGCCCCCGCCGCCGTCGCGAGCACGGAAGGATGCGCGGTCTGATGACCGAGCCGGACGAGTCGGACGAGGCCGAGATGCTGGCCCTCCGAACGAAGGTGGACGAGGCGTACGGCGTACACCGCCGGATCGATCCCGGTGTGCGCGCGATGGTGATCGCGGTGTGCGTGCTGGTGCTCGCGATCGCGGGGATGCTGCCGTGGGTCGGCGGCGCGCCCGGCTGGCAGGTGCTGTTCGACCAGGGTGCTGGCAACCAGGGGAAGGTCGACTTCATTCCGCGCGCGTTCGCCATCGGCGTGTTCGTGTTCGGCTTCCTCGGATCGGCCCTGTCGCTGGGGCTGCGGCGCTGGTCGGTGGCGTGGGTGACGACGCTGGGCTGCGGCCTGTTCACCGTGCTGGGCGTCGTGTCGATCTGGTCGCAGCAGACCACGACCAGCCATCAGGCCGGTCCCGGACCCGGCCCCGGCCTGATCATCTCGGCGCTGGTGATGGTCGTGCTCGTCGTGATGTGGGCGCGGGTCGTCTACTCGCGGCCCGGCGGAGTGTTCAACCGCCGGGCCGACTAGAACTCCCCGTGCCGCCCGGCGCCGGCCGCGAACCGTCCCGCGCCGGCGATCGAGTCGGTGGCCAGCGACACCAGGCCGTGTCGGAACTCCACGGCCAGCGCGTCGGTCTCGGACAATCCCTCCTGCTCCAGCGCGGACAGCCGGTCCTGGCGTAGGCACGTCTGCGGGAATTGTGCGATCTCGGCCGCCAGCCGCTCCGCCGCCACGCGTGCCTCGCCGTGCGGCACGACGCGGTTGACCAGGCCCATGGCGTGCGCCTCCGCCGCGTCCACCGCCCGGCCGGTCAGGATCATGTCCATCGCCCGGCTCATGCCGATCAGCCGGGGAAGCCGCACCGTGCCGCCGTCGATCAGCGGCACGCCCCAGCGGCGGCAGAACACGCCGAACACCGCGTCCTGCTCAGCCACCCGCAGGTCGCACCACAGCGCCAGTTCCAGCCCGCCGGCCACGGCGTGCCCGGCCACGGCCGCGATCACCGGCTTGGTCAGCCGCAGCCGCGTCGGGCCCATCGGCCCGTCGCCGTCCTCGGCGATCCGGTTGGGCCGGCCACCGGCCACGGCCTTGAGGTCCGCGCCGGCACAGAACGTGCCGCCGCCGCCGTAGAGCACGGCGACCGAGGCGTCGGGGTCGGCCTCGAACGTCCGGAACGCGTCCGCGAGTTCGAGCGCCGTGTCGACGTCCACGGCGTTGCGCACCTCGGGCCGGGACAGGATCACGGTGGTCACCGCGCCGACCCGCTCAGTCGTGACCGTCATGCGGGCTCCCTTGCTGAAGGTATGAATCACTGCTTCACTGCTATCGTGCCCTACCGCGCCACCCCCGCCATCCGGGCCAGGTCGGCCGCCCAGCGCGCCACCATCGTGGCCGCCGCGATCGCCGTGCTCACCGACCACGGCTACGCCGGCTGCTCGGTGGCCGCCGTCGCGGCACGGGCCGGCGTGGCGACGGGCACCGTATACAAGCACTTCATCAGCAAGGCGGCGCTGGTCGCCGAGGTGTTCGAGCAGGTCGTGAGCCGCGAGGTCGGCGCTGTGGCAGCGGCAGCGGCGGTGCCCGGTCCGCTGGCCGACCGGGTGGTCGCCGTGCTGGAGACGTTCGCGCGGCGCGCGCTCAAGGTGCCGAAGCTGGCCTACGCGCTGCTCGCCGAACCGGTGGACCCGCACATCGAGGCGCAGCGGCTCGCGTTCCGCCGGACGTTCCAGGGCCTCATCGCCGGCCCGATCGCCGATGGTGTCGCCGCCGGCGTGCTGCCGCCGCAGAACCCCCACCTCACCGCCGCCGCCCTGGTCGGCGCGGCCGGTGAACTGCTGGTCGGTCCGCTGTCGGTCGATGATCCGCCGGTGGACACCGTGCCGGCCCTGATCGAGTTCACGTTGCGCGCCCTAGGAGGTCACGATGCCGCCCACGCATGAGGTCACCAACCAGGTCCCACCGCTGGTCGACTTCGACGCCGCCGACCATCCGGCGCTGCTCGAGGGCCTGCGCCGCGAGGGCGCCGCGTGGGCCGAGGACGACGTGCGGGCCATCGGCCGGCACGCGGGATCGGCGCAGGCGCAGGAGTGGGGCCGGCTGGCCGAACTGCGCCATCCCGTCCTGCACACCCACGACCGGTACGGCCATCGCGTGGACGAGGTCGAGTACGACCCGGCGTACCACGAGCTGATGCGCGTGGCTGTCGTGAACGGCCTGCACGCCACGCCGTGGCAGTCGAACCGGCCCGGCGCCCACGTCGCCCGTGCCGCGAAGATGCTCGCGTGGGGCCAGGCCGATCCCGGCCACATCTGCCCGATCTCGATGACCTACGCCGTCGTCCCCGCGCTGCGCCACCAGCCCGATCTGGCCGCCGCCTACGAACCGCTGCTGGCCAGCACCGACTACGACTTCGGCCTCCGCACGCCGAACACGAAACGCGGCCTGATCGCCGGCATGTCGATGACCGAGAAGCAGGGCGGTTCCGACGTCCGCGCCAACACGACGACCGCGACCCCGCTTTCCGACGGCACGTTCCGGATCGTCGGCCACAAGTGGTTCACGTCCGCCCCGATGTCCGACTTCTTCCTCACCCTCGCTCAGGCGCCGGACGGACTCGCGTGCTTCCTGTTGCCGCGCGTACTCCCGGACGGCACGCGTAACGCGATCCGGCTGCAACGCCTGAAGGACAAGCTGGGCAACCGGTCCAACGCGTCCGCCGAGATCGAGTACGACGAGGCGGTCGGCTGGCTGGTGGGGGAGCAGGGCCGGGGCGTGCGCACGATCATCGACATGGTCAACATGACACGCCTGGACTGTGTTCTGGGCACCAGTGGCGGCATGCTCACGGGCCTGCGCAACGCGATCCACCACGCGCGGCACCGGTCCGTGTTCGGCGCGAAGCTCGTCGACCAGCCGGCCATGGTCAATGTGCTGGCCGATCTCGCCGTGGAAACCGAGGCCGCGCTGACGGTCGCGATGCGGCTGGCCGGCGCCGTGGACCGCGCGACCCGTGGCGACGAACAGGAAGCGCTGTTCCGGCGGCTCGCGTTGGCCGTGACCAAGTACTGGGTGTGCAAGCGCGGCCCGGCGCACGCCGCCGAGGCGCTGGAATGCTTGGGCGGCAACGGGTATGTCGAGGAGTCCGGCATGCCGCGGCTGTACCGCGAGATGCCGCTGCTGTCCATTTGGGAGGGTTCAGGCAACGTCGCCGCGCTGGACGCGTTGCGCGCCATGGCAACCGCACCGATGGCCGTTGCCGCCGTGTTCGCCGAACTCGACGCCGTGCACGGCGCGGACGACCGCCTCGACCAGGCGGTCATCGTGCTGCGCAAGGAACTCGGCGACCTGGACGACATCCAGTACCGCGCCCGGCACATCGCCGAGACGATGGCGCTGTGCCTACAGGGCGCGCTGCTGGTGCGTCATGGCGACCCGGCCGTCGCCGACGCGTTCTGCGCGTCGCGGCTGGGTGGGGAGTGGGGCCGGGCGTTCGGCACGCTGCCCAGGGGACTGGACACCGACCGGATCCTGGCCCGCGCCTACCACTTCGCCGAGCCGAACTCGAACAGCCGCACGTCCGGGTCGTAGGGCAGGCTGGGCCCGGTCAGCCGGTGCGCGCCGACGCTCCAGTGCGCGCCGTCGGCGAAATCGAAGGCGATCTCGGCGAACCCGTTGGCGCCGAACCAGTCCCGGACGGTCGGCGTGAGATCCGGCGCGCCCCGGTGGCGTGTCCAGAACACCGTGCCACCGGTCCGGCACAACCGGGGGAGATGCGTGATCGTGTGCCGGACCTGGTCGTCCGCGATGTTGCCGAACACCCCGCACACCAGCACCAGGTCCGCCGGCACGAGCCCCGCGTAGGCCGCGCAGTTCGCCGCGTCGCCCTCGACCACCTCGACACCCGGCAGTTCCGCGGCCGCCCGCCGCGCGTCGCCCGCGAGCCCCGGATCGAGCTCGACCAGCCGCGCCCGCACGTCGTCCCGGCGCGGATGGTCCGGCAGCACGCCGAGTAGGTCGCGCCCCTGGCCGGCGCACATGCTGATGATCGTGATCGGCCCGGCGGGCTGGTCGTCGAGCGCCTCGCGGACGCGCTGTCGGACCCGGGCCAGCCGTAGCGGCATGCCGGAGTTCTCGTCCTCGTACATCTCGTGCCACGCGGCCCAGTCCATGTCGGTCATGGGTGCCATGCTGCCGTCATGACGACGTGGGAGGAATTCGCATCGGCAGAGCCGGACTTCGCGCGGCGCGTGCGGGAGCTGTTCGCGGTACGCAAACACGCGACGATGGCGACCGTGCGGGCGGACGGATCGCCGCGGATCAGCGGCACAGAGGTCGACTTCGCGGACGGTGGGCTGCACATCGGCAGCATGCCGGACGCGCTGAAAGCCAAGGACCTACAACGCGATCCGAGATACGCCCTGCACTGCCCGACAGTCGACGCACCGGAGGAGAACCAGGCCGACTGGGCAGGCGACGCGAAGATCGCCGGCCACGCGGTCGAACTGGACAACGAGGGCTCGCACAAGTTCCGCATGGACGTCACGGAAGTAGTCCTGACCAAACTGACCGAGGCTGGCGACCGCCTCCAGATCGAGTCATGGCACCCGGACCGAGGCCGAACCATCCAAACCCGAGCCTGACCCCACGATTCGGCTACGACGGCCGCACCCCAGCCTGAACCGCGGCGATTGAGCAACGACGGCTGAACCCGAGCCTCCGTGGTTGAGCAGAACGGCCGCACCCGAGCCTCGGCGATTGGGGAGCACGACAGCACCCATGCCAGAGCCTGCGCGATTGAGCAACGACGACCCACCCGAGCCTGAACTCCGCGATACAGCCCGACGTCTAACGGCGGCTGGCCGGCCGACGAGATCCAGCGGCGTTTCGTCGACTGGCTCGACCACCCCATCGAACGGGTCACCGGCGGCGAGGCGTCCCCGAGCATCAACAAGCCACTGGAACGGGCCGCCGCCGGACTTGTCCACAGCCAGGCGAAATCCGCTCGCCCGCATCCCCAAGATCGACTAGACTTGATCTTAAGGGGATCCCCTTTCGAGGGGACCCCTGCGAAGCTTGCTCAAACGTGCTTGGCGCTGCCAATCGCTGTCCGCAGCCCGACCGCGTACACCGACCGCGGTCCGCAACCCGAATCTGTGCCCCAAGGGCGGTCCGCAGCCCGACCCCTGCGCGCCGAGCACGATCCGCAATCTGAATCTGTGCACCGAGCGCGGTCAGGAGCCCATAGACACCAAGGCCGGTCCGCAGACCGGACCGGTACGCCGAGCGCGGTCCGCGGCCCGAACCATACCAACGCCGGTCCGGAGCCCAACCCTTGAACATCAACCGCCCGCTCCGCAGACCGGACCGTACGCGTAGCGCGTTGGTCCGCGGCCCGAACCCGTATACCTAGGCCGACCCGCAACCCGAACCCGTACAACGAAACCGGTCCGGAGCCCGACCCGCATACCGAGAAAGGTTCGACCCAGGCCGGCGATCACCGACCCGGGCCAAAAGTCCCCTACCGGCTGGCCACCGCCTGCTCCGCCGCCGCCAGCCACTCCCGCCACTGCGCCGCCTGCGCCTCAGCCTGCTCGGCCCGCCGCCGATCCCCGGCCGCGCGCGCCTTGGCCGCCTGCGCCTCGAACTGTTCGACCCGCTCCCGGAACTGCGCCGCCCGCGCCTCGGCCTCCGGATCCGACCGGCGCCACTGCGCGTCGGCCGCATTGCGGACCCGCTCCTCGATCGCGCGCAGCTTGCCCTCGAGCTCCCGCACCCGCTCCCGCGGCACCTTGCCCACCTGGTCCCACTGGTCCTGGATCCGGTGCAGCGCCGCCCGGGCCGCCTCCAGCCCGGCCGACGGATCAATGGCGTCAGCCTCGGCCAGCAACTCCTCTTTGCGCTTCGCGTTGTGCGTGAACTCGGCGTCCCGCTCGTCGAACACCGCGGACCTACGCGCGAAGAACGCGTCCTGCGCCGCGCGGAACCGCTGCCACAACGCGTCGTCCGAGTCCTTTGGCGCGCGGCCGGCCGCCTTCCAGTCCACCATCAACTGCTTGTACCGCGCCGCCGTGCTCGCCCAGTCGTCGGAGTCGATGAGACCTTCGGCCTCCTCCACCAACTCCTGCTTACGCGTGCGCGCCGCGGCCCGGGTGCGATCCAGGTCGGCGAAGTGCGAGCCCCGGCGCCGGTTGAACGTGTCGCGCGCCTTGGCGAACCGCTTCCACAGCACCTCGTCGGTCTTGCGGTCGACGCCCTTGATCGCCTTCCACTCGTCAAGGATCTCCCGCAGCCGATCACCGGCGGCCTTCCACTGGGTGGCCTCCTCGGCGATCTGCTCCGCCTCGCCCACCAGTGTCTGCTTGTGCGCTACGGCCTCCGCCCGCGCCGCGTCCCGGGCCGCCTTGCCGGCGTGCACCGCCTGCTCGGCCTTCGCGATCACGTACTCGCACCGCGACGCCAACCCCACCAGGTCACCGACGACGGCCGCGTCCGCCAGCGAATCCCGCAGGTGTTTGGCCGATGACAGCGCGTGTTTCGGATCGCCGTGGCCGGCGGTCAGGCGTGAGAACAGCAACTCGACCTCGGTGCGCAGGTCGTCGAACCGCCGCGCGAAGTGGGCGAGGCCCTCGGCCGGTTCACCGGCCTGCCAGGAACCGATGGAGCGTTCGCCCTCCGCTGTGCGCACGAAGACGGTGCCGTCCACGTCCACCCGACCCCATCGGTCCGGGTGCGGCTCCGCCGACTGCGGCGCCGGCACCGTAACCGGTTCCGTTGGTTGGTCTTGAGCGTGGTTCTGCGTTGTCACCGTGTCTGGCGCTGTCACCGTTGTCGCCTCGGCAGCCGTCCCCGCCGGCTGTTCCCGCTGCGCATCGTCCGGTACCTGCTGTTCGGTGTCCGCCAACACCCGCGCCGTCGTGTCGGCCATCTCGTGGTCCGTCATCGCGGCTCCTCCTCTGCCCACCTCAGATGTCCGGGTCACAGTGTCGCTCCCCGAACGCCCCACCCAACGGTGAGGCCCGCGCGATCGGATGCCACACATTCGTGCGGCGTGATACCCCGGGCATTCAAACAGGTCAGCGCCCGAATCGGTACTCCAATGGCCAGGTAGCCTGCGATACCGTGATCATTCGGGCGGTTGTGGTGCCGCATCCACCGCTTCTGGTGCCGGAACTCGTCGGCGGCGCGATCGCACCCACCGAAGCGGTCCGTGTCGCCAGCGTGACGGCCGCCCGCGCACTGGCCGAAGTGGCCGGTGACTGGGTGGCCGTGGCCGCGGATCCGGCCGGTCCGTTCGTCGTGCATTCCCAGGCCCGGGGTAGTTTCGCCGGATACGGTGTGGACGTCCCGATTTCCCTGGCATCCGACGGCGATTCGATGTCATTGGATTCTGCCGTGGATCGTGCGCTTCCGCTGCCCGCCCTGATCGCAGGTTGGCTGCGGGCCGCAGCCGGCGCCGACCGGGTCCACGTGCATCTGGTCGAACCGGACCTTCCCGCCGCCGACTGTGCCGCGTTCGGCGCCGAACTGGCCTCGTCACTGGCCGGACCCGCTCCGGTCGGCCTGCTGGTACTGGGCGACGGCGCCAACCGACACACCGACCGGGCCCCCGCCCGTCCGGACGACCGGTCCGCCGACTTCGACCGACACGTCCGTGACGCGCTGGCCGCCGCCGACCCGGACGGCCTGTCGGCGCTGGACGCGGGACTGGCGGCCGAACTGGGCGCGATGGGGCGCGCGGCCTGGCAGGTGCTGGCCGGTGCGGCACGGGCGGTGGGAGAGCCGTGGACGGGGAAGCTGTTGTATTCCGACGCGCCGTTCGGTGTGGCGTACCACGTCGCCGTGTGGGAACCGCCCGTCCTACGCTGATGCGGACATGTCGACCCAGTTGAGGCCAGTAGCCGTGGTCGGTCCAACCGCGACCGGCAAGTCCGACCTCGGGATCGAGCTCGCCCTGCGCCTGGGCGGCGAGGTCGTGAACGCCGACGCGATGCAGCTCTACCGGGGCATGGACATCGGCACGGCCAAGTTGTCCGTGGCGCAACGGCACGGCGTGCCACACCACCTCCTCGACGTTCTGGACGTCACGGAAACCGCGTCGGTCGCGGCATACCAACGCCACGCCCGCCGCGTGGTCGACGACCTGCTGGCGGCCGGCCGGGTACCGGTGGTGGTCGGCGGTTCCGGGCTCTACGTCCGCGCGCTGTTCGACAACCTGGACTTCCCGGGCACCGAGCCGACGATCCGCGCCCGGCTGGAGGCCGAACTGGCCGAGGTCGGCGCCGCGTCGCTGCACGCCCGGCTGACCGGCCTCGACCCAATCGCGGCCGGCGCGATCCTGCCGACGAACACCCGGCGCGTCGTGCGGGCGCTCGAGGTCATCGAGCTGACCGGCCGTCCGTTCTCGGCGACGATGCCGGTGCCCGGCCGGCCCCGGCACGGCACTGTCCTCATCGGACTCGACCGCGCCACGGCCGACCTGGACGAACGGATCGACCGGCGCGTGGCCACGATGTTCGACCTGGGTTTCGTGGACGAGGTACGCGCGCTGCTGCCGCTGGGCCTGGCCGACGGCCGGACGGCGTCCCGGGCTCTGGGCTACCAGCAGATCCTGGCCGCGCTGGCCGGCGACGGCGACCTGGGCACCGCCCAGGCGGACACCGTCGTCGCGACGCGGCGTTTCGTGCGACGCCAACGGTCCTGGTTCCGGCGCGACGAGCGCGTGGCCTGGCTGGACGCGGCCCGCCCCGACCTGCTGGACGCCGCCCTCGATAAACTGACCACGTGAACGGCATCGCGTTCGTCAAAGGCCACGGCACCGAGAACGACTTCGTGCTCCTGCCCGACCCGGACGCCGCTCTCGACCTGACGCCCGCGCGTGTCCGCGCCCTTTGCGACCGGCACCGCGGCCTCGGCGCCGACGGCGTACTGCGCGTGCTGCCGACCTCCCTGGTCACCGACGTCGACGTGCGGTCGTCCACGTCGGACTGGTTCATGGACTACCGCAACGCGGACGGCTCGATCGCCGAGATGTGCGGCAACGGTGTCCGAGTGTTCGCCCGCTACCTGGTCGAGGCCGGCCTGGCCGCGGCGGGCGAGTTCGCCATCGGCACCCGGGCCGGCGACCGCGTGGTCACCGTGGTTCCCGACGATCCGGCCGGCACCGTGACCGTCCGAATGGGACAGGCGACCGTCACCGGCCGCAGCACGGCACGGCTGGACGGCGAATCGTTGTCCGGTGTCGCCGTCGATGTCGGGAATCCGCATCTGGCGTGCGTCATCGACCAGCCGGTCGGCGAGCTCGACCTGGCCGCCCCGCCCGGCTACGACCCGGTCGTGTTCCCGCACGACGTCAACGTCGAGTTCGTCAACGACGTAGCACCTGGCGTCGT
>Ga0207664_10002332_pt1 | contig 12543 bp, 5 predicted proteins | sample LARL83metaG_FD_184349 | JGI IMG/M metagenome (GOLD analysis project Ga0207664, IMG submission 184349) | Corn, switchgrass and miscanthus rhizosphere microbial communities from Kellogg Biological Station, Michigan, USA - LAR L8-3 metaG... | ecosystem: Host-associated > Plants > Roots >...
CGCGGCCGCATCCGCCCCGCGTAGGCGCGTGCCGCCGCCACCAGCGCCGGGTCCGCGCCCGCCTCCTCATCCGAGCGCCACCAGATCTCCATGGCGCGGTAATACGCCCGGGCGGACTGGTGGCCGTGCTCCCAGTCGCCCCCGAACGGTCCCTGGCGCCCGAAGTAGCCCGGCGCGGCCATGACGATGCCGTGCATGCGTGCCTGGTAGGCGCCCACGGCCCGCACCAGGGCGTGACGCTCGCCAGCATCGCCGACCTGCGCCAGTGCCTCAGGAAACGGCGACCCCGCCAGCTCGCGGGTCACCAGCAGCGGCCGCCCCAGCGGGTTGCCAGCGGTCTGGTCGACGGCTACGACCTCGGGTGCCGCCAGGCCGCGGGCCGCCAGCAGCTGGTACGCGGCGGCCTCATGGTCGGCGTTCAGCGCGCCCGTCGTCAGCGTGTCGGCCCAGTCATACCAGTCCTTGGTCCAGGCCTTGACGAAGTACGCGCCGCCGGACGTGCCGATGCGCCAGACGTGATTGTGCCGGTGGACCAGGGTGACGCGCACGTCCCCGGGGCGCTCGCCGGCCTGCTCCAGCAGCGCACGCGCACCCGCAACTGACAGTCCGGGCTCACCTTGATCGCCTCGCAGGTCACCGGTCACCCGGCAAGTATCCGCCCGGCGTCCGGCTCCACCTACCGGTTTTCCCGGGCAGACCCGGCCGGACGTCCGCCGACGCACTCTCTGTCCCATGTCCATCTCGATCAGCCTGAATGAGCACTCGTAGCAGCGAAACGAAAAGTCCCGCTAGGCCCCCGCCTGGAGAGGCAGGCCTAGCGGGACTTCCCGAGGCTATGTCGCGGTCACGCCGGCGGAGTCCTGACCGATGAAGAAGGCCTATGCCGACGCGGAGGGTGACAGGGAGCCGACCCCGACATCGGCGCACTCGTCATCCTGTTCGAGTGTTCCTCCGGCGATTGCGATCGCACCAGCGACGACACCGCCACGCCAGATCAGCCGGGCGGCCAGGCCGGCCACGATGGGTGCTCCCGCCACGTCAACTATCTGCGCGAACACAGCCGGGTACGCCTGCTGCAGACCCATCAGGTCACCGCTGTCGCGACGAAACAGCGCAACGCCGGATGCTTTCGCCGGGGCGACGCGTGCCGACATCGGAGACGCACCGTCCATGCGATCGAGAACCTGCAGGTGCCCGCCTCCGTCGACGATTGCGACCGTCACCGTCGCGCCGATTCCGGCAGCGTGCTCGCGCACGCGGTCGCTGACGGCCCGGGCCTCGTTCAGAGTGAGTGACATCGTTTCTACCTTCAATCTCTTGGATCGACCAATCTTGGTCAGACCCAGAGTACACCCGATTCGTGGGATGAACCAAGGGATTGGCTTAGACTCCTTGCATGGAGATGGACGAAGCGCCAGCCCGGTTGCGCTGCAAGCCCAGCTGGCTGATCAACAAGGTTTCCGCGCGGGCGCACCGGCTCATCAAAGAAACGATGGCCGCTGCCGGCGGGCACGCCTATCACTTCGCGATCCTCGCCGCGCTGGACGAGTTCGGCCCGGACAGCCAGGTGCAGATCGCCCAACGGTGCGGAATCGACCAGAGCGACATGCACACAATGCTCAATGAGCTGGCAGAACAAGGTCACATCGCGCGCACCCCAGACGCCGCCGACCGGCGCCGCAACCTGATCACCCTGACCGCCGCCGGGCAGCGACGGCTCGAAGAACTGGACACCACACTCACGGGGGTTCAGCACGACATCCTGGACGCCCTATCGGCCACCGAGCGCGACACGCTCACCGCGCTGCTCACTCGCATCCTCGGCTAGATCCTCACGCCGCTGAGCAGGGAGCTGAGGTTTCGCGCTTCTTAGGGTCGGGCCCGAGTTACGTAGTGACGTTCCAGAGGTCCTGGGCGGAGCCGTCCGTGAGGTGCTGCTCGTAGATGCCGACCTTCCTGGTGATGATGCGGAGGCACTCCTGGAGTTCGGTGAGCTGGCTCTCGACGCGGGCCTGCTGCTCCCGCAGCAGGTCTAGCCGCTCCTGCTCGTTGCCCGGCCCCTCGCGCACGAGGCATGCGTAGCGGCGGACCTGCGCCAGCGGCATCCCGGACGCCCGCAGCTTGATGCAGAGCACCAGCCACTTCACGTCCATCGGCGTGTAACGGCGATGCCCGCCCGCTCCGCGGGCGACGTGCCGGGAGAGCATCAGGCCCTCGCGCTCGTAGAACCGCAGCGCGTGCACGCTCAGTCCCGTTCGCTCCGCGACGTCGCCGATGCTCAGCTCCGCTTCGAGACTCGTCACGCTCTTCACGATACCACTTGACCTAGATCGCACTCTAGATTCTACCGTTCGGCTCATGGACACCGTGAGCACCCAGAAAGAAGCGTCCCAGGCCGCGCCCGGCCGCCGCCGGCGCCTGCTCGTCCTCGCGATCTGCTCGGTGAGCCTGCTGATCGTCGGCCTGGACGCCACCATCGTCAACGTCGCCCTGCCGTCCATCGGCCGCTCCTTTCACTCGGCGCTGTCCGGCTTGCAGTGGACCGTCGACGCCTACACGCTCGTGCTGGCCAGCCTGCTCATGCTGTCGGGCTCGGCCGCAGACCGGTTCGGGCGCCGCCGCGTCTTCCTCACCGGGCTGGCCCTGTTCTCGGCCGGGTCGCTGGCGTGCGCGCTGGCTCCCAGCCTCGGGCTGCTGGTAGCCTCCCGGGCACTGCAGGCGATCGGCGGTGCGATGCTCAGCCCGTCCACCATGGCGATCGTGCGCAACACGTTCACCGACCCCCGCGAGCGGGCGCAGGCCATCGGCGTGTTCGCGGCGATGTTCGGCATCTCGATGGCACTCGGGCCAGTGCTGGGCGGGTTCCTGGTCTCGGCGGTCTCCTGGCGGGCCGTGTTCCTGGTCAACCTCCCCGTCGGGCTGGCCGCGATCGTGCTCGCGGCCAGGTTCGTGCCCGAGTCCCTGGCGCCGCGGCCCCGGCGCTTCGACCCGGCCGGCCAGATCCTGGTGATGGCGGCGCTGACCGCCCTGACCTACGCGGTCATCGAAGGCGGGCGGGCCGGCTTCGGCACGGCCCGGATCATGATCCTGCTCGCCGTCGCGGCCGGGTGCCTCGCCGCCCTGGTGCCCTGCGAACTGCGCCGGTGCGACCCGCTGCTAGAGGTGCGCTTCTTCACCAGCGCCCCGTTCGCCGGGGCCAGCGCCATCGCCGTCTGCCTGTCCGCGGCGCTCGGCGGCTTCCTGCTCATGAACACGCTCTACCTCCAGGACGTCCGCGACCTGACGGCGCTGCCCGCGGGCCTTTGCATGCTGCCCACCGCGGCGATGATGATCATCTTCGCACCCGCCTCCGGGCACCTGACCGGACGCTTCGGCACCCGCCCGTCCATGTGCGCCGGCGGCCTGGCCGTGATGGCCAGCGGCCTCATGCTGACCGGCCTCGCCCCCCAGACTCCGCTGCCATACCTCCTCGGCGCCTACGCGGTATTCGGCCTCGGCTTCGCACTCGTAAGCCCTCCGATCGCCAGCACCGCAGTATCCGGGATGCCGCCAGCGCAGGCAGGCGTGGCCTCCGCCGTGGCGACGACCAGCCGCCAGGTCGGCCTCACGCTGGGCGTGGCCATGTTCGGCGTCGTGGCCGGCGAGGGCCCCGGCGGCCAGATCAGCATCGGGTTCGCGCACGCCACCCGCCCCGGATGGTGGATCGTGGCCGCACTCGGGCTCACGGTCGCAGCACTCGGCTACCTGACAACCACCAGCTGGGCCCGCGACACCGCCCGCCGCACCGCGGAGCACCTGCAAGACCAAGGCCCGCCAGCGCAGGGACGGGGATCGCAGTACCCGCGATCAACGAGCATCGGCAGGCAGCATGAAAGCCCAGGCCAATGCCAGTAGCCGAGTTTTCGGCCAGTACGGGATAACCCAGGGGACAGGGTCGTGGCGTCTCGGTTCCGCTGCTCCTCCTCTATCGGCTTCTGGCTGTCGTCGGCATCGTCTCGTGTCTGGGTGAGGCGGGTGCGGATTTCGCTGGCCTCGGGGGCGCCGATTGCGGTGTAGCGGGTGAGGGCTTCCTGCCAGTGGTGCTGGGCCCGAACCGGGTCACCGTCTGCTTGGCAGGTCCGGGCGAGGCCGCTGTGCGCGCGGGCTTGCTCCCGCGGCGCCTCGGCCGCGGATGCCAGCCGCAAAGCGGCGGCGTGGTGCTCGCGTGCCTTGTCAAGGTCCCCTGCGTGGAACAGGACGTCTCCGAGGCCGTTGAGCGCGTCGGCCTGCAGGACCGGGTCGCCGATCTCGCGGAACATGGCCAGGGCCTGTTCGAAGTTCGCGGCAGCTTGCCTGCGTCGGCCCAAACTGAGGGTAACCTCGCCGAGCTTGATCAGGGTCTCGGCCTGGCCGGCTTTGTTCCCCGTGTCCTGGAACAGGGCTAGGGCCTGCCGGTAGTATCCGGCCGCGTCCTGGTCGCGGCCAAGCCGCCGGTCGATACTGCCGAGCCTCGCCAGAGCGTAGGCTTCACACTGGCGATCGCCGATCTCGCGCGACAGGTCAAGGGACTGCCGGTAACAGCCGGCTGCCTGCTGGTAGCGCCCGTGCCGGTGCAGTGCCAGGCCGAGGTTGCCCAGCGCGCGTGCCTGGCCGGACTCGTTGCCGATGTCACGGTGGATGGCGACGGCTTGGTTCAGGTAGCGGGCGGCCTGCGCATAACGGCCCAGTTGCATCTCGGCAAGGCCCATGCCGTTCAGTGCGCGGGCTCGGCCGGCCCGGTCATCCGCCTCGCCGAACAGGGCCAGCGCCTGCCGGTGACGGTCACCGGCTTGCTGATAGCGGCCTTGCTGCCAGTCGATGCTGCCGATCCGGCTGATGGCCGCCGCCTCGGCGGCGCGGTCACCGCTGCGGCGGGCGGCATCGAGCGCGTGGCTGACGATGGCGAGGCCTTCGGGGAGGTGACCGCCGTTGAGAAGATCACTGGCGAGGATGGCCGCCAGCCGGGTGGCGTGGCCGGGCCAGCCGTGGGCGGCGGTGTGCCCCGCAGTCGCCACCAACGTTGCGCGTTCGCCGTCGACCCATTCGCGGGCCGCCGCGGTATCGCGCAGCAGCGGCGCTGGAGTATCCGGCCGGGGAATGCTGGGACGGTGGGCACGTTCGGCGGGGAACAAGGTGTCCATTGCCACCGCGGCAGTGTGCAGGTAATAGTCGAACACGCGGGTCAGCGCCGCATGCTGCTCCTCGCCGCTGTCCAGGCTGCTGGACACCTCGCGGGCATAACCGCGGAGCAGGTCATGAATACCGTACCGGCCCGGTGCGACGGGCTGGACCAGGTGCGCGCGGGCCAGCCCGTCCAGCGCCTGGCGGGCCTGCGGCACGCTCGCGCCGGTCAGAGCCGCGGCCGCGTAGCCCTCTATATCGGGGCCAGGGTGCAAGCCGGCCAGCCGGAAGGTCCGGGCGGCGTCGGTGTCGAGGTGGCGGTAGGACCAGGAAAACACGGCCCGGACGTCGGCGCGGGGATCCCCGCCCGTCGTTAGGAGGTCCAACCGGGTGCGCAGGTCAGCAAGTTCGCCTGCAAGCGCGGCCAGCGGCACGGCCGGGCGGGTCGCGGCTAGCTCGGCCGCCACCCGCAGCGCCAGCGGCAGCCGGCAGCACTGGCCGGCCAGCTCGGCTGCCGCGGCGGGATCGGCGTCCACCCGCGCCCCGATCAGCGTCCGCAGCAGGGCGACCGCCTCCTGGAGCGGGAGCACGTCCAGGTCCAGCCGGGCCGCGCCATCCCTGGCTGCCAGCCCGGCCAGCGTATCCCTGCTGGTCACCACCACGGCACAGGCCGGGGTGCCGGGCAGCAGCGGGCGTACCTGATCGGCCGATCCGGCGTTGTCCAGCACCACCAGCAGCTGCTTGCCGGCCAGCAGGCTGCGGTAGCGGGCGCTGCGCCCGTCCTCGTCCGGCGGGATGTCCTGGCCGGGTACCCCCAGTGAGCGAAGGAACTTAGCCAGCGCGTCGGTGGCAGACACCGGCTGGCCGGGGTCATAACCACGCAGGTTCACGTACAGCTGGCCGTCGGGGAAGCGGCCAGCGACCTGATGGGCCCAGTGCACGGCGAGCGCGGTTTTGCCCACTCCCGCTGTCCCGCCGATCGCCGAGATCACGATCGTCTCGGCCCCGTGTCCGCCGGGCCGGTCCAGCAGCCGGGTCAGCGCCTCGAGTTCGGCCGAACGGCCGGTGAAGCCCCGCACCGCCGGCGGCAGTTCCCGCGGCGTGACCCCCGCTGGTGCCGCCGCTGCTGACCGGGCCGGCTCGGCGCCGCCCAGCGAGGGATCAGCGGCCAGTATGCGCTGGTGCAGCTCTTTCAGACCGGGTCCTGGTTCGATGCCGAGCTCGGTGACCAGTACCTGGCGCACGTTCCGGTAGACAGCGAGCGCGTCTGCTTGCTGTCCGCACCGGTACAGCGCCAGCATGAGCGTGGCATGCAGGTGCTCGCGTAGCGGATGCAGGCGTACCAGCCGGTACAGCTCGGGAATAACCCCGGCGTGATCGCCTGAGCGAACGTCCGCATCCAGGCGGGCCTCCAGCACCTGGAGCCGTATTTCCGCAAGCCGCGGCGCTTCCCGCTCTGCCAGCACCCGCGACCCCGCATCTGCCAGCGGATCCCCCCGCCATAGCGACAGCGCAGCGCGGGCCTGCCGGGATACCTGGTCCCAGCGGCCACCGTGCACTGCCGCCTGCACCACTGATGCCAGCTCTTCGAACCGGGCAACATCGAGTTCTCCCGCCTCGACCCTGATCGTGTAGCCGCCTGCTCCGGTACCGATCCGGCTGCCGACGGCCGCGCCGAGCACCTGGCGCAGCCGCTTGACATAGTTCCGTACCGTCATTTCCGCCGACGGCGGAGGAAATTCACCCCACAGCGCCTCGGCGAGATCAGCAACAAGCATCACCTCGTTGGCGTGCAGCAAAAGCGCGGCGAGCACCGCCCGCTCCCTGCTGCGCGACACCGCCACAACTGCGCCATCGCAGCGCACCACCAGCGGCCCGAGCAGGCCGAATTCCATCGCGACTGCCATACCGACGTGATCACCAACGTCCTCGGCCCTCGTGCCCGGTGTGCTAGCTCAATCCTAACTAGCTACTAAGCCCACGAGAAAGACTAAAAGGGCAAGACCAGGGAATATGCCAATGCCGGCCGCGGAGCGGGAGTGTGGCACGCGCGGCATCCGGCCGACAGCCTGGGTGGCGATGATCCGCTGGATGGTGATGACTCATGCCTGGTCACGCTGCGCCTAGACGCCGGCGGCTGGTGCTGGCCCTCGCGGTCGCGTCCACGCTGTCGCTGGTCGCTTCGTTGCTTGTGGGCGCCGAACTGCTGGTGAGCGGCTGGGGCCGCGCACCAGCGTCGTCGGCGGGACGGCCCGTGCCGGTGCAGGTGGTGCATGGCCGTAAGGTGCCGATCCCGGCCATGCAGGCGGCGGAGCGGCCGTCGGCGGACTGGCCAGCAGCGGGCTCGGCCACTGCGGTCATCGGGGCTCCGGCAGCACCGCGGCGCCTTTCTGCCCGGTCGCCGGCACTGCCGACGCCGGGGTCGGCCCGCGCCGGGGGCCTGCCAGTATGGGTTGGCCCCCCAAGCAGCACATCAGGCTCGGCGCGCCGAGCCGTCACCACGGCCTATACGGCCGGGACGGCGGTGTCCCGGGTGCAGGTGAGAATGGCTTCCCACACGGCCGCGGACGCGCTGGGCGTGCACGGAGCGGTCTTCGGCATCAGCCGCGCGGATGGCCGCTCGTCGCGCGGGCAGGTGCACGTCAGCCTGGACTACTCGGCATTCGCCCGCGCTTACGGCGGCGACTACGCCTCCCGGCTCCGCCTGGTCGAGCTTCCTGCCTGCGCCCTCAGCACGCCGGACGTGGCCCGGTGCCGGACGTGGACCACGCTCCCGGCCGGGTCAGCCGACAGCGTGGCCGAGGACCGGGTCGGAGCCGACGTGATGCTGCCGGGCACGGATACGGCCGCGGCGCTGAGGACGGCCGGCCGGACCTCCTCGACCATGCTGACCACGGCGATATCACCGGCGGGGCCTGCCGCGCCGGCGGTGGTGCTGGCCGCGGTGGCCGGGCCGTCCGGCTCGGGCGGCAACTACGGCGCGTCGCCGCTGTCGGACGCCAGCGCATGGATCAACAGCGGGAACTCCGGCGCGTTCACCCATTCCTACCCGATCACCGTTCCGCCGGTGCCGGGCGGCCTGGCGCCGACGGTGAACCTCGGCTACGACTCCCAGGCCACCGACGGGCTGACCTCGGCGACGAACAACGGGACCTCGTGGATCGGGGACGGCTGGGACTACTCCCCGGGCTACATCGAGGCATCATACGAAACCTGTTCGCAGGATCCGGCAGCTCAGTCCCCGTCCGGGGACCTGTGCTTCCCGAACCCGGCGCAGCCCTTGACGTTGTCCTTCAACGGGACCAGCACGTCGCTGGTGTCGACCAAGAGCGGCTACCGTGCCGAGGCAGACCAGGGAGCCAAGATCCAGGAGGTGGTCCCGCCGGGGTCAACCTCAGAGTCCACCGGGACGTCCTGGGAGCTGACCGAGCCCGACGGGACGCAGTACTACTTCGGGCTGAACAAGCCGCCGGGCTGGGCGTCGGGTGATGCGGCCACGAACAGTGTGTGGTCGGTGCCGGTGGCGGAGTCGTCGATCCAGCACCTCTACGTCACCGATGTGTGGCGGTGGAACCTGGACTACGTGGTCGACCCGCACGGGAACGCGATCGCGTACTTCTACAACACCCAGACCAACTATTACGCCGAGGACAACGGCACGACCGGGTCCGCGGCCTACACCCAGGGCGGGGTGCTGGCCAAGATCGAGTACGGGCTGCGGGCCGGGAACATCTACGGCTTCACCCCGGCCGGGCAGGTGAACTTCACCGTGAGCACCTCCCGGCAGGACGCCCCCGATGACCTGGCCTGTTCCTCGGGGGCGGCGTGCTCGGTGACCTCGCCCACGTTCTGGTCCGATGATGCGCTGACCGGGATCTCCACCCAGTCCCTGTCCGGCGGGTCGCTGCAGAACGTGGACTCCTGGGCGCTGGCCGGCAGTTACCCGGCGACCGGGGATCCGACCACGTCCCCGTCGCTGTGGCTGTCCTCGATCACCCATTCCGGGCAGGACGGCGCGGCGAGCGTCACGCCGCCGCCGACCTCGTTCGGCGGCACCCCGATGCCGGACCGGGTGCAGACGGCCGCGGACCAGGCGGCGGGGTATTCGCTGATCACCCGGTTCCGGCTGACCTCGATCACCAACGAGACCGGCGGCATGACCACGGTCGCCTACTCCAGCGAGAACAGTACCTGCGCCGCGGGGGCCTTCCCCGCGCCCGGCGCCAACACCACGACCTGCTACCCGGCGTACTGGCTAGCGCCGGGCGGGTCCTCGCCGGTGCTCGACTGGTTCAACCTGTACACGGTCACGATGGACACCATCACCGACACCACCGGCGCAGACCCGCCGGTGGTCACCGCCTACACCTACGCCGCGGCGGCGTGGCACTTCAACGACGACTCGGTAGCCCGGTCGGTGACCACCACCTGGGACCAGTGGCGCGGGTACCGGACCGTGACCACCCAGACCGGGACCTCCCCGGACCCGGTCACCCAGACGGTCGGCACCTACCTGCAGGGCATGTCCAATGATCCGCCGGGCAACACGACGGTGACGGTGACCTCGTCCCGCGGAGATACGGTCACCGACTCCGACGGGTACGCGGGCTTGCTATTCGAGTCGATCGTCTACAACGGGGCCGGGACCGGCAACCAGGTGACCGACAACATTCACGTGCCTTCAGGCACCGTCACGGGCACCTCTGGCGGCTGGGCCTCGTTCATGACCGAAGACAACGTGGACAAGACGTACACGGCGCTGGCCGGCGGCGGGACCAGGGAATCCACCAAAACCCAAACGTACGATTCCTACGGCAATGTTCTCACCGTCTCCAATGTCCCCGACACGTCCAATCCCGCCGAAGACACCTGCACCACCACCACCTACGACGCCAACACCACGACCTACCTGGTGGACCTGCCCGCCACAGTACAGGTCGTGGCCGTGCCCTGCGGCAGCGTGGCGACGCAGGCCTCGCAGCTGATCTCGTACACGGTCAACACCTACGACAACGGCAGCATCTCCCCGAGCGCGGGGAACCCTACCAAGGTCCAGCGCGCCACCTCGGCGACGGTTCAATACAACCCCGTCGGATATCCCAGCCCTTGGGTCTGGACGTACATTTACAGCGGCACGTACACGTACACGTACGACGAGTACGGCCGCCCGCTGACTTCCGTCGATGCGGACAACCGGACGACCACCGCCGCGTACACCCCGGCGACTGGCGCAGAGCCGACGTCGGTAAAGGTCACAGACCCCGCAGGCCTGGCCACAACCACCACGTACGACCCGGCCAGGGACCTGCCGCTCACCGTGACCGACCCGGCCGGGGACGTGACCGCCAAAGCCTACGACGCGCTGGGGCGGATCGTCTCGGCCTGGACGCCCGGCAACCCCGCCTCCGGACCCGCGGTCGACACCTACTCCTACGCGGTCAGCAATACCGTCCCGCCGGTGGCCATCGAGCAGGAAGAACAACCCGCGGGCGGCTATCTGACCCACCAGACGATCTACGATTCCCTCGGCCAGGTACGCGAGACCCAGGACGAGACCGTCGGCGGCGGCACCGACGTCACCGATATCACCTATGACTCCGACGGCTGGAAAGCTCTCATCTCGGAGCCCTACTACGTCACCGGCGCGCCGTCCGGCACGCTGGAGGCCGCAGCCAGCGGCAGCGTGCCGTCCCAGATCGGCTACGTCTACGACGGTGACGGCCGGCAGGTCAAGCAGATCGCCTACGCGCTGGGCGCCGAGACCTGGGAGACCGACACCAGCTACGGCGGGAACTATGTCACCGTCGTGCCGCCGTCGGGCGGCATACCCGACACGACGTTCACCGACGCGCGGGGCCTGACTACGGCGATCTACCAGTACCACGCCGGCGTAGCGGCCAGCCCGTCCGACCCGGCCGCGGACTACGACCAGACCAGCTACACCTACACCCCGACCGGGCACCTCGCCGGGATCACCGACGCGGCCGGCGACACCTGGTCCTACACCTACGACCTGCTCGGCGACCAGCTCACCCAGACCGCCCCGGACACCGGGACGACCACCAGCACCTACGATCCGGCCAGGCAGTTGAACAGCGTCACCGACGCCCGCGGCAAGCAGGTCTCCTACACCTACGACGCCGACGGACGCAAGACCGCCGAATACGACACCACCGGCGGCGCGGCGGAGTCCTCCTCCGACCAGCTCGCCTCGTGGACCTATGACACCCTGGCCAAGGGCAAGCTGACGTCCTCCACCGCCGATCAGAACGGGGCGTCCTACACCGAAGCGGTCACCGGCTACAACGTCTACGGGCTGTCGTCCGGGACCAAGACCATCATCCCGGCCGCGCAAGGCACACTGGCAGGCACCTACACCCAGCAAGACACCTACGCCCCGGACGGGCAGCTCACCTCCTACACCGACTCCGCCGCCGGCGGACTGCCCGCCGAAACGGTCACCACCGGGTACAACGCCGCCGGGCGGCCCGACTCGCTGGCCGGCACGAGCGGCTACGTCGATTCGCTCTCGTACACCAACCTGGGCCAGCCGCTGCAGTACACGATGGGCAGCTCCGGCGAGCCGGTCTACCTCACCGACTCCTACGATCCGCAGACCAGCCGGCTGACCGAGCAGGACACCCAGATCGGTACTGGCCAGACCTCGGTCGATGATCTGCACTACGCCTACGACGACGTGGGCGACGTGACCTCCAAGACCGATATCCCCTCCGGGGCCGGCGCCGCGACCGACGTGCAGTGCTTCGCCTACGACTACCTCGGCCGCCTAACCCAGGCCTGGGCCCAGGGCAGCACCGGCTGCGCCACTACCCCGTCGATCTCCGCGGAGGGCGGGCCGGCCCCGTACTGGGAGTCCTACACCTACAACACCATCGGCGACCTCACCGGCATCACCTTCGACAACCCAGGCGGCCTGTCCACCACCACCGGAACCTATCCCGCCGCCGGGTCAGCCCGCCCGCATGCCATCACCACCGCGACGCTGACCTCCAGTTCGGGGACGGCCAGCTACAGCTACGGCTACGACGCGGACGGGAACCTCACCAGCGTCGCCGGGCCGTCCCAGAGCCAGGCGCTGTCCTGGAACGACGCCGGGCAGCTCAGCCAGGACGCGGTCAGCCCAGCCGGCGGGTCCGCCCAGAACACCAGCTACATCTACGACGCCGACGGGAACCTGCTGTTCACTGCGGACCCCGGCACTTCGACCCTGTACCTGCCCGGCGAGCAACTAACCCTCAACACCGCCACTGGCACCGTGACCGGCACCCGGTTCTACACCTTGAACGGGATCACCGTCGCCGCCCGCACCGGCGCCTCCAGCCTGGCCTACCTGGCCGGAGACCAGGAAGGCACCGACACGGTCGCCATCGACTCCGCCACCCT
>Ga0207664_10002335_pt1 | contig 12539 bp, 9 predicted proteins | sample LARL83metaG_FD_184349 | JGI IMG/M metagenome (GOLD analysis project Ga0207664, IMG submission 184349) | Corn, switchgrass and miscanthus rhizosphere microbial communities from Kellogg Biological Station, Michigan, USA - LAR L8-3 metaG... | ecosystem: Host-associated > Plants > Roots >...
CGACCCGCAGTCCAGCACGGCAGACCAGCCGTGGCGCGGGTTCCCGCCGATGGGTGTCCGGGAATCGCGGAACCCGCGCGCTTCTCCGTCTGGGCACATGGAGCAAGGCGAGAGCATCTGCCAGGCTGCCGTCCGCGAGACTCTCGAGGAGACCGGCATCATCCTCGACCATGCGGCACTCCGCCATGTCCTGTCGATTCACCAGCGCAACCCTGGACGTCCGGCCGGAACATCCCGTCGGCGCGACCCGTCCGTGGCCGTCCGTGGAAAACCGACGGTGACACCGACCGTCCCAACGGCCCGGACCCCGTCCGCTATACGTCCGTGGTTCCCCGGATACAACGGCACCCGCCGGTACAAGGCGGCACGGCCTGGCACAGGGACGGAACAGCCCGCTAGCCAAGAAAATCCAGCTAGCGGGCGTATTCGCAGGTGGTGGCAGGTGTTGGGTTCGAACCAACGTAGGCTGAGCCGACGGTTTTACAGACCGCTCCCTTTGGCCACTCGGGCAACCTGCCTAGTGCCGCCGTATCACGGCAGCAGAGAGAAATATAGCGGACATCGCGAGTGCTCGCGACGCGAAGTGCCCTCGGCACACGTCACGAGACCCCGGCGCGGCCGATGTGACGATGAGCACCCTACCCGTCTACGCTGTGGGTCATGCCTAGCGAGTCCAGCTTCGACATCGTGTCCAAGATCGACCGGCAGGAAGCCGACAACGCGCTTAACCAGGCCGCCAGGGAGATCAGCCAGCGGTTCGACTTCAAGAACGTTGGCGCTTCCATCGCCTGGTCCGGTGAGAACGGCGTGGAGATCCGCGCCAACAGCGAGGAGCGGGCCGCCGCCGTTCTCGACGTGTTCAAGGAGAAACTCGTCAAGCGCGGCGTCTCGCTCAAGCACCTCGACCCGGCGGATCCCAAGGCCTCCGGCAAGGAGTACCGCATCGCGATCGCCTTGAAGGAGGGCATCTCGCAGGAGAACGCCAAGAAGGTGTCCAAGATCATCAGGGACGAGGGGCCCAAGAGCGTCAAGGCGCTGGTCCAGGGCGAAGAGCTACGGGTCTCTTCTAAGAGCAAGGACGACCTGCAGGCCGTGATGAGCCTGCTCAAGTCCAAGGACTTCGACTTCGCCCTGCAGTTCACCAACCGGCGCTAGGAAGGACCACCGGACAGCGCCTCGAGGCGGCGGACCCGCTCGCTTGTCGGCGGGTGGGTGCTCAGCATCCCGCCGAGCCCGTGCAGCGGGAACGGGTGGGCGATCATCAGGTGGCTGGCCGCCGCCAGCGTGCCGTGCGGCCGCAGCGGCTGCGCGACGGCGGCGGCATCGATCTTGCGCAGCGCGCTGGCCAGCGCCATCGGGTCGCCGGTCAGCAGGGCGCTGTCCATGTCCGCGCCGTACTCGCGGCCGGACGGCACGGTGATGTGCAGCACCACCGCGATCAGCGGGCAGGAGGCCACGAGCGACGCGAGGCCCGCGGACCACGAGGACGCCGCGACGTCCCGGCGGGCGACGTGGGCTAGCTCGTGCGCGAGGACCGCGCGCAACTCGTCGGCGGAGAGCAGCCGGAGCAGCCCCTCCGTGCAGCAGACCGCCGCGGAGCGCGCGCTGTACCCGACGGTCAGGATGTTCGGCTGCGCGGCCGGCGACACGAACAGCCGGGGCACCGGCAGCCGCGACGCGCGGGCCAGGTCCCTGACGACCAGGTACAGCTCGGGTCGCTCTACCTCACTGACGGGACGCGCGCGGAGTGCGGTAAGCACCGTCCGTTCGGAATGAAAGTAGATGATCCACCCGAGGGCGACGAGCAGTGCGCTCACGGCCGCGGCGCCGACCAGCCCCAGCCAGAGCCATGCACCACACAGCGCCGCCGCGCACAGCACGGCGGCGAACAGTGCCGCGCGCAGTCCGTAGCAGCGCATCACAACCCCTCCTGACATGACAGTAACGTCACGTCGGCCGCCCCGCACCTGGGACCAGTCGAGTACCGGGGCGCCGACCGCGCACTTAGTTCAACGGTTCGCCCGGCCAAGTGGTTTCCGCACGTCATCGAGCTCTTAGCGAGTCCGGGAAATCCGGGTCGGTCTACAGTTGAGTCGCTGACCGAAACAGCGACGTGGCACAAAATAGGTCAACTGTGAGACCCAGGACACAGCCATGCGCCGCCTAAGGCCGCGTAAACTTTATGTGTCCTGCACTCAGCCCCCGAGCCATAGGGGTGGTGCTGAATAGGGGTGCCGGCTGGCGTGCGGAGGAGGCTTTGCGCTGTGACCAAGCAGGTCCAGGAGCTTGACCACGTAATCATCCGTTTCGCGGGAGACTCGGGTGACGGGATGCAGCTCACCGGTGACAGGTTCACCCAGGAGACGGCTGTCTTCGGTAACGACCTCTCCACCCTCCCCAACTTCCCGGCCGAGATCCGCGCTCCCGCCGGGACGCTGCCCGGCGTAAGCAGTTTCCAGTTGCACTTCGCGGACCACGACATCCTCACGCCGGGCGACGCGCCGGACGTGCTCGTCGCGATGAACCCGGCCGCCCTCAAGGCGAACCTCAAGGACCTGCCGCGCGGCGGTGACCTGATCGTCAACACCGACGAGTTCACCAAGCGGAACCTGACCAAGGTCGGCTACGCCGTCAGCCCGCTGGAAGACGGCACGCTGGAGGCCTACAAGGTGCACCCGGTGCCGCTGACCTCACTGACCGTCAAGGCGCTTGAGCACCAGGACATCTCCCGCAAGGACGCGGAGCGGGCCAAGAACATGTTCGCGCTCGGCCTGCTGTCCTGGCTGTACGGCCGGCCCGCCGAGGGGACGCTCAACTTCCTCGAGGCGAAGTTCGGCAAGAAGCCGGAGATCTACAAGGCCAACGTCACCGCGTTCCAGGCCGGCTGGAACTACGGCGAGACCACCGAGGACTTCGCGGTCCGCTACGAGGTGAAGCCCGCGAAGATCACCCCCGGCCGGTACCGGAACATCACCGGGAACCTCGCGCTGGCCTACGGCCTCATCGCGGCCGGCCAGCTCGCTAAGCTGCCGCTGTTCCTCGGCTCCTACCCGATCACCCCGGCCTCGGACATCCTGCACGAGCTGTCCAAGCACAAGAAGTTCGGCGTGCGGACCTTCCAGGCCGAGGACGAGATCGCGGCCGCTAGCTCGGCGCTCGGCGCGGCGTTCGGCGGCTCGCTCGCGGTGACGACCACCTCGGGGCCCGGGATGCTGCTCAAGGCGGAGACGGTCGGCCTCGCGGTCTCCGTCGAGCTCCCGCTGCTCGTCGTCGACGTGCAGCGCGCGGGACCCTCGACCGGCATGCCGACCAAGACCGAGCAGACCGACCTGCTGATGGCGCTGTTCGGGCGCAACGGCGAGTCCCCGGTCCCGATCGTCGCGGCGCAGAGCCCGTCCGACTGCTTCTTCGCCGCGATCGAGGCGGCGCGGATCGCGGTCACCTACCGGACCCCGGTGATCCTGCTGTCCGACGGCTACCTGGGCAACGGCTCGGAGCCGTGGCGGATTCCCGAGGTCGCGGACCTGCCGGACCTGTCGGCCGGGTTCGCCTTCGCCTCCACGGCCGACAAGCCGGAGAACGGAGACTTCCAGCCGTTCAAGCGCGACCCGCAGACGCTGGCCCGCCCCTGGGCCATCCCGGGCACGCCGGGCCTCGAGCACCGCATCGGCGGCATCGAGAAGGCTAACGTCACCGGGAACATCGACTACGACCCGGACAACCACGACCTGATGGTCCGCACCCGCGCGGCCAAGGTCGAGGGCATCGCCGCCTCGATCCCGCCGCTCGAGGTCGACGACCCGTCAGGCAACGCGCGGCTGCTCGTCCTCGGCTGGGGCTCCACCTACGGCTCGATCGGCGCCGCGGTCCGCCGCGCCCGACGTGAGGGGCACGAGGTCGCGCAGGCCCACCTGCGGCACCTGAACCCGTTCCCGTCGAACCTGGGCGAGGTACTGCGCCGGTACGACAAGGTGCTGGTCCCCGAGATCAACCTCGGTCAGCTGGCCCTGCTGCTGCGCGGCAAGTTCCTGGTCGACGTGATCTCCTACAACCGCGTCCGCGGCCTGCCGTTCCGTGCGGCCGAGCTCGCCGAGGCGATCGAGGAAGTGCTCTCTCATGAGTGAAAACGAAGAGACTATCCAGAACGGGAGCAGCCGCCTCCGTTCCCTCACCCTGGTCCCGCACACGGCAGGCCTCGCGGCCAAGGACTTCAAGTCCGACCAGGAGGTCCGGTGGTGCCCGGGCTGCGGCGACTACGCGATCCTCGCGGCCTTTCAGGCGTTCCTCCCCGAGCTTGAGGTGCCCCGGGAGAACGTGGTGGTGGTCTCCGGCATCGGCTGTTCCTCCCGGCTGCCTTACTACGTGTCGTCTTACGGCATGCACTCGATCCACGGTCGGGCGCCGGCCATCGCCTCCGGGCTGGCATCGTCACGGCAGGACCTGTCGGTCTGGGTGATCACCGGTGACGGCGACGCGCTTTCCATCGGCGGCAACCACCTGATCCACGCGCTGCGCCGGAACGTGAACATCAACATCCTGCTGTTCAACAACCGGATCTACGGCCTGACCAAGGGTCAGTACTCGCCCACCTCTGAGCAGGGCAAGGTCACCAAGTCCACGCCGTACGGGTCGCTCGACCACCCGTTCAACCCGGTGTCGCTCGCGCTTGGCGCCGAGGCGTCCTTCGTGGCCCGCTCGGTCGACTCCGACCGCAAGCACCTGCAGTCCGTGATGCGGGCGGCGGCCGACCACCGGGGCTCGTCGTTCATCGAGATCTTCCAGAACTGCCCGATCTTCAACGACGACGCGTTCGCCCCGATCAAGGAGCCGAACGCGCCCGGCCTCATCCGCCTTGTGCACGGCGAGCAGGTCCGGTTCGGCCCCGACCGGTCTATGGGCCTCGCCTACGGCCCGTACGGCTCGATCGAGGCCGTCGCGGCCGCGTCGGTGCCCGACTCGGAGCTGATCGTGCACGACGCGACGCGGGCCGACCCGTCGTACGCGTTCGCCCTGTCGCGGCTGGACGGCTACGACTTCGCGCACAGCCCGATCGGCATCTTCCGCTCGGTCGAGCGCCCGTCCTACGACGACGCGATGGCCGCGCAGATCGACACCGCCCGCTCCGGCGGCGCGGGCAACCTGGCGAAGCTCCTCGCCGGCAACGACACCTGGGAAGTCGTGTAGCCCGGCTCGCGGCAGACGCTCGCGCGCTCACCGGTTCCCCGTGGCCCGTTGGGCCGGTTATAGCCGGACCAACGGGCCACGGGGACGTCGCCGTGCCTGTCTAGTCGGCCTTGATGAGGCCGATCGGGCAGCTCACGCCGGTGCTGTGGTCCGGGCAGTAGCCGTGCGGCACCTTGTACAGGTACTGCTGGTGGTAGTCCTCGGCGAAGTAGAACTCGCCCGCCGGGACGATCTCCGTGGTGATGTCGCCGAAGTAGCGCTCGTGCAGCTTCTTCTGGAAGTCCGCCTTGGACTGCTGGGCGGCGGCCCGCTGCGCCTCGTTGTGATAGAAGATCACCGACCGGTACTGCGTCCCGATGTCGTTGCCCTGGCCCATGCCCTGGGTCGGGTCGTGCGACTCCCAGAACACCTTCAGCAGCTGCGCGTAGGACACCTTCGCCGGGTCGAACACGACCCGGACGGCCTCCGCATGTCCGGTCTTCCCGGTGCAGACTTCCTCGTAGGTCGGGTTGGGCGTGAAGCCGCCCTCGTAGCCCACGGCGGTGGTGAAGACGCCCGGGACCTTCCAGAAGTTCTGCTCCTCGCCCCAGAAGCAGCCGAGTGCGAACTCCGCGATCTCGGTGCCCTCCGGGTACGGCCCCTGCAGGGGCGTGTGCAGCACCTCGTGCAGGGCAGGCACCGGCATGGTCGCCGACCGGCCCGGCAGGGCGTCCTCCGCGCTGACCATCTGCGTCTTACGGAACCCGAAAATGCTCACCGTGCCTCCTTAGCCCGCTCTCCCGTACACAACTACAGTCTGGCCGGCCGTGTTCCGCGTTACGCGGGCGCGGATAGGGAGCGGGCGCGCGAGGCAAGCGTCCCTGGCGCGCCGAGGGGACTATGCGGTCCGGGTGTTAACGAAGTCGCACAGAGACTCGAACGCGGCCCGGGCGGGCACGTCGGGAAGCTGCGCGAGCAGGTCCTGCGCCTCGCCGATCCAAGTGCGGACTGTCTGCCGCGCCTCCTCGAGCGCGGGGGACTCACGCAGCCGCCGTAGCGCCTCCGCGTGCAGTTCCGGGTCGGTGAGGTCGGCGTCGCGCAGCAGCTCGCGCAGCCGGACGGCGTCCGGGTCGCCGGACGCATCGCGCAGCGCGTAGAGCACCGGCAGCGTCCGCACGCCCTGGCGCAGGTCGGTGCCCTGCTCCTTGCCCGACTCCGCGGAGCTTGAGGCGATGTCCAGCACGTCGTCCGAGAGCTGCCAGGCCACCCCGATCCGCAGGCACGCCTCGGAGATCAGGTCGGCTGTGTCGCCGGGCAGCCCGGCGAACATCGCGCCGAAGCGCCCGGACGTCGCGATCAGCGACCCGGTCTTCTCGGTGATGACGTGCATGTAGTGGTCGAGCGGGTCCTCGCCGGGCCGCACGCCGACCGTCTCGAGCAGCTGGCCGTCGACGAGGCGGGCGAACGTCTCCGCCTGGATCCTGATCGCATCCGGGCCGAGGTCGGCGAGGATGCGGGAAGCGCGGGCGAACAGGTAGTCGCCGGCCAGGATCGCGACCGAGTTGCCGAAGCGGGAGTTGGCCGACTCATGACCGCGGCGTATGGAGGCCTCGTCCATGACGTCGTCGTGGAACAGCGTGGCCAGGTGGGTCAGCTCGATGGCGACCGCGGCGGACACGATCCGCTTGTCGCGGAAGTCACCGAACCGGGCGGCGAGCAGCACGAGCATGGCCCGGAAGCGCTTGCCGCCCGCCTGCATCATGTGCCGGGAGACGTCGGCGAACATCTCGTCGCCGCCGAAGGAGGTGTCCCGCAGGGCTGCTTCGACGACGGCGAGGTCCTCGGCCATCTCCGCGGCCAGTGCCGCGTCGGCGAGGTCGACAGGAACAGCGATGCTCAACACAAACTCCATGTCGTCGGGAATCCCCAAACCACCAGGGTAGCCGATGGCCGCCGTCGCACCGGGATCGAGACTCGATCACGCGGGACGCGACCGGCGGCCATCGTCAGGTACGGCGTCTTAGCGGACGAACAGCTGCGTCGCCGCGTGGTTGGCGAGCGAGAGCAGCGGCGCGGGGACGATGCCGAACACCACGGCGGACAGCGCGCCGAGCCCGACCGCCGTTCCGGTGAACACCGACGGCACCGCTACCACGGGCCCGTCGGGCACCGGCTCGCTGAAGAACATCAGCACGATGATACGGACGTAGAAGAACGCGGCGATCGCCGATGCCAAAACGCCGATGATGACGAGCGGCGTGGCACCGCCGGCGATGGCGGCCGAGAACACGGCGAACTTCCCGGTGAACCCGGAGGTCAGCGGGATGCCCGCGAAGGTGAGCAGGAATAGCGCGAAGACGCCCGCGACGAGCGGGGACCGCTTGCCGAGCCCGGCCCAGCGGGACAGGTGGTCCGCTTCGCCGCCGGAGTCACGCACCAGCGTGATCACCGCGAAGGCGCCGATCGTGGTCAGCCCGTAGGTCGCCAGGTAGAACAGGCACGAGGACAGGCCCTGGACCGACGTGGCGATCACGGCGGTGAGGATGAACCCCGCGTGCGCGATCGAGGAGTAGGCGAGCAGCCGCTTCACGTCGGTCTGGGTGATGGCGATGATCGCGCCGATGAGCATGGTGAGGACCGCGATGACCCACAGCGCGGGCCGCCAGTCCCAGGTGAGGGTGCCGAAGGCCACGTAGAACACGCGCAGCAGGGCGCCAAAGGCGGACACGACGGTGCACGACGCCATCAGCGCCGTGATCGGGGTGGGCGCGCCCTGGTAGACGTCCGGCTTCCAGCTGTGGAACGGCACGGCGCCGACCTTGAACAGCAGCCCGAGCCCCGTCAGCGCGATGCCCGCGAACAGCAGCGTGTCCGACCCGGTGCCCGACGACGCCTCGGCCGCGATCGACGCCAGGGAGACCGAACCCGAGTAGCCGTACAGCATCGCGATGCCGAACAGGAAGAAGGCCGAGGAGAACGCGCCGAGCAGGAAGTACTTCATGGCCGCCTCGTGCGACAGCAGGCGGCGGCGCCTCGCGAGCCCGCACAGCAGGTACAGCGGCAGCGACAGCGTCTCGAGCGCCACGAACATCGTCAGCAGGTCGTTCGACGCGGGGAACAGCAACATGCCGCCGACCGCGAACAGCGTCAGCGGGTAGATCTCGGTGTGCACCAGGCCGGCCAGCAGCCCCTCGCGCTCCTCCGACGACCCCGGCAGCGCCGCCGCGCGGCCCGCGAACGAGGACACGTCGTGCGATGCGTCGGCGATCAGCAGCACGGAGACGGCGGCGAGCACCAGGATCGTGCCCTGGATGAACAACGTCGGCCGGTCCACCGCGACCGCGCCCATGGCGGCCGCGTGCCCGGCGGCGTCCTTGGCGAACAGCGTGCCCGACGCGGCGATCACGCAGGTCCAGACGAACGCCGCGAGCAGCGCGCCGAAGGTCAGCAGCAGGTGGACGGCACGGCGCAGCTCCCGGGGCGCGAAGGCCTCGACGAGCACGCCGATAACGGCCGCTCCGAAGACCACAAGCATCGGCGCGAGCTGGCTGTACTCGATGTTCGGCGCGGTGATGGCGCCGGGAGTGGCAGCAGCGGCAGCAGCGACGGCGAGGCTCACGGCTGGGCTCCATTCTGAGCGGCTGCGGGATGGGCGGGCACCGGGTCAGCGGAGCCTACCTGGGACATAGTGGCCTTGACGGCCGGGTTGATCACGTCGAGCACCGGCTTGGGGTACACGCCCATCGCGATGATCAGCGCGATGAGCGGCACCACGGCCAGCAGTTCCCGCGGCCGCAGGTCAGGCATGGCCGAAACCGAGTCCGCGGTGGGCCCGTTCATCGTGCGCTGGTACATCCACAAGATGTAGATCGCGGCGAGCACGATGCCCGCCACCGCGAACGACCCCGCGACCTTGTACCGGGAGAACGTGCCGACGAGCACGAGGAACTCGGAGACGAACGTGGACAGGCCGGGCATTGACAGGCCTGCCAGGCCAGACACAAGGAAAAGTCCGGCGAGGACCGGCGCTACCTTCTGCACGCCGCCGTAGTCGGCGATGCGGTCGGAGCCGCGGCGGACGATCATGAACCCGGCGATCAGGAACAGCGCGCCGGTGGCGAAGCCGTGGTTGACCATGTAGAGCGTGGCACCCGACTGGCCCTGTGAGGTCAGCGCGAAGATGCCGAGCACGATGAAGCCGAAGTGGGAGATCGAGGTGTACCCGATCAGCCGCTTCATGGAGGTCTGGCCGATCGCCACGATCGCGCCGTAGATGATGGAGATCACCGCCAGCACCAGGATCAGCGGCGTGAAGTAGCGGAACCCGTCGGGGAACAGCTCAAGGCAGTACCTGATCATGCCGAACGTGCCGACCTTGTCCATCACGCCGAGCATGAGCACCGCGGCGCCCGGCTGCGCGGACGCGGCGGCGTCCGGCAGCCAGGTGTGGAACGGCCACAGCGGCGCCTTGATCGCGAAGGCGACGAAGAAGCCGAGGAACAGCCACTTCTGCACCGTGGGCGACAGTACGACGTGCTCAAGCGTGTAGAACAGGAACGTGCCCTGGTGCCCGGCGGCCGCCGACTCGCCCGCGTAGACGTACAGCGCGATCACCGCGACCAGCATGAGCAGGCCGCCGAGCAGGCTGTAGAGCAGGAACTTCACCGCCGCGTACTGCCGCGGCCCGACGCCGAAGGACCCGATCATGAAGTACATCGGGACCAGCATGGCCTCGAAGAACACGTAGAACAGGAAGACGTCGGTGGCCGCGAAGACCCCGATCATCATCGTGTCGAGCGCCAGGATCAGCGCGAAGTACGTCCGCGGTGACCGCTTCGATTCATCGGCGTCGTGCCACGAGGCGAGGATCACCACGGGCATCAGCACGACGGTCATGCCGATCAGCACCAGCGCGATCCCGTCCACGCCGACCGCGTAGTGCACGCCGAACTGCGGGATCCACGAATACGTCTCGGTGAGCTGGAACGTCGGTGCCGTGCTCGAGGTGTTGAACTGGGTGGCCATCACGATCACCCAGACCAGGTCGACGACGGTGAACAGCAGCGCCGTCAGCTTGGCGAACCGTACCGGCAGCAGCGCGACCACGATCGCGCCGAGCAGCGGTATGGCGCCGGCGATGGTCAGCCAGGGCGTGCCGCTGTTCGCTGCAGCCACAGCTATGTTCATTAGAGCCTCACCACCAGAAGGCCGGCCACGAGCAGCACGGCACCGATGAGCATGGACAGCGCGTAAGAGCGCACGAAACCGTTCTGCAGCCTGCGCATCCGGCCTGACGTGCCGCCGATGGTCGCGGCCAGCCCGTTTACCAGGCCGTCCACGCCCCGGCTGTCGAAGTAAACCGACAGCCTGGTGAGCCACTGGCCCGGGCGCATCAGCACCGACTCGTTGAACGCGTCGCCGTACAGGTCGGCCCGCGCGGCGCGGGTGAGCACGGAGCCGCGGGGCGCCACGGCGAGCACCGGCACCCGGCCGTACATGGCCCAGGCGATGCCGACGCCGATCACCACCAGGACCAGGGCGATGATGCCGGGCCAGGTCCAGATTCCGTGCTGGTCCGGCGGGGCGCCGACCACGGGCGCCAGGAAGTTCGAGAACCGGTAGTTGACGATGAGGAACCATCCGGCCCCGACCGAGCCGATCGCCAGCAGGATCATGGGCACGGTCATTACCAGCGGCGACTCGTGCGGGTGCGGGATGTGCCGCTCGGCCTCGGTGTAGGGCGGGTGTGCCCCGGCCCCGCCGAGCACGCCGTCCTCTTTCCAGCGGGCGCGGCCGAAGTAGGTCATCAGCATGACCCGGCTCATGTAGAAGGCAGTGATGCCGGCCCCGATGATCGCGCAGGCGGCCAGGATCCAGCCGGAGGTGCCGCCCTTCTCCCAGGCGGCGTCGATGATGCTGTCCTTGGTGAAGAACCCGGAGAACGGCGGGATGCCGATGATGGCCAGGTACCCCAGGCCGAAGGTCACGTACGTGATCGGCAAGAACGTGCGCAGCGCGCCGTAGCGGCGCATGTTGACCTCGTCGTCCATGCCGTGCATCACCGAGCCGGCGCCGAGGAACAGCCCGGCCTTGAAGAACCCGTGCGCGAGCAGGTGGGCGATGGCGAACACGTATCCGACCGGGCCGAGGCCCGCGGCCAGCGTCATGTAGCCGATCTGCGACATCGTGGACCCCGCCAGGGCCTTCTTGATGTCATCCTTGGCGCAACCGATGATCGCACCGAACAGGAGGGTCACCGCGCCGACGACGGTGACCGCGAGCTGTGCGGTGGGCGCGTCGTTGAAGATCGGGTTGGAACGCACGATCAGGTACACGCCAGCCGTGACCATTGTCGCCGCATGAATAAGAGCCGACACAGGCGTCGGGCCCTCCATCGCGTCGAGCAGCCAGGACTGGAGCGGCACCTGGGCGGACTTCCCGCAGGCGCCGAGCAGCAGCAGCAGCCCCAGCGCCGTGGCGACGCCCGACCCGGCCGAGTTCACGGAGGCGAACACGCCGGAGAAGTTGAACGTGCCGAACTCGGCGAACATCAGCATGATCGCCAGGGACAGGCCCACGTCACCGACGCGGTTGGCGATGAACGCCTTCTTGGCCGCCACCGCCGCGGAGTTCTTGAACTGCCAGAACCCGATCAGCAGGTAGGACGCCAGGCCGACGCCCTCCCAGCCCGCGTACAGGGCGAGGTAGTTGTCCGAGATCACCAGCAGCAGCATCGCCGCGATAAACAGGTTGAGGTAACCGAAGAAGCGGCGCCGGTCGCTGTCGTGGGCCATGTAGCCGACCGCGTAGATCAGGATCAGCGACCCGACCCCGGTGACCAGCAGCACGAAGCTGATTGACAGCGGGTCAAGCAGGACGCCGATGTTCGCCTGGAATCCCTGCACCGGGATCCAGGAGTACACGTGCAGGTCGCGGCTGCGGTCCTGCGCGGGGTAGCTGAGCAGGGTGAAGAACGCGATCACGCCGTAGACGAAGGACGCGAGCGACATCAGGACCCCGAGCAGGTGACCCCACTTGTCGGTGCGCCGACCGCCGATCAGCAGGACCGCCGCGCCGAAGACCGGGAACGCGAGCAGCAGCCATGAGGCGCGGAGCACCCCGGTGGCGGCAAGCGTCGTCATCGTGTCAATCTCCTCAGTACTTGAGCAGGTTCGCGTCGTCGACCGACGCGGACTTGCGGGCGCGGTAGATGGCCATCAGGATGGCGAGCCCGACGACCACCTCAGCGGCGGCGACAACCATTACGAAGAAGGCCACCACCTGTCCGTCCAGGTTCCCGTGCAGCCGGGCGAACGAGACGAACGCCAGGTTGCACGCGTTGAGCATGAGCTCGACGCTCATGAACACCAGGATCA
>Ga0207664_10002337_pt1 | contig 12537 bp, 11 predicted proteins | sample LARL83metaG_FD_184349 | JGI IMG/M metagenome (GOLD analysis project Ga0207664, IMG submission 184349) | Corn, switchgrass and miscanthus rhizosphere microbial communities from Kellogg Biological Station, Michigan, USA - LAR L8-3 metaG... | ecosystem: Host-associated > Plants > Roots >...
AAGGCGACGGCTTCGCGCAGGTCGACGGTCGCCGTGCCGTACTCGTAGGTCGAGCCGACGACGTAATCCTCGAAATAGCGCTGGTCGATCGGGACGGCGAAGTCCGGCGCGCTCATCGCCGGCGCGGGACTGTCATGCCCGATCGATCGGTCAATCCAGCTTGCCGACGCGGCGGACGACGGCGCCGAGCTTTTGCGCGTCCGCGTCCCAGAAACGCTGCAGCTCGGGCGCGTCGAGGTATTGCACCGGCGTTTGCACGGTGGCCAGCGCTGCGACAAAGGCCGGGTCCGCTGCGGCGATGCGCGCCGCGTCGCGCAGCTTCGCCAGTACCGGCGCCGGCGTCCCGGCCGGAGCGAACAAGCCCGACCACTGAAAGAACACGGCGTTGAAGCCGGACTCCGACAACGTCGGCACTTCCGGCAACGAAGCGAGCCTGTGGTCGCCCCATGAGGCGAGCACGCGGACCGTACCCGCCTTCACGTGCTGGATGACCGTCGACGGGCCGGTCGCAACGGCGTCGATGTTGCCGGCGAGAAGTCCGACCACCGCAGGACCCGCGCCGGTATACGGCACGTGCAGCATCTTGATGCCGGCGTCGGAGGCGAACATTTCCATCGGCACATGCATCGTCCCGTAATTGCCCGACGAGCCGTAGCTGATCGCCCCGGGCCGCTTCTTGGCGTCGGCGACGAATTCCTGCAGCGTCTTCCACCGGCTGTCCGCGCGAACGGCGAGCACCGTCGGATCCGCGGTCAGCCGCGCGATCGGAACGAGCTGATCGAGCTGATACATCGGCGGACGGCCGATGATCTTGTCGGCCTCGGGCAGGATCGAGATCGACGACAGCGCAAGGAGCAGCGTGTAGCCGTCGGGCTTCGCCTTGGCCACGTACGCCATGCCTATGCCGCCGCCGGCGCCGGCCTTGTTCTCGATGACGACCGGAGCGCCGAGCACGCGTCCGAGAGCATCCGCCGCGGGCCGCGCGACGATGTCGGCGACGCCGCCCGGCGGGAACGGGACGATCAGCGTGATCGGCTTCGACGGATAGGCGTCCTGTGCGCCGGCTTGCGCGCCGAACAGCGCTAATGCCAGAACGGTCGCGGTGATGAACGGGCGGGCGGACACTAGGCGAATATCCAGACCAGTATGCCGCCGAGCAGCAGCCACTTGAGCGTGTAGTAGGCGAGCTTGCTCTTGCGCTTTAGTGCCTTCCCCGGCAGGCGCAGGTAGTAGGCGAGACCGAAGATCTTGTTCAGCACGCCGACCTGATCGCCGGCGACGTTCTCGGTCTGGCTGGCGCGGATCACCGTCGCCTCGTACCAGTGATTGATCGTCGCCATGATGCGGCTGGTCAGCGGCCGCTCGACGTCGCAGAACAGGATCACACGCAGCGTGTCGGTCTTGTTCTCCGCCCAATGGATGAAGGTCTCGTCGAAGATCACCGCCTCGCCGTCGCGCCAGCTGTACGGCTCGCCGTCGACGAAAATGCGGCAGTTGTCCGAATTCGGCGTCGAAAGTCCCAGGTGATAGCGCAGCGATCCGGCGAACGGATCGCGGTGCTTGCCCAGATCGCCGCCGGGCGGCAGCAGCGCGAACATCGCCGCGTTCACCGACGGGATCGACTGCACCAGCGCGACCGTCTTCGGGCACAGCGCCTTCGCCGAGTCAAGCGGCTCGTCGTACCACTTGACGTAAAAGCGCTTCCAGCCGCGCCGGAAAAACGAGTTGAAGCCCAGGTCGTTGTATTTCGCCGCGGCGCGGATGTGACCCTCGTCGAAGAGCTGCAAGGCCTCCTCGCGCAGGATCTGCCAGTTGTCGGACAGCGGCTTCAACTCGGGGAACAGCTTGACGTCGACATACGGCCGGTTGGGGACGGCCGAGAACATGTACATCAGCACGTTGTACGGCGCCATGAACGTCGAATGGTCGGTCAGCTGGCGGTAGAAGCGGTGCCGTATGCGGCCCCGATAATGGACGTACACGCCTGACGCGATGAACGCGTAGAGGATGAAAAACTTCGGTGCCAGAAGATTGGGCAGGTACGCGATCATCGTCGATCTTCCGTGGTGGGCGCCATTATAGCGCCTGGGCCGCGGGCGCCCTCGGTGCGCCGCCGCTTACGGCGCCGGCGCGAGTTTCCAGCGCCGGTGCACCCAGAACCACTGCTCGGGGTGGCGAAGCACCAGGATTTCCAGCATCGCGTTATAGGCGCGTGTGTTGCGCCGGATTTCCTCGTTGACCTTGTCGCATTCGACCAGAGGGAGCGCCTCCTCGAAGCGCAGCACGTGCGAGCCGTCAGGCTCGCGCCAGCTGGAGGCCGGCACGACCGGCGCGCCCGTCGCGAGCGCCATGATCGCGAGGCTCTTGAACGTTCCCGCCGGCTCACCGAAGAACTCGACCGCGATGCCGTCGGGCGGCGACGCGTGCTGATCGAACGGGAAGACGACCAGGTCGCCCGCTTCGAGGCGCTCGAGAATCGCATCGAGCGACCCGCGCTTGCCCAGGACGCCGAAGCCGCCTTGCCGGAAGCGCCGGTTGACCAGCGCGTCGAGCCAGCGCGGCCGGATCGCGCGGCGGACGAAGTGGAAGCGGCCGCGCATATGGGGAAAATGGCGCAGTCCCGCGATCGTCGCGACCTCGAAATTGCCGAAGTGCCCGGTGAGAATCAGCGCGCCTTTGCCGCGCTCGAGCGCGCGCGCCAGCGCCTCGACATTGTCGACGCGGATCAGCGCGGACTTCTTCTGTGCCGAAAGCCAGCGGAACCGGATGAACTCTCCGGCGAGCCGCCATAGATGCGCGTAGTGTGCCTGGGCCAATCGGACGATTTCGGCTTCCGGCACGCCGGCGCCGAACACACGGCGCAGATTTTCCAGGATGACCCGCCGGCGCAGCGGCAGCAGGCGGTACAGGAGCCGGCCGGCCAAAGGTGCCTCGGCTTGCGCGGGAAGCGCCAGCGCGACCGCGGACGCGCTGGTCCGGTCGTGCGTCAGCGATACGGCGATCGCCCGCAGCCGCTGCCGGCCGAGCAGGCGCTCCGCGCGAGCGCTGCAGACGATCTGCGGCGCGCCGTAGGCATCGCGCGCGACGGAAAAATCCGCGGGCTCGATCTCGCCCAGCGCCAGCTCGCGCGGAAAGAGCTTGGCGCAGGCTTCCTTGGCGGCAAAGCGCGCTGCGAGGCTCGCGGCGCGCCCCGGCCCATCGCCGCTGTCCGCGAGCTCCTGCGGGGAAAAAAAACGCGTCAGGTCGCCGGCCGGAGTCTCGCGCAACAGCCGCTCGATGCGCGCGATCTCGACGCTGTCGATGCCGCAGCGCGTCGGCTCCCCGCGCTGCGCTTCGAACGGGTCGGCGGCGCCGGCCATCCGCGCTCACCGCAGCGCGCGAATGATCAGCGCGGCATTGGTCCCGGCGAAGCCGCGGCACAGGATCAGCGCCGTGTCACCGCGCGGAACCTGCGGCGAAGCGGAAACGCGCAATCCCTCGCAATCCGGATCGAGCGAAGCCAGCGTGGCGATCCCCGGAACGATGCGTGCGCGCAGCGCGGCCAGCGCGATCACCGTCTCCATGATGCCGGCCGCTGCGATCAGGTGCCCGGTCGCCCACTTGAATGCGGTGACCGGCGGCGCGGCGCTTCCGGTGCCGAACACCGCGCGCAGCGCCGCCGCTTCCGACGAGTCGGACAACGGCGTTCCGTTTCCGTGTGCGACGATCATTCCGACGTCGGCGGGCGCGAGCTCCGCTTCGGCGAGCGCCTGCGTGATCGCGCGGCGAAGGCCGTCGCCATCCTCGCGAATCGCCAGCAGTCCTTCGCCCTCGGCCGCATAGCCGCCGCCGAGCACTTCGCCGAGCAGGACGGCGCTGCGCTTTGCGGCGGCGTCTTCGGTCTCGAGCGCGAGCGCGCCCGCGCCCTCGCCGAACACGCTGCCGCTGCGCCGCTGGTCGAACGGACGAATCGCGTCGGGCGCGAGCAGCCCGCACTGGTGATAGTAGAGCAGCATCTGCGGCTCGATCGGCGCATCGTGCCCGATGGCGACCGCGCGGTCGGCTTCGCCCTGGCGCAGCGCCTCGGTTGCTTCGATGACCGCTAGCGTGCCTCCGGCGCTGTGATTGGTGATGCAGGCGTTGGTGCCCTTGAGTCCGTACTTGATGCCGACATGGCAGAGCACGTTGTTCGGCAGCGTGCGCAACAGCCACATCGGGTTGACCTCGTTGCCGAGATCGCGGCCGAACGCGTTGAGCGAGCCACCGCTTTCGCTCATCAGCGGAAAATATTCGTACTGCGACATGTACGCACCGCCGCCCGATCCGACGTAGAGTCCGCTGCGATCGCTGAATGCCGCGGCGGCTTCCGCATCGCTGCCGTCGCGCGCCGAGATGAATCCGGCGGCGTCGATCGCCTGGCTGCCGGCATACAGCCCGAACATGTCGCTGCGGCGGATGAGCTTGTGCAGCTTGCGGTCCTCGACCAGCGCGCGCGGATTGAAGGCGGGCATTTCGGCGGCGACGCGCACCGGCCACCCGGTCGTATCCCATTGCGCGATCGGACCGATGGCAGAACGTCCTTCGCGCGCCGCCGCCAGCACGGCGTCCGGGTCCATGCCGGACGCGCAAACCGCGCCGGTACCGGTGATCAGAATTCTGGGACGCGGCATGCTAGAGCCTGTCCACTTCATCCGGATGGCGCAGCGCGACGCAGCTGTTCGAGCCGCCGAAGCCGAACGAGTTGGACAGCGTCATCCGCACCCGCCTCTGCGTCGGCGCGACGACCAGATTCAGATCGCAATCCGGATCGCGCTCGCGCAGATTCGCGTTGAGCGGCAGCCGGCCGTGGCGGATCGCCAGCGCGCAGACGACGACTTCGACCGCACCTGCCGCGGCGATCAGGTGACCCATCGAGCTCTTGGTCGAGCTGACCGCGACGTCGGCGGTTTTGTCCCCGAAAACCGTGTGGATCGCGGCGCTCTCGCTCTTGTCGTTCATGTAGGTCGACGTGCCGTGGGCGTTGATGTAATCGACGTCGTCCGGCGCGGCGCCGGCGTCGGCAAGGGCTGCGCGCATCGACTGGATCGGGCCGTCTCCGTCTGGCGGCGAATCGGTGATGCGGTACGACGAGAGCGAATTGCCATCTCCGGCGAGCTCGGCGTAGATATGCGCGCCGCGCCGGCGCGCCGCTTCCCATTCCTCGAGCACGACAAAGCCCGCGCCTTCGCCGAGCACGAAGCCGTTTCGCGTCGCGTCGAAGGGACGGCTCGCGCGTTGCGGCGCGTCGTTGTCGGCCGATACTGCCGACAACAGGCAGAATCCAGCCAGCCCGACCGGGCTGATCATCGAATCGAATCCGCCGGCAAGCGCGTAATCGACGCTGCCTCGCCGGATCAGCTTGAGCGCGGTGCCGATCGCCTGGCCGCCTGACGCGCAGGCGGTGTGGACCGAGGTTGCGTAGCCGTGGATGCCGAAGCGCCGGGTCAGCAACGCGAGTCCCGCCGTCGACTGGCTGCGGCAGAAAACGATCGGGTCGCTTGCGGTCGGATCGTCGACCAGCTGGTCGGCATGCAGCTCGCCGTCCGCCGCCGAGTGCCGCTGGACGGCGGAGAGGTCCTCGTACGCGACGCCCATCATGCCGGTCCCGACCGAGCAGCCCCAACGCGTCGCGGTCGCCGCCGTTGGCGCGATGCCCGCGTCGCGCATCGCCTGCTCGGCGGCCCCGAGGGCGAAGCGATGCGAGCGATTGGCGAACTTGAGGAGCTTCCGGTCGGCGCCAAGCGCAGCCGGGTCGAAGTCCTTGACCTCGGCGGCGATCCGCGTCGAAAAGCCGCTGGCGTCGAAAATGCTGATCGGCGCTACGCCGCTCCGGCCCTCGAGCAGCGCGGACCACGTCGTGGCCACATCGTTGCCTACCGGCGTGACCAATCCCAGGCCGGTAATCGCGACCCTGCGCCGGCGCGTCATGCGAGCACCTTGTCGACCAGCTCGACGCGTGCGGTCGCGACCGCTCTATCGCCGACGTGGGCGCTCAAGGCGACCCTTGCCGCCGCGCGTTCACCCGTGCGCAGCATCTCGACGTTGAGTCCGACTTGCTGACCCGGTGTGATGAAACTGCGCATCTTGACGTTGGTCATGCGTGAAGGCGTCAGCGCCGCGCCGCCGGGCCGATCGCCGATCGAATCGGCGAGCTCGATGGCAAGCCGCATCTGCAGGTCAAGCAGCAGCGTCGCGGGAAATACCGGACGGCGCGGGAAATGATCGCCGAAGAAGGCGGCCCGTTCAGGCACCATCAAGCTTGCGTGCAGCGACTTGCCCGGCACGCGCGCGTCGACGACAAGCGGCACCGGCGCCACCCCGCGAAAGACTCCGGCCGTTGCCCCGCGGCCGCGCAGCAACGCGAAGCGCTCGCGCAAGGCCTGCGGCGAATCGAGCTCCTCGACCGGCACCATCGGACCCAGGCAGTCCTTGAGCTCGATCACCCGCCGGCCGTTGACCTTCGCCCATCCGCCGTAGGCGATGACTTCGTCGTCGCAATCGTCGATCTCGACGTCAAGCTCCAACAGATCGCCGGGCGAGACGCTGCCCTCGAACACCGTTTCGGTCGCCAGCGCGGCGACCGGCCGACCGCGATAACCGAGCTTGTCCATTGCGACCCACGCCGCGAGCTGCCCGACCGCCTCGGCGACCAGGCAGGATGGAAATTCGGCGATGTCGCGCGGAACCGCGTACCACCCGCGCGCGTGCGTGCCGGACACGAAGTCGGTGATCCGGTCGACGAAGGAGAAGGCGGCGAAATGATCGCTCATGCAGCGGGTCGCGTGCTGGTCAGGCCGCCGCCTTCGCCTCGCGCTGCGCGCTGATCACCAGCTTGCAGAACGTCTCCGGCGTGAACAGGCGCGGAATGTCGGCGACCTTCATCGGCGTCTTGAAGCGCTCGGCGGGAATTTCGGACAGGTAGGACTTGAGCTGCGCCAGCCCCTTTTCGGTGACGATGCCCTTCTGCTCGAATTCGGCTTCCGGCAGATCGCCGCGTGCGTTCTCGACGATCTTGCCGCGCGGAATCTTGATCTTGAACGCGCGCTCGAGGCGGAACACCATGTCCAGGAAATCGATCGACTCGGCGTCGAGGCCCTCGATCAGCGACACATCGAGCTTGACCTCCTCGACGTCGCAGCCCAGTGCATCGGCCATCGTCTCGGCGACCTTCGGATACACCGCCAGTATTTCTTCCTTGCTTATCTCGTTTTGCGCCATGCTGTTCACTCCATTTTGAAGCCGCCGTCGACGGCGACGACCTGTCCTGTCACGTAATCGGCGTAGCGCGAGGCCAGAAACCAGACCGCATACGCAACTTCCTCAGGCTTGCCGTAACGCCTGAGCAAGATGCGCGACTTCACCTGCTCGCCGGCGAGATCGCGCACGTCCTGAGACATTTCGGTTTCGATCACGCCGGGGGCGACGGCATTGACCGTGATCTTCCGCGGCGCAAGCTCGACCGCCAGCGACCGGGTGAAGGCATTGATCGCGCCCTTGCTCGCCGCGTAGTTGGTCTGGCCGCGCCCGCCCTTGTCGGCGCTGACCGACGAAAGATTGATGATCTTGCCGGAGCGCTGCACGATCATGTGCGGAATCACCGCACGAGTCATATTGAACACGCCGCCGATGTTGGTGTCGAGGACGGCGCGGATGTCGTCGTCGTCGAGCGCCGCCAGCTGGTTGTCGCGGATGACTCCGGCGTTGTTGACCAGGATGTCGATCCGCTCGGTACGCGCCGCGACTCGCTCGACGGCGTCGGCGCATGCCTTGGCGTCGCAGACGTCGACCCGCTCGGCGCCGATCGCCCTGCCCGCCCCCGCGCCGGCCGCCACGACGCCCGCGGCGGCTTGTGCGTTGTCGCGGTAGAAGAACGTGACGGCGGCGCCTTCGTCAGCGAGAAGCTCGACGATCGCGCGGCCGATGCCGCGGCTGCCGCCGGTGACGATCGCGACCTTGCCGGTGAGTCCGGAATCCATCATCGCCGGCTCATCCCGAAATGCAGAATCCGCCGTCGACGACCAGCGTATGTCCGGTGATCATCGCCGCCTCCGGCAGGCACAGCAGATAGACGGCCCCGGCCACGTCGTCCGGCGTCAGCACCGGCCCGGCGGGTGTGCGTCGCGCGAAATCGGCCAGCAGCTCCGCGCGATTCGGAAAATGCAGCAACGCGTCGGTGTCGACGACGCCGGCGCTGACGGCATTGACACGGATGTTCCGCGGCCCCAGCTCCTGCGCCAGCGTGCGCACCAGCGACTCCAGCGCGGCTTTGGAGGCGCCGATGAAGCCGTAATCGGGCATCGCGCGCGACGCGCCCAGGCTCGACATCGCGATGATGCGCCCGCCTTCACGCATTTGAGGCACCGCGTGCTGCGCGAGCAAGGCCAGTGCGAACGCGTTGGTTTCCAGGCACCAGCGCCAGTGCTTGAGCGACATCGCCATCGCCGGCTTGAGCACGCCGCTCGCGGCGTTGCTGACGACGATGTCGATACGGTCGTAATGCTTGGCGATCGCGGCGAACATCTCGTCGACGCTGTCGGGCATGCCGACGCTGGCCTGGAAAGCGTATGCCCGCCGGCCGGTCGCGCGTAGCGCCGCGCAAAGCGCTTCGGCCTCGTCGTGACTGTTGTAGTAATTGACGGCCAGATCGCAGCCGCCGGCGGCGAGCTTGGTCGCGATCGCGCGGCCGATACCGCGGGAGGCGCCCGTCACGAGCGCAACCTTTCCGGCAAGGGGGCCTGACATCGGGCGTAGTCGGTCGTCGTGGATTCCGGCACCAGGCGGCTAAGGATTCAGGCGGAGGCTGGACATGCCACCCGCGCGCCGTGTCCGGACAATCGATAATTATCGCCTGCTTCGCTCTGCCGGGCAACCGCGCCAATGGGACGAACCGCTCTCCACCCCGCTCAAGCCGCGAATCGCCGCACCTGCGCACCGTCTCACCGCGCGATCGCCGCTATGAACCGGGCGACGGGCGCGGGGCGCGCAGCAAACGCTGCGCCTCCAGGCACCAGTGCTTCTTGATGCTGTGCCAGATGTCGGCGGCCCACATGACATTGTTCGCGTTCCCGTCCGGCAGCGGCGGCGAGCGGGCGATGTTGTCCGGATCGAACGCATTGATCCATGCGCGCATCGGCGCAGACAAGGCGAGCTGCTCGGTGTCGGGCACGAAGACGTGCGAATATTCGGCGGGCAGCGTGATATTGCGCACGATCGCCTTGCCCACGGGGTGGAACGTCTTCACGTTTTCCAGGCCCGGCGCATCCCAGGCGAAAAGATCGAGCCCGATCCGGTAGCCGGTGAACTCGTCGACCGTGTCGGGAATCGACCGGATCATCGGCACCACCTTCCAGTGCACGGGCAGCGCCAGCGACCAGCCCCCGGTGCCGACGACCGAAGCGCTCGCGACCGATACCCCGACGACGGGTCGCTGGCGACCCGTCAGGGGATCGATGATCGTCGTGCGGTCCTCGAACTGCCTGGTCAGCGGATTGAACACGTGTCGCTCCGGCCCGAAGCTCCCGGCGAGCTCGTGCAGGATTTTCACGACCTGGATGCCGCCCTGGCTGTGGCCGACCAGCATCGGCCGCACGCCTTCGTGCTCGTAATACCAAGCGATTTCTCCGGCCTGCTGCGCGCTGTCTTCGTACGGGCTGCGCGAGTAGGCCCCGTCACCGGGATCGCGAATCATCGGCTCCGGATAGCCCATGCCGACCAGGAATCGGCCGAACGATTCCATCAGCAGATAGACGCCATAGACGCCGCCGTGCACGCCGAAGATGCGCGGCGTCGGCCCCTTGGCGAGCGCGTTGCGCACGTCGTCGTCGCTGATGTGGTCGGGATCCAGCGCCAGGATTCGCGCTTCCACGGCGGGCTCGACCTTGAGCGAGCGCAGAACGCTGCCCGCCGTGACGGGGCGCATATCCTCGGTCGGGGGTTCGATCGGAGTCGTTGCACATCCGGACACGGTCAGTGCCAGCACTGCTGCAATCAAGAATACGGTGGCTCGGGAGGGTGCGATCACGGTGCAATGCTCCTGATGCTATGAACGATATCGGTGAGCAGGCTCTCGGCGCGCCGGCGATCGATGGCCGATCTCCTGAATGACAAGGCAACCTCGACGACGTCGCCCAGCGTCGTCAGCGCGAGGACGAGCGGCGAGAGCGGGCCGGTCGATACGGCACGAACATAGCCTACCCGAAATGGATACGATTTCGCCTCCGGCCACAGGGCGTTGAGCTGCAGCGGGGTTACTCCCGCCCACACCGCATAGTTCTTGGCGTGGAAACGCTGCCGCTCGTCGCTCGAAAGAAAGCGCCATTGCAGTCCCGACACCGCGATCGCCAGCAGCGTCTGCAGGTAGAGCTTGCGGCGCTTGACGCCGCTGGTCTCGCCGCACACGAACCGCGCGAGGTCCGACAGCGGCATGTCGTCCGGCACCGGGTGCGCGACGCGAAACGACCCGAGCAGCGGCGCGAAGCCGTCGGCGCCCCTGGCACCGAAATCGCGCCGCACGTTGACGATCGACCCCACGGCGAGGTCGCGCCGTCGCCTGGCCTGGCGACGCTCGGCCACCTGCGGCGACAAGGCCTTGAGCATGATCGCGAGGAAGATGTCGTTCTGCGTGGTCCCCCACGCGCGCGCCGTCGCGGCCAGCGTCGCCGACTCCGCGGGGGCGAGGCGGGCAAAGACGACGCCGTTGTATCCGTCGCCATCCTTCGGATACGGCGGGCGGGCGGAGCGACGGCAGCTGGCGATCAGCTGGCGCCAGCTGGACAGGCCCCGCGCCAGCGGAATGGCCTGGCGGACAAAGAGGCGGCGATACCCGGGCGGGTAAAGATCGACGGGCGGCGGCGGCGCGCCGGCAGCAGCGATGCGATAGTAGTCTTCGACCAGTCGCCGCAGCAGGCGGGCGATCGAATCGCCGCCGGCGACGAAGTGGTCGTAGGCGAGACCGAAATGAAACGCCGGCGCATCGTCGACGGCGAAAAACCGGAAGGGTTCGATGCCGCCGCCCGCGGGAAACGGCAGATTGAGCTGCCGCTCCATTTCGGCCTGCACGCGCGCCCGCGGATCGGCGCCACCGGCCAGCATCGAAAGCGGCGTCTGCGCCGCGCCGCCGGTCCACTCGTAGCGCAAGCGGCGGCCGTCGAGCGTAAGGCCGGTCAGACCGAGGGACTCGAGCTGGCGGCGGATGCACGCCTCGAGCCGGTCCGGGTCGAGCGGTTGCGGCAGCGTAACCACGTGCACCGCGTTGTAGGGATGCATTTCGCGCCAGCGCACCATCGCCGCCTGAAACAGGTTGAGCCGGCCTTTCACTGGCCGCCGCCCTGCTCGGCCTTCGCGCGGCGCGCCCGGATCAGCTGCTGCGCTTCGATGCACCAATGCTTTTTGACGCTGTACCAGATGTCCGCCGCGTGCACGATGTTGGCGCTGTCGACGTCCGGCCCCTCGGGCAACGGCGGCAGCGGCACCGACGGGTCGTAATTGTCAATCCAGGCCCGCGTCGCCGGGTTGCGAGTCAGGTAGCGTGTGCGCGGCATGCGAATGTGGCTGGTCGTCGCCGGCAATTCGATGTTGCGCACCTGCGCGCTCCCGTCGGCGTGATATTCCTCGCTGCCGGGCGGCGTGCCGGCGATCATGTCCCACTCGATCGAGAAGCCGGTGAATTCTTCGACGGTGTCGGGGATGGCGCGAAGCTTTCCCATCATCGTCCACTGTCCGAGCAGAAAACGCGGCAGCTTGCCGGTGGCGAGCGCCGCGACATAGGGAACCTTGAGCCCCACCACCGGGCGTTCGACACCCGTCAGCGGATCGACGATCGTGGTGCGAGGCTCGGGCTGTCCGGTCAGCGGGTTCCACACCGGAATCGCGTGGTGGAACGATCCGTTGAACTCGTAGAGCACCTTGATCGCGAGCATGCCGCCCTGGCTGTGGCCGATCAGCATCGGCATCATGCCGTCGGATTCGTAGTACCAGGCCATCTCTCCGGCGAGCTGCTCGCTGTCGCTGAAACTGTTGCGCGACATGCTGCCGTCGCGCGGATCGCGCAGCCGGTCTTCCGGATATCCCATCGCAATCAGGAATTGGGCGAACGGTTCCATCGTGATCAGCGGAAAGCTGCCCTGAATGCCGATGATGCGCGGCGCCGGCGCGCCTTTGAGCACATCGCGAACTTCGGCGGCACTGATGTGCAGCGGATCGAGCGCCAGGATGCGGTCCTCGATCGCGCGATCGAGCAACGGCGGGCGGCCGGGCACAACGCCGTCGGCCGAGATGTCGGTCGCGCCGGCGGATCCCGTCTGCGCCATCGACAGCAAAACGGCCAGCAACGCCAGCGCCGTCCCCGCACGGAGCCGCCCCGCTGCCCGGTGCCGGCTCGAGGCGCGGTACCCGCGCGTCGTGCCCGGCAGCGGAATTCGGCGTCTGTCGATCGGAGGGCCTCCGGCGCCGGCGCTAGCTGCCGGCGAGCAGCCGCGGAAAAAAGCGGCCGGTCCGCTTGAGATACGCCTCATAGCGCGC
>Ga0207664_10002338_pt1 | contig 12536 bp, 10 predicted proteins | sample LARL83metaG_FD_184349 | JGI IMG/M metagenome (GOLD analysis project Ga0207664, IMG submission 184349) | Corn, switchgrass and miscanthus rhizosphere microbial communities from Kellogg Biological Station, Michigan, USA - LAR L8-3 metaG... | ecosystem: Host-associated > Plants > Roots >...
AACAAAGCCTTGTCGTCAGGCGCGCGATGCGAGGGAAGGAGATGGGAGGAGGATTGAGGAGGCTTGATAATACCGGTGGCTGGGGCGGGAGGGATCGAACCTCCGAATGGCGGAATCAAAATCCGCTGCCTTACCGCTTGGCTACGCCCCAACAGGCCCTCGAAGGATCCGGCGGGCAGATTCCCTTCGGGCCCCGCCGGTCTACAGAGGCAGATGCGGCATTTCAACAGGCGAAACGCGCAAATTCCGCGATAATCGGGCCGGGACTCCGCCCTGCAACACTCGATCCCGCCGCCCACGGTCGGCATATAGAGTGTCCCGTTGAACGTCCGGCATAGATCGGCCCGATCCCGTCGGATGGCCCTCCCGGTGGCCCGACGAGGAGGCGCCGCGATTGCTCCGAAACCGGACTTGGCGCGCGCGCGAGAGCGCCCGCCGGCAGTTGAGGGACTGCCCTTTTCGTGGGAAAGACGGCCAGGTTCCTTTTTTGCGAACGAGAGGCTGCCATGACCTACCGCGCCCCGATCAACGACATGATGCTTGCGCTCAATCATGGCGCCGGCCTGATGGCCGCCGTGAAGGCCGGCCATTACGGCGATTTCGACGCCGAGATCACCGCAGCCGTCATCGAGGAAGCCGGCAAGTTTGCGAGCGACGTGCTCGCCCCGCTCAACCGGGTCGGCGACGAACACGGCATCAAGCTCGAAGGCGGCCAGGTGACGACTGCGCCCGGCTGGCCCGATGCCTATCAGCGCTGGACCGAGGCCGGCTGGAACGCGGTGTCGGGTCCGGAAGCCCATGGCGGCCAGGGCCTGCCGCTCGCGGTCAATGCGGTCTGCACCGAGATCTGGAGCGCCGCCAACGTCGCCTTCGGGCTCTGCCCGCTGCTGACGCTGTCCGCGATCGAGGCGCTGGACGCCCATGGCAGCGTTGAACTGAAAAAGATCTATCTCGACAAGCTGATCTCGGGCGCCTGGACCGGCACGATGCAGCTCACCGAGCCGCAGGCCGGCTCCGATGTCGGTGCGCTGCGCACCCGCGCCGACCGCGCGGCCGACGGCAGCTATCGCATCAAGGGCACGAAGATCTTCATCACCTATGGCGACCACGACATGACCGACAACATCGTGCATTTCGTGCTCGCGCGCCTGCCCGATGCGCCCGCCGGCACCAAGGGGATTTCGCTGTTCCTGGTGCCGAAATTTCTGGTCAATGCCGACGGCTCGCTGGGCGCGCGCAACGACATCCACGCCTCCGGGGTCGAGCACAAGCTCGGCATGCACGCCTCCCCGACCTGCACCATGACCATGGGCGATCACGGCGGCGCCATCGGCTATCTGATCGGCGAGGAAAATCAGGGCATGCGCTGCATGTTCACCATGATGAACCAGGCCCGCCTCGGCGTGGGTCTCGAGGGCGTCGGGATCGCCGACCGCGCCTATCAGCAGGCGCTCGCCTATGCGCAGGAGCGCCGCCAGGGCCGCGCGGTGGGCAAGACCGGCGACGGCTCCGACCCGATCATCGTGCATCCCGACATCAAGCGCATGCTGATGCAGATGCGCGCGCTCACCGCGGCCGCGCGCTCGATCTGCTATGCCACGGCGGTCGCGCTCGACGTCGCCGCGCGCGCCAAGGACGCCAAGGTGCGTGGCGCGGCGGCCGCGCGCGGCGCGCTGCTCACCCCGATCGCAAAGGCGTTCTCCACCGACATCGGCAGCGAAGTGGCCTATCTCGGCGTGCAGGTGCATGGCGGCATGGGTTTTATCGAGGAGACCGGCGCGGCCCAGCATTATCGCGATGCGCGCATCACGCCGATCTATGAGGGCACCAACGGCATCCAGGCGATCGATCTCGTCACCCGCAAGCTCGGGGCCAATGGCGGTGCCACGGTGTTTGCGCTGCTCGACGAACTCGGGGATATCGTCGGCCGCGTCGAAGCCTCGAACGATCCCGCCTTCGGCACCACGGGCGCAAAACTGCGCGATGCGCTGGCGGCGCTCGACCGCTCTAGCCGCTGGCTGCTGGAACGGCTTTCCTCCGCGCCTAACGACGCGCTTGCGGGCGCGACGCCGTACCTGCGGCTGTTCGGCGTGACGCTCGGCGGCTGCATGCTGGCATCCGAGGCGCTCGCCGCCGGCGGCGATGGTATCGCCGAGCCCGCGCGCTACGTGACCTTGGCACGCTTCTTCGCGGAAAACCTCTCGGTGCAGGCGGGAGCGCTGGAAAAGACCGTCACCGAGAGCGCCGACGCCGTGACCGGCGCCGACGCAGTGCTGCTGGGGTAATCGGGGCAGCGGAGGTTTGTTTGCGCCGCCATTGCGAGGCGCGCGAGCGCCGAAGCAATCCAGACTTTCGCCGTGGTGAGATTCTGGATTGCTTCGCTGCGCTCGCAATGACGTTCTTCCCGGAGACACGCATCCGCATTCCCGCGGCACGAAATGCCCGGGTGATGCATCAAGTGTGTCCCTCTCAAGTGAAAGAGGGCGCAGGGAATGCCGGGTGCTGGCCGCAACCCATGGCCCCCGTGCAATGAAAAAGCACGGGGAAGGAACCACAGGTCCAGCCGAAACATCCGGCATTCCCTGCGCGATGGTTTTAACACTTATGTCGCGCTCTCCCTGGGAACCGGGCTTGTTTGCTCCCATCGCCCGCGAGCCTCGTCAGCTCGCGCGCTTGGCCTCAGCGTCGGGAGGCCAGGACCACACGATTTTGCGTCCGCATCGGCGCCGTTCGTCCGCACGAAGATCGTGCGCGTCGCCGAAACGTCCATCGCATCCCGCGCCCAACGTTCGTGACGATCGCGAAGCGCCCCTCCGTAGCGAGTGCGGGACGGCACGGATCATGCTTCTGATTTACGAAAATGTCAAGCCTGTTTTTGAAAATCGGAAAGCCGCAACGCTGCGACAGAATGGCACGCCGGGCAGCTGGCGCATGGCACGCGTGCGTTAACTGCAGGCGCAATGTCCACAGCTCCCTCGGCACAGAATGGACATCATTCAAGATGTGCTACTCTCGGTCCTCAGGAGTCTGGAATTGCCGACCCGCCATACTCAGGATGACCCCTTCAGGGCCTTCGTGGAAGTCATCGTCTCCGGTGATGATGAGACCGCCATCAGGTTGCTCAAGGCTTCGCCAAACCTCGCCAACGAACGCGCTGCCCGCGGCGCAATTCGGCAAGCTGCCAAGGAGAATTTTTTCGATCGGATCAGGCACTACATCTACGAGGGTGATACTGCCCTTCATATGGCAGCGGCCGCAAACCAGACGCGCATCGCAGAGGAACTCATCTCCGGGGGTGCCGACGTTCATGCGAGAAACCGGCGCGGTGCGGAACCGCTTCACTATGCCGCTGACGGCGGGCCAGGCTCCCCTGCGTGGAATCCCGACGAGCAGACCAAGATCATCGGCACGCTCATTCGAGCCGGCGCCGACCCGAACGCTGTCGACAAAAGCGGGGTCTCTCCACTGCATCGCGCGGTGCGCAATCGCTGCGCCGCTGCGGTAAGGGCGCTTATCGAAGGCGGCGCCGATCCACGGGCTCCCAACAGAAGCGGCTCAACCCCGATGCGGCTCGCGACAATGAACACCGGCAAGAGTGGATCAGGGTCTGCAGGCGCCAGAGAGCAGCAGCGAGAGATTTTGCGCATTCTCAGGGAGCACGGCGCTGCGTAGAACGAGGTCTGAAATGGATCACAGCGGGCCTGCGGCGCCGTCCGCGACAGGCCTGCCGTAGCTCAGTCGGCGCGCAGAGAAGGATGATGGGTTATGCTGCGCTAAGCCACCCGACGCAAGCTGCGACGGATTGGCGTGACACTTGCGAGTGTGAGAATCCGTAGGGTGGGTTAGCCGCAGGCGTAACCCACCATCTCGCCGCGGAAAAAAGAGGCGGGCTACGCTTCGCTAATACTCTGCGTCAGAAGTCGCGATGCGCGTATTTGCGCCCTCTCCCCGCTGGGGAGAGGGCTGCACTGCGCGCTCAACAATCTCGGATGGGTGAGGGGCCCCTCACCCATCCATCTTCAGTGACGCTGCGAGGAGCCCTCTCCCCAACGGGGAGAGGGCACAGTCACGACCACCGCGTCCCGCGCCGCGTGCGCAAGGACTTTGATCTTCCCCCAAAACAGTAGACCGGGTTAAGCTGCTTTTAGCTCCATCTCGATCGGGCTGATATAGCCGATGGCCGAGTGGCGCCGGGTCCGGTTGTAGAAGCCCTCGATGTAGGCAAAGATATCGCGCTGGGCTTCTGCGCGTGTTGCGTATTGCCGGTGATGGACACGCTCGGTTTTGAGGGTGTGAAAGAAGCTTTCCATCGGGGCATTGTCGTAGCAGTCGGCCTTGCGGCTCATCGAAGCGGTGATCCCGGCGGCGGCCAGCGCTGCGCGATAGTCGTGCGAGGCATATTGGACGCCTCGATCGGAATGGTGGATCAGGCCGGCGCCAGGCCGCTGCGCCGAGATGGCCATCCGCAAGGCGGTCAGCGGCAATTCAGTGCGCAGATGATCGCGCATCGCCCATCCGACGATCCTGCGGCTGTAGAGGTCCATGACAGTCGACAGATAGAGCCAGCCCTCATCGGTCTCGATGTAAGTGATGTCAGCGAGCCAGATCTGGTTTGGCGCCTCGGCGGTGAAGTCCCGACCGAGCAGGTTGGGAGCGATCGGCAAATCGTGGGCACTGTCGGTGGTCCGCACCCGCCGTGGCCGTGCCATGATGGCGCGAATGCCGTGACGGCGCATCAACCGCTCGACCCGACCGCGGCTGGCCCCACGGCCCTGGGCCTCCAGTTCGCGATGGATACGCGGGCTGCCATAGCATCCGTGATTGTCGCGAAGGACCCGCCTGATATCGTCCAACAGGGCACGGTTGGCGATTGATCGGCGGCTCTCCGGACGCGTGCGCCAGGCGTAGTAGCCCGCCGGCGAGACCTCGAGCACGCGGCACATTACAGTCACCGGGTATTCGGCTCGGCAATCTTCGATGAAGCGAAATCTCATTTCGGGACTCCAGCAAAGATCGCAATGGACTTTTTTAAAATATCGCGCTCCATGCGCAGGCGCTCGTTCTCTCGCTGCAAACGGGCGATCTCCGCCGCGTGGTCCGCCGACGGCAGCGTCGCCTGCGTTGTGGGGCGCCGCGACGCCGCCGTCGGCTCGCGGCTGGCCCCGCGCTGCTCTACCCACCGCCGCAATACGGAATCGCGCAGGCCAAGTTCCTTGGCTACCGATCCGATCGAGCGGCCACTCGATGCGACCAGATCAACCGCTTGTCGCTTGTAGTCGTTCGTAAACGCTCGTCGTTGACGTCTTTCCATCAAACACCTCTTGGCTCGCCGAGCCTACTACAGGTGTCCACTGAATTGGAGGAGGCGCAGTCTATGCAGCCAAACGGAGGTACGAAGGGGGAGGCCCGGTATCGCCTTTCTGACGGCCTCGCGAATGCCTCCGTAGAGGATATGCGCTTGTCGTTCGTCGGAAGGGTCTTGGCAAGCCTACACGATATCTCGGCGACGCTCCTTGGCCGTTGCCTGGAATGGAGAGCGCGCATCATTCAGCGCGGTTGACGCAAATGAAAATCCAGTCAGGCGGGCCGCTCGTTTACTTTTTGGATAAAGAGCCTAGCGATCCCTCCTCATCAGAGTTGCCGAACCAGGCAAAGGCTTTCGTGGCCAAAGTGCGCGTCACTTTTGCACCCTTCGATCGTGGGGAACGCCACGATCATGCGCCAAATTCTTGGCGCGAGAGTTGAACTAAACGACGTGACTCGAGGATACACCTCGGAGCGGCGTCTCAATAGCAACAATGCGGGATCATCACGACGCGCTGCCCGGGTGAGCCGGCACTGTGAACTGAAAAATCGCGCCATGCGGCACGTTGGGAGTTACCCACAAGCGCCCGGTATGCGCTTCGATGATCGAGCGGCAGATCGACAATCCCACGCCCAAACCACCCGGCTTCGTCGTGTAGAAGGGGTCGAAGACGTGCTCGAGACTGTCGGGCGCCAATCCCGGTCCCGAATCCTTCACCTCGACAAGAACGCCTTCAGGCCCGGCCTTGGCGGTGGTGATTAGTACCTGGCGGGGTCCGTCCGCGACCGGGCCCATCGCTTGGATAGCATTGAGAATCAGGTTGAGGACCACTTGCTGCAATTGGACGCGATCGCCTGTGATGAGCGGCAAGTTGTTTGCGAGTTCCGCATGCACCGAGACGTCGTTCTTCAGGGCTTCGCTGCGGCTGAGCTCAATAACGTCACGAATCGCTTCGTTGATGTCCAAGCGATCCTTCTGTGGCGGTGCTCTTTTGATGAGATCGCGAATCCGGCCGATGATGCCGCTGGCCCGATCGGCGTCCTTCACCACGAGGCCGAGCGCTTCCCTGACATCCTCAAGTTGCGGCGGGTTTGCGTCCAAGAAATGCAGAGCGGCATCGGCATTCATCGATGCCCCAGCGATCGGCTGGCTCACTTCATGGGCGATCGAGGCCGTGAGCTCGCCCATGGTGGCGAGACGGTTCGCATGCGTCAGCTCCTTCTGCACCTCCCGCAACGTCTCTGCAGCCCGCTTGTGCTCGGTGATGTCCCGCCCGACGCCGCGGTAGCCGATGAACTGCCCGGCTTTGTCGAAGACTGGCAGTCCCGAGATGGACACGTAGCGCTTGCCGCCGTCAGGCATAGGCCGCGCCAGCTCGAAATCACGGAACGGCAGGTGGGCATCGAGCGTCTCCCGGTGCCTGCGCCAAGCCTCCGCGTCAGGTTCCAAGTAGGGCACTTCCCACCGCGCTTTACCAATTTCAGAGCCAGGCGCCGGCGCGTCGGCGAAACCTTGGCCGAACTCCTGACGGGTGAAGCGATGCTGCGCATCGGATTCCCAGTACACGTCGAAGGAGAATTGGATGAGCGTACGAAAGCGCTCTTCGCTCTCACGTAGTGCTTCTTCCGATCGCTTGCGCTCCGTAAGATCGACGATGAAGGAGACGCCCTGTTCTTGTTGCTCGTCGAACGCAGCTATGCCGACCAACACGGGCACACGGCCGCCGCCCTTGCGGAAATACTCCTTCTCGAACGGCTGTACCGTCCCCATCGCCTTGAGCTCCGGGATCCACAATCGCTCTTGAAGGTCGAGCCATTCCGGCGGCGTAATGTCGGTCCAGCGCAGGCGGCCCGAGATGAGATCCTCACGGTCGTATCCCACGATGCGGAGAAACGCATCGTTGGCCTCCAGAATCTGACCGCCAAGCTGCCAGATTGCTATTCCAATGATGTTGGCATCCACGAGGCGCCGTATCTTCGCTTCGCGTTCACTGACGCCGCGGTACAGTCGCGCATTTTCCAGCGCGATCGCCGCCTGCGAGGCGAGCAGCTTCAGCACCGCGATTCGCGCCGGCGCGAAAACGTGGGGTGCCAATGAGTTCTCGAGGTAAAGCACGCCCTCAAGTTTAGCGTGGTTGATCAAAGGTAAGCAGAGGATGGAACGAGCCTGGCGCCGATTAACATAGGGGTCCGACGCAAACGGAGGCTGGACCGCGGCATCGTCGAGAATCGCGCATTCCCGGGTTCGCAGCACGTAGTGGAGAACCGATTCCGGTAGTACCGCCGACGTCACGAGTACCTCGCGCAATTGCACGACCACCGTACCGCCGCTGGTGGTGGCCTCCGCCTCGATGCGCGGCTCGGTGTCGTGCGACAGAATCAACAAGCCCCGCTCAGCACCTGCCTGTTCAACGGCCGTGCGCATCAGCGTGTCGATGAGCTTCTCCAGCACCATCTCGCCCGACACCGCTTCCGACACCTTGATGACGGTCGCGAGGTCGAGATGTTCGACCGGCGCTTCAATCGTGCGCATCGGGGCGGGCTCTGACCTCTCTTTCCTGAGATGGGGGTAGAGCTCCTCGAGCTGCCGCGCCTTGCCACCGGCTCCCCAGCGCAGGTAGCCATAGTAGGCGTCCCGCAGATATGCATGCGCGATAGTCTCAAACCCGCGCGCCGCATAGAAGCGCGCGGCAAGCTCGCTCGCGAGCGCCTCATTGTGCGCGAAACCGCTCTCTCGGGCCGAGCGGATCGCCCGGTCGTAAAGACGCATAGCCTCAAGATCGCGGTTTTCGATCCGCGCCATCTCGGCCTGCACCAGCACGACGCGGTTCTCGAAATTCTGCGGGCAGGAATCGGCCCACGCCTCGAGTCGTTGCTGGTATCCGGATAGCAGGTTGAGCTGATGCGATCGCTGATCGGCTGGCACCGCATCAAGGTGGGCGGCAAGCGCCAGCGCCATATAGAAATAGTATTCCGAGATTTCGAAATAAGCGAGAAAAGATGGAGAAAGAAGCCGCTCCGCATGAGCTGCCGCCTCTATGGCCGAGGTGTAGTCGGCTGCCAAGTAACGTGCTTGCAGCTTGCGGATCCAATATCGCCAAGCTGCGTATGCCAGACGCGGGGCGCTCGCCAAGTGCTCCTCGAACCGGTGCTCGTCGAGCTCGGCGTCGCTGAACCGGCCAAACTCGGTTGTCTGACCCCGAAGCGTCCGGATCAGCCCAAGCTGGGTCCTGATCACATCGGCTACGAGGCCGAATTGCGCCTTTTGCGTAAACTGGAGCGAGGCTTCGGCCTCACTCTGGACCATTGCAAGCGGCTCGCCGCTGGCGAGAAGATGGGTGATCAAAGCGCCGCGCGCTATGCTCGCAAAACTTACATCACCTGTCTCCTGCGCCGCTGCAAGCGCGGTTCGCACCAGCGGAACGCCCGTGCGCACGTGGCGTGTCCAGGGGACGACGTGCGCGAAGCCCAAATACACTCGGGCTTTGAAGCCGAGAAGCCCGCCGTTCTCGACCAGATCTACACTAAGCTGGCCGAAGCGGAATCCCGACGGATAGTCGCCGAATCGAGGTCCGAGCAGCATTCCGAGCCAAACATAGGCGAAACTTGAGGCGGCGCCGTTGCCATGCTCAAGGCTCAAATTGGCCATGTGGGCAATCACGAGACAATGCAGATTTGAATCGGTGAACAGGGCCGGCGGCAGTAGCTCTGCGAGGACATCCGTAGTCGCGCACCAGGTCCGATCAATCATCTGCGGCAAGTCAACGAGTGCTTCGATCGGTCGGCTTCCGAGCTGCCGCCACATTTTTTCGAATTCGCGCCGGACCTCCGCATCGGTTGGATGCGGCGACCACGCAATGCCGACGCGCCGAAGATATTCGAGACCCACCTCGACGGAGCGGTCGCTCCGGGCGAGAGTCATGTAGAGCGGTACGCGCAGACAAGTGATTGCGGCAAGATCGACCAGGTTTGCGGCGTGATGCCACAGCGTCGCAAGCCGTTCCTCCGCCGCCGATAGCTCGCCGCTCAGAAACTCGCATTCGGCCCGAAGCAGGTCGAGTGCAAGGCAGAGCTCATATTGCCGCTCCCAGCAGTCTTCCGCCAGCAGACGCGCTCCTTCGCTGAGATATTTCAGCGCGGGCGCATAGGCAGTCGAACGTTTAGCGCGCTTTCCGGCAAGCAGATTGAGCTCGGCCAACTGCTCGCGTTCCTCTGGCGAGGTGATCAAGGCCGCGCCGCGGTTGAGCTGATTGACGATCTCGAAGACAGCCTTCTCGCGCTCGTCCGGCGGTGTCTGCGCCAGCAGCTGCCGACCAATTCGAAGATGGGTCGCCGCGCGCCCCTCATCCGCGATCAATGAATAGGCTGCTTCCTGCACGCGATCGTGGACGAACCTGTAAGCTCCCGTCAAATGTTCGACCAACTCCTGGCGGACGGCTTCCCACAGAATCGCATTGATCTGCTCCTCCGAGCTGCCGACTAGAATCGAGAGCGTCTCGATCTGGGCGGTGTTGCCGAGACAGGCCAGCTGCTGCAGAGCGTGCTGTGTGACGCTCGGAAGCCGAGTCAGCTTGCCGATCATCAGGTCCACTACATTATCGGTGTGACCCTTGGCCTGAATGCGATCGAGATCCCAGCACCAGCACCCTGCGTCATGGTCAAAGCGGACCAGTCCGTCTTCGACCAATGCGTAAAGGAACTGAACCATGAAGAATGGGTTGCCGGCCGTCTTTGCATGTATCAGCCGCGCGAGTGGTGCGGCGTGGTCCGGCTCGCAACGGAGAGCATCGGCGATCAGGTGCGCAATGTGTTCACCGGCGAGCGGTGCAAGAGAAATCTGCTCGACCTTTGCGCCAGCGTTCTTGATGGCCTCAATTGTGCGGTTCAGTGGATGGGTGGCATCGACCTCGTTGTCTCGATACGCGCCGATCAGCAGTAAGTGCTGAAGCTCCGACCGTATCAACAGGTCCTCAACTAAGTCGAGCGTCGCCGCGTCGAGCCATTGCAGGTCGTCGAGGAACAGTGCCAACGGATGTTCCGCGCGCGCGAAGACACCGATGAATCGTCGGAGCACCAGATGGAAGCGACTTTTTGCCTGCTGTGGCGGAAGCTCGGCGATCGGCGGCTGCTCTGCTATTATCAGCTGTAACTCGGGGATCAGGTCAACAACGAGCCGTCCATTTGGGCCCAGCGCCTCATGAAGCGCTTGACGCCAGCTTTCTAGCTCGGCGTCACTCTTGCTCAGAAGAGATCGCACGAGGCTCTGGAATGCCTGCACCAGCGTCGCATAGGGAATATCGCGTTTGTACTGGTCGAACTTTCCTGATGCGAACAGCCCGCCGGACGGAAGGAGTACGCGATGCAGCTCATTGACCACTGAGGACTTGCCTATGCCGGAATAACCGGAAACCAGCACCAACTCCGGCGCACCACTCTTGATCACGCCGTCGAACGCGGCGAGCAAGGTTTCGATCTCGCGCTCTCTTCCATAGAGCTTCTCGGGGATCAGCAGTCGGTCAGGCGTGTCGTATTGCCCGAGCGGAAACTCTTCGATGCGGCCTCTCGTTTCCCACTCACTCAGGCACCGGCGTAGATCATGCTCGAGTCCTGCAGCGCTCTGGTAGCGTTGCTCGGCAGACTTGGCGAGCAGCTTGAGGACGATGGCAGAGAGCGAGGCCGGTATGGTGTTCACCCGATCGCTGGGCAGCGCCGGCTTTCGCGCAATGTGACAATGCACCCACTCCATAGGATTGGTCGCCGTAAACGGCAACGAGCCGGTCAGCATCTGGTAGAGCGTGACGCCAAGCGAATAGAGGTCACTGCGGAAATCGATCGAGCGGTTCATCCATCCGGTCTGTTCGGGTGCCATGTAGGGGAGGGTGCCGGCGATGAATTCGGGCGGCCCGGGCGTGCGTCGCTCGCGCGCAAGGCGCGAGGCGATGCCGAACCCGGTGAACCGAACCCGTCCGTCCTTGCAGTTCACCAGGATGTGCGCCGGCTTCAGGTCCTTGTGTACGAGGCCGCGCTGCTGGACCTTGCTCAGAGCCGTCGCGATGCCGACCGCGAGTTGCAAGAAGTGTCCGATCTCCATGGGCGCGCCGAGCAGTCGCTCGAGCGGTTCGCCGCCCGGATCCTCGAGCAACAGCAAGGGGCGACCGCGATCTCGCCCCAACTCCAGCGGCCGCGTAGCCCACGCGCTGTCCAATTGGTCCTTCAGTGCGTATTCGTGACTCAGCCGATCGATGCTCACGGGCGCGGCGTGCTCCGCGGGAAGTACGGCCAGGACGGTTCTGCCGTCGCCATCGGAGCCCTGGCGTGATGCGCGGCAAAAGACGCGGTCGTCGTCTTCCCACAACACCTGGAAGCGGTCATCCATGCGCGCCGAACCGGAAGACTGGTTTCAACTGCTGGCTCCACGGCACCCAATGTTGGGTGGAGAGGTAACCTGTTGTGCTAGTTGAATGAAATCGACCTTGCCACACATGAAGCGGTGTGGCCAGCAGGAGCTACGTTCGATTATCAACAGAGCGGTTCCGAATCGGACCGCGACCGCAATGGCAGGATCAACTATCTCGGCCAATTGCATTCGGCGTCGGCAAAGTGCCGACCTCGTCGGCTCCGATTTGTTCCTAGACCAAGAGAGTCCAAGCCCTCTCCTGGAGCAGGGTTCTCTCGCCCCTGGGAGAGCACCTGATAGAGTGCCCAAAGAGCAAATTTTTTGAAGTTTCTGTCCCTCCCGAAAGGACCTGAGCGGGCTGTTTGGAGCAAGTTTGTTTACAGTTTCTCTCCCTCCGCCAGCCAATTTGCCCATTCGTAGACCTCGGGCACGACGACCCCTGAAATCCCCCTGTTTTGCCAAGGTTTTTGCACCGGAGAATTAGACGGCGGGGTCGGGAAACCCCAAATAAGGCTTGGAGAGCGGATTTTTCTCCGAACCCTTTGTACCGTGCCCACACGGTATCGTGCTCAAATCCAAGGCCGCTCAAGGCCCTTCGGCCAGGTCGTTTCGAATCCTTCACGCTCAACCAACAAATGATCCCAAGGAATTTGCTAGTTCGATACCCGCCGCCATAGCCACCCATTTCGGCGTCCGTGGCGCGCCCCGCGACGGGACCGCCAAAAGAGGCCGCCATTAGCGGGGTTCGCGAGTGCGGCGATGCTTCACTTTCCTGTTCAGCTTTCTAAGCCGGCGAAATAGGCGAAAGCCCCTGCGCCACGCCGCTGATATTCCC
>Ga0207664_10002339_pt1 | contig 12535 bp, 12 predicted proteins | sample LARL83metaG_FD_184349 | JGI IMG/M metagenome (GOLD analysis project Ga0207664, IMG submission 184349) | Corn, switchgrass and miscanthus rhizosphere microbial communities from Kellogg Biological Station, Michigan, USA - LAR L8-3 metaG... | ecosystem: Host-associated > Plants > Roots >...
CTGTTGAGGAATTGGGCGACGTCGCCGGCCTGTTCATAGAGCGCGTCGGCATGATCGCCAAGGATCGAGACATAGCGTTCGCTCGGCTTGGAGAACGGCACCTGCACGACTTGCAGCCCGCCGCTCTTGGCGATCGTGCTGATCGAGAAGTCGTCGACGCTCTCGAAGCCCAGCGTCGCGATCTTAAGCTTGCCGGGATTGGCCTTGGCTTCCTTGGCAAAATCGGCCCAGGTCTTAAAGCGGCTGTCCTCCTTCACGAAGATGAATGAGGGCACCTTCATCAGCACCGCGACCGGCGTGATGTCGCTCATGTGCCAGCGCGGGCTCTTGCCGGCGAGCAGCGCGTGGCTGTCGGCGATGTAGATCGCCATCGAGTAACCGTCGGCCGGCGCCGCCAAGAGCTTGGCCATGCCGGTCGCGCCCGTGCCGCCGGGCACGTTCACCACCGGGACACCTTGGCCGAGCATCGGCTCGAGTTGCTTGCTGACGAGACGGGCGAGCTGGTCGGCCCCTCCCCCCGGCCCCCACGGCACGATCAGTTCGATCGGCCGCTCCGGATAACCGGCTGCAAACGCGCTGGCGCCGCCAAGCGCGAGGCCGGCGGCTGTAGCCAAAAGCAATGCAAAATGTCGCGTGATGGAACGCATGAACTTCCTCCCTTCCGTCGAAGTCTCATTCTTTGAGACTATTGTTCTCAATAGACTAGCAGAAGGGCCCGCCGCCGCAACGCGGATCGAGACCCCTCATCGCGCTTGCTGAGACGGCAGCGTCAGCGGCCGCGCCCGGCGATCGGCAGGTAAGCCCTCATCTCGGGCCCGTTATAGAGCGTGAGCGGGCGGATCAGGATGTTGTTGTCCTGCTGCTCCATCACCTGCACCACCCAACCAGGCACGCGGCCGATGGCGAAGATCGGCACGAACAGATCGCGCTTGATGCCGAGCAGGTGGTAGACGACGCCGGAGTAAAAATCGACGTTCACATTGACACCGTGGCGCGCGTAAGGCGCCATCGCTTTTACGACCGCTTGCAAAATTTCGAACCATTTCGGCTCGCCCATTTCCTTGGATAGCCGCTCGACGCCGGCGCGCATGTGGCGCGCGCGCGGATCTTCGGCGCGGTAGACGCGGTGGCCGAAGCCGGTGATCGCCGTGCCGGCGTCGCGCTTCTCCTTCACATAAGCAGCGGCGCGCGCTGGATCGCCGATCTCCTCCGCCATCTTCATGACGTCTTCGGCGGCCCCGCCATGCGCCGGGCCCGAGAGCGCCGCGATCGCCGCCGTGATGGCAGCATGCAGGTTGGCTTCGGTGCCGATCACCACGCGCGCGGCGAACGATGACGCGTTCGAGCCGTGCTCGGCATGGATGATGAGGTCACGGTCGATCAGCGAGGCGGCGTCGGCGCTCGGCTTCTTAGCCGTCAGCAGCCACAGCAGATTGCCGGCGTGGTTGAGCGTCGGGTCAGCCGCCACTGGCTCCTGGCCGGCGCGGATGCGCTCATGCGCCGCCACGATCATCGGCACTTGCGAGGTCAGCCGCACCGCCTTGCGCAGTGTAGCGTCGTGCGAATTGTCGGCGGTGTCCGGATCGAACGCGGCGAGGGCAGACACCCCAGTGCGCAGCACGTCCATCGGGTGCGCGTCCTTGATGGCACGCAGGATGTCGAGCAGCTGCGGCGGCAGCTTGCGCGCCGCCTTGAGCTGCGCATCGAACGCAGCCAGGTCCTGCGCGGTGGGCAGTTCGCCGTGCAGCAACAGCCAGGCGGTTTCCTCGAAGGTCGATTTCTCCGCCAGATCGTGGATCGAATAGCCGCGATAGCGCAGTTCGCCGGCCTTGCCGTCGATGAAGGTGCAGGGCGAGCGGTCGAAATAGACGCCCTTGAGCCCGCGGTGAATCTTGATCGCTTCGGCTGTTTCGGTCATTACAAGCGCTCCGCTGGCGCGTTTCGCGTTTTCTCACGCGGTGAGAAGCATGGACTTACTTGCCCGGCTTTTTGATATCGCACGTCGGCGCCGGCGTACAATCGTTTTGCCGGAAGGCGACGACGACCGGATCGTCGAAGCCGCGCTTCGTCTCAAAAACGACAATCTCGCCAAGCCGATTTTGCTTGGCGCGAAGAGCACACCAGCCGGCATCGAAACGATCGATCCACGCAGTAACGCACGCCTGGCGTCCTACGGCGCTGCGTTGTCCGCCGCGCGAGAGTCGATGACGCCGGCGATGGCGGCGCGTCTGACGGCAAAACCGCTGTATTTCGGCGGCATGATGGTGCGCCAAGGCGACGCCGACGCGATGGTCGCGGGCTGCGCCAATCCGACGCGGCGCGTTATCGAAGCCGGATTGATGACAGTCGGTCTGGCGCAAGGCCTCACACTGCCATCGAGTTGCTTTCTCATCATTGCCGGCCAGCGTGCGCTAGTCTTCGCCGACTGCGCCGTCAACGCCGATCCCAATGCCGAGGAACTCGCTGACATTGCCATTGCCTCGGCGCGCAGCGCGCAAAGCCTGCTCGGCGAAGAGCCGCGCGTCGCCATGCTGTCGTTCTCCACTAAAGGCAGTGCGCAGCATACGCGCGTCGACAAGGTGCGCAAGGCGCTCGCGCTAGTGCGCCAACGCGAACCCTCTGTCGCGATCGACGGCGAATTGCAGGCCGACGCGGCGCTCTCGCCGCAGGTGGCCGCCAAGAAACTCAAGGAGCCGAGCGCCATTGCCGGCCAGGCCAACGTGCTTATCTTCCCGGACCTCGATTCCGGTAATATCGGCTACAAGCTGACGCAGTGGCTCGGCGGCGCGCAGGCGATCGGGCCGTTCCTGCAAGGCTTTGCCAAGCCGGTCAGCGACCTGTCGCGCGGCGCGTCCGTCGACGACATTGTCACCACCTGCGCCTTGGTGGCCGCGACGAGTTAGCTTTTTTCGCCACGATAAGATCGGCTCATCGATTCCCAGTTTTGGCTGCGGGTAGAATCGAAAATGGCGCGCCTCAGGAGATTCGAATCCAACGTCAGATTTTGCCGTCAGGGGGGCTGCCAAGGCCCCGGTCGCTGCCTGAGCGCGACGGCTCGGCGCCTGCGCAGGGGAGGGCCTCGAACCCCCGACCTCCGGATTATGATTCCGCAGGAATAACTTGGATGTTGTACAGATGTTGTACGGTCGTTTCCGGCTAAATTGGCCCGGCGGCTAGCAGCCTATTGAATGCAAAGCAATTTCAGCTTGGAGCGGGCGAAGGGAATCGAACCCTCGTATGCAGCTTGGGAAGCTGCCGTTCTACCATTGAACTACGCCCGCAGATTTCTCAGTTTTACGCTACACCGGCCGCCCGAGACAACCGTCAACGATAATCGAACGGACGTGAGATCGTAATGCCAAACGTCGGCTGGTCGTCACTCCAACTGCGCGTTGACCGGCCGATGCTCGATTGATCCGGCGATCGCCAATAGTTCGATTGGTCGGCACCGAGCCGGGCGGTGAGAGCCGCGTTGGGATCAATCGACGGAATCTCGATCTTCTTCCAGCGCGGATTAATGTTGCCGTTGTCCTGCGCGTACGCGGTGCTCGCGGCAACGAGCATGACAGCTAGCACGCACAGCATCACACGCATGATGGAGCCCCTCGGCCGACGGCCGAGCGCAACATTAGCTAAGCCTGTGCCGCAGCGGCAAGCGGGGTGCCAAGAGCCGGTAACTATGGCTTGAAATGCTTGGACAGCTTTAGGCTCTGCGCCTGATAGTTCGAGCCGATGCCCTGGCCGTACAGCGTGTCCGGCCGCGCCAGCATCTTCTCGTACACCAGCCGGCCGACGATCTGTCCGTGCTCCAGGATGAAGGGCACCTCGCGCGAGCGCACTTCGAGTACGGCACGTGCGCCCTTACCACCGGCTCCGGCATAGCCGAAACCAGGATCGAAGAAGCCGGCGTAGTGGACGCGGAATTCGCCGACCAGCGGATCGAACGGCACCATCTCGGCGGCGTAGTCGGGCGGCACCTGTACCGCCTCCTTGCTGGCGAGGATGTAGAACTCGTTGGGATCGAGGATCAGCGTCTTGTCGGGGCGCGCCTGCATCGGCTCCCAAAAATCGAGCACGGTGTAGCCGGCGCGGCGCTCGACATCGATCAGTCCGGTATGGCGCTTGGCGCGATAGCCGACGAGGCCGCCGGGGCCGATGCCCGACAGATCGACACCGACCGCAACGCCTTCGCTGACATCGGCGTGGTCCGCGTCGACCAGCCGCTCGCGCATATGAAGATCGCGCAACGCAGTCGCGTCGAGCAGCGCGCCGCCGTGGCGGAAGCGGATCTGCGACAGTCGCGAGCCCTCGCGCACCAGCACCGGGAATGTCCGCGGCGAAATCTCGGCGTAGAGCGGGCCGTGATAGCCGCCGGCAATGCGGTCGAAGCCGCGAATCTCGTCGGCGATCACGCGCGTGAACACATCGAGTCGCCCCGTCGAACTTTTCGGATTGGCCGCGGCGGAAATATCGTTGGGTAGCGCCAGGCTTTCGAGCAGCGGCACGATGTAGACGCAGCCGGTTTCAAGGACCGCGCCGTCTCCGAGCGCGACCTCGTGCAGCTTCAGCCCGTCGATGCGTTTGGCCACCGTGCTCGACCCCGGCAGGAAGCTCGCGCGCACGCGATAGGCGACGTCGCCCAGCCGCAGATCGAGGCTCGCCGGCTGGATCTGATCGGGCGCGAAGTCGGCGGACGGCAAAATCCCACCGGCGCGCGCAAGCGCCGCGATCATGCGGTCCGGCAAAATGCCTCTGTCGTCGGCAGCAAGATTAAGGGCCACGGCGCCTCATCCAATGAGCGCCGATCTAACCCGACAGGCGCCTTGACGGGAAGCGCCTCTCCCGGCTACAAACAATTTAATCCGTGGTCATTTGAGCCGGCCGGCTTGCAGCCACGTTAAACAAATCGCTAAAAGGCCGGGGACGCGTGAGCCCGGCCGAGATATTTCTCCGGCCGGTTTTTTGTTGGCCGAAGGAGGCCGTCATGTCCGCGTCCAAGTCGAGCAACAAGACCTACCGCCCGGAAACCCGGCTGGTGCATTCTGGCACCCTGCGCTCGCAGTTCGGCGAAACGTCCGAAGCGTTGTTTTTGACGCAAGGCTACGTCTATCCGAGCGCCGAGGAATGCGAGGCGCGTTTCTCCGGTAAAGCTCCGGGATACGTCTATTCGCGGTATTCCAATCCGACCATGACCATGTTCGAGCAGCGCATGGCCGCGCTCGAAGGCGCGGAAGCTGCGCGCGCGACAGCAACCGGCATGGCAGCGGTGACAACGGCGCTGATGGGGCTCGTGCGCGCGGGCGATCACATCGTTGCGGCCAAAGCGCTGTTCGGCTCCTGCCGCTGGGTCATCGAAGACTGGCTTGGCCGTTTCGGCGTCACCTCGACTTTGGTCGACGGTAAAGACCTCGCGCAATGGAAAGGCGCCGTGCGCAAGGAAACCAAGGCCTTCTTCATGGAGACCCCAACCAATCCATGCCTCGAGGTCTACGACATCAAGGCGGTCGGCGACATTGCACATAACGCCGGGGCGCGGCTCGTCGTCGACAATGTGTTCGCCACGCCGCTTTATCAGCAGCCGCTCTCGCTCGGCGCCGACTGCGTGGTTTATTCGGCGACCAAACACATCGACGGCCAAGGGCGCGTGCTCGGCGGAGTAATCCTCGGCTCGGAAAAATTCATCATGGAGCACGTCCACCAGGTGATCCGCCAGACCGGCCCGTCAATCTCGCCCTTCAACGCCTGGGTGATGCTCAAGGGCCTGGAGACGTTGGCCGTGCGCGTGCAGCGGCAAACCGACAACGCGGGCAAGGTCGCGACCGCGCTCGCCGATCACAAGAAAGTCAGCCGCCTAATCTATCCGGGCCGGCCCGACCATCCGCAGGCCGAGGTGATCGCGCGGCAAATGAAAGCGGGTTCGACGCTGTGCTCCTTCGAGGTGAAAGGCGGTAAGGAGGGTGCGTTCCGCTTCCTCAACGGCCTCAAGCTGATCGGCATCACCAACAATCTCGGCGATTCCAAAAGCCTAGTGACGCATCCGACCACGACGACCCACCAACGCCTGACGCCGGTGCAGCGCGCCGAACTCGGGATCGGCGACGGGCTGGTACGCTTCTCGGCCGGGCTCGAACACCCCGACGACTTGATAGAAGAGTTATTGACGGCGCTGGACGCGGCTTAGTCGGCGTAGGCGTGCGCCGAAACCGACAGAACCGGCCGCTGCGCGGCCTCCGCGATCGCAAGCCCCAGGCTCTTGGCCAGGCACGCGTAGCTCCAGTCGTTCATGTGCAGCCCGTCGGACGAGACGAAGGCCTTGAAGTCCATCTGCTCGGCATCGTGCCAATGCCGCATGACCTGAAAACGCGGATAGAGGTCGACATCTTCTTCTTTGGCGACGACGGCGATCAGCTCGACCATACGCGAAGCATCCGGCTTGACGATGACCTTGGGCGCATATTGCGGATCGACCAAAATGACGTCGGCCCCGGCGCTGCGGATTTTTTCGATGCCGGCACGGATCAAGGCGCCGTGGTCGCTCATCTTGTGATCGCGGATGACGGAGTTGGTGCCGAGTTGCCAAATAACGAGATCGGGCTTGGCGGCGACCACCGCCTGGTCAAAGCGCTTGAGCATGTCAGGGACTTCTTCGCCGTTCACGCCTCGATTGATGACGTTGATGGGCTTGTCCTTGAAGCGATCGCGCAACTCGGCTTGCAGCCGGCTCGGATAAGTCGCGGTCGGCGAGCTGGCGCCGGCGCCCGCAGTCGACGAGGAGCCGATGGCGACGATTGTGATCGGCTGGCCGGCCGAGAGTTTCTGTCCGACATGCGCGAGCGGGTTGGCGAAGCGCACCTGATCGAGCTGCGCGATGCAGCTCGGAGTCTGGGCGTTCGCCGCAAGCGGCAGAGCGATGGCCGCCACCAGCGCGGCAACTGCCGCGCGAACTATGAGATGGTCCTGCACGAAGATCCCCGCCCCGAATTAACGGCCCTCTGTTTGTGGAGCGCCCTGCTGAGCCGCCTCAGTGACGAGATCGGCGAGCAGCCACCCTATGCAATTATGCACTCTCGCGGCGATATCAAGCTTGTTTGCCGCACCGGTCAAGTCGAACGTACCAAGGTCGGCCCACAATTTCATTATCGCGTAGCGGTCGAAGAGCGCCATTTCATGCTGCAGTGCAACCCAACGCATGATGTCGCCGTAAATCGATAGCGCGATTATGGATTCCGTTCGCGGGCTATATTGCGCGTTGACCAAGATAACGTCAGCGCCTGCGGAACGGGCAATGTTTGTGCCCTGATCCAACGCTTGGACGAATTGATCTTGATCGACGCCCTGCACCGCATCGACGGTGCCCGTCTGCCAGATCACTAGCGCGGGCTTCGTCTCAGCCAGCGGTTTGTTGATGGTTTTGATCACCTCGGCCGCAGTGCGGCGGGATTTGATGTCGGTTTTTACGGTGACCGTGACGCCCGGCAGCAGTTCGCCGAGTGCCTTTTGCAGGCGGGCTGGATAGGCGGCCTTGGCGCCATCCGGCCCAGGCAGGATCGAGGAGCCTGCGCCTACAACCAAGACGTCAAGTTTCTTGGCGGCCAGCGCGGCCTGCACATGCGGCAACGGGGCCAATTCGAGCTGATGCTGCGCCACCAAGCATTCGCCGGGTTGCTGCGCCACGGCGGTTCCCGCCATGACCAGCAACGCCAGCACTAATGCCAGGCGGTTCATCATGCGCCCCCCGCGTAGCTCGGCGTCGCCGCCGGCGGCCGCGGTCCCGGACCCCGTCGCTCGACGCCCTTATACCACGAAAGCAATGCCGCGGCGCCTACCATGAGCGCGATGCCGGCGAGGCTGACCATGATCTGCATCAACAAGCCGTTCGATATCTCAGTAAACACGAAGTGTCCTGCGAATGACAGGAACACGCCGAGGCAGAACGTCTCGAGCGAATGCTGACCGCACACGATAGCCGGCCAGAAAACCGGAGATCGAAGCGCCGGCCACTCGCGAGGCACAAACCAGACCGTGATGACCGCCAGCGACAGGAAATGCAAAATGCGGAGGATGTCGAGATTGGTCTTGTCGATCGGATAAATAGTGTCGCTGACGAACTTCGGCACATAGGCAGCGAGCCGCGGAAAGTACCAACCGATGGCGATGAAGAAGGCAAAGCCGAGATAAGCGGCCGCCAGGGTGATCACGATCGGAGAGTCGATCCAGCGCGACAACCGGCGCGCGCCGCCGAGTGCGCACCAAGCACCAAACACGAACAGCATCTGCCAAGCGAACGGATTGAACACCCAAACGCCTTTTGGATAGGCCGGGATGTTCCAGTCGAACCACCAGCTCAGCGAGTAGAAAGTTGCCGAGGCGATAAGCGCCGTCGATGGCGCGCGCCGCAGCAGCCACAGGACCGGGGGGAACCAGGCGAGCAACACGATATAGAGCGGCAACACGTCCATGTTGACCGGCTTGAACTTCAACAGCAGCGCCTGAAGAATGGTGACGTCCGGCTCTTTCAGGAAATCAAGTACGCCCATTTCTTCGGTGTAGAGCGGATTGTCGAAGGAATGCGCGACATAGGCGATCTCGGCGAGATAGATCGCGAACAGGAAGACGTGCGCGATGTAGATTTGCCAGGCGCGCTTGAGCACGCGGGCGCTCGACACCACGAAACCGTGCTGCTCCATGGCCCGGCCATAGACGAAGGCCGCGGTGTAGCCGGAAATGAACACGAAGATTTCGGTGGCGTCGGAAAAACCGTAATTGCGGATAGTGATCCAGCTCACCGCATTGGATGGAATGTGATCGAGAAAGATCAGCCAGAGCGCGAGCCCTCGGAACAAATCAAGCCGCAGGTCGCGTTCGGTCGATACTGGGGCCAAGGGAGCCATGAACGACTTTTCTTTCCGGCGGCCTTTCGGCCATACTCACGTGCCATGTCGTCCCGACGACGCCAATTGTACGGCATATAGATGTACCGCGCTGTCACCCGCAAGATCGAGGTCACAGTAAAGCCCCGCTATATGTCGGAACGGTCGTCGCCGAGCAACGGCTACTTCTTCTGGGCCTACACCATCGACATCACCAACCTGGGCGGTGAGACTGTACAGCTCAAGACACGGCATTGGCGCATCACGGACGCGCTCGGCCGCTTGCAGGAGGTGAAAGGGCCGGGCGTGGTCGGCGAGGAGCCGGTACTCAAGCCCGGCGAATCCTACGAATATACCAGCGGGGTGCCGCTGCCGACGCCGTCGGGCTTCATGGCCGGAAGTTATGGGATGGTTACAGCCGCCGGCGAGCATTTCGATATCGAAGTGCCGGCGTTCTCGCTCGATAGCTCCCATGCGGAGCGGACCATCAATTAGGCAAACAGCCCTTGAAGCGGTCGAGTGCGGCCTTGGGAAGAACGGCCAGGACCGCCCCACCCTGCGCAAAATTCTGCAAGCCTATGAGCTGCGGCTCTTGCAACGCGACGCAGCCAGCCGTGCCGGCTTTTCCCGGCAGCCGCAGATGGATGAAAATGCAGGAGCCGGCGCGCGCTTTTGCGTCGGTCGGGTAATCGATCAGCAGCCCGCGCCGATATTCCGGCACGCGCCACATGTTCTCACCGTGCACCTGCCAGCCCACTTCGGCGCGCGTGGTGATGGTGTTGTAGTCGGGCGAGGAGAGATCGTCGACGCAGGTGGTCCCTTCGACGATGTGCAGGTACCCGGCCTGACGCGAGGTGGCAAAGCCGAAACTGCGGCCGATGGCAAAAACGCCGGCCGGATTGCGCTTGTCGCCTTCCGTCTTGATCGGCTCGCCCGCGCGCGCAAAGTCACGAAACGCGGGCGCCCAAGCGACGCCTTTCTGACCGATCAGCGCGCTCGCGGGTCCACCGGCCCCGGTCCACGGCGCGCCGGAGGATGCGCGCTCGTAGTTTTGCAGCGTCGCGGTCGTGCTCGTCATTTTATCGGCGACGACGAGCACGAGACGACGCGCTTCCGCGAGTGGCGCCGGACAGCTTTGCGCCAGCGCCGCCTGCGGTGCGATCAGCATGACAAAAGCCAACACCGCCGCGCGCATCATTTAATCCTCAGCTCGGCTTGCTCTCTTCCTTGGCGTCGACTTCGCCGGGCGCGAACAAATAATTGGCGCTGCAGAATTCGCAGGTCACCGAGATACGACCGTTCTCGACCATATGGTCGCGGTCGTCCTGCGAAAAGCTCTTCAACATGGCTTCGACGCTCTCGCGCGAGCACGAACATTCGGCACGCACCGCTGTTTCGTGAAACACGCGCACGCCCGGCTCGTGGAACAGCCGATACACCAGTCGCTCGCTCGACAGCGCCGGATCGATCAGTTCGATGTCCTCGACGGTGGAGACCAGCGCCTTGCCTTCGACCCAGGCATCGTCCTCGGTCACGGTGTGCGGCTGCGTGCCATCCGGCGCATCGCCCGGATCGAGGTCGGCGACGCGCGCGCGCTCGGGCGACTTGGGCAAAAATTGCAGCATGATGCCGCCGGCGCGCCAGCTGTGGCTGGCGCCGCCCGCGCCCGCGCGCAGTTCCTCGGCGACGGCGAGGCGAACGCGAGTCGGAATTTGCTCGGAGCGTTTGAAATACTCGTGCGCGGCGTCTTCCAGCGATCCGCCGTCGAGCGCCACCAGGCCTTGGTAGCGATTCATGTCCGGGCCCTGGTCGATGGTCATGGCGAGATGGCCCTTGCCGAGCAGGCTGCCGGCATCCGTCTTGTTGGCGGCGACGGCCTCGGCAGCGCGTTTCTTGTCGAAGCGCGCGCAGGCCCGCACCTTGCCGGGCGTCGTGAAATCCACCACCAGCATGCGCACTGGGCCGTCAGTCTGCGTCTGCAGGATGAAGCGGCCGTCGATCTTCAAGGCCGAACCGAGCATGACGGTGAGCACGATCGCCTCGCCGACCAATTTGGCGATCGGCTGCGGATAGTCGTGCCGCTCCAGGATGTCGTCCACCACCGGGCCCAGCCGCACCACGCGGCCGCGCAGGTCGAGCTTGGCGACCTCGAACGGGGTGACGATGTCGTCGGTGGGGGTGGCCGAGGGGGCGCGGGAAGGGATGGCGATGTGAGGATCGGTCATGAGGCCTATCTAGCGTTCATTCGTGTGATTTCGAGCCCCCGCCCGCATCTCCCGCCGCTCCGCCATCCGCGTGCAAGCACCACGCCAGCAGGCCCTTCTGGGCGTGCAGCCGGTTCTCCGCCTCGTCGAACACCACCGACTGCGGACCATCGATCACGTCGTCGGTGACCTCCTCGCCGCGATGCGCCGGCAGGCAATGCATGAAAATGGCGTCTGGCTTGGCTTTCGCCATCAGCCGCGCGTTGACCTGATAACGTTTGAGCACGTTGTGGCGGCGCTTGCCGTCCTTGTCGCCCATCGAAATCCAGGTGTCGGTGACGACGCAGTCGGCGTCCTTGACCGCGAGTTCCGGATCCACACTGAGCTTGATCGCGGCGCCGGAGGCCTTCGCCCAATCCATCAGCCACTTCTTCGGCTTGAGCTCGGCTGGCGCCGCCACGTTGAGACGGAAGTCGAAGCGCTCGGCCGCATGCATCCACGAGGTCAGCACGTTGTTGGAATCGCCGGTCCAAGCCACGGTGCGGCCACGGATCGGGCCCTTGTGCTCTTCAAAGGTCATGACATCGGCCAGCACCTGGCAGGGATGCGAGCGACGTGTCAGGGCGTTGATCACCGGAATGGTGGCGTTCGCCGCGATCTCGGCCACCGCCTCGTGGGCGAGGATGCGGATCATGATCGCGTCGACATAGCGCGACAGCACGCGCGCGGTGTCGGCGAGCGTCTCGCCGCGGCCGAGCTGCATTTCCTCGGCGGTCAAAGTGATCGATTCCCCGCCGAGCTGGCGCATGGCGACGTCGAAGGAAACGCGCGTACGGGTCGACGGCTTGTCGAAGATCATCGCCAGCGTCTTGCCGGCGAGCGGTTTCTTGTCGACCCCGCGCTTGCGCTCGGCCTTCATGGCGCGCGCCTGGTCGATCAGGCCCGTCAGCGTCGGCGCCGGGATGTCGATCAGATCGAGGAAATGGCGCAGGCCGTTGGCGCTCATGACGCCTTCTCCTTCGGCCTCGCGTGCATTTGCGCAAGCCGCGAGCAGGCGCGATCGATGCGGTCGACGGCTTCCGCGACTTCGGTTTCGCCGATGATCAGCGGCGGCAACAGCCGCACGACATTGTCGCCGGCGGAAACGGTCAGCATCTTCTCGGCGCGCAATTCGTCCACCATCGCCGAGGCGGGCGGCACCATGCGCAAGCCGATCAAAAGCCCCTCGCCGCGCACTTCGGCGATCACTGCGGCGTGGCGGTCTTTCAGCTCGGCAAGCCGCTGCTTGAGCAGCAGCGCGGTTCTTCGCACCTTGTCGATGAATCCGTCGGCCAGCATCACGTCGAGCACGGCATTGCCGACCGCCATTGCCAACGGATTGCCGCCGAAAGTCGAGCCGTGGCTACCGACGGTCATGCCCTTTGACGCCTTGGTCGTCGCCAGGCAGGCCCCGACCGGGAA
>Ga0207664_10002340_pt1 | contig 12533 bp, 13 predicted proteins | sample LARL83metaG_FD_184349 | JGI IMG/M metagenome (GOLD analysis project Ga0207664, IMG submission 184349) | Corn, switchgrass and miscanthus rhizosphere microbial communities from Kellogg Biological Station, Michigan, USA - LAR L8-3 metaG... | ecosystem: Host-associated > Plants > Roots >...
TTGCGGTAGATGCTCCTGAGATGGGTCTTGACCGTGTTCACCGAGAGGAACATCTCCGCGGCGATCTCGGCCGTGCTGAGCATTCCCGACGCGTGCGTGAGCACCTCCCGCTCGCGTGCGCTGAGCCGCTCGACGACCAGCGGTGCCGCCTGGGCGGCCGGGAGCATCGTGAGCGGGACCGTGCCAGGCGTTATCACGCAGGGCCCGAGCAGTTCGCGGTAGGGCTGGACCAGTTCGGGGTCGCGCCGCAGCACCTGGCGCAGCCAGGCCCGCTCCATGACGAAGGGCAGCCTGACCTGTTCCGGCTTGGCTATCCGCAGTGCGCGCTCCAGGCAGCGCCGGCCGTGGGTGCCGTCTCCTGCGCTGTAGCTGAGCCGGGCCTCGGCCAGCGCCACCTCGAGCTGACGCGAGTCCGGGCCCGCTGGGTTCAGGGCACGCCGGGCGGCTTGCTGGTCTCCGGCGGCCAGCCAGGCGTGGGCGAGCGCCGCCGCGGCGCCGGGTCCCTGGCCGGCGCGCTGCGCCGTGGCCACCGCCGCCGGCGCGTCGCCCGCCGTCGCCCGGGCGCGCGACTCGAGCACCATCAGCATGAGCTCCAGCCAGGCGGGCGGTGACGGTGACCAGTCCTGGGCCGCCCGGCGGATCATGTCCGTGGCGGGCGCGGCCTGGCCGCCGGCCAGCCGCCGCTGCGCCGCGACCACGCAGGCAAGCGCGCTGACCAGCTTGTCCGGGCCGCTCTGCAGGGCGGCCTCGGCCAGCTTCAGCTGGGCGTGTGCCTCCTGGGTGTCACCCTGCTGGAGGTATACCCAGGCCAGCGCGACGTTCGCGGCCGGGATGATGTGCTCGGTGAGGTCGTCGCCGCCGTGGCTCATGGCGTCCGCCGCCTGCCCGGCCCGCTCGGCGGCGCGGCTCAGCCTGCCCCTCAGGGCTTCCACCAGGGCGAGGTACCCGAGGCATTCGGCTCGCTCGTGCGCCGCTTCCCCGGTGGCGAAGGCGGCGGCGTCGGCGAAGCGGTCGGCGGCCGCATCGAGACGGCCCGCCCAGGCCTCGACCACGCCGCGGCCCGCCATGACCTGGGCCCTGATCTCCGGATGCCGGGCCCGCATCTCCCCGGGCAGCTCGGCCATCAGGTCCTCGGCGTGACGTGACGCGGCCGCCGCCATCTCGAAATCCCCGGTGCGGCGGGCCAGCGCCAGCCGGATCAGCGCCGCGGCCAGCCGGGCCGCGACCTGGTCACCGGCCGCCCAGACCCCGGGCGCCCCGAGCAGGCCCTCCGCGGCCCCGAGCGGAGCCGCCGCTGCCTCATGCGCACCCCGGCTCAGCGCGACGGCGGCCATCACGAGCAGCGGCTGCGGCTGCGTCCACGCCGTATCCCGCGGCATGGCGCGCAACGCCTCGGCCAGCGGCTGATGGCCGCGTAGCTCGATGAGCTGGCCGATGGCGAGCTCGTCCACGACGATCCCGGCGGTGAACGGCCAGTCGCCTGATTGCGCGGCATACCGCACGGCGTCGCCCAGACGCCCGTGGCGCTGGGACCACCGTGCCGCGCGCCGGTACAGGTCGGGCACCTGCGCGCCGCACTCGACCCTCAGCTTCAGGCGCAGCACCGCCGCCAGCAGCGAATGGTAGCGATACCACCCCTGCCCGAGCGGCCGGACGAACGCGTCCGCCCGCGCCAGCGCGGGCAGGGCGTCCGCTCCCGCCTGGTCATCGGTCAGCTCGGCGGCGAGGCCGGTGCTGACGCTGTCCAGGATGCTGGTCCGCAGCAGCATGTCGCGAACCGAAGGGGCCTGGACGTTGAGAACCTCGTCGACCAGGTAGCCGGTGAGGGCGCTGTCCCCGGTTTCCAGCTCCTTCGCGAACTGCTCCGGGTCGGGACGCCCCTGGAGGGAGAGCGCGGCCAGCCGCATTCCCGCCGCCCAGCCCTCGGTCCTGGCGGTAATGCGCTCCAGCGCCGGGACCGACAGCGTGACGCCGTGATGGGTCAGCAGCAGACTCGACTCCCGCACGCTGAAGGCCAGGTCATCGGCCCTGATCTCGGTCAGCTGCCCGGCCAGCCGGTACCGGTGCAGCGGCAGCAGCGGATCCGCCCGCGACGCCACGATCAGGTGCAACCCGGGGCCGGCGTTCCTCAGCACGTAGGCGAGCCCTTCCAGGATGACGGGCTCGGTCAGCAGGTGGAGGTCGTCGAGGACGAGTACCACGGGCTGGTCCTGCGCGGCTAGCGCCGACGCGAGCCGGATGAGGAACGCGTGATCCACGGACGCCCGGCCTGGCCCGGGCACCACGCGCGGCACGGCGATGCCGGCCCGCCGCAGGGCGGCTACCACGTAAGACCAGAACACCCTGGGCCGGTTGTCGAAGTCGTCGATGCTGACCCAGGCCAGGGCGCACGGATAGCTGGCCGTCGCGGCCCACGCCGCGACGGCCATGGTCTTGCCCGCACCAGGCGGCCCGGTCACCGAGGTCAGCGGGCCTTGAGCCCCCTCGGCGAGGAGCTTGTCGATGCGCGGCCGGGTGACCGCCCAGTCCGGCAGCTCCGGCATCGTGACCTTGGAAGTCAGGACGGGATCGCCGGGATCCCCGCGTTCCCCGGGTCTGGCTGTCCCGCGCGTACCTGGACTGGATGCCCTCATTGTCCATCCCACCTCTGCGGGCTAGCCCTCCGCTACGTACGCCTCCCCCGGAGGATCACCCGCCATGAGTGGCGCGCGTGACCCCCCGACGGCAGGACCGTAGGAGTGCCTGGCCGTGAAGATTCCTAGTTGCTAGGGGCTGCTGTGCCGTCGTCCTACTACGAAATCCGTGTGACAGGGACCCTCCCGCCCGAGGCTCTGCTCGACTTCGACAGGCTCACCGCATCGGTCGAGCCGGTGGAGACGGTGGTGCACGGGCCCCTGCGGGACCAGGCGGCCCTGAACGGACTGCTCGCCCGCCTGGAGACGCTCGGTGTCACGGTCCTGGAAATCCGGCGCCTGCACGAGACGGCTCCACCCGGCGACGAGAGCCGTCCGTGACGGCGGGGTCCGCGGCCAGTGCGGGCCGGGACGGGTTAGTGTCCGATGGGGACCGAACGGGCGGGAGTTCCTGCCCTCCCGCCCGTTATCCGCTAATACCCGGCTGGGACGGGAACAGTTCCCGAGCCGTTCTTCTGCCACGCCTGCGCTCCGGCGGACATGGCCGCCCTGGCCTGCCCGAACTTGGCCTTGGCCAGCTGGCTGACCGGCACGTCCCTCTCGTTGACCCAGCGCCGGGTGGCCACCGCCATGTGACTACTGCCCAGGGCCAGGCCGGCCATGGCGATGACGCAGCCTCCGCCTACCATCGCCGCGCTGGTGATCAGGGTGGCCGTCCGGAACTGCGGCCCGCCGTTGCGCTTCTCGCCATTGCTCATGGCAACCATCCTTTGCTCGCGACCTGGTCCTTACTGTGATCAGCCCGCTGGCTACGGGTAATCACCCATCCGGGGTGAACGGCATTTCGTGGCTGTTCCGCATCATGCGCACCGGGTGATGCGGCCGGCCGCCGGCCTTGTGACCGTGGAGGTATAGCCGGACCAAAGGAGTAGACCCGTGGCTCGTTATCCGAACATCGGCGATCATGGGCTCATCGGTGACCTGCAGACAGCGGCGCTGGTGAGCACCGACGGCGTCCTCGACTGGTTCTGCTGCCCGCGCTTCGATTCCCCGAGCGTCTTCGCGTCCTTGCTGGACGCCGAGCGCGGCGGGATGTACCGGATCGCGCCCGACCGGGACGACTACGTGACCAGGCAGCTGTACCTGCCCGATACCGCCATCCTGATCACCCGGTTCATGACCCCGGACGGGGTCGGCGAGGTGCACGACTTCATGCCGGTCATCGAGGGCGCCGCCACCGCCCGGCACCGGCTGGTCAGGAACATCCGGGTGGTCCGGGGGGTGATGCGGTTCGCGATCGAGCTCCAGCCGCGTTTCGACTATGGCCGCCAGCCGCACAAGCTGGAGCTTTCCGAGCATGGCGGGGTTTTCACCGCGGACGGGCTCACGCTGACCGTGCACGGCATCGCGCCGGAGGGGCTCTCCGCCAGGGATGCCGGGATCACGCTGGAGCGCCACGGCGACGGGCTGCACTGGACCAGGACCCTGCGGGAGGGCGAGACCGGAGGTGTGGTGCTCGAGTCGATGGGCGGTCCGCCGCGCCGGGTGACGCCCGACGAGGCCAGGCAGCTGGAGGACGACACCGCCCGCTTCTGGCGGGACTGGCTGGGCCGGTCCACCTACGCCGGCCGGTGGCGGGAGATGGTCGGCCGCTCGGCCATCACGCTGAAGCTGATGACCTACGCACCGACCGGTGCCCCGGTGGCCGCCCCGACCGCGGGGCTGCCCGAGCAGGTCGGCGGGGAGCGCAACTGGGATTACCGCTACACCTGGATCAGGGACGGTTCCTTCTCCATCTACGCCCTGCTGAACCTGGGTTACGTCGAGGAGGCGGCCGCGTTCGGCGAATGGCTCAGGCACCGGGTCCAGGAGCAGGCCGGCGACGGCTCGGGACCGCTGAAGATCATGTACCGGGTCGACGGCACGTCCGGCCTCACCGAGGAGACGCTTAGTCATTTCGAGGGCTGGCGCGGCTCCCGGCCGGTCCGGATCGGCAACGGCGCGGCCGACCAGCTCCAGCTGGATATCTACGGCGAGGCCGCCGACGCCATCTACCTCGCGGACAGCCACGGCGTGCAGATGGCACACGAGGGCTGGCAGGCCACGTCACGCATCATCGACTGGCTGTGCGAGCACTGGGATCAGCCCGACGAGGGCATCTGGGAGACCCGCGGCGGCCGGAAGAACTTCACCTACGGCCGGTTCCAGACCTGGGTGGCGCTTGACCGGGCCATCCGGCTGGCCCAGCAGCGCGGCCGCCCGGCCGACATCGCCCGCTGGACCGCTGCGCGGGACGCGGTCTACCGCCAGGTCATGGAGCGCGGCTGGAACCCGAAGGTCGGGGCGTTCACCCAGCACTACGACACCGAGGTGCTCGACTCCTCCTTGCTGATGATGCCGCTCCAGGGCTTCATCGCGCCGTATGACCCCCTGTGGTTGTCCACGCTGGCGGCCATGGACCGCGAGCTCGTCTCCGACAGCCTGGTCTACCGTTACAACCCGGCTGCCTCACCCGACGGCCTGGCCGGTGACGAAGGTACCTTCTCCTTGTGCACGTTCTGGTACGTCGATGCCCTGGCCCGCGCCGGGCGGCTCGACGACGCCAGGCTGGCCTTCGAGAAGATGCACACCTATGCCAACCACCTCGGCCTGTACTCCGAGGAGATCGGCAGCACCGGCGAGCAGCTCGGGAACTTCCCGCAGGCGTTCAGCCACCTGTCGCTCATCAGCGCCGCGGTCAACCTCGACCGCCAGCTCAATGACGCCAGGTCCCGGCGCCCGTGAGTACCGGCGACCCGGGCAGGAGGAACCATGATGAGGACGATCCTCAACGTGATCTGGCTGGTCTTCTGCGGCCTGTGGATGGCAGTTGCCTACGTCGCCGCCGGCCTGGTCGCCTTCGTCCTGATCATCACCATCCCGTTCGGGATCGCCGCCTTCCGTATCGCCGGTTACGTGCTGTGGCCGTTCGGCCGGACGATCGACCGGCACCCGCGGGCCGGCCTGGCCTCGGTGATCGGGAACGTGCTCTGGATCCTGCTGTTCGGCTGGTGGCTGGCGCTCGGGCACCTGATCGCCGGCGTCCTGCTCGCGCTCACCATCATCGGCATCCCGCTCGCGGCCGGCAGTTTCAAGATCATCCCGATCACGCTGCTGCCGCTCGGGGTCCGCGTCGTGCCGGCCGACCGCGTGTATACCGAAGCGGCATAGGAGCAGGTGCGATCCATTTCAGGCCCGGACACAAGGACCCGCTCCAGCCGGCGCGGCCGCTTCACCGGGCGATCTTCAGCTATTTTTCCAGGCTAAATCCTGCTAAACCTAGCTAATTCCCGGCTACCCAAGAGTCTTCCCATCTTCGGTAGGCCGATTTAAAGTGAGCGGACGCGTCACATTGTCAGCCGCAGGCCTGGATGCGCTTGACCTGGGAGCGGGAGAGAGTCCCAGAATGACGAACGGACTGCGCGATTCGCGCGTGATGGTACCGCAGCTTCCGCCGCGGTACGTCCCGCGTCCCCGGCTGCTGGCCATGCTCGACAACGCCGCGGACCGGTCCTTGACGCTGCTGTCCGCGGGCCCGGGGGCCGGCAAGACCGTGCTGCTCACCGACTGGGTCCGGCACGGCGATGCTCAGGTCGCGTGGCTGAACCCGACGTCGGCTGACGCGGAGCCCCGGCGGTTCTGGCGCCTGCTCGAGTCCGCGCTGCGGGACAGCCACGGCGCCGGCCGCGGCTCGTCGCTGCCAGCTCCGCCGCCGGCGGGCGTCGACCTGGTCCAGGCGCTGTTCAGCTGGGTGCCGGAGTCGCCGGGCCGGGTCGTGGTGGTCATCGATGACGCGCACGTGCTCGTCCATCCCGACGTCCTGGCCGGCCTGGACAGCCTGATCCGCGGCGGGCATCCAGGGCTGCGGCTGATCCTGGCCGCGCGCAGCGACCCCCTGCTGCCGCTGCACAGGTACCGGCTGGCCGGGCAGATGCATGAGCTGCGCGCGACGGACCTGGCCATGACACCAGATGAGATCACCGAGGTCCTGCGGGCCCACGGGGTCACCCTCGAAGCGCGGGATTCCGGCATCCTGGCCGCGCGGACCGAGGGGTGGGCGGCTGGCGTGCAGCTGTCCGCCATGCGGATGGAGGGAGCCGAGTATCCGGCTGATTTCGTCTCCGAACTCGCGCTTGATCCCGGCAGCATCGGCGAGTACCTGGTCAACGAGGTCCTGCGTGACCAGCCGGAACCGCAGCGCAAGCTGCTGATAGAAACCAGTTTCCTGGAAGAGGTGACCGGCCCCCTCGCGGACACGGTCACCGGCATGACCGGCTGCGGGGACATGCTCGCCGGGCTCGCCCGGGCCAACGCGTTCGTCATACCGCTCGATGCCGCCCAGGAGCGCTACCGCTATCACGAGCTGTTTGCCGAGATCCTGCGCTACCTGCTGAAACGGCACAATCGCCAGGCCTTCCAGGGGCTGCAGGAACGTGCGGCGGGCTGGTACGAGGCCAACGGCGACCTCGGCCGCGCCCTGTACTGGGCCGTGCAGGCCGGCAACCGGCATCGCGTCGCCAGGTTCCTGGCCCGGGGCGGGCTCGCCCACGCGTTCGTGCGCCGCCAGGACCTGTCGGATCTCGGCCTGAAAGAACTGCTGCCGCTGCGGCCGCCCGAGGGTGCCACGGCGGTCAGGATAGCCGAGTTCGCGGTGGCCAGCGCCGTGCTCGAGACCGTGTTCGCCGACGCCGGCTCCGCGGCCCGCCTGCTGACGAGCCTGCCCGTGCTGAAATCCGACGACGTCCTGGTCGATCAGGAACTGCTCGTCACGTGCGACCTCGTGGAGCTGCTTCTCGGTCAGCGGGCCTGCGATGCCCTGGCCGTCGATGCGGCCGCCCGCCGCCTCCTCGGCGGCAGCGGCGACGTGTCGGCGCCGGTCCTCCCCGGCTTGCCGGCCGCCGTGCTGCTGGCCCAGGCGAGCACTCACCTGTGGCATGGCCGGCACGAAGATGTCGGCCCGCTTCTCGACCAGGCCCTGATCGAGGCCCGGCGGGATGCCATGCCCGGGCTCGAACTTGAGGTGCTCGGCCTGATGGCGTTCGTGGACAGCTACTGGCTGCGGACGGAGCACGCCGACGATGTAGCCCAGCGCGCTCATGCCTTGCGCCGGCACAGAAACCTGGGCATCCCGCCGACACTGGAACTTGCGGCGGCGGTGCGCTCCCTGATCGCCGGCGACCTCAGCGGCCGGGCGCGGATGTTGCAGCGGGTCCTGCTGCCCGACGCGGTGGGCTCTGACCCCTGCCTGCCCGTCGTGCTCGTCCTCGGCCAGGCCAGCGTGCTGCTGATGCGCGGTGAGGTGAACGAGGCGCGGGCCGTGCTGTACGAGGTCGGACGCCAGATCCCGCCGCTGCTCGCCGTCCTGCGTGACGCCATGCAGGCCGACCTGGATACCTCGCTGGGCCGGCCGCGTGCGGCGCTCGGACTGCTCAGGAAATACCGCGGCACCGAGTTCGCCATCCTGACCGCCATGGCCCGCGTCCGCGCCTACCTCGCGCTGAACGACCTGCATGAGGCGCAGGACTGCATCCGTGGCGTACTGGCCACTCCAAGTACTCAGTCGGGCAGCTTCGTGCTCGTCGAGGCCATGCTGTACGACGCCCAGATCGCGCAGCTGAGCAGCGATCCTGGCCGCGCGCTCGAGGTTCTCATCCGGGCCCTCGAGGTGGCCCGGGGGGAGATCATCCTTCCGTTCTTGCAGGTGAAAGACGTTTTCGCCGAACTGCTCGCCCGGCACCCCGACGTCGCGGGCCAATGGCCGATACCTCGCCCCCGGATGCCGGCCGATGCCGCCGCCGAGCCCGCGGCGGTGACCTCAAAGGATCTGCCCGAGCCGCTCACCCCGCGTGAGCTGACCATCCTGCGCCTGCTGGCGACCAGCATGTCGAACTCGGAGATCGCCGACGAGCTGTGCCTGTCGGTGAATACCATCAAGACGCACCTGGCCGCCATTTACCGCAAGCTTCCCGCCAGCCGCAGGCGCGAGGCCGTGTCGCGAGCGCGCCAGCTCGAGCTGATCTGAGCGTTTCCCGCCTTCACCCGGCACGCATGAAGCCATCGCGGCGGCCGGCTGCCAGGATCGCGGTAACAGCCAGGCCGCCCTTAACCGTAAGGAGGCGTGATGGCCGCGCAGCTCAATGAAATCACCAGCAGAGGTGTCGGCTTTGAGCCCTGCGCGGGTCCCGGAGGCGAGACAGGGGCCATGCTCGCCAGAGCGTAACCCGCGTGCCTTCCTGATGAAAGCTTTGCCTTCATACGAGATCCGGATCGCGGGCCGGGTTGACGAGACCACGCTCACCTCGTTCGCGGGCCTGACGGTGCGACTGCGCGACGAGGTCACGGTCGTCACCGGCCAGTTCGACCAGGCCGCCCTGCACGGCATGCTCGAGCTGATCAGGTCTCTCGGCCTCGACCTGCTTGAGGCTCGCCGGGTCGACGCCTCACCCTCGGGGGATGACCCCCATGCGGCGGATCAAGGTCAGCCCGGTGCAATCGGGCCTGATGGCGGAAGGAGACCCCGGTGACCAGCCATTCCTACAAGATCAGGGTCATCGGCTCGCTCGGTCCGGCGACCAGGGAGGCGTTCGCCGACATGATGGTGGAGGCCGAGCAGACCGTCACGGTCCTGTCCGGTGACCTCGACCAGCCCGGCCTGCACGACGTGCTGGACCGGGTCCGGGCCCTGGGCCTGGAACTCATCGAGATCAAGCAGGCGCCGCCGCCGGACTGACGGCGTCACCTCTGGCCGTCGGCCAGGCGGTTCAGCCGGAGCAGTTCAAAGCCGAGTGACAGGATCCGGTTCAGCGTGCCGTAGAGCGCCGCCTGGTCCAGGTCGCCGATGAGCACGGTAGTCGTATCGTCAGATTCGATCTTGAAACCGCCGAAGGCTTCTCGGCCGATCTCGCCCAGACCACCGGAAATGGTGATCTGATAACGGTGCGGGTACACATCGCCTCCGTTTGCACATATCAGACCAGTGCATCCGAACTATATCCGGCTGCTACCCGGCCGGTGAGTACTTATGCCCAGTTGTTATAGTGATTCCGCACTATCGACGTAACCCCGGCCGGTGCGCTCATCCGCCACGCGTGATCCGGTGGCCCCCCGGGCCGGGGCAGACTGGCTGCCGTGACTCCGCGGGACCGGATCCGGTTGGTGGGTCGGCGAGTGACCGACCCGGCCGAGGCCCTGGCTCAGCAGGTGACAGAACGCGTTGTCGACCTGCTGGTCAGCGCGCTCGACGTGAACGAGCTCGCGGCCCGCATCGACCTGAACGCGCTGCTCGGGCGCGTCGACTCCGGCGCGGTCCTGGAGCACGTGGACCTGGACGCGGTGCTGGCCCGGGTGGATGTGAACGCCCTCCTGGCCCGGGTGGACATGAACGCGCTGCTGGCCCGGGTGGACCTCGGGCCGCTGCTCGGCCGGGTCGACGTCAACGACATGGTCCAGCGGGTAGACATGGACGCCCTGGTCGAGCGGACGGATCTCGGGGCCGTGATCGCCAGGTCGTCAGGGGGCATGGGGACCGAGGCGCTGGACGCGGTGCGCAGCCAGGCGGTCGGCCTCGACCGGTTCGTCGACCGCTGGGTGCAGCGCGCGCTCAGGCGCAGGCATCCCGGGCCGCAGGCGCCCGCGGCCTTGCCCAGTGCGATGACCGCTCAGGCGGAGCCGTGAGCGCCCGCCTGGCCGCCGTGAGCTGCCAGGGACACTATGCGGGCTCGGTGTCCAGGTTCGCGGCCTACGCCATCGACCTGGCCGCGAGCAGCGGCGCCTTCTCGCTGGCCCTGGCCGCCGTGTCCTACGGTGTGCGCATCGTGACTGGGCATGATGTCAGCTGGGACCGGTCCAGCGTGATCGTGGCCATCGGCTTCGCCGCCTGGGAGTTTGCCTACTTCGGGTACTCATGGGCGGTGAGCGGCCGGACCTTCGGCATGGCCATGCTCGGCATCCGCGTCGTCCGGGCCGACGGCACGGTCCTGGAGCCGCGGCAGGGTGTGGTGCGGGCGCTGGTATTCCCGCTCAGCTTCCTGCTCTGCGGTCTCGGGTTCCTCGGCATCCTGGTCCAGCGCGAGCACCGCGCCCTGCACGACCTCATCGCCGGCACGGCCGTCATCTACGCCTGGGACGCACGCGCCGCCCGGCTCCGCTTCCTGGCCCGCCAGGCCGAGTCCGCCGGGCCCGGCACCACGGACGGCCGCGCCGGGGTGCTTGACTAGCTAACGAACGCTTGGCATATACGCACATCGACCGGGTATCCCCATGGCATCGGGCCCGTACATAGCTCGCCGCCAGGACTTTTGTACCCGTACGGAGGCGCCGTGTCTACGCACCGGTACCGGATCGTCGTCTCCGGTGCCCTGGGCGAGGTCAGCCGCGAAGTCTTCGGAGATCTCCGCATCGAGGGCAACGGCGCGAATACGGCGCTGACTGGCGATCTCGACGAGGCTGCCCTGTACGGCGTGCTCGACCGCATCCTCGTGCTCGGCCTGGAACTCGTCGCGCTTGACCGCCTGCCGAAGCGCGCGAAATGACCAGGGTGGAGTGACCAGGGCCGGGACCGGACTCCGCGGTCAGCTCAGCAGCTGGACCTTGCCCCGCTGGAATTCCTCGTCGGTGATGATCCCGCGGTCGCGCAGATCGGCCAGCTTGGTCAGCTCGTCGGCACTGTGGCGTCCGCGCTTTTCCGAGCGGTCATACGCCCGGTAGGCCTCGTCCTGGCTGCCGCCGTACTGGCTGGCCTGCTCGTCAGCCAGATGCCCGCCCCGGGCGACCAGGTACGCCAGGACGCCGAGGAGCGGTACGAAGATCACCAGGGCGACCCAGCCCGCCTTGGCCCAGCCGCTGAGGTCGCGGCGCCTGAAGATGATCATGATCGTCCAGATGACCAGGAAGACCCACACGCTCCACGCGAAGAACCAGAAGATGGTCAGGAACACGTCCAGCAAGGGATAGTTCACTGTGATGCTCACCTCCGCGGGCGGCGCGATGATGCAGGGTTCCCGCTGGCTCAAGCCTGCGCCGCCCGGCGCCCGGCTGCCTCACCCGTGGCGGATGGGCCGGGGGCGGCGTCACCTGAGCCGGCGTATCAGGTGCTCACCCACCCGGATAGCGTTGGCCATGACGGTCAGGGCCGGTCCCGCCGCTCCCACGCTCGGCAGGAAGCTCGCATCCGTCACGTACAGGTTGTCCAGTTCGTGGGCCCGGCAGTGGACGTCGAGCACGGATGTCGCCGGATCGGTACCGAACCGGCAGGTCCCGGCCTGATCGGCGATCAGGGCGGCGGTTCCGCCCGGCACGGTCGCGGTCTCGTCCAAGGTGAGCTGAAGGCTCGAGCGGCTCAGCATCATCTCGAACTCGTGCCGGAGAAGCGCGGCCTCACCGCGATTGGTGGCGGCGTAGGCCAGGTGCGGGCGGTGCTCGCGATCGATGGTCACGCGATTGTCCGGCCGGGGCAGGTCCTCGGTCATGAGCCGGAACCCGACCGCTTCCCGGGCCAGCCGGGCCGACCTGGGCAGCATCTGGATGCTGCCCAGCGGCCATCGCCGCGCGTGGCCCGCCGGGTGCGAGGACCTTCGCGGATCGTCGGCCAGGTAGAACGCGTTGACCCCCAGCGTCTGTGCGAAGACCGTCTCGTTCGGCTTCTCGCCGAGAGCCACCACATCGGCCACGCCGTGGCACATGTAGTTGCGGCCGACCTGGCCGGATCCGTTGGCCAGCCCGTCCGGATGCCGGCTCGACGCCGACCGGAGCAGGATCTTCGCCGAGTTGACCGCCCCGGCGGCCAGGACCACGATGTCGCCGCGGTACTCCTCGCGAACCCCGTCGCGGCGGACGATGACCTTGGTGACCCGGCGGCCGCGC
>Ga0207664_10002342_pt1 | contig 12532 bp, 8 predicted proteins | sample LARL83metaG_FD_184349 | JGI IMG/M metagenome (GOLD analysis project Ga0207664, IMG submission 184349) | Corn, switchgrass and miscanthus rhizosphere microbial communities from Kellogg Biological Station, Michigan, USA - LAR L8-3 metaG... | ecosystem: Host-associated > Plants > Roots >...
CATGCCTGTCCTGGGCTCTAGGCGCGGGAGGGCTGCTCCTCGCTGATTGCTTGTCTTGGAGCAACCGGGGGTGACGCCGGCCGCTTCGTGGAGGGGGGAGCGGGAGGTGGTTCCGGGGTTGCGGTGGCTGCGTGTGGTGGGACTGGTTCGGGGATTTCTGGGGGGGTGGTGTGGAGTCTTAGCAAGGGGGTGTCGGGGTGGGGGAAGTTGAGGGTCTGGGCGTAGAGGGAGAGTTCCGCTTCCAGAGCCCTGATGATCGTTTCGGTGCGGCGGAAGCCGTGGGACTCGCCGGCGAACTCCAAGAGGGCGTGGGGGATGCCCTGGTGGGTTAGCTGGGCTGCCATCGTGTGGGCCTGGGCCGGAGGGACGATGATGTCGTCCTGGCCGTGTAGCTGGAGGATGGGGCAGGTCTTCGGGGTGACGTGCTGGGCGGGGGAGCGTTCGGCGTAGGTCGCCGCGAGGCCGGGCAGCGGGCCGATCAGGCCGTCGGTATACGTGGACTCGAAGTCATGGGTGGTGGCGGCGAATCCCCGCGGATCGGTGATGCCGTAGTAGGACGTGGCGGCCCTGAACGGGCTGTCGGCGGCGTGCGCGGTGACCGCGGCGAGCGCGGTCCACCCGCCCGCGGAGCCGCCGCGGATCACCAGCCTGGCGCCGTCCGCGTCGCCGGAGGACACCAGCGCCTGTGCCGCCGCGATCACGTCCTCCACGTCGACCACGCCCCACTGGTGGCGCAGCCGCTCCCGGTACACCCGGCCATAGCCCGCCGAGCCGCCGTAGTTCACGTCGATCACGCCGATGCCCCGGCTGGTGAAGTACGCCTTCTCCAGGTCCAGCCCCCGGTCTGACTGCGACGCCGGGCCGCCGTGCGCCCAGACCACGTACGGCGGAAGCTCTCCCTCACCGGCCGTCGCCTCCGGGTTGGCTGGCGGGTACACCCAGGCGTGCACCTCCTGGCCGAACCTCCCTTCGAACTCCAGCTTGCGCGGCTTGGGCAGGTACCCGGACGCGGGCAGGCGCCCGGCCGGCGAATAGAGCTTCTTCGCCTTCCCCGTGGTCATGTCGACCCGGATCACCGACATCGGCGTGCTCGGGCCGCCGGCCACCAGCACGACGGACATGCCGTCCGCGGACAGCCCGGGCGCGAAGATCCGGTACGGGATGTCCAGGTCGGTCAGCTCCCCGGTTGCCGGGTCGAGCAGGCCAAGTCGCAGCCCACCGCTACCGTGCAGCACCGCGAGCTGCCCGTCGGCCAGCACCGCGTACGTGGGCTGCCCGAGCCGCCACAGCGGCGCGGCGAACTCCTCCTCGGCGGGGTAGACGGCCTCGGCAGGCCCGCCGGCCAGATTCAGCGTGTAAAGGTTCCACCAGCCCGGCCAGTCGGAGATCAGGTACAGGCTCGTGTCGTCGTGCCAGACCGGGGCCAGCACGGACTCGCTGACGCCGCCCTTGACCAGCCCGCCCCTGCCGGGCAGCTCGTCCACCCGCGCCACCCGCAGCTCGGTGCCGTCCCACGGCATCCGTGGGTGGTTCCAGCACACCCAGGCAACACGGCGGCCGTCGGGGGAGGGGGTCGGGAACGCGTAGAAGTCGGCCCCGCTGGTCAGCTCACGGATCGCGCCGGCGTCCTCCGCGGCCGAGCCGTCCAGCGGCACCGCGACGATCGCGCGGGTCACCTTGCCGGCTTCGTGCCGCTCCTGCACGCACCACACTTCCGCTTTGTCCGGCGACAAGGCGAAGTCTGCGAAACGAAACTCCGTGGTACCCGGCTCCGCCAGCGGCGCGGGGGTCAGCGGCCGGGGCGTTGTGCCGGCGCCGTCCGCACCCGGCTCGTCCGCCAGGTAGAGGCGCTGGTCCGCGAAGTTCGCGAACACGATCGCCCAGGACTGCCCACCCCCGCGCCGCGCCGCGCGCACCGGAAGGTAGGACCGCCCCCCGTACTCGTGCACCCGGGTCCGGGCGTTCCACGGGGCAGACAGCACCTGCCTGGGTTTGCCCGCCGCACCCAGGTGAACGACCGTGGTCCGGCCCAGTTCCCCGGGCAGGGTTTCCTGCCACCACACCTCGCCATCGATCGTCACGGGAAACGAAACCTGGCGGTACTGGCTGGCGACGTCCGCCGCGGTGATCGGCGAAGGCCAGGTACCGCACGGGAGGGGCCGCGCGGCAGTGGTGTCTGTCATGCCAATATGGTCCACCAAGGCAGGGCTGGCCACGGGAGATTCTGGATATGCCGAGGGGTGCGCGTACCCTCGTTTGTTGACATGAACACGGTCCGGACTTATGAGATCCGCACCTACGGGTGCCAGATGAACTTCCACGACTCCGAGCGCCTCGCCGGCCTGCTCGAGGAGTCGGGTTACCAGCGCGCGGACGCCGGCGCAGTGCCCGACGTGATCGTGTTCAACACCTGCGCCGTGCGGGAGAACGCCGACAACCGGCTGTACGGGAACCTCGGCCACCTGCTGCCGGTGAAGTCCTCGCACCCGGGCATGCAGATCGCCGTGGGCGGCTGCCTGGCGCAGAAGGACCAGGCCGGCATCGCCGAGCGGGCCCCGTGGGTGGACGTAGTCTTCGGCACGCACAACATCGGGTCACTCCCGGTCCTGCTGGAGCGGGCCCGGGTGCAGGCCGAGGCGCAGGTCGAGATCGTCGAATCGCTGGAGCGGTTCCCCTCCGTGCTGCCCGTGCGCCGCGAGTCCCCGTACGCCGCCTGGGTGGCCATCTCGGTGGGCTGCAACAACACCTGCACGTTCTGCATCGTGCCGAGCCTGCGCGGCCGGGAGGAGGACCGCCGGCCCGGCGACGTGCTCGGCGAGGTCACGGCGCTGGCCAATGAGGGCGTACTTGAGGTCACGCTGCTCGGGCAGAACGTCAACTCCTACGGAGCGGGATTCGGGGACCGGCAGGCGTTCAGCAAACTCTTGCGGGCCTGTGGCGAAATCGACGGGCTCGAACGGGTGCGCTTCACCTCGCCGCACCCGCGGGACTTCACCGCCGACGTGATCGCGGCGATGGCGGAGACGCCGAACGTCATGCCGAGCCTGCACATGCCGCTGCAGTCGGGCTCGGATGCGGTGCTCCGGGCCATGCGCCGTTCCTACCGCCAGGAGCGGTACCTGGGCATCCTGGAGCAGGTGCGTGCGGCCATCCCGGACGCGGCCATCACCACGGACATCATCGTGGGCTTCCCCGGCGAGACCGAGCGGGACTTCGCCGACACCCTGGACACCGTGCGGGCGGCCAGGTTCGCCGGCGCTTTCACGTTCCAGTATTCGCAGCGGCCGGGCACGCCTGCCGCGGACATGCCCGGCCAGGTTCCCCCGGACGTTGTCGCCGAGCGGTACGGGCGGCTCACCACGCTGGTCGCGGAGATCGCGGGCGAGGAAAACGAGGCGCTCGTCGGCCGCGAGGTCGAGGTGCTCGTCGCCGAGGGGGAGGGGCGCAAGGACAGCACCACCCACCGCGCGAGTGGCCGCGCGCGGGACAACCGGCTGGTCCACTTCGCGCCCTCGGGGACACGGCCGCGCCCGGGGGACGTGGTGACCACGGTGGTGACCAGGGCGGCGCCGCACTACCTGATCGCGGACGAACCGCCGCTGACGGTGCGGCGGACCCGGGGCGGGGACGCGTGGCAGGCCCGCAAGGACGGCCCGGCCACGCCGCCTGCCGAGGACATGACCGCCGGTGGGGCGCCGGTGCTCCTGGGTATGCCTGCCATCAGCCGGCCCGGCTCGTGACCGGACCGCATACGGCGGCTGACTGGGCCGCGTACGGCGGCTGACCGGACCACATACGGCAGCCCCGGGGATGGCCGCCGTGCGCATGGCTACGGCAAACTGACGCCATGCTGATCGCTGGGGCCGTTTGCCCGCACCCGCCCCTGCTGATCCCGGAGGCGCTCGGCGCGGCCGCCAGCGACCCTCCGGATGACCTGCGCAAAGTGGCCGCCGCCGCGGCCCGGGCGGTGGCCGGGCTCGCCGCGGCGCGGCCGGAGGCGATCGTGGTGGTAGGCGGTGGTGCCGCGGAACGCGAATACGGCGCGGACGCCGCCGGCGGCCTGCACGCGTTCGGGGTGGGCGTGACGATCGGTGCGGGCGAGCCGGTTCTGCCGCTGTCGCTGACCGTGGGCCGCTGGCTGCTGGAGCAAGGCGGCATCCTGGACCGCGACGGCACCGCGGCGGGCGGTGTCGGCGTGGTGTTCCAGGAGGTGGCCCGGTCCGCCGCGGCGGGCGACTGCATCAAACTGGGCCGGATCCTCGCCGACCGCGCCCCGCGCGTCGCACTGCTCGCCATGGGCGACGCCTGCGCCCGGCCGGCCCGGGAGGCGCCGGAAGTGCCCGACCCGGACGCGAGGGAGTACGACGAGGAGGTCGCCGAGGCGCTCGCCGCCGCGGATGCCCGCTGGCTCGCCCGGCTGGACCCGGCACTGGACGAGGAGCTTGTGGTGGCTGGCCGGGCGGCGTGGCAGGTGCTGGCGGGCGCGGCCGGTGGGCGGCGCATGCAGGGACGGCTGCTGTGCATGTCCGCTCCCTACGGGGTCACCTACCTGGTCGCCTCCTGGGATGAGCCCCGGCCGGACTTATGCCGCTGGACGGACCAGCGATCTCACCGGACGCAGGTGACCTGCAGGGGGAGACGCTGGCTACGATCGGGGCCATGCGGTTCGCGAAGGGACACGGCACCGAGAACGACTTCGTGATCCTCCTTGACCCCGACGGCTCCAGCGGGCTCACCGCCGATCTCACGGCCCGGCTGTGCAACCGGAGGGCTGGCATCGGGGCGGACGGTGTGCTCCGGGCGGTGCGGTCCGCGGCGTACGGCATTGCCGGGCGGGCGAACGGGGAGCCCGGGCCTGCCGACGGCGCCGCCGGGCCGGAGTGGTTCATGGACTACCGCAACGCCGACGGCAGCGTGGCGGAAATGTGCGGCAACGGGATTCGGGTGTTCGCGCGCTACCTGGTGCACCATGGCCTCGCGGACGGTCCCGAGTTCACCGTGGCCAGCCGGTCCGGGCCGCGCCTGATCCGGATGTGCACCGATGGCGGGGTCAGCGTGGACATGGGCCCCGTGGCCGTGCTCGGCGCCGGCAGTGCCGTCATCGCCGGCCAGGCGTACCCGGGCGTGCGGGTGTCGGTGGGGAACCCGCACCTGGCCTGCCTGGTGGATGGCCCGCTGGCCGCGTTCGACCTGTCCCGGCCGCCCGGACTGGATCCGGGGCAGTTCCCCGAGGGCGGCAACGTGGAACTGGTCCAGGTGACCGGTCCGGCGAGCGTGGCCATGCGCGTATACGAGCGCGGCTCCGGCGAAACCCGTTCGTGCGGCACCGGCGCCGTGGCCGCCGCGGTCGCCGCGGCGGCCGGGAGGGAGGGGACCTGGGACGTCCGGGTGCCAGGCGGCGACCTGAAGGTCACCCTGGAAGCGGGCCGCGCGTGGCTCACCGGCCCTGCCGTCATCGTCGCCGAAGGCGAACTCGACCCGTCCTGGCTCGCACCCCTCGGTGCCCACGAGACTCGCAACCCCACCATTCGTGAGGTTGGTGTTGCTGACGGGACGTCCAGACCCGCGCACACCCGGCCCACGCCGGGATGATCATGGGGTTTTGGCCCCTGGGTGGGCCAAAACCCCATGATCATCTTTTGGCTTCCGGGCGCACACCCTCGTGATCATGACTTTGCTGTTGCTCGAGCAACAGCAAAGTCATGATCACCAACGGTGGGTGGGGCGATCGCGGGGCGCGGGAGCGTGGTCGCGGGCGGGTGCGGGGTTGCGGGGCAGGTGCGTGTGATCGCGGGGCGGTGCCTGGTACGGGCGGCGGGAGGTTGTCAGGCGGAGCTGGGGCCCAGGGCGGACAGGGGCAGGCCGCGGAACGAGGCGTCGAGCACCTCGGCGATGTGCGCCACGAGCACGGGGTCGCCGCCGTCGGCGGCCATCGCGGCCGCGATCTGCAGGCTGCAACCGGGATTGGCGGATACGACAAGGCGCGCCCTGGTCGCCCGGATCGCCGCGGCCTTGCGCTGGCCCAGCTCGGCGGCCGCCTCCGGCTGCACCAGGTTGTAGATGCCCGCCGATCCGCAACAGGCTCCGCCGCCGCCGACCTCGATCAGGTCCAGGCCCGGGATGCCGCCCAGCAGGTCCCGTGGCTGCTGCCGGATCCGCTGCGCGTGCGCGAGATGGCAGGCGTCGTGGTAGGCGGTGATCGCCTTCAGTTCGTGCCGGATCGCGCGCGGGCCGCCATGGTCGCGGTACAGGTCGGCGAGGAACTCGCTGAAGTCGCGCACCCGGCCACTGAACGCCGCCGCCCGGCTGGCCAGGCGGCCTGGCTCGCCGTTGGCCGAGTGGGCGAAGAACGCGCCGTACTCCTTCATCGCCGACCCGCACCCCGCCGAGTTGATCACGATCGCGTCCACCCCCGCCCGCTCGAACTCGGCGATCGTCCGCTCCGCGAAGCGGGCCGCCTCGTCCGCCCGGCCCGCGTGCAGCGACAGCGCACCGCAGCAGCCCTGGCCGGGCGGCACGATCACGTCGCAGCCCTCGGCGGCGAGCACGCGCGCGGTGGCCGCGTTGACGTGCGGGAAGAAGACCTGCTGCACGCAGCCGGTGAGCATGCCCACCACCGCGCGGCGCTCACCCCTGGCCGGGATGCGGGCGGGAAGCTTGCCCGGGCGGCCGGGGGAGCGCGGTGCCAGCCGCAGCGACCCGGCGAGTTCGGGGGCGTACCTGGCCAACGGGCCGCGCTGGGTCAGGCGGTCGAACCCGGCGCGCTGGGCCGCGCGCAACGGGCCGGACAGCGCGCGGAGGCGCTTCGGGTACGGGAACGTCGCGAAGATGGCGGCGCGCACGGCCCTGTCGCGGACCGAGCGGGGCGCGCCGGCCTGTACCGGGCCGGCCGCGGAACCCGCCTGTTCCGGCCACGCGCGGGCCGCCTCGATCAGCTCGTTGTAGCGCACCCCGGACGGGCAGGCTGTCACGCAGGCCATGCAGCCCAGGCACCGGTCCAGGTGCATGGTCACCTTCTCGCTGACCGGGGCCCCGTCAAGGACCTGCGAGATCAGGTGGATCCGGCCGCGCGGCGAGTCCATCTCCTCGCCCCAGAGCTGGTAGGTCGGGCAGGCGGGCAGGCAGAACCCGCAATGGACACAGTCACCGGCCGTGGCGGCAAGGTGCCCGCCGGGGTCGAGCCCACCGGCCCGTTCGTCCATCAGATTCCTCCCGCGAACCGGCCCGGCGCCATCCGGTGGCCCGGGTCGAACTGGTCCTTGACCGCACGCATCAGCGACAGCGACGGCACCGGCCCCCAGAGGTCCATCAGGTCCCTTGCCCGGGGCGGGGCGTGCACCACGACGGCGCTTGCCAGCACGGGCGGCCCGTCGGGAACCGGGGCGGACGCGGGCCGCGCGTCGCCGTCCCCGCGGGCCAGCGCCTCGCGCAGCCCGGACACGAACGCCGCGACCGCGGCCGGGTCCGCGCCCGGCCCGACCGCCGCGTAGATCACCCCGGCCGCGGCGGATCCGCCGACGGCGGGGTCGAGGCCGGCGGCCAGCGCCGCGGCGTCGACCGCCCGCAGGATCCGCGGCAGCCCCGCGGCCCAGAACCCGATCCGGATCAGCGTGCCGGCCTGCCCGGCATCGGCCGCGCCGCCCGGCTGCCCGGCACCGGACCGCCCATCGCCCGGCTGGCTGTCGCTGGGCCGGCTGTCGCTGGGCCGGCTGTCGCTGGGCCGGCTGTCGCTGGGCCGGCTGTCGCTGAGCTGGCTGCTGCCTGGCTGCCCGCCACCGGGCTGGCCGTTGCCGGGCTGGCCGTGGCGAGGCTGGCCGTTCGCCGGCCACCCCCACCAGCCGGGCGCGGCCGGCTGCGTTGCCGCCCCCTTGCCGAGCAGCGTGCCCATCAGTCCGGTCCGTTCTGCCGTGCCGTCCGGGTCTCCCTCCAGCAGCACGGCCACCCGGAACGGCTGGTCTCGTGCCGGGCGGTCGAGTTCGATGGCGGACGGTGCCAGCTCGCTGCCCGCCGCCGCGGCGACCGCGTAGTACGCCTCGCCGGGCCCGTCGCAGTCCACCGTGACGTAGGCGGCGGAGGCAGGCCGGGGATGCAGCCGGAACACCGCCTCCACGATCAGCCCGAGCGTCCCGAACGAGCCGGTGAACAGCTTGCCCAGGTCATAGCCGGCGACGTTCTTGACCACCTTGCCGCCTGAGTGCGCCACGGTGCCGTCGGCGCGCACCACGGTGATCCCGATCAGCAGGTCCCGCGGTGTCCCGTAGCGCAGCCGCCGCGGTCCCGCGGCCCCGGTCGCGAGGGTTCCGCCGACGGTCGCGCCCCGCCACTGCGGTGCTGCCCCGTTCGCCCCGGACGGCGCTTCGCTCCCGGCCGACGCACCCGCCCCGGATCCTCCACGCGTCCCGGCCACCGCCCGAGGAACGGGCGGCGGGTCCAGCGCGAGCTGCTGCCCGGCCCCGGCCAGCACCTCACCGAGCTGGGCCAGGCTCGCCCCGGCCTGGGCGCGGACGACCAGGTCCCCGGCGGCGTGCTCGAGCACCTGGTCCATGGCCCTGGTGTCCACCACGAGGTCGCACCTGCGAGGCGGAGCGCCCCAGGCGAGTTTGCTGCCGCCGCCGCGCGGCACCACGGCCAGGTCGTGTGCGGCGGCCGCGCGCAGCAGTTCGCTTGCCTCGGCGACGGTGGCGGGGGAGGCGGCGAAGCGTGGCATCACCCCGGCGACCGCGTCCTCTGGGCGCGCAGCACGTGCCGCTGGGCAGGCCGCGGCCAGGGCCTCCAGGACCGGGTCAGCGCCCACGGCACCCCCGCGCGGCGGAGGACGGCGGGATTGGGTGGGGTGGCGGGGTGAGAGCCAGCAGAGCACGGGGTGGCGTCATGCCGCTCAAAACTGATCCGCCTGCCCCGAGGCCACCAGCGGGTGCGGAGCTCGGCGCGCCCCGGGAACCTCTCCGCACAGCCGGGGCGTCGGGAAGATCTTGCCCGGGTTGCACAGGCTGGCCGGGTCGAAGGCGCAGCGCAGCAGCTGCATCGTGTCGAGATCGTCCGCATCGAACATCTTGGGCAGGTACTGGGACTTGTCCACCCCCACGCCGTGCTCGCCGGTGATCGACCCGCCGTGCGTGATGCACAGATCCAGGATCGCGCCGGACACGGTCTCGGCGGTCTCGGCGGCCCCGGGCACGCTGTCGTCATAGAGCACCAGCGGGTGCAGGTTCCCGTCGCCCGCGTGGAACACGTTGGCCACCCGGATGCCCGACTCGGCCGACAGTTCAGCGATCCTGTCCAGCACTGCCCCGAGGGCGGTGCGCGGCACCACGCCGTCCTGGACGATGTAGGCAGGCGCGATCCTGCCGACCGCCGCGAACGCGGACCTGCGGCCCACCCAGATCGCCGCTCGCTCGGCCGGGTCGTCCGCTTCCCTGATCTCGGTCGCGCCTGCCTGCTCGCACAGCGCGCGGACGGCGGCGCACTCGCGCTCCACATCGCCCTGCGGGCCGTCGAGTTCCACGATCAGCACCGCGCCCGCACCTTCGGGGTAGCGGCAGCTCACCGCGGCCTCGGCGGCCTCGATCGCCAGCGCGTCCATCATCTCGATCGCCGCGGGGACGATACCGGCCCCGATGATCGCCGACACCGCGTTCCCGCCCGCGCCAGTGGTCTCGAACGCGGCCAGCAGGCACTTGACCAGCTGCGGGATCTTCGTCAGCTTGACCACGACCTTGGTAACGATGCCCAGCGTGCCCTCCGAGCCGGTGAACGCGCCGAGCAGGTCGTAGCCGGGGGCCGCCCCGGTGCCGTCGCCCAGCCAGGTCAGCTCCCCGCTCGGCGTGACGATCTCCAGCCCGGTGATGTGGTGCACGGTAAAGCCGTGCTTGAGGCAGTGCGCCCCGCCGGAGTTCTCCGCCACGTTCCCGCCCACCGAGCAGACCACCTGGCTGGAGGGATCCGGGGCGTAGAAGTAACCGAACGGCCGTGCCGCCTCGCTCACCGACAGATTGGTGCAGCCCGGCTCGACGACGGCCCGCTGGCTGGCCGGGTCGACCGCGATGATGCGGCGCATCTTCGAGGTCACGATCAGCACGCCCTCGGCGTGCGGCAGCGCCCCGCCCGACAGGCCCGTGCCCGAGCCCCTGGCCACGAACGGCACCTTCGCCGCGGCGCATTCGGCCACCACCGCGGCGACCTCCTCCGCGGTCCTGGGCAGGACCACGAGCGCGGGGGTGACCCGGTGCGAAGTGAGCCCGTCGGTCTCGTAGGTACGCAGCTCCGCCGGGTCGGTGATCACGCCGTCGGGTCCGCAGATTTCGGTCATCCGGGGGATGAGCTGCTTGATCATCGTCTCCCCTCGGGGCGTTGCCGTTCCCTCCAGGGTGCCCCTGCTGCGGGCTGCCTGCAACGCCCGGCCACGGTGGCGCTGGGCCGCGGCCACGCAGTGCGGGCCGTCAGGGCATGCGCTCGTAGGCGGGCAGCGTGAGGAACTCGGCGTAGTCGTCGGCCAGCGCCACCTCGGTGAACAGGTCGGCTGCCTGCCGGTACAGGGCGGCGTCGAACCCGCCGCCGAGCGCTGCGGAGATCTTCCCCAGCTCCTCGCCGATGATCTGCTCCACCAGTTCGCGGGTCACCAGGGGGCCGTCGTCCAGGGTGATGTCGTTGTGCACCCACTGCCAGATCTGGGAGCGGGAGATCTCCGCGGTGGCCGCGTCCTCCATCAGGTTGAAGATCGCCACGGCCCCGTTCCCGCCGAGCCAGTTGGCCAGGTACTGCAGCGCCACGCTGACGTTGTTGCGCAGGCCGCCCTCGGTGATCGGGCCACTGGTCTTGGCGACCGCGAGCAGGTCCGGTGCGGTCACGCTGACGTCCTCGCGCAGCCTGTCGAGCTGGTTGGGCCGCGTGCCCAGGGCCGCGTCAAAGACCTCCTTGCACAGCGGGACCAGGTCCGGGTGCGCCACCCAGGAGCCGTCGAAACCGTCCCCCGACTCGCGGGTCTTGTCGTCGCGCACCTTGGCCAGCGCGGTCGCGTTCACCTCGGGGTCGCGCCGGCTCGGGATGAACGCGGCCATCCCGCCCATCGCGTGCGCGCCGCGGCCGTGGCACGTCTTGACCAGCAGCTCGGTGTAGGCGCGCATGAACGGCGCCGTCATCGTAACCGCGTTGCGCTCCGGCAGCACGAACTCCCGGCCCCGGGAGCGGAACTTCTTGATGATGCTGAACAGGTAGTCCCACCGGCCCGCGTTCAGGCCGGAACTGTGGTCGCGCAGCTCGTAGAGGATCTCCTCCATCTCGAAGGCGGCCGGGATCGTCTCGATCAGCACGGTCGCCCTGATGGTGCCGCGCGGCAGGCCGAGAGCGGCCTGGGCGACGCCGAAGACGTCGTTCCAGAGGCGCGCCTCCAGGTGGCTCTCCATCTTCGGCAGGTAGAAGTAGGGGCCCTTGCCCTTGTCGAGCTGGCGCTGCGCGCAGTGGAAGAAGTACAGCGCGAAGTCAAACAGGCCGCCGGCGACCCGCTTGCCGTCCACCAGCACGTGCTTCTCGTCGAGATGCCAGCCACGGGGGCGGACCACGATCGTGGCCAGCTCGTCGTCGGGCCGCAGCCGGTAGTCCTTGCCCTCGTCGCTGGTGAAGTCGATGGTGCGGTCCAGCGCGTCGCACAGGTTGAGCTGGCCGGTGACCATGTTCTCCCAGAGCGGGGTGTTGGCGTCCTCGAAATCGGCCAGCCACACGTTCGCGCCCGAGTTGAGCGCGTTGATGGTCATCTTCCGCTCGGTGGGCCCGGTGATCTCCACCCTGCGGTCCACCAAGCCCGGCGCGGGTGAGGCTACCCGCCACAGCGGGTCCTGCCTGATGTGGCTGGTCGCGGGCGGGAAGTCCAGCGTGCCGCCGGCCAGCAGCTCCAGCTGGCGGGCCGCGCGCGCCGCCAGCAGTTCGGCCCGCCTGGCGCCGAAGTCACGCTGGAGCATGGCGACCAGGCTCAGCGCATCCGGGGTGAGGATTTCCTCGAACCGGTCCCCGGGCGGGCCAATGATCTCGATGCCGTTGCCAGCCGCCATCTCGCACTCCTTCTTGGCCGGGAATGTGAAATTGACGCTAGCCCGCGGCCGCGATGGCGGTCAAAGCCAGCGTGCCCCAAAACTTACCCGCCGGTAACCGGGGCACAAGCAGCGGCCCCTGGACGTTATTGGAATGACCTGGATACGCCGGCATGGCAGCATTGACCAACCAGGCCCGGAGGTGCTTGTGCCTGCTGCGCAGGCCCTGACGCCGGGCGGACACCGACCCAAGGCAGCGATGAGTTCTACACCCGAGGTTGACAACGACTTCGCCAGCGAGATCAGCCTGGGAGCCGTCGCAGCACCAGCCGCGGCCGGTGACCTGGATCTCGCCGACCGGCATGCCCTGCGCCGGGTCGCTGGCCTGTCCACCGAGCTCACCGACGTCACCGAGGTCGAGTACCGGGCGCTGCGGCTGGAGCGGGTCGTCCTGGTCGGCGTCTGGACCGAGGGCACGCTGGCCAGCGCCGAGAACTCGCTGCGCGAAC
>Ga0207664_10002343_pt1 | contig 12524 bp, 9 predicted proteins | sample LARL83metaG_FD_184349 | JGI IMG/M metagenome (GOLD analysis project Ga0207664, IMG submission 184349) | Corn, switchgrass and miscanthus rhizosphere microbial communities from Kellogg Biological Station, Michigan, USA - LAR L8-3 metaG... | ecosystem: Host-associated > Plants > Roots >...
GCGCGGAAGGGGCGCTGGCGCCGGGTACGGCGTCGGCGCCGTGGACGGATACGGCTGCCCGGTGAGGCTGTCGTAGCCGGTGCCAGGCACTCCGTAACCCGGCATGCATTGCTGCACGGGATCGGTGCCGACGATGAAGTACTCGGTAACCGAGCCCGAGCAGCCCGGACCGGCGAGCAGGCCGGTGGCCGGATCGATCTCGCGGACGACGATGCCTTCGGGGCGTGGCCAGTCAGGGGGCGCGGGTTTGCGGCGATAGACCTCGTTCATGAACGCCGTCCAGGCCGGTGCGGCGAGCACGCCACCCTGCGCGTTGCCCTTGATGGGCTGCGGCTTGTCGAAGCCCATCCACAAACCCGCGACGAGATCGGACGTGTAGCCGATGAACCAGACGTCGGTGCCGTCGTTCGTCGTGCCCGTCTTGCCGCCGGCGGGCAAGTGGAACTGCGAGCCCACGGAACCAGCTGCGGTGCCGCGCTGGATGACGTCCTTCATCATGCTGACCATCAGCCACGACTCCTCGGGCGACATGACCGGCGCGCGCACGGGTGTCGGCTCCCAGAGCACGTCGCCCTTCGAGTTCTCGACGCGCACGATGCCCGTGGCCGTGGCACGCGTGCCGAGCGTGGCGAACGCCGAGTACGCGGCGATCATCTCGATCGGGTACACGTCAGCGGCACCGATCGCAATGGACGGATAGGGCGGGATGGGCGTGGTGATGCCGAACTTGCGCGCCATGTCGATGATGCTCTGCGGACCGAGCTCGAGGCCGAGCTTGATGGCGACGATGTTGATGGACCTGAACAGTCCGCGTCGCATGGGCACAGGCCCCTCGAACTTTCCTTCGTAGTTCTGCGGCGTCCACACGCCACCGCCCGCCTGCGGAATGGAGATGGGCGAGTCGTCCACGATGTACGAGGGCGGACGTCCATTCTGGACAGCGTCCGCGTACACGATGGGCTTGAAGGTGGATCCGGGCTGCCGCAGTGCCTGGGTGGCGCGGTTGAACTTGGAGTCGTCGAAGTCGCGGCCGCCGATCATGGCACGCACGGCCCCGGTGCGCGGGTCCATGGCGACGAAGGCGCCCTGGAGGTAGGGCGAGTTGGCGGCGGGAGTGGAGCTGCCGTCGCTCGCCTTGGCGAGGTAGCCCTCGAACGTGGTGTGCTTGAATGGACCGTACTTGCCACCCTCAACCGCGCGCAGCTGGTTCTCGAGCGCGCGTTCCGCGGCCGATTGCAGGTCGACGTCGAGCGTGGTGTAGACCTTGAGCCCCTGCTCGTAGAGGCGCTGACCGAACTGCTGCTCGAGCTGCTGGCGGATCCACTCCACGAAGTAGGGCGCGACGTCCCCTGCCTCCGACTTTCGGGCGAGCTGCATCGGATACGCCTTGGCGAGGCTGGCATCGGCATCACTGATGACACCCTGCTCGCGCATCACCTCGAGGACCGTGTTGCGGCGCTGGATGGCGCGCTCCGGTGACCGTCGCGGGTTGTAGCGCTCCGGCGCCTTGGGGAGACCGGCCAGCGTGGCCATCTCCGCGAGGTTGAGGTCACGCGCCGACTTGCCGAAGTAGCGCTGCGAGGCGGTCTCGACGCCGAACGCGCCGTTGCCGAGGGGGATCTGATTGAGGTAGAGCTCGAGGATCTTGTCCTTGGAGTATCGCGCCTCGATGGCGCGCGCGACCTTGATCTCCTTCAGCTTGCGCAGCACCGACTTCTCGCGGGACAGGCGCTCGGGAAAGATGTTGCGCGCCAGCTGCATGGTGATGGTGGAGAAGCCTTCGGCGAAGCTCCGCCGCCTGATGTCAGTGAGAATGGCGCCAGGCATCCGGTAGAAATCGACCCCGTGGTGCTGATAGAAGCGCTTGTCCTCGGTGGCGACGAAGGCGTTGCGCAGGAGCGGCGGGATCTGGTCGAGCTTGAGGAGCGTGCGGCGCTCGAGCCCCAGCTCGGCGATGAAGCGGCCGTCCGCGGCGTAGAGCTTGGAGGTCTGGCGCGGCTGATAGTCGTCGAGGATGTCGACGGATGGACAGGCGCCCGCGCGGCAGACGAGCGCCCATGCCGCGTAACCGAACCCGACCACGAAGGCAAGGAGGAAGACGATCGAGACGCCGAGGCCTCGCGACAGTCCGGGGTGACGACGCCGGAAGTTCTTCGAGAAGGGCAGGTCCATCTAGCGTGGCATGAGGGTCGGCCGCGGAGGGACAGCGGGCTCGGAGGAAGGTTAACGCAGCGCCATGACGCGCACCAAGGCGCACACGTTCGCCTGACAATCGGACACCCGTGCCCCTAGTTTTGTGCCATGCAGACGAACGAAGTGCTCGATGAGCTACGCTGGCGCGGGCTCGTGCACCAACACACGGACGGCGTGCCGGAATTGCTGGCATCTGGGCCCGTCTCGGCATACATCGGCTTCGATCCCACGGGGAGCAGCCTGCACGTCGGCAGCCTCGTGCCGATCATGATCCTCGTGCACCTGCAGCGTCACGGGCATCGGCCGATTGCCCTCGTCGGTGGCGGGACAGGAATGATCGGCGACCCGAGCGGCAAGACGACCGAGCGGCAGCTGCTCACGCCCGCGCAGGTGATGCAGAACACAATGGGGATCCGAGCGCAGCTCGAGCGCTTCCTGAGCTTCGAGGGCGCGAGCGCAGCGCGGATGCGCGACAACGCGGAATGGCTCACGCCTCTGCACCTCGTGGATTTCCTGCGCGACACGGGCAAGCATTTCACCGTCAACTACATGCTCCAGAAGGAGTCGGTGCGCTCGCGGATGGACGCCGGAATCTCCTTCACCGAGTTCGCGTACATGCTGCTGCAGGCCTACGACTTCATGGAGCTGCGGCGGCGTGACGGCGTGCTGCTGCAGCTCGGCGGCAGCGACCAGTGGGGCAACATCACGGCGGGGATCGAGCTGATCCGGCGTGTGGACGGCGTGGAGGCGCACGGGCTTACCGTGCCGCTCGTGACGACGTCGGCGGGGACGAAGTTCGGGAAGACGGAAGCGGGCGCAGTCTGGCTGGATGCCGAGCGCACCTCGCCGTACGCATTCTACCAGTTCTGGCTCGGGACGGAGGACGCGGACGTCGGGCGCTACCTGCGGTACTACACGCTGCTGTCGCGGTCGGAGATCGAGGCGCTGGACGCCGCGACGGCATCGGCGCCGGAGCAGCGCGCCGCACAGACGGCGCTGGCCCGCGACGTGACGCGACGCGTGCACGGCGATGCCGCGCTCGCGGCGGCCGAGCAGGTGTCGACGTTCTTCTTCGGCGGGCTGGATCCGCGTGAGCTCACGCCGGAAGCCTTCGCGATCCTGCGTGCCGAGGCACCGTTCGTCGAGAGGGACGCGTCAACGGTGAGTGCGGATGGAGACGTGTCGCAACTGGACCTGCTGAAGCTGCTCACGGCCAGCGGGCTGGCCGCATCGAATGGGGCGGCAAAGCGTCTGCTCGAGCAGGGCGGCGTCTCGGTGAACAAGCAGAAGGTCACCGGTGCGGACCGGTTCCTGGAAAGCGCGGCCTTCCTCCTGCCCGGCGGGTACGTGGTGGTCGGGAAAGGCAAGCGCGACCTCGCGGTGATCCGCGTGCGCTGACCCTCAGCGAGCGAGCAGCCGGGCGACTGCCCGGACGTCCTCTCTGGTGGTGTAGCAGTGCGGCGAAAGGCGGATGGTACCCTCGCGCACCGAGTGGGCGACGCCAGCGTCGTTCAGGCGGCTGCTCATCGCCGCCGCGTCGGACGGGCGGAAGCAGGCGATACCGGCGTGACTCGCTCGCGGCGTGACGAGCGGAAGGCCACATGACGCCGCGGCGTCCAGCAGCTCAGCGGTGCGCTCACGGATGTGCGCGGACACCGCGGCGGGTCCGAGCTCGTGCAGCAGCTCGACGCTCGCCACCATGCCGGCGAAGTCCTGGAACGGCAGCGTGATCTGCTCGAAGCGCCGCGCGTCGTCGCGCCAGGTCATGTCATACTCCAGCAGCCGACTGAAGTCGTCGGAGCCGGCAACGGCCAGCCAGCTCACCGGCTGCGGGACGAGCTCGCGCACGAGATCGCGGCGCACGTAGGTGAATCCGCTTCCCCAGGGCGAGAGCAGCCACTTCTGTGCGCCGCAGGCGAGGATGTCGATGTTGGCGCGGCGGACGTCGAGCGTGAGGGCGCCGAGGCCCTGGATGGCGTCCACGACGAAGCGTACGCCACGGGCGCGGCACGCCTCCCCGAACTCCTCGAGATTCGCGACGACGCCGGTGGCGAAGCCGACCCACGACAGCGCAAGCACTCGAACGCCCGGCTGGTCGAGCGCGTCGAGCAGCGCTGCTTCATCGAGGAGCCCGTCGCGGCACGGTATCCGTCGGAGGGTGAACCCCCGGGCCTCAGCCGCTGCCATCCACGGATAGACGTTCGCCGGAAACTCGCGATCGGGAATGATCACGACATCGCCGGGCCCGAGGGGCAGCGTCCAGGCCGCGAGGTTGAGGCCCGTGCTGGTATTGATGGCGAGCGCGATCTCCTCCACGTCGGCATGGATGAGCCGAGCGACGAGATCGCGCGCGGTATCGAGCACGGCGAACTGCTGCGCCTGGCTGATGCGATACGGTGTCGCGCGAAGCCGGGTGAACTCCTGCTCCGCGCGCACGCTGCGCTCGGGGAGCGGGCCGGTGCTCGCGGCGTTGAGGTAGATGCACTCGCCGGAAGCAGTCCACGGGAATTCCTCGCGGCGCAGGCGCTCGACGTCGAAGCTCATACGCGCTCCGAGCCGGGCGCCTCGATGGCACCGCTCCGAGCGGCGTGACGCGGGTCGAGCGCGTCGCGCAGGGCGTCCCCGAGGAGGTTGAAGCCGAGCACCGCGGCGCCGATGGCGAGACCGGGAGCCACGGACGTCCACGGCGCGTTGCGGAGCTGGTTGAGGTCGCGGCCGTCGGCGATCATGGAGCCCCAGCTCGGCGTGGGGGGCTGCACGCCAAGCCCGAGGAACGACAGCGACGCCTCGGCCATGATGGCCGCCGCAATGCCGAGCGTGGCGGCAATGAGCACCGGCGCGACGACGTTGGGCAGCACGTGCTTCAACACGACGCGTACGTCGCGCGCGCCGAGCGCGCGCGATGCCTGGACGAACTCGAGCTGGCGCACGACGAGCACCTGGCCACGGACCAGGCGCGCCATGCCCGCCCAGCCCACGATGCCGATGGTGACGAACACGACGCCGATGGACGGCTGCAGCGCGGCGGCCATCGCGATGAGGAGGAGCAGCGTGGGGAATGCAAGCGTGACGTCGGCGAGGCGCATCACGACCTCGTCCACCCAGTGGCCGTAGTAGCCGGCCATGAGCCCCATGGTGAGCCCGAGCGTGAGAGCGATGGACTGCGAGACGATTCCCGCGGAAAGCGAGATACGAGCACCGTACACGAGCCGCGCCCAGACGTCGCGGCCCTGGATGTCGGTGCCGAGCCAGTGCTGCCACGACGGCCCCTGCAGCTGGTGCACGAGGTCGATGCGCAGCGGGTCCTGGTGCGCCACCAGCGGTGCGAGAAGGGCCAGGAGCACGAGCAGCACCACGACGCTGATGCCGAACCAGGCGCGAGCATCGCCGCGCAGCGCTCGCTTGACGCGTTCGTTCATGCGGGGTCTCCCAATTCCGGCGGAGTGCCGGGACGCTGATGCTTCCAGCGACGATGATGCCAGAAGTACTGGCCGGGCGCACGACGGATCCACCGCTCGAGCGTGGCGGTGTACTCGGCGACGATCCGGTCCACGTCGGCCTCGCGGTCGCCCGTCGGCTGGACCTTCACTTCCTCGAATCCGAGCACGTAGCGCCCATCCGGCTGGCGCAGCGCGGCACCGAAGATGACCGGCGCCCCGAGCCGCAGGGCGAAGACCGCTGGTCCGCGTGGCGTCTTGGCGTACCGCCCGAAGAAGGGGAACCAGGTGGACGCGAGGCCGACGGCGCCCTGGTCGACGAGAAAGGCGACGGCGTGATTTTCCCGCATGGCGCGAGGCACGCGCCGCACGGCGTCAGCGTCATGGATAACCGACATGCCGATGCGCTTCCGCGTCTCGGTGAGGTATCGATCAAACAGCGGATTCTGCATTCGACGCGCGACCGCCTCGATCGGAATCCCGCGCGCGGCCATGAACGAGCCGGCGAGCTCCCAGTTGCCGAGGTGGCCCGTGACGAAGAGCACCCCGCGTCCTGCTGCCATGGCCCGTTCCACGATGTCCCAGCCGTCCACGCGCGAGAACATGGCGATCACCTGCTCGCGCGAGAAAGCGGGAAGCACGGCCGTCTCGATGGTGGTGCGCCCGAGGCTCTCGTACGACTCGCGGGCGATGCGCTGCACGTCGGCTTCGCCGAGCCCGGGAAATGCGGCGCGCACCTGCCGCTCCACCACGGCGCGGCGCACGCCGATCGGGCGGTAGCCGAGTGCGCCGAGCCACTCGCCCACTGCGGCAGCGCGACTGATGCTGAGGCGGTCGAGTGCGGCGACGGCGCCGCGGAGCGCGTAGTACTCGACGCGGTGAGTCAGCGTCGCCTCCGGCATCAGCGCTGCGCCCACGTCGCGCGATCGCCGGCGTGTCCCGCCGCAGCGGCAAACCCATCGACCATCGGGCCGATCGTGAACTCGCGCGCGACACGATTGCGGCCGGCGCGGCCCATCGCCTCGCGCTGATTGTCCTCGGCGAGGAACTTGGCCACGGCAGACGCGGTGTCGGCCGGGTCGGCGCGCGGCAGCAGCACGCCGGCGATGCCGTCGGGCACGTAGTGGGCGAGGTAGGGCGAGCGCTCCGCAATGACCGGGACGCCGGCCGCCATGAAATCCAGGCAGCCGAACGCGCCGTCGTCGCCGGCGGCAGCCACCCAGCCGACTTCCGCGGCGGACAGCACGGCGGCCATGTCGTCGCGCTGGCCGAGGAAGCGCACGAGCGACGTGACGCCAAGGGCGGCAGCGTGCATGTGCACGTCGTCGTCATCGGAGCCGGAGCCGACGATGGCGAGGCGCAGCCCGGGATGACGCTCGGCGAGGAGGCTGACGGTGCGCAGGGCGGTGGTGATGCGCGAGCGCGCGCGACGATCGGCGACGCACACCATGAGCTTCGTGCCGGGCTCGACGCCGAGCGTGGAGCGGGACGCCGCGCGAATGGCGTCGTGGCGCTCGAGGTCCACGCCGAGCGGGGCGACGAAGCCGGAGGATTCGGCGCCGGCCTTGCGACGCTCTTCCTCGGTGGTGAAGAGGAGACGCGCGCTGGCGAGGCGGGCCGCGAAGCGTGTTCCGCGTCCCTGGGTGATGGTGCCGCCGGTAGGTATCCGGCGCACGATCGCGCCACGCCCGGCCAGACGCATCGCCGAGCTGGCAACGAGTTGCTCGCGCTCGGTGTGCAGGAACACGACCTCGATGAATCGTTCCTTGAGCACGGCGCGCAGGCGCCACGCGTCGCGGCTCACGGCGTCGCTCACCGGCAGCGTGATGACGTCGAGCTCCTCGTTCGTGAAGCCCATCTCGGCATCGCCATCAGGACGACAGACGATCGTGACTGGCTCACCCCGTGCGGCGAGACCGCGCGCGGCGACGGCGAAAGCGCGGGCCTCGCCGGTCCAGTCCCGACCGGTGTAATAGAAGAGGGATCGCATCAGCGCGCCGTGGCTGGCTCGCCGGCCGCAGCTGGCTCACCGCTGTCGCGGCGCAACTGTGCGGCGTGCAGGCGATGGTAGCTGCCACGCAGGCGTAGCAGCTGGTCATGCGTGCCGCGCTCCACGATCTCGCCGTGATCGAGGACGAGAATCTGGTCGGCGTGGGTCACGGTGGACAGACGGTGCGCGATGACGAAGACGGTACGGCCGGCGAGAAGTCGGTCAATGGCCTGTTGCACGAGCCGTTCCGACTCGGTGTCGAGCGCGGAGGTGGCTTCGTCGAGGATGAGAATGGGAGGATCGGTGAGCAGCGCGCGGGCGATGGCGATGCGCTGGCGCTGACCACCCGACAGACGCGTACCGCGCTCGCCGAGGATGGTATCGTACCCGTCCGGCAGGTGGCTGATGAATTCGTGCGCGTTCGCCGCCCGGGCCGCGGCCTGCACCTGAGCGTCCGTGAAGCGGCCGGCGGCGCCGTAGGCGATGTTGTTGCGCACGGTGTCGTTGAACAGCACGGTGTCCTGGCTCACGATGCCGGTGAGCCCACGCAGCGACGGGAGGGCGATCTCGCGCGTGTCCACGCCGTCGAGCCGGATCACGCCGGAAGTGGGCTCGTAGAAGCGCGGGATGAGATCGACGAGCGTGCTCTTTCCTGCCCCGCTGGCCCCGACGAGCGCGATGACCTCGCCTCGCCGCGCCGTGAAGCTCACGTCGCGGAGCACGGGGTCGGCGTCGTAGGCGAAGGACACGCGGTCGAACACGAGGGAGTCCCGGAGCTCGCTGACCGCGCGCGAGCCGCGATGCGGGAGGTCTGCGGTGGGTTCATCGAGCTGCGGCTCGGTGGGCAGGTCGAGCACCTCGAACAGACGCTCGGCCGACGCGAATGATTGCTGCGCGGTGGTGGGCGCCTGCGACAGCTGCTTGAGGGGCGGCAGCAGCCGCATGACCATGATCATGAAGGTGATGAGCGTGGCGCTGTCCATGCCGCCCGCCCCGAGCAGCACTTCGCGCGCGCCGATCCAGAGGATCAGCATGGCCACCGCGGTGCCGATGAGCTCCGTCATCGGCTGCGAGAGCACGGCAAGACGCGTGATGCGCACCATCCCCGACGAGTATCGGCCGCTGGCGTCCATGAACCGGCGATCCTCGTACGGCTCGCCCCGGAAGGACTTCACGAGCCGGACGCCGCTCACGACTTCCTGGAGCACGCTGGTGATCTCACCGTAGTCGCCCCGCAGGCGACGGTGTCCCTTCCGCAGCTTGCGCAGCACCGGCTGCAGCGAAAGGGTGAGCAGCGGCGCGATGACGAGCGCGACGAAGGTGAGCCGGGCGGAGTAGTTGAGCAGGATGATGATGGTGCCGATGATCTGCGCCACGTTCTGCAGCGTCTTCGTCACCAGCTCGGTGATGAGCGCCTTGGTCTGCTCCGTGTCGGACAGGACGCGCGAGATGATCTGGCCCGTCTTGGTGCGCTGGAAGTAGCCGAGCGGGAGGCGCTGGAGGTGGCGGAAGACGCTGTCGCGCAGGTCGCGGGTGACGTTCTCCTGCAGCGCGGCGCCAAACTGGCCGCCGAGCCAGACGAACACGTTCTTGACGAGGACGATGACCATGATGGCTACCATCATCGTCTCCACGGAGCCGAGGCGGTCGGCGGGATTGAGGAACGTGCCGACCAGCGCGTCCTGGAGGCCGGAGATCCAGCTCGAGGTACGCGGGATGAACGACGGCGCGCCGAAGAGCGCGTTCAGGAAGGGAACGAGCAGCGTGAAGGAGAAGACGTCGAGCGCCGCGGCGATGACGTTGCAGGCGATCGTGCCCACCATGCGCCAGCCGTGCGGCCGCAGATATCCCAGCAGTCGGCGATACATGCGTTAGCGCTTGGGGATGAGCAGGGACACGGGCAGGATGCACTCCTCGGGAGTCACGCCGCCGTGCAGGAACGAGCCGCGGTATCGACTCTGGTACTCGCGAAGCTTGGTGGGATAGACGAAGAAGCTGTCGCCGGTGGCGAGGAGGGTGTTGGCGCCCAGCCCGCGGCGCGGCAGCTTGAGGTCGTCCTCGTTCTTCACGAGCCAGGCGTAGTCCGGATTCTCGGCGCGAAGGTCCTCGCCGAACTTGTAGCGCAGGTTCTGGGTCGCGTCGCGACGCGCGAACACGGTGGCGGGCGTGTGGCAGTGGATGGAGCCGTGATCGCTCGTGACGAGCACCTTCACCTTCTTCCGCGCCGCTTCCTGGAGGACGCTGAAGAGTGCCGACCGTCGGAACCACTGGAGCGTGAGCTGGCGAAGGGCAATCTCGTCGCGCGCCACCTCGTAGAGTATGGCGGATTCGGAGCGGCCGTGCGTGAGGAGGTCCACGAAATTGAAGACGAACGCGCTGATCCCTTCGGGCGCAACGGCGTTGGCGAGCCGGCGCTCGATCTCGTCCGCCTCGTGCGACGAGGAGATCTTGTCGTACTTCACGGGCACGGGGTGCCCCAGCTCCTGGAGATGCGCAACGAGCAGGTCGCGCTCGTGCGCGTTCAGCGTCTCGTCCTCGCGCTCGCCCCACCAGTCGGGGAAGCGCGCCGCGATCTCGTTGGGAAAGAGCCCGCTGAAGAGGGCGTTGCGCGCGTACGGCGTGGCGGTGGGCAGGATGCCGAAGTAGTGCGTGGTCTCGATGTCGAACAGCGGCGCGATCACCGGCTCGATGATCTTCCATTGATCCAGCCGCAGGCAGTCGATGACGATGAAGAGCGCGTTGCCGTCCTGCCGCACCACCGGCATGAGGAACTCGCCGACGATGTCGATGGACAGGGGCGGCCGGTCGGAGTCGAGGTGGGCCAGCCACTCCGGATACGCGCGCGACATGTACAGGGCGAACTCGCGCCGGGCGTCGGGAAAGAGCCCGCGCAGCGAGTCGTGGAGCCCCATCTCGTTCGCAGCCGTGAGGTCGAGGTCCCACTGCACGAGCTCGAGGTAGCGGTCGATCCAGCCGCGCCAGTCGAGGTCGCGGAGCGACTCGAACTGCATGGCGCGGAAGCGGTCGACGAACGCGCGGGAGATCGCCTGCTGCCGGATACGAGGCCCCTCGAGCATGCGGGCGACGAGGGCGTACACCTGTCGCGGGGTGACCGGCTTCACGAGGTACCCGGCGATGTCCTTCCCCAGCGCCTCGGTGAGCGTGCCGTCCTCCTCGCTCTTGGTCACCATGACGATCTGGAGCGCGGAGTCGATGTCGCGCAGCTCCTTCAGTGCCTCGAGGCCACGGGTACCAGGCATCTGCTCGTCGAGGAGGACGAGGTCGAACGGTCGGCGACGCACGAGCTCCGCCGCATCGTCGGCGTTGGTAGCGGTCTGAACCTCGAACCCCTTGTCACGCAAGAAGATGCGGTGCGGCTCGAGGAGCTCCGCCTCGTCGTCCACCCAAAGTACGGCCTTGGCCTGGTGCGGCATCGTTCAAACGTAGCCCCCCGCCCATCGGCGGAGCAACGCGACAAGGAGGCCGAGGCTGGCCGCACGAAGGCATGGCGATCACATTTGGCGTGTGCCGCAACCCTTCCTTCCCTACGCCCTCGTCACGCCGACATTCCCCTTCCGCCACCTGGCGACGCTGGCGGGCCGTGCCCCGATCGGCGGGACACGTGAGGTGGCACTGGGCTGCTTCATGGCGGCGCGGCTGGCGGCGGAATGCGGCAGACCCGACACCGAGCTGACCAGCGAAGGTTGCCAGGCGCGCGCCACATCGGCGAGGAGCTGGCTCGGTGCGCTTACGCTGCCGCCCGCGGTGCGGACGCCGATCGCGAAGTGCATCGAGAGCTCGGGCAGCCGGAACGCGCGGACGGTGGCGCACGATGTGACGGCGATGCGCGACGCCTGCGCGACCTATCTCGACGCGGCATCACGGACGGAGCTGGATGCGCTGATCGAAAGACTGACCGAGCCCTTCGCTGGCGCCTTGCCCGCACGCGCGAGCGAGCCGTAAGTTCGACCATGGCGCGTGGCACCGACATCTCTCCGCTCTCCCTCCTGCTCGCGCGCCTCGATGCGGTGGCCGACGGCGCGCGCTCACCGGACACGGTGCCATCGGGATTCCCGAGCCTGGACAAGCTGCTCGGCGGAGGCCTGCGGCGCGGGGACCTCGTCGTGCTTGGCGGCGACGTCGGGTGCGGCAAGAGCGCACTGGCGCTGGCGATGGCGCTCCGCGTCTCGCGGCAGGAGCGGCTGACGCACTTCTATTCCGGCGAGATGAGCGTGGAGCGGGTGCTGGAGCGCGCACTTGCCGTGGAGGGCCGCGCGCGGATCGACGACCTGCGTCGCGGCACGATGGACGAGGCGACGCGCGCGAGCGTGGGCGCCGCCGCAGTGCGACTACGCGACGAATTGCCCGTGATCGAGCGCATCCCGATCGGCGGCGTGGCGTCCATCGCCGAGGAAGTGCGGGCGGTGGGTGGCATCCAGCTCGTCGTCGTGGATGGGCTCGAGGCGCTGCTGCCGGGCGCTCGCGACGGCGAAGAGGAGGCTGCCGCGGCCGTGCGGGCGCTCAAGCAGCTCGCGCTGGACACGAAGACCGTGGTACTGCTCACGGCACCCCTTCCCCGGCTCGCGGCGCGAGAGGACCGGCGGCCGATGATGGACGACTTCGGCGCCGCCGGCGCGGTGAAGGAGCGCGCGGACGTGGTGCTCGCGCTCTTCCGCGAAGGGATGTACGACAGCGCACGCGACATCGCCGGGGCCACCGAGCTGCTCGTGCGGAAGAACCGGAACGGGGGGAACGGGTACGTGGACCTGTTCTTCTACGAGCAGTGGATGCGATTCGAAGACATGGTTGAGGGGTAACGGCAACGGCGAGCATCCCGCACTGAAGTACTTCGTGGCGAGACCGACATCCAGGCCGCAGGACTGCGGGGCCGTTCGGAGCTGAGC
>Ga0207664_10002344_pt1 | contig 12518 bp, 18 predicted proteins | sample LARL83metaG_FD_184349 | JGI IMG/M metagenome (GOLD analysis project Ga0207664, IMG submission 184349) | Corn, switchgrass and miscanthus rhizosphere microbial communities from Kellogg Biological Station, Michigan, USA - LAR L8-3 metaG... | ecosystem: Host-associated > Plants > Roots >...
AACGTGATGCCTACGCAGCACAAGTTCTGGCGCAACGACAAAACGATGGAATTCTCTCGCCTTTCCCAATTTGGTCTGACGTTGAATCTTTTGACGGAAAGCCGTGGAAGGGAATTGTTGACGTCATATCTGGAGGGTTTCCCTGTCAAGACATCAGTATCGCCGGAAGTGGTGCCGGCATCGACGGAGAGCGCAGCGGTCAATGGAATCACATGGCGCGGATCATTCGCGAAGTGGACCCAGAATCCGTCTGGGTGGAGAACAGCCCAATGCTCACTTCTCGGGGACTCGGAAGAGTTCTCGGAGACTTGGCCGGAATGGGGTTTGATGCAAGGTGGGGAGTGCTGGGAGCTGACGCCCTTGGCGCACCGCAGCACAGGGAGCGAATCTGGATATTGGCAGACTCCAACCACAAGGGACGGCAAGGGGCAAAGCGGGAAAGGCAATCGGATCAGGCGCGGCAAAAATGGAAAGCTGCATGTGGCGAATTTATGCGATCAGATCGTGGACATTGGCCGCCCGGACCTCGTTCGATCAGTGAAATTCCGTCAATGGCTGATGGGGTGGCCCGAAGGGTGGACCAACTTAGGGCTATTGGAAACGGACAAGTACCGCGGGTGGCAGCAACAGCATGGCGCCTCCTTTCAGAACGGGCGGGAATATGAATAACACCGAAGAATTCCGCCGCGAATGCGAAGCAAGAGAAGTCATGAAATGGCCGCGTGAAAAGCGCACAGCCCACTACGAAGCAATCAAGTTGATACGCGGGCAGGAAGCTACCACGGCCCTGATTGATGAAGTTAAGAAGCAATACCGCATCCACGAGTCCAAAATGGCGAAGGTTGAACTATGAGATTTCCTAATCCCCAACGTGCCCTTAGATGGGCGTTCGAAACATCCAATAAACCCGTTGGAATCTCCATCAACGGCGACACGAAGCAACAGACAGAAATGATCCTTGACCTATGTGAGCGGTCCCTTCCTCCGCTTCACATGGCCTATATCCGGATCCAGTTCGGGCGGGAAGCAAGGGGGTTTGATGTTCTCGTGGATCACTTGGCGGCAAACGGCCTACATAGCCGCCGAACCATAGAAAAGATAATCCGCGCTTACTGTGGTGAAAATATAGGCTTGCGCGAGATACGCAAATCCATGTCTTGCGGCATGCTCAAGGCGGTTTCATATCGCAACCGGGCCTATGACGAGCTTGACGCTATCCACCTTCAGGCGATGGAGCGTCTGCGCGTTGAAATGGAGAAAAAAGGGTTGCTGCTGGACACATCCGCGGCACACGCATGATTCGCCAATCCCAAGAATTCAACATGCAGTGTTACCTCTTTACCTGGGCTCGGTACGAAAGGCGCAAGTACCCCGCGCTGGATCTGCTAGAAGGATCTATGAACGGGGTACACCTGACCAAAGCGCAAGCTGGTAAAGCAAAAGCGGCGGGGATGTTGCAGGGCTCGCATGACGTGAAGCTACCGGTAAAGCGGGGCGGGTATATCGGGCTGAGCATTGAATTGAAGTACGGTAAAAATAAGCCCACAACAGAGCAGCTCTGGTACGGAGACCGGCTCACGGAAGAGGGTTGGTTTGTGTGTTATCGGTGGTCATGGACGGAAGCTGCGGACACTATCAAGGCGTACTTGGAAGGGAAAATAATCAAGACATGAGTGATAAGCCTATCGGAATCAGCGGCACCAGGCGCCAGATAAGGGAACTTGTTGATGGATCGCTAGAAGTCCGTATCCATATCGACCCACGCTTCAAGAAAGCCTTCCATGAATTATTCCCGGAGATAGATACCCCTGTTGGCATTGCCCCGCTAAAACCCGATTTTGAATATCAGCAGACACAATCCGAGAAACCCAAGGGCGGCCCACTCTGTACACTCGCGGCCCGGTGGTGCAAAGAGCGCATGTTTCAACAATGGATAGGCGTCGATACCGAGCAGGCAGCAGCAGAATCCATACGAACAATTTGTGAGGTCAAATCAAGGTCCGAACTTGACCGCCATCCAATGGCGGCATTCAATTTCAACGAGCATTTCCGCACCCCATATATGGAATTCCTAAAAACACAACTTGAAAGGGAATAATGTTCAACAGTGCCGGGCACGCCCTGGAATGGGCATATAACACGTCAGCAAAACCAATCGTAAAAATGTCCGGAATTAATCACATGCGACAGTCCCCGACAAAAGGGGCTCCTAATGATCTTTTGATAAACTTCTCAGTCCACGACCGGCATGCGCAGGCAGCTTTGATTATCGGATTGATTGAGGGGTTAGCAGATCAGGCAGAGCGCCAGTACATAAAAGCTCGGTTCGGCAGGGTTATGGGTGAGGATGATATTGGGGCGTTAGTCTGTCAAGGTTGTGGCGCAGTGGGTTTTGGGCTGGCTGGCAGTAAGTCAAAAAAAGTTGTCTACAAGGTAATGCATGGCTACTTTACCGGGCGGGAGCTCCCATACCGGACAGTCCGGCAGATTTTAAACTGTCGGCACGATTACGCGCTGTTGATTAAGCGGTGTCTCTATGATTTGCTGGATCACTACCACGATCAGGCGCTGGCGGACATGGCAGAGATTTTCGAGCGGCAGGGGTTGATACGGGCGGTGGGTAGTTATGCTTGAGATTCTAATTCCGTCGAATTCGGGGGAATTAAAAACGGGGATTTCTCCCCGTTGGTTATCCGTGATACCCGCAAGCGTCCGGATCCCCACCATCTAGCGTTTCCTGATCCTCCGTAACCACCTTGCCGTCCTCGTCATAAGTCGTCGTGACTTTGGAAACGTAGTGAAATGCCATGCTCTCGGCAAGCGCTTCTTCGGGGGTTGCGTCCGGTTCATCGCCTCTGTCAACCGAGGCGCAACTTTCGGCCATTTCCTTGTAGTCGGCATAAGCGGCCTCATAGCTGGCAAATGGGTTGATGTTTCCGTTGCTTAAATCCCCGCTCCAAAATTGGATAATTGTTCTATTGGCTAATTCTTTGCTCATTTTGCTTCTCCTTTCTTTGTCTTCAGGTTAAAAAGTTCCCACTTCGCAGCAGGCATATTCCGCTGGCCAGATTCCCAATATTGCCATGCGCGCACATCGACATATACCAGGTCGGCGGCTTCTGGTTGGGTGAGCCCAGCTGCGAGCCGGGCCGCTTTGATTTCTTCGGGTGTTGGGGAATTCATACCGGCACCGTGAAGTTAACAACAGGTCTTCCGGATTTGGCGTGTAATTCGTTGATCCGAGCAAGCCCCGCCTGGATGATTTTCCACTCATTTTCGGTAAGTGTAGCCGCGACTTTCTTTGCTTCGCTTTTTGCCGTTTCATTCATGCCGGGGAAACCTGTGGCTGCACGAATCCCCTCTCTTATCCTGTTGGCCGTGGTGCCAACAGTTAATGTTTCGGTCGCGCTGGTTTGTTCTGTAATGTACATCTGGAATGGGGACTTTTGGATCGCCCAGAATGCTCCATCCTCATCAGCGATGCCAGACAGCCGCATGTAAGCGCGGGTTGCCTGTTCGTGGTCTACCCGGTACGTTATCCCATCCACAGCAATGTTCGCCCATGATTGGGATTGCACATACCTGTCTGTGTAGCCCGACGATGTAATTTCTAGTGTTCCTGTACGTTGAATCGCGGTTTCCTGTTTCACTAATCTAGTGGTTGTAGCTACCGCACCTTGCCATACCTCAAAATATACAGGCTCTTGTTTCATGGACTGCCGGACAGCATGATTTTCAGCATGTGGATATTTATCTTTCAGCCACTCTTCAAATTCTTCACGAACATTCATTTTGTTTCTCCTTTTCGTTAGTTGATGATGAATGATACCGAACAATGTTCATGTTGTCAATAGGGAAACGTAACTATTTCGTAACTATTTAAATATATTTTCGTAACCCCTTGATATTTACGGGGAGCATGTATAGAGTTACGTTCACATATTCGAGTTTTGCCCTCCAAACAATCTATTAACCCGCCAAACGCGGGTTTTTTTATGCCCATTTTCGCGCTAATCGCAATCATTCTCGGTTCCCTGGCTGTAGGTTTCGGCTCTGGCTGGGGCGTGAAGGGTTGGAAGGATGGCGCTACCGTGGCGCAAGTTAAATCACAAAAAGCGGCGGTTGAATCACGGAACGTCGAACTGCAATCCGCGAATAGCAACTGTGCTACCGATATTGAAGGCGTTAAAAAAGGGGTTGCCGTGGTGGTGGCTCACGTCGAGGAACGAGAGAAGGCCGCGAGTGATGCCATGAAAGCGGCGGATTTGACCATAGCTCAACACAAGGTCAGGGCGGCGACTATCAAGAAATTGCCGACAATCGCACAGACCCCAGCTGCGCAATGTGCTGCGATTATCCGTGAGCAGGTTGATTACGTTCGGGAGCGGAAAGGGTGAAAGAAATATTCGTATTTGTCGAGGACGAGGCAACCGAGGCTCAGATCAAATCGATTGCGGCTGAGATATTTATCATGTCGCCGCTGGTAGTTGGCGTTTATCGGCGTGCGCAGGGCGTGCCGGCCGAGGACAAAATTACTCATCCAGCGCCAGGTGCAACGCAATGAGCAATGTCCTGCTGTACCTGGTTATCATGCTGCTGATTGTAGCTAATATTTCAGGTTGCACCACCAGGCCGCCGATCATCGTTACAAAAACAGTTGACAGGCCAGTGCCTGTTTTCTGTGAGGTCATGACGCCGGCAGAGTGCAAAGATGCTTACGCGGTAGATCGAGTGTCTACCACCGATGATCCAATAACGATTAATCGGGCGTTTAGGACTGAGATCGAGGAGCGTTGGGCGTGTGAGATTAAGCTCAGGGCAGCTTTGAAAGGTTGCAATACAAAATGACCCAAGATAAGAAAGAAACAATTACGCGGGTGCGCGCGCGGAAAACTCGAATTGTCCGCAACGAAAAGTTGCTTGAAAAGATATTCGACCGCATTGCAGATGGCGAATCCTTGAACAATATCTGTTCCGAGCCCGACATGCCGACGCGCAAATCATTTTTCGCGTGGGTTGGCGAGGACGAATCGATTCTCCGTCGCTATGAGTTTGCGATGGTGTTGCGTGCCGACACATACGCAGACGACACAATCAAGATTGCCGACGATGGCAGCAACGACACCTACATTGATGAGCGAGGCGAAAAGCGCGTTGATCAGGATGTAGTCGCACGTTCCCGACTCCGGGTTGACGCTCGTAAATGGTACGCATCAAAACTGGCTCCTAAAAAGTACGGCGACCGCATCACAAACGAACACGAAGGCGGCGATCCTTCCAAGCCAATCAGCCAAAATATTCAAGTGTCATTTGTAGCCTCAAATCCACAAAAATGAGGAAATTGCCTATTTTTCGGGCGGTTATAAAGCCCTACAATCGATTTAAAACATGGGGTTAAGGGGTTAGTATGGGTGCTCCTGAATTTATACAACGCACAGCCGAGTTCCCCGAAAAGCTGCAATTCCTCTTCGAACCGCACCGATACAAGATCGCTTACGGTGGCCGGGGCGGGGCAAAGTCTTGGGGTGTTGCAAGAGCATTATTGATACAGGGGGCAGCGAGTCCCCTTCGCATTTTATGCGCCCGTGAGTTTCAGAACTCAATTGCCGACTCTGTGCACCACCTGCTGCAGTCTCAAATCAGTGCGATGGGGCTGGATCATTTCTACGAGATTGAGAAAGCGGCAATCTACGGGCGCAACGGCACACAGATTTTCTTCGCCGGGATTCGTAACAACATATCCAAGATCAAATCATTCGAGGCTGTTGACCGAGTATGGATCGAGGAAGCACAAAACGTAAGCAAATCGAGCTGGGAAACGCTGATACCCACGATTCGCAAGGACGGCTCGGAAATATGGGCAACGTACAATCCGGAACTCGAAACAGACGAAACGCACCAGCGCTTTGTAATCAATACGCCGCCTGATGCAGCAGTCGTCAAGGTCAATTGGTCTGACAATCCCTGGTTCCCTGAAGTTTTGGCTAAAGAGCGGGATTCGCTAAAAGCGCGTGATCCAGACGCGTACCAGAATATTTGGGAAGGCAACTGTCGTACCAGCCTGGAAGGCGCCATCTACGCCAAGGAGATCAGGGCAGCACAGGAAGAAAAGCGGGTTCGGAACGTGCCATATGATGCCTTGAAACCGGTCCACACCTTCTGGGATCTTGGATGGGCCGACAACACAAGCATCTGGTTTACACAATCGGTCAACAATGAATTGCGGCTGATTGACTACTACAGCAACAGTCAGGAATCGATACAGCATTACATCCAAGTGCTTCAAAACAGGGGATATATCTATGGTACAGACTGGCTCCCGCACGATGCAAAGGCTAAAACGCTGGCAACAGGGCGCAGTATCGAGGAAATCATGCTGGGCCATGGCCGCAAAGTACAGATCGTTCCCAACCTATCCGTTATCGATGGGATCAACGCAGCTAGGACAATATTCAACCGGTGCTATTTCGATGAGCGCAAATGCAGTGAGGGGTTACAAAGCTTGAGGCACTATCGATATGAAGTGGATCCGGAGTCAAAGCAATTCTCCGGCCGGCCGTTGCATGATCACCATAGCCATGCTGCCGATGCGTTTCGATACTTTGCCGTAGCCGTCGAGGAAGACCGCCCGGCTGCCAGCGCACGCGGTATCAAAATGTCAGGATGGCGCGCAGCATGAAGAAAAAACCTTTTAGAAGAACCCCGCCGCGCTGTCGTTGCAGGAATTACCCTGCGCTAAGAATTACTCGCAAATTCTGGAATATTTTTATTATAAGAGCGCGGAACGGGGGTTTATATAGCCAACGAATGGCGGCCGCAGCATGATCGATACCCCCAACAGTCTGCAAAGCGAGCCGATTACCAAGGACATCACCTTCGAGGCATACCAAAAAATCTGCCGCGACATTCGCCACCAGCCAAAGTGGAGGCTGGAATCGGACAAAGATGCGGATTACTACGATGGCGCGCAAATCAGCCACGAAGTCGCGGTACGACTCAAAGACGCCGGGATCCCGGAACAGGACTCTAACTTGATCAAACCCACCATCAATGCCGTGCTGGGGATCGAAGCCAGGAGCCGGACAGACTACAAGATCACGTCCGACGACGAGCAGCAGGACGAGATAGCCGAAGCGCTGTCCGCGATGATCAAGGAAATGGAGACCGAATCACGCGCTGACCGGGCCATGAGCGATGCTTACTCATCAATGATTCGTGCTGGCGTGGGCTGGGTTGAGGTATCCAGGGCATATAACCCGCTCGATTATCCGTACCGCGTGCGCGAAGTACACCGGAATGAAATATTCTGGGACTGGACCGCGAGAGAACCCGATTTATCCGATGCGCGCTACCTTCGCAGGGACAAATGGCTGGACCGGCAGAACGCAATCTCCATGTTTCCGCAGGAAAAGGCGCTGATCGAGAACGCCTGGTCAGGCTGGAATACCATCGATGTATACGACGGCAACGACACGCGCATGTGCCGCGCTTTTGAAGATGATGAGCGCTGGTCCCAAATGGATGAGGACTATCTCAACCGATCCTCCGGCATGGTGAAACTGTCGGAGCTTTGGTACAGACATTGGGAGTTCGCGCCTGTACTCATGCTACCAAACGGAAGAGCCATTGAGTACGACCAGGACAACGCATTGCACGTTATCGCTGTAGCGCGGGGCGTGGTACAGGTGCAAAAGTCTCTCCTGCCCCGCGTCCGTGTAGCGATCTGGCTTGGGCCGCATAAGTTGATGGATGAGCCGACGCCACTACCGCACGGCAATTTCCCCTATGTTCCCTTCTGGTGTTTCCGCAAGGACCGAAGCCGGACTCCGTACGGACTGATTCGGGATATGCGGGGGCCTCAAAACCAGATCATCGACCTGGACATACTGCTTTATGAAGTACTGAATTCCAAGCGAGTTGAAGTCGATAATGATGCGCTTGATCTTTCGCAGAATAGCTATCAAGAAGTCGCGCAGAACATCGCCTCCCCACGGTCGATGACCATCTTAAACGCACAGCGGCGCAATGCGGATGGATTCCGGGTGACGATCGATAACGCGCTGGCGGCCCAAGTTTACCAGCTCGTACAAGAGCGCCAGACTCGAATCGAATCGGTGAGTGGCGTCTACCGGGCCATGCTTGGTAACAGCACAGATGGAAAATCGGGGGTGGCCATCAGCAACCTTGTCGAACAGGGCTCTACCGTGCTGGCTGAACCTAACGATAACTTCAGGTATGCGCGGCGATTAGTGGGGGAAATGCTGACCAGCTTCGTGAAAAATGATTTGCTTGGCAAACCTACGCAGGTTTCGGTGCAACGCGGGACAAAGAAGCAGGTAATCTACATCAACCGCGAGGTAATGACACCGCAGGGCAAGGTGGTACAAAACGACATCGCCTCGGCGCAGGTCAAGGTCGTGCTTGAGGATATACCGGCGACACCGAGCTTCCGGGCACAGCAGTTCCAGGCATTCAGCCAGGTAATGCAGTTTGCGCCGCCGCAATATCAAGCGGTCCTGTATCCCGCGTTAGTCGATCTATCTGACCTGCCAAACAGGCACGCAATAGCCGAGCAGCTGCGGAAAGTGGGTAATGTGCCGGACTTGATCACCACGCCGGAACAAGAAGCGGCTGAACAGCAACAAGCACAGATGCAGCAGCAATTACAGCTTAAAACGATACAACTCGAACTCGCGCTGAAAGAAGCCCAGGTGGCTAAGCTCCAAGCCGAAGCCGCTAAAGTCGGGATGGATGCACAAGCTGAGCAACAAAACATCACGCTTCAGGCACAAATTGAAACGCTGAAGGCGCAAGTTGCGCAGGCTGAAATGGCAATGAAGAGTAAGGAACTGGACCTGCAGGCTATCAAGATTCACGCAGACGCGACGATCAACGCCGAGAAAGTCTCCATCGCAGAGCGGGCGCAGGCGCTTGATGAGAAAACAGCAGCCGCGGTCCTCGCTAATCCAGCCACTCAAGACACTAATCAAACGAGGTCGTAATGATTAAATTTTTGGCTGACACAACGGTAACCGGTGACAGATTCCCCGCTGGGTCAATCTCGAACTTCGCGGCGGTAATCGAGTTGCAATTGATCGCCCAGGGAGTTGCGGTTTTGTCCCCTTTATCAATACTGATTGCGCAATCGTATGCGGGTTGGACGCGATCCTCTGTTAATGCTGCCGGGGATGCGACTACCGTAACACTCGCATCGGTCGTGGTGCCCGGAGGCACCATGGGGCCAAATAGCGTATTGCGTATTACGCTTGAGTGGTCGTACACCAATTCAGCAAGTACGAAGGCCTTAGCCACGAATTGGGGCGGAATTAACATCTCCGCTCCTACAGCCACGACATCATCTGGATACAAGGGCCTGATTGAGATCGCGAATAAAAACAGCCTAAGCATCCAGACCATTCAGAACAATACTAATTACGGATCGGCTTCGCGTGTATCTCCTGACCCGACTATCGATACATCACGGGATGTATCCCTGGATTTTCGCGCTAATTGGGGAGCGGCGGCGAGTGCCGAGACCATCACCCTGATTGGCTACTCCGTCTGGCACTACCCCGGCTCATGAGCGATTTCCCCGTAACCGGCGGCACAGCCAGCTACTACCCGAAGCCGGGAGAGGATTTCGGCGGCGTCATTGGGGCAAGCGCGGCCACCTTTTGCCTACCAAAAGACTTGATATCCGGCCTGGATGCAAACACGCTTGCCATACCGGGCCTGCCGATCACAGTTCTCAATAGTTCGCCTATTAAAATTCCCGAGACTTTTTTCGGGGTGAGCGTACAAAATCAGGTTAATGATAATCTCGCTGGCGTTACTGCCAAAGTAACCCGGTCGCATGACAGGAAAAGCGGCACGGCTATGTGGAAATACATTGAAGTGGCAGACAATGTATGGAACTGGACCAACATTGATGCCTGGGTGAATGCCCATTATGCGGCAGGCCGAGATATGGTCTTCACCCTCTACGGTACCCCGCTGTTCTGGTCCGCGAGACCGACTGAGCAATGTGCCTACGGCCCAACCTACCTTGGAGTGGCGGCAGAGCCCAGCGATATGACAAAGTGGAGCCGCTTTTGTACTCAAGTTGCCACGCGCTACTTGGGCAAGATCAAGTATTACGAGGTATGGAACGAGCCAAATTATCTAAACGATGGCACGAACCTGCCGACTTCGCCGGGCAACTTCTACTACTCAGGCACATTCGCCACACTGGCCGACATGATGCGACTTGCCAGCACGGCTATCAAAGCAGTGGATCCCACGGCACAAATTATCAGCCCGCCGATTACGGATTGGTCAGCTACGGCCAGCCAAGCAGCGGAAACATGGTTTACCACTTTCATGAGTACGACAACGGGCGCCACGACACCGGCAGCGCTTACCGATATCGTGGGAGTGCATCTGTATCTGCCCTCATCAAACAAGGTGCAGGATCTGGCCGGTATGATTGACCGGATAAAGGCCGGGATGGTGACAGCCGGTATCTCCGGCAAGGAAATATGGGACACGGAGAGTGCCCCAATTGGGGGCGATGTAAGCACACTCGATAACCCACATGCCAATCTGATTATTGCGCGCAGCATGATTACCAAGGCAGCAAAGGGCATAGCGCGCAGCATTTATTACCAATACGATCACGGCACAATGGGTTTCATTGGCAGACCGGCGATCTTGGAGTACCGGGAGCGGATTATCAATGCATTACGCAGCGGCAGGATAGCCAATGCACACCGTTTCACTGATGGCCGAGTAGCCTACGCTACAGACTCGGGACTCACCATAATTTAGCGTTACCAGTAACCAACACCACAGCCGCCTTGAGCGGCTTTTTTATTGGGACAAAGGAATGTTCATCAAGCCATATGTCAGCGCCAGTGTGCTGTATCACCCTTTCGGGCACCTTGAAACACGCATCGTACAGGCGGCGATCATCGTGGACGTATGGAACGACTCATACGTGAATATCGTGACCTGGACCCGCGACGGCATGCAGAACATGCATCGGGGCGTTTCGCTCATCCAGGGCGCAACCGATCTGCCCTCGGGCGAATATGTGTCATGGCCGAATACTCCACCGACTGCGGGACCGTACCGCGATCAGTCGGCTGATGAGCGGCTTTAAGAATTTCAGTCGTACGCACAAATCGTACGACTCAAAACGCGCTAACGGCGATACCGCAGATTCTTTATAACCCCGCGAAAGCGGCCCGCTCACTGGGTTAAGCAGTGGAGACTTAGGAAAATGGAAATAGATCAGCTTACGGATGAACAGATTGCAAACCTGACACCGGAACAAATCGAGATGCTGGAGAACGATCCCAACAAACTCGCTGGAATTCTGGAAGGTCAAGCGGCTAAAGACGGCGACACCAAGGAAGACGACACCGAGGACAAACCCAAACCGGCAGTGAAAAAGGGCGTGGCTAACGACGCGGGTACTGAGGAAGGTGACGACGACAAGGAGCCGGTCGTTCTGAACAAGAGCGGCAAGGGTGTTATTCCTTATGAAAAACATAAGGAGCTTCGCGTGGAGAATTCTTCACTGCGTGACCAGCTTCAGGTAGCCAAGACGGAAGGCATCAAGGCCACCGAGCAGCTGCAAGCGTTGCTGAAGGATAAAGACTCTGCCAAGGGTAAAACGGATGTGGCTGAAGCTGACGAGGCTTTGACCAAACACCTTGATTACATCAAGGAAAACATGCCGGAACTCCATACTGTTCTCACTTCAATTCTTGCTAAAACACAGTCTACCAAGGGGGAAATCTCCAAGGATACTGAGGAATTGAAGAAAACGCTTGAGGAACTGAAAAAGGAGCGCGAAGAAGCACAGCGCGCAACTCAGCAGAGCATCGAGGAACAGGTAGCCGAAGCCAAGGAAAATAACCCCGACTTGACACATTGGGAAGCAAACGATCCGGAAGCCTGGGATGAAGCACTGAAGCAGGACGAGATTCTGAGGACCAGCAGCAAATGGGCCAAGAAGCCCTATGCAGAAAGGTTCGAGGAAGTTGTCCGCCGTGTGCGCGCCATTAACCCGGAAGCCTCCGCACCAAAAAAGACACCTGACCCGAAGCAATCCAAGGCCGATGCAACTGCAAAGGTTGAGAAAGCTACGGCCAAGAAACCTACAACCCTTTCGGACTTCCAGGGTGGTGCGAATCCTGCATCTGAGGGCGACGAAATCAACAATCTGAACCCACATGAACTGGTGGCAAAACTGATGAAAATGCCATCGCAGAAAGCTGCCGCAATGAGGGCCGATCTTGAATAGAAGGAATTGAAATGGCTGAAACTAATATCCCAAGCGGTGCGGCGGTAACGAGCCTATCCGGCAATCTGGCAATAAAACACTATAGCGCGGCACTCTTCGCGAATACGTTGAGGAATACCACGGCTATGGACAATTTGATGGGGCCGGTCGAACCGACTGCAGCAATGTCAAAAGTTGCGGGGCAGACTCAACCCGGAGTGCCCATCGTCCGTATCGATAACCTGATGAA
>Ga0207664_10002346_pt1 | contig 12511 bp, 11 predicted proteins | sample LARL83metaG_FD_184349 | JGI IMG/M metagenome (GOLD analysis project Ga0207664, IMG submission 184349) | Corn, switchgrass and miscanthus rhizosphere microbial communities from Kellogg Biological Station, Michigan, USA - LAR L8-3 metaG... | ecosystem: Host-associated > Plants > Roots >...
GTTGCGACCAGAAGCGCCGCAAGCCCGCTGGGGATGTACAACTCGGCGTATGAAAGAGTGAGGTTGCCGCCCATGAGCAGCAGGTTGCCGATGATTGCCAACTGCAACAGTTCGCGGGCGCTGTAGCGGATGTTGTGTCCGGCGACAAGGCAGTAGGCCAGCATGATGACGCCGGCGATGGTGAATCGTGTGGCGCACATCAGCGCTGGTGGAATGTGCTCGACCGCGATATCGATGCCAAGGTAGGTCGATCCCCAAAAGACATAGACCAGCCCGAAATTGAGCATCAAGACAATCCGGGATGAGGCCTTGGAAAACATAGGGCTGATGCTGATCAGACGAGCCGGAGCATGTCAGCGATTCAAGATGTGCGCGTATTTACAAAGCGTTTGCATCCAGCTCATAACATAAACGGCGCAAGAGGCTGGTGGTATCCGAAAGTTGCTTTCAAAGCGTTTCTTCGAGCATTGCTGACTCTAGACTCTACTTTCATGCAATGGCTGGTATAAGGCATTTTGGCTAATGTTCGCGTCACGCCCGACCAAGTGGTCGGTCGCAGATGACCTTAGGTGCTTCCTCTGGCCTACTTGGGCACGATAAAATCATAAATAGCAATGCGCTTCTGGAATCCCAATTCGCACCTGCCGTCCTGCTGGCTGCACATGCTCGTGTGCCCACGCCGATACCTGGCCGTGCTGCCTTCGCATTCGCGTCCCAGCCTCTTCGGTAGCGACTAGTTCAAATCCTCCTCTGATTTCCCCAAGGTCGACGTCCGCCCGTTTGGGTCTGGCCGACGACCGAAGACCGAAGCCAACGACCGATTTCAGGAGGATTCCCATGACACCGACTATGATGGGTGCCGTGATTGACGGACCCAAGATCAAGACCGCTCTGCCCGGGCCTAATGCTAAGCGCGTGCTCGAGGGCGATGACCGCTACATTTCGCCGTCCTACACACGTTCGTATCCGCTCGTGGCCAAAGAAGGCCGCGGCATCGTTGTGACTGATGTTGACGGCAACGAGTTTTTTGATTTTTCATCCGGCATCGCCGTGACCTCGACGGGCCACTGCCATCCCGAAGTGGTGGCCGCCATCCAGAAGCAGGCCGGTGAACTGATCCACATGTCCGGCACAGACTTCTACTACGAGAGCCTGGTGGCATTGGCTGAGCGGCTGTCGAAGATTGCGCCTATGCCTGGACCGCACCGTTTCTATTACGGCAACTCGGGCGCGGAAGCGATCGAGGCCGCGCTAAAGCTCGCGCGCTATCACACCAAGCGTCAGCAAATCATCGCCTTCTATGGCGCGTTTCACGGGCGCACCATGGGAGCGCTGTCGCTCACCGCGTCGAAGCCGCAACAGCGGCGCCGTTTTGCGCCGCTGGTACCGGGGGTCACGCACGTGCTTTATCCGGATGTGTATCGCAAAGGCGAAGGCGACGCGCTGGCTTGTGCCCGCTTCATCGAAGACAAAGTCTTCAAGACGACCGTTGCTCCGGAAGAAGTGGCGGCAATCTTTGTCGAGCCGGTGCAAGGCGAAGGCGGATACGTGCCCGCACCTCGCGTCTTCATGGAAGAACTGCGCAGCATCTGCGATCGTCACGGCATTCTGCTGGTCGCGGACGAAGTGCAGAGCGGGATCGGGCGCACGGGAAAGTGGTGGGCGATCGAGCACACCGGCGTGCATCCTGACATTGTTTGCAGCGCGAAGGGCATCGCGTCCGGCATGCCGCTTTCCGTCATGATGACCAAAGCCGAAATCATGGATTGGGTGCCGGGATCGCATGCCTCCACGTTCGGTGGCAATCCGGTTTGCATCGCGGCTGCGATGGCAACGCTGGATGTGATCGAGCGCGAAGGGCTGATCCGCAACGCGGAGGAAGTCGGCAAGCACGTAAAGCAACGTATGGCCGATTGGCCGCGGAAACACTCGCTCGTGGGCGACGTTCGTGGGCACGGACTGATGATTGGCCTCGAACTGGTCTGCGACAAGGAGAAGAAGACCCCCGCTCCGGCCGAGCGCGATCGCGTGATCGATCTCGCATTCGAGCGCGGCATTCTGTTCCTCGGCTGCGGGCCGAACACGATTCGCATCGCGCCTCCGCTGATCACAACGAACGAGCAGGCAGATATCGCCATGGATGTGCTGGAGGAGTGCTTGAAGCTGGCAGTCAAGTAGTTGCCAGGCATTAAGAGGGTGTGGAAAGGCCTCGGACATTTCCGAGGCCTTTTCTCTGCGGGGAGTTCTAAAAGATCGTCAGGAGCAGGTTTGCCGAATGTACGTCCGCTCCTGAGGTTCCGTTGATCAGAATATTGAAGTTGCCGAGCGCGGCCCTGTCGCCTGCAGCGATGGTTAGAGTCGAGGTTGCGACCAGCTCTCCCGGAGTGACGGATGCAGGAGAAAAAGTGCACAAGGAGAAGGCCGGCATTCCCGAGCACGAAAGCGCAATGGGACTGGTAAATTTGCCTCCCAAAGGTGTTACGGAGACTTTTACCGTGATCGGCTGCCCGTGGTGAACGCTTGCAGAAGTGGGGCTCACCGCTACAGAAAAGTCCACGCCGATTCCGGCCAGGCTGGCACTAAGATTTGAATTAGTCGTGCCATCGCCACCAGAGATGTTCAACGCCCCGATACGTTTTCCCAGGGCGGCGGGGCGGAACGTCACGTTGAACGTACAGGAACTGCTGCCGCGAACTCCTGCTGAGCAGTTGTTGGTCTGCGCATAGTCTCCGGAGGTGCCGAGACTCGAGAACTGGAAGCAAGTTGCTCCGGTGTTGCTGAGCATCACCGTTTTGGCAGCGCTCGTTGTGTTGAGAATTTGAGGCGCAAAGGCCAGAGAAGTCGGTGACAGGCTCGCGTTCGCTTTGAGGGCGAGTTCGTAGGCGCCCATGTCAATCGTGCTTACGCAGTCGTTGTTGCCGTCAAGGATGCGCGGAATTCCGGCAATGTCCGTTTGGGGAAGATTGGGAGCGGAGTTGGTGCCTGCGTCGATTGCCGGGGACGTAGTCTGAAGGTGAAAGTTTCCTGCCGCGGGGTTGATGAAAAGAGGATCGACGGAGATGTTGCCGGACTGGCCAGCCTGAGCACCGCAACTCACATCGAAACCAATTCCGTTAGGGGTGTAAGCGTCATTGTTGCTATATATTCCAGGACTACCCCCACCACAATAGATTGCGGCCCTCCCCGGAGGGCCAATCACCAGATTATTCATGAATTGACCTCCGCCATAAACTGCAGCTTGGCTGGATCCGCTGCCTACGATTGTATTATTAGTAAGCGTTAATAGTCCCGGGCTGCCGCTTGCGTAGATCCCACTGCCCAATCCCGGTATGCTGCTTGTTCCGGAGGTATTACCGTAAAGAACATTCTGTGTAATGACGATATTATTCAGATTGATTATATAAATGCCGCCTCCTTGGGGATCAGGAAGAAGGTTGCCTGCTTGATTGTTGGCAATTATGTTATTGGAAATGTTAACGCCATTCGGCCCATTCATCCCAATGCCGCCACCATCGCCGACCGACTCAAGGTTATTCACAATTACATTGCCGGTGATTTGCGCAGAGTTTGAAAAACCCAGATATATCCCTCCTCCCGCGTAGGCACCCAAGCAAACTGTGGGCTGAACGTTGTTTTGAATTACATTTCCCTGAATCTTTGGGCCACCTGCATTTAAATAAATTCCCGCCCCCGCGCACGCGGCGTTGTTTTGTATGACATTGTTTGCGATGGTTGGGGACGCGGAGGATATATACACTCCACTACCGCGCCCATTGCCATGCGGGGCGCCGTTCTGGATGGTGAAGCCGTTCAGTACCGATCCTGGACCTTCTCCGGTATCGAAGAAGACGACCGAATCCAAGGCTGCCCCATCAATAATCGTCTGCGCCGCTCCGCCAGAACTTGTTACCGTGATCGCTTTCCCATTGAAGTTAATGTTTTCGGAGTAAGTGCCCGGTGCGACCAGCACCGTATCCCCGTTATTAGCGGCATTGATACCTGCCTGGATTGTGGGCTGGTTCGCGGGGACGTTAATTGTAGTTTGCGCAACAATCGAGGTGCTGGAGAGCGCGTAAAACAAAAAGCCTAGTAGAACTTCAGCACCACGGAAGAAAGGTCGCATGAGACACCTCTGGTTCGGGTCTGGGTAGAGCTAGAAAGACCGGGAGTTTCAACCCGTCCTGCTGGGGAAGGGCAGGACTGGCGGGCATTCTAGCAGGGGGGCAAGGTATGTACAAGCTACTTATAACGAGGTCAATCGGAGTTAATTGGACGTTGGAACTACTTTCCGGACCAACTGCCATCTACTACGCCTGGCGGCTGCGGATTACGTCGCGCGCGCACTAGCCGGATCATAAAGAACCAAAGCACGGCTAGCAGGACCAGAGGCAAAACCTGGATCAGCCAGTTCCAGGTTGAGTTTGTCTCGCTTTCGGCATACCAAATCTCAACGTTGTTTGATCGAAGCGTCTGAAGCATTTCATGTTGGTCTGCTGGAGCTGTGACGTGAAAGCTGCCGCCGTCCTTGTAAGTACCCTGGATCGAAGTTCCAGAGATTGTGACTTTCAATAAGGCGCCTGATTCGGTTTGCGACAGGAATTGCGAGTAGCTGATCTCGGGCGTCGCAGGAGAGTTTTGAGCAGTTCTCACGAACGTCCACAGCACCATCGCAGAGAACACAATCACAATCCAAAAAATAATGGTCTTTACACTTTTGTCCACAGTTGTCGGTGTGCCCGGAGCGGCGCACCATGATACCGCAGAGTTGTATAACTTCAGTGCCGTAGTAAAAGGATATTTATGACCCGCATTCTCCTGGTGCATTGGAACGAGGACGAGGCTGAGCTTCGCGCGCAGAAGCTCGCAAAACTGGGGCACGAGGTCACGACGCTCTGGAACAGCAAAGACTCGAGCCAATTCAAGCCTAAGGGAACCCCACAGGACCTCTTTGTTATCGATCTTGACCGGATCCCATCGCACGGTCGAGAAATCGCCGGATACTTTCGTCGACAGAAAACCACCCGCGATGTTCCGATCCTGTTTCTTGGTGGAGACGAGGATCACATCGGGAAGACGCGGAATCTGCTGCCAGATGCGACCTTTGCCGAATGGAGGTCCGTCAAAGGAGGCATTGCCAAGGCGATTCGCAACAAACCTGAAGTCCCCGTAATTCCTGGAACAATGGCTGGCTACTCAGGCACGCCGCTGCCGAAGAAGCTCGGGATCCGCGAGAATTCGCGAGTGGTTCTCGTCAATTCGCCGGAGAGATTTGAACGCAAGCTGGAGCCGATGCCGGCCGGCGCGGAGATTGTCGACGGTCCTTCGCTCGCGAATGTCTCCGTGCTGTTCGCTAAGTCGGAAGCCGAACTGATTCGTGACTTCCGCGCGCTGGCCAAATCCCTTCCGGAGAAGGTCGCATTCTGGATCGCGTGGCCGAAGCAGGCGTCAGGGATCAAGACCGACTTGAAAGAGGGAATCATTCGCGAGTTCGGGCTTGCGCACGGCTGGGTGGACTACAAGGTATGCGCCATTGACGAGACTTGGTCAGGGCTTTGCTTTGCGCGGAAGAAGTAGATCTCCTGAACTCACGGTTGGGGTTCCGGCGGGGCTGCGCTACCCGCGCCCGCGGCCGCGGCGAACTCTGGCATCAGCACCGGCAATTCACTCTCGGGCAAGCTCTTTCGCATCGCTGGCATCTTCCAATAGGTAATCCAGCGCCACAGCCACTCGACCGGTCCGAAGCGATAACGCTGCAACCACCAGATGCTGAACCGGACTTGGGCGGCGTATAGAACAACTGTCGGCACAAGGCCCCACGCAGGGCCAATGCGCGCGTACAGACCCGTCGTGTAGTGATAAAAGAACAAGGTGCAAATCACCGACTCGGCTAGGTAATTGGTGAGAGCCGTACGTCCGATGGCGGCGAAGGGAAGCAGAAATCGCCTGCGGTTGTCATCGAGGAAGAGCAGGGCCAGTGCCGAAATGTACCCAGCGGCCAGAATGTGCGCGCCCGGCAGGAAGGTGATGCCGCCAAAAAATCCCCACAATGAAACGCTATTTGGCGGAAGCACGGCGTGCACGATCGCGGAATATGCACTGATCACGGCACCGAGCGGGAGGCACCACACACACGCGCGTTTCAGGATCGGCTTGTACTCGTCCAAGCGCTGCACGATTCCAGCTCGCCAGACCCACATGCCGAGTAGAAACAGGCCCACGGCGTAGAGCGCAAACAGTTGGAATGGCAATTGCTGCTTAAACTCCACCCAGTTCTGGCGGAGGATCTGTGTGACACTCCCGTGGGCATAGATGTTGATGACCGTCTGAACCTTGGTGAGGTCAGGCGGTTTCGGAACCATCCACGGGCGCCGGAATCGGCTGTAGTAAAGACACAGAAATGTCGTGCTGATCACGATGGGCAGAGAGAACAGGCTACCTGCCCACCACAGGAGAGTTTTTTGCTTGCGCTTGCGAAACAGCAACAGAATGGCGCCGGCGAGCGCGTAGGTCAGCAGGATGTCACCACCCCAGATCAAAATTCCATGGATCAGGCCTAAGAGCGCGAGCGCGACCAGCCTTCGCGGATAGAAGCCCAGAAACCGCGCACCGCGGGCTTCTGCGCGGCTGAACTGAATGGCAAAGCCCATCCCGAAAAGGAAGGAAAAAATCGTGATGAACTTCCCCTGGATGAACGCATTGATGAATGTCTGCACAACAACGTCGGCGTGGCCATGGAAGATTACAGTGACGTCATCGTAGACATCCAGAGGCGCGAAGAACGCACGCATGTTGGCCGCCAGAATGCCGAACAGCGCCATGCCACGCAGAATGTCGATGAAGACGATGCGCTCTGAAAGGGTGATCGGACCGACACGTGGCGAATCCCTCATACGCCACCTCCGAGAGGGAGATCATGACACAAGACGCGCTGCCAAACCAGTGGGTTGGGGCTGCGTTTCTACCAGAGCGTGGTGACAACTTTTGATCGACGGATTCCGTCATCTGCAGTAAGCAATGTGAGACCTTCGACCAAGGCGATGGCGCCGACGATGCGATCGGCGGGATCCTGAGGATAGTTGGCGGGCAACGTCACGGAGCGAACACAAACTCGCGAGGAAATCGGGAGGACTATAAAGCGTGACTCGACCTCGGAGAGGAAGGCCTCCAAGCCGGCATGCAATTGGATCCGACCCTTGAGGTGCAAGCTGGTGATCTCCAGCAAGGTGATATCGGAAATAGCGAGACCTTCGCCGTCATTCCGTGCGGCTTCGATGGCCGACTTTGCCCTTCTGGAGATCCGAGCTGGTTCCAGCGCCAGCCAGAGCACGACGTGAGTGTCGAGGAGCAACATGGGCCTTCAGCGGAGGTTGCCCCACTCTTCGGACTCCAACGCGGGAGAGAGGACATCGCCAGTTATGCGGCCCTTGCCATGGAAGAACCCAAAAATATCGTCGGCCTGAGTTTCGACCGGCACGAGCTTGGCAATCGGCTCTCCGTGCTTGGTGATCACAACCTCCTCGCGCTTATTCTTGACTTCGTCCATCATGGCGAGGCATTGAGCTTTGAAGGTTCCGGCCGGGACTATTTTCATAAGAGAAACCTCAATTCGACTATGGTCATTATACCATGGTCATAATGCGATTTCCCCCATCTTCCGCTCTAGCAACGACCTGGGGACGCCGGGGCCGCACTTACTCGCGGGGATGGATGGTACAGTTTTTGGATGCGATTCAACCGCTCTGCCCCGCCTTGCCCGGTTATTCCTGTAATCATTTATCCCGATCCCAGCGCAGCCGCTGAATGGCTCGGAAGAGCGTTTGGTTTCACCATCCGGTTGCGCATCGCCAATCACCGCATTCAGATGAAAGCCGGCGATGGATGCTTCACCATCGCGGAAGGCACAGTTGCGCCAAACCATTCACAGACGGTTCAGGTCCGCATCGAGGATGCCAAGGGGCACTGCGAACACGCGCGCCAGAATGGGGCCCTCATTTTGACGGAGCCGAGAGACCATCCTTATGGCGAGCGTCAATACAACGCCCAGGATTTTCACGGACACCGCTGGGACTTCACTGAAACCATCGCCGATGTGGCGCCAGAAGACTGGAGCGGAGGGGAGTTTCACCTGGAGTGACGACCTTGTCATATTACCTGCCCATGGATCTGATTTCAGGTAATCTGATTCCAAAATGAAGAAGATCGCAAGTGCTGCCGATTACCAGAACAATATTGTCCCGGACTCACAAAAAGTCTGCACAGGTAAAGATCTGGCTTCGGCAATCTCTCATGTCAGACTATCACCTGAAGAGTCACGAACGTGGGCGCGCGAGCTGCGAGAAGCCAGGAAAGGGTTGGGCCGAGCCCTAAACAAGCGGGACTAGTTTTGGAACCGATAAGAATCATTCCCCTTCTCCCACCTTCAACACCGCCAAAAACGCCTCCTGCGGGATGTCGACGCGGCCGATGCGCTTCATGCGCTTCTTGCCTTCCTTCTGCTTTTCGAGCAGCTTGCGCTTACGGGAAATGTCGCCGCCGTAGCACTTAGCCAGCACGTTCTTGCGCATGGCGTGGACGGTTTCGCGGGCGATGATCTTTGCGCCGATGGAAGCTTGAATCGGAACCTCGAACATCTGTCGGGGAATGAGTTCGCGCATCTTGCTGACCAGCGCTTTGCCGCGTTCGTAGGCAAAGTCGCGGTGCACGATGATCGAAAGTGCGTCGACGGGATCGCCGGCGACGAGGATGTCGAGTTTCACCATGGGAGAATCCCAGGTGCCCGCGAGGTGATAGTCGAGCGACGCATATCCGCGCGACACCGACTTTAGACGATCGTAGAAATCGAGGACGATTTCGTTGAGCGGCAGCTCGTACTGCAACATGACCCGCGTCGCGCTCACGTATTCGAAGCTCTTCTGCTTGCCGCGTTTTTCTTCGACCAGGGCGAGAATGCCGCCCACGTACTCCTCGTTGGTAAGGATGGTGGCGAGAATCACCGGCTCCTGCACTTTCGCGATTTCGCTAGGATCGGGCCAGCGCGAGGGATTGTCCACCTCAGTAAGCTCGCCATCCGTCTTTGTAATCTGGTAGCGCACACTGGGCGCGGTGGTGATCAGGTCAAGTCCAAACTCACGCTCCAATCGCTCCTGGATGATCTCCATGTGGAGCAGGCCGAGAAACCCGCAGCGGAATCCGAAGCCGAGAGCGACAGAACTTTCTGGCTCGAAGAAGAACGAGGAGTCATTCAATCGTAACTTTTCGAGGGCTTCACGCAATTGCGTGTGCTCGTGCGCGTCCACCGTGTAGATGCCGGCGAACACCATTGGCTTGAGTTCTTCGAAGCCGGGCAGCGGTTCGAGCGCGGGATCGTTGTTGTCAGTAACCGTGTCGCCAATTTTTGTGTCGGCGACATTCTTGATGTTGGCGATGAGAAAGCCGACTTCGCCCGCGTGCAATTCGTCAATCTCGACCGGCTTGGGCGTGAGAACCCCGAGCGTCTCGACATCGAAAATACGGCCATTCGACCAGAGGCGGATTTTTTGTCCTTTGTGCAGGCGGCCTTCGAAGACGCGGACCAGCACGATCACACCGCGATAAGGATCGAACCAGGAGTCGAAGATCAGTGCCTGCAGCTTGCGTTCGGACAGGCCTTTCGGAGGGGGAACTCGCTTCACGATGGCTTCGAGCACATCGGGAACGCCCTGGCCGGTCTTCGCGCTAATGGGAATGGCGTCGGTGGCATCGAGTCCCACAGCACCTTCGATCATCTCTTTGGTGCGAGGAATGTCGGCGCTGGGCAAGTCAATCTTGTTGATGACGGGAATGATCTCGAGCCGGTGATTGATCGCGAGATAGGAGTTGGCTAGCGTCTGGGCTTCTACGCCCTGCGAAGCGTCGACTACCAGCAGCGAGCCTTCGCAGGATGCCAGGGACCGTGAAACCTCGTAGGAGAAATCCACATGGCCCGGCGTGTCGATCAGGTTGAGTTGGTAGGTTTCGCCGTTGTGGGCGGTGTACATCATGCGGACGGCGTGGGCCTTGATGGTGATGCCGCGCTCGCGCTCCAGGTCCATGGAATCAAGCACCTGGGCCTGCATCTCGCGCGCGGTCAGGGCGCCGGTCAGTTCCAGCAGGCGGTCGGCCAGGGTCGACTTGCCGTGGTCGATGTGCGCAATAATCGCGAAATTGCGGATGTGCTGGGGATCCATGGAGAGGGATGCTTAGACACCAATTTTATCAGGCATGAATGGTTGATCTATCTGCGCCACTGACAATTAGTGCTTGAGTACGCGGCGACGCCCATGCCGAATATGGAGAACGTACACGACCTTGTCACGAATGGTGAATAGAATCCGGTAGATATGTGGCCTGTGACCGTAGAGCAGGTGACGCACTTCGTAGGGAAACGCGGTGCTCTCGGGCGCTAGGGAGCAACGCTCGGGAAACTTTGAAAGCGAAGCAACGGCTTCCTCCAGCGCCTCAAACCAACGGGCTCCCGTTTCACCTGCCTGATGAGCAAGCAACCACTCAAGAATTACGTCTAAGTCTTTCTCGGCTTCTGCGGTAAGCTCAACGCGGAATGTTCATGCTTGCGGCGAAGATTGCCGAGAACCTCTGAGGCGGGTCGCGTACGCCCTGCAGCAATGTCTTCGTGACCCCGGCGGATGCCTTCCACCGCCTCGGAAAAATCCTGCCGTTCCCAATCTAGATAAGCTTCCAGCGCTTCATCCAGAGCCGCGATCGGATCCTGGCCGCGACGCTTCGCGTACTCTTCGAGTTGTGCTCTGCGTTCCGGCTTCAGGGGCATCAAATCCATAGCCACACCATTCCTTATCGTTATTTTAGATCGCGTCAGTATTCCCGGCCAATGATCATGAGCCTAGGGTCCCATGTCCCCCGGTTGCGGTACTGCGTCGGGGCGATCCATGAAGAAGGTGGTGACTTCTTCGAAGGCTACTTTGCCTACGTTCACGGCGCGGTGCACGCGATCGGTGGGTTCCAGCCAGTAGACCTCGCCGGCTTTGATGGGTTCACTTTGAGGCTCAGCGCCGTCGCGGAATTCGACGCCGAGTTCATCCCCGCTCAGGATCACGGAAACGCGGTGAAAGGGATCTCGATGCCAAGGGCTGGATTCCCCGGGCTGGAGGCGAAAGCGGCGAACGAGATAGTTGCCACGGTGATGGATCACTTCGCCAAACTCAATGGATCCCATTGCTTGGTCCTTTCAGTCGTGCCTACGGCATTCGGGGGTTTGGTTCTGCTCCCCAGCGCCCGGACGCTGGGCTTTCAGCAGACCGCCCGCTTCGCGTGCTGAATTATAGCCAGTGGTTAGTGCTCCGCACCCGGGTCGCCGAAAACTTCCGCCGTGAAGGCCTCGACCTTTGCGCCGGATTTCCAGGCGTTCAAAGGTAGACCGGCCTTGCGGCAAGTCTGCTCCAGGAAGGTGATGCGGTCCCAACCATGTTCCACCGGAACTTGCGGCAAGAGGAGCCCGCGAAAGACCCCTTCCGAGATGATTAGCCCATGGCGGCTGACGACGACATCTTCGGCGCAGATGGGGGCAACCGGCGAAAGAACGCTGATGGAAATTTTGAGTTCCTTGGCCTCGGCCAGCGACACCGGCACAAACCGTGGATCTTCGAAAGCGGCTGACTGCGCGGTTTCGATTACGGTTTTGTACAACGGCGAGACTGCGGAGGGATAGCCCACGCACCCGCGAAGCTTTCCCTGGGAGTAGACGGTGGTAAAAGCGCCCCGTAGCTCCGAGAGATGTTCGGTCGGGAGGAACGGTCGACGCTCGCGATTTTCAAGCGCAGCGAGGATTGCCTCGTGGGCAAGCTGCAACAGTGCCGCGCGTTCTTCCTGGGTATATTCAGGCTGAAGTTCTGGCGGATCGGGTGGTTGCCGCGAGGATTCAGATGGTTGCGACATTACTCTTCTTGCGACGGCTCAGCACGAACGAACGGCGGCGGCGTCTTTCGACGCGGTGATCAATCTTTTTCCAGAAGCCCGCGAAGTAGTCGCCTGCCGACCAGAGCGACAGCGCCACCATGAACCAGATGGCAGCAAAGGCGATCCAGTGCACGGGGAAGAAGAAGCCGTGGTAGATGGGCCACTCCTGCCAGCGGTGATCGAGGATTACCGCCACCACGGAAACGATCTGCACCACCATCTTGAACTTTCCGAGATCGCTGGCCTCGATGGTGAAGCCCTCGGAGGCGGCGATGCTTCTGAGTCCACTGACCAGGAATTCCCTGCCTACTACGACGACTGCAATCCACGGAGCAACCAGGACTGGGTTGAACTTCACCAGAGTGATGAAGGCGGCGGTGATCAGCAGCTTGTCGGCCAGGGGATCCAGCAGCATCCCCATGGTGGTGATCTGGCCGCGACGACGAGCGATGTACCCGTCTATACCGTCGGTGATCGACGCGGCGATGAACAGAATCGAGGCGAGCAACTCCTTTTCGCCATTGACGCTGGTGAAGCGCGTTGTCGAGAGCACCCAAATCAG
>Ga0207664_10002347_pt1 | contig 12510 bp, 12 predicted proteins | sample LARL83metaG_FD_184349 | JGI IMG/M metagenome (GOLD analysis project Ga0207664, IMG submission 184349) | Corn, switchgrass and miscanthus rhizosphere microbial communities from Kellogg Biological Station, Michigan, USA - LAR L8-3 metaG... | ecosystem: Host-associated > Plants > Roots >...
CGACGGCTTCCGCATCGCCGAGGAGGACCTGCGGCTGCGCGGCGCCGGTGAAATCCTCGGTACGCGCCAGAGCGGCGTGCCCGAGTTCCGCCTGGCGGACATCGCCGTTCACGGCGACCTCCTGGCCACGGCGCGGGATGACGCGGCCCTCGTCCTCGAACGCGATCCGACACTCGCGTCTTCGCGCGGCGAGGCGCTCAGGACGCTCCTCTACCTATTCGAGCGCGACGCGGCGATAGCCTATGCCCGTGCCGGCTAGGCTTTTGTCGTCGAGACGATGCCGCCCGAGACCACCAGCTTAAGCCCCTCCTCCACCGTCATGTCGACCGCAAGGGCATCGGCGCGTGGCACGAACAGGATGTAGCCCGACGTGGGATTGGGTGACGTCGGAACGAACACGGTAATGGCTTCGCCGGACATGTTGCGTCGGATGGCGTCGGGAGGCTCGCCGGCGACGAAACCGATCGCCCAGGTTCCAGCAATCGGGAATTGGACCAGCACGACCTGCCGGAACGCTCCTGATTTCTGCGACAGCAGAGTTTCGAACATCTGCTTGAGGGCGCCGTAAAGCGAACGGACGATCGGCAGGCGCGCGAGGATCCGGTCGCTCAGGCGCAGGAAGAAGCGCCCCAACAGGGTCGCCGCCAAAGCCCCTATCAGCGTCAAGCCGACGATGACGACGACGAGCCCGGTCCCCGGAATCGCGAACGGCAGGTTGAAATAGACCTCCGGCCGGTACTGCGGCGGGATGAGCGGCCCGATCAGATCGTCGACCCAGCGGACGATACCGAGGGTGACGTAGAGGGTCAGCGCCAATGGCGCGGTGATGAGAAGTCCAGCGAGAAACCATGTGCGCAGGCGGCCGAGCAATCCGCTCCGCTGTTGTGACAACGGCGGAGCGATCGGAACCGGCGGCGGCGTTGCGTTGGTTTCATCGGTCATGGAATGTCCACGGAAAACGTTGTCGCGAGCGAGGATGATCGGAATACGGTTAACGCGACATGATAGAGGCCCGGGAGACCCCCGCACAACGAGCCAGGCCCGTGACCGCGATGGATATGTATTTCGGGCTTAACCGGCTGTTCATGATCGCTGGAATAGGATGGAGGCATGATCGGCATCGTCCGCCTGCCCTGCTTTACCGTCGTCGCGCTTGCCGCCGCCGTTGTCGGCCTCGGTGCCTGCGCGCCGCGTACGCCTGAGATCACGCGCGAGGTTCTCGGCCTCGACGTCTCGGGACGGCCGGTCGTGTCCTTCACCACCTGCGAGCATTACGGGTTGTTCGGGAACCTCGGCGGCTGCTCGCGCGAGACGCCGCCCGTCGTGTGGTGCTATCAGTCGCTCGCAGACAACGATTGCTACCGCACGCCCGACCGGCTCGCGACCCGCGAGCCGGAGCCGATCGTCGACGTGCCGACCATACCGACGCTCTACGCCTTGCCGACACCACCCGCGCCGCCGGCCAGCCAGCCGCCTGCGACGCGGCCCGAGGCGGTTCAGCAATAGCGCACGCGTCCTCAGGGGCGCGCAGCCGCCGGCCTCACCTCGTTCATCGCCATTGCGCCGACGCTCTGCAAGGCGTTGACGTAGGCATCGGTCGAGATCGAGAGCTCGCCGCGGAACGGTCGATCGAGAGCAATCACGAGCACGATCACGAGCGCCATCGACGAGGCGACCATTCCTGTCATCACCAAATGCACGCGACGATCCTCGACGTTGAAAAGATATGAATAGGCGATGGTGAAGATGGTGCCGAGTATGATGATTCCCCAGATGACCCCCGGAATGGCGGCTTGTGCGGCGAGCTGACGAGTGCGGCGGGCGCTGTAGAGTTCGTTCAGCACACGAAGGAATTCGCCTTGTATCACGGTCTCGCGCGGGTTCTCGGGTACGAACGACATGACGATCTCATGGATCCGTTCGATGTCCAGCCGCCCGGCGCGGCTGTTGCGGCCGTGTTGCTGCTCCGGCCATTCGACATGAATCACGTTGGCAACGTAATCCTTGACGAGATCGCGGATGGGACCGGCCTTGTCCGAACGCAAGCCTTCCACGTCGCGGTAGAGGTTGGCGACGCGGCTTGCCTCGGCGTCGGTGCTCTTGTCGGCGTCGGTGAACGCCTGCCACGTCGCTACGGCAATGAAGGCGATCAACACGGCATAAGCGACGCCGACGATCGCCATGGTGCCGGAAACGACGTCGTTGTCGACGCGCCGGAGTCTTGCCGGAACCAACTTCTGAAAAAGAACGAGCCCGATGCATGAAATCATCGTCGTGATGACGACAATGATGGTGCCCCACTCCCATGTCGGAGTGCTGTAAATCCAGTCGATCATGAAATTCCACCCGGTTTGGCGGCCGCCCCCGCGGCGCGCGGCACATTATAGGGATCGCCGGTGCAAAAGGAATGCCGAACGGCGACCGCAGGGCGCTGCCGGAAATCCGTCTGCGCGGCTTTTGCGTGCCTTCCGTTGTCGTATCTTACCGGCGATAATGGTTAAGGTGGCTGCATGCCGATGACAGGAGCAGGCAATGAAACGGTTCAGCATCATCGTTATCGCCGCGCTATGGCTTGGGGCCGGCGCTGCAACGGCTCGCGCCGGAGAGACGTTCGATGCCGTGAAGGCGCGCGGTCAGGTCAACTGCGGTGTCAACACCGGCCTTGCCGGCTTCGCCCTTCCCGATGACAAGGGCGTCTGGCGCGGTCTCGATGTCGACGTCTGCAGGGCGATCGCCGCAGCCATGTTCGGCGACGCCAGCAAGGTGCGCTTCGTCCCCCTCACCGCTCAGCAGCGGTTTACGGCGCTGCAATCGGGGGAGATCGACGTTCTGTCGCGCAACACAACCTGGACCAGCCAGCGCGACATCGAGCTCGGCATCAACTTCGCCGGCGTCGATTACTACGACGGCCAGGGATTCCTGATCGCCAGGAAAGCCGACGTTAAAAGCGCCAAGGAGCTCAACGGCGCCGCCGTGTGCGTGCTTGCCGGCACCACGACCGAGCTCAATCTCGCGGATTACTTCCGCGCCAACAAGATGAGCTTCAAGCCGGTGGTGATCGAGAAGAACGAGGAACTGGCGCAGGCGTTCTTCTCCAACCGCTGCGACGCCATCACCTCGGACACCTCGCAGCTCGCGTCGATCCGCGCCGCGTTCGCGCCCAATCCCGACGACTACATCATTCTGCCGGAGATCATCTCCAAGGAACCCTTGGGCCCCGCCGTTCGCCACGGCGACGATCAATGGTTCGATCTCGTCAAATGGTCGCTTTATGCCATGATTCAGGCCGAGGAGAAGGGCATCACCTCGCAGAACGTGGACACGTTCAAAAACACCGACGATCCCGAGATCAAGCGCATGCTCGGGCTGACCCCGGGGCTCGGCGCAGCGATGGGCGTCGACGACCGCTGGGCCTATCAGATCATCAAGCAGGTCGGCAACTACGGCGAAAGCTTCGAGCGCAACGTCGGCAAAGGCTCAAAGCTGAAGCTCGAGCGCGGCCTCAATGCGCTGTGGACCAACGGCGGCCTGATGTACGCCATGCCGATCCGCTGAGCTGGTTGCGCGTGGCGATCTCCAAGACAGGCGGCTGGAGCGATCCGCGCGTCCGTGGCGCGGTCTATCAGGTGCTCGCGGTCGGCGCAGTGATCGCCGTCGGCTGGTTCCTGGTCGCCAACACGATTCACAATCTCTCGACGCGGGGCATCGTTTCGGGGTTCGGCTTTCTCGAACGTCCTGCGTCGTTTGCCATCGGCGAGACGCTGGCGGCGTATTCGCCCGCCGACACCTTCGGCCGGGCGCTGTTCATCGGACTTCTGAACACACTGCTGGTATCGGCGCTCGGCATCGTGCTCTCCACGGTGCTGGGCACGGCGATAGGAGTCGGCCGGTTATCGGTGAATTGGCTGGTGGCGAAGCTTGCGACTGTTTACGTCGAGAGCGTGCGCAATGTGCCACTGCTGCTTCAGCTTTTCCTCTGGTACACCCTGATCACCCAGGGGTTGCCGGGACCGCGCGAGGCGCTTCATCTTCTGCCCGGGGTTTGGCTTTCCAATCGTGGGCTGATCGTGCCGGCGTTCGACTGGACGAGCCTGTCGTTCACCGTGCCGCACCTCGCGGGGTTCAACTTCCAGGGCGGAGTGGCACTTTCTCCCGAACTTGCCGCGCTCTTGTTCGGGCTCACGATCTATACGGCCGCGTTCATCGCCGAGGTGGTGCGCGGCGGCATCCTCGCCGTGCCGAGGGGCCAGAGTGAGGCGGCGTCGGCGCTCGGCCTTTCGCGAGGTCAGGCGCTCCGGTTCGTGATCCTGCCGCAGGCCCTGCGCATCATCGTGCCACCGCTGGCGAGCCAATATCTGAATCTTCTCAAGAATTCATCGCTCGCTGTTGCCATCGGCTATCCGGATCTGGTCAGCGTCGCCAACACCACCATCAACATCACGGGTCAGGCGATCGAGGGATTTGCCATCGTCATGGCCGTGTTCGTCGCAATCAGCCTCGCACTGTCCGCGCTGATGAACTGGTACAACCGCAAGGTCGCCCTCGTCGCGAGATGAGAATCATCGCATGAGCTGGCTCAGGAAAAATCTTTTCAGCTCGGTGCCCAACGCGCTGCTGACGCTGCTCGTCGCATGGGCGTCGTGGCGGATCCTTCCGCCGCTGGTCGAGTGGGCATTCGGCCGCGCGACGTGGTTCGCCGGCGATCCGGCGGAATGCCGTGCCGCTGCAGGCGCCTGCTGGGCATTCATCACGACCAAGCATCGGTTCATCCTGTTCGGCCTTTATCCCTACGAACAGCAGTGGCGGGCGTTGATCGCGAGCGCGCTGATCGTTGGGTTGCTGGCGGCGAGCTGTGACCGCCGCCTTTGGGACAGACGGTTGGCGGTGATCTGGATCGTGACCCTTTTCGTTGCTGGCGTGCTGATGTTGGGTGGCATCTTTGGCCTCCCGTATGTGCCATCCGAACAATGGGGCGGGCTCCCCCTCACCCTCATTCTGTCTGTGGTCGGGATCGGCGGCGCGTTTCCCCTGGCGATCGTCCTCGCCCTGGGCCGGCGCTCGCGCCTGCCCGCGATTCGCGCGCTTTCGGTGGCCTACATCGAGTTGATCCGCGGCGTGCCGCTGGTCTCGGTTCTGTTCATGGCCTCGGTCATGTTTCCACTGTTTCTGCCCGAAGGGATCAGCATCGACAAGGTGTTGCGCGCCCAGGTTGGTTTCATCCTGTTCGCGGCGGCGTACCTTGCCGAAGCCGTTCGTGGCGGTCTTCAATCCGTGCCTCGGGGGCAATTCGAGGCCGCCGATGCGCTCGGCCTCTCGACGGCGCAGAAGATGCGGCTCATCATCCTGCCGCAGGCGTTGCGGGCGGCGATTCCGCCGATCGTCAATCAGTTCATCGCTACGTTCAAGGACACGTCCCTGGTGGTCATCATCGGTCTCTACGATCTCCTCACGACCACCAAGACGGCGCTGACCGATCCGCCGTGGCGGCCCTACTACGTTGAGGGCTACGTCGCGGCGGGACTGATCTATTTCGCGTTCTGCTTCTTTCTGTCGCGCACGTCGCAGCGGCTGGAGCGGCAGCTCGATACGGCAACGGGGAAATAGCCATGCCCGCCCCACCGGCCAGCACACATGGTGATGCCGCCATCAGCATCGAATCGGTCGACAAGCGGTTCGGCGCGTTTCAGGCACTTCACGGCGTGACGCTTCGCGTGGATCGCGGCGAGAAGGTGGTTGTGTGCGGCCCGTCGGGTTCCGGCAAGTCGACCCTGATCCGCTGCATCAATGGACTCGAGTCGCATCAGTCCGGGCGCATTATCGTCAACGGAACCGAGCTGACCTCCGACCTCAAATCGGTTGAGCAGATCCGGCGCCAGGTCGGCATGGTGTTCCAGAGCTTCAATCTGTTTCCGCACCTCACAGTGCTGGAAAATCTCACGCTGGCGCCGATCCGCGTGCAGAAAGTCGCCAAGGCGGAGGCTCAGGAGAGGGCGATGCATTACCTCGCCCGGGTGAAGATTCCCGAGCAGGCGCACAAGTATCCCGGCCAGCTTTCGGGTGGTCAGCAGCAGCGGGTCGCCATCGCCCGCGCGCTCTGCCTCCGGCCCGAGGTGATGCTGTTCGACGAGCCGACCTCGGCCCTCGATCCCGAGATGATCCAGGAGGTTCTCGACGTCATGGCCGAGCTCGCCCGCGACGGAATGACCATGGTCTGCGTCACCCATGAGATGGGCTTCGCCCGGTCGATCGCCGATACCATGGTGTTCATGGACCAAGGTCGCATCATCGAGACCGCATCGCCCGAGCAGTTCTTCACCTGGCCCAAGGAGGAGCGCACGCGCGCTTTCCTCTCGCGCATCATCGGAAAGTGAGTTCCCAAATGGCCCACGACATCGTTTCCGTGAACAACGGCTCGGTCCGCGACGACGGCGAGCAGGTTCAGTTCGAGATCGCGACCAAGGCCGGCGAGACGCTTCCGCTCCAAATGCCGACCCGCGACATCGTCAAGTTCGTCGCCTTCCTCTGCACGCTCGGGCAATACGCCGCGCGCAAGACCGGTGCCGACAAGGAGCCCCCGCCGGAAGGATTCGAGGGCCCGCTGATCGAAGCCAGTCATCTGGGGCTCGCTCAGGGTCGGACGCCCGAGGAAATCATCATGGCGGTGCAGGTCGGCCCATTTGCACTCGGTGTGGCGCTGCCGACGGAGAAGCTCGAATTCCTGCGCGCGTTGTTCGTCCACGGCAACGCGTCGCCGCAGGTGCGGAATTAGCGCTGGAACGTGGCAGGGCTGCTCGCGCGCTCTTACGCTGATCGACTCGGCCGCGCGAACACATCGGAGCTGAGTTCGGCGACGGTGCGGCAGCCGCAGTAAGCCATTGTCTTCTCGAACTCCGTCTTGAGCAGCGACAGGGCTTTTTCGGCGCCCCGCTGTCCCGCGGTCGAGATGCCATAGAGCGTTGCGCGGCCGGTCAATACCGCGTCGGCACCGAGCGCGAGCGCCTTGACCATGTCGCTGCCGCGGCGGATGCCGCTGTCGAGGATGATCGTCGCCTTGCCGCCGACGGCACGGACAACCTCCGGAAGAATTTCCAGCGTCGGCGCCGCCGCGTCGAGGGCGCGGCCGCCATGATTGGAGACGACGACGGCGTCGGCCCCGTGCTCGACCGCCAGCGCCGCGTCTTCCTCTCGCAGAATTCCCTTGACGATCAGCTTGCGCGGCCAGAAGTCGCGCAGCTTCCGGATGTCCTTCCATGTCATTGCCTGATGGCGCATCGGATTGCCGCTCACCCCTTTGGTGATCCTGTGCCGGTATTGCTCCGGATAGTTCTCATGGCGCGGCATGCCGCCGGTGGCAAGATACCGACCCATGACGGTCGTCAGCCATTCCGGGTGACGCGCCATGTCGGTGAGCGACCGTGCCGACAGGGTGAACGGAATGGTAAAGCCGTTGCGCTTGTTGTACTCGCGGTTGTTGCCGAGCGCTCCGTCGATCGTCACGACCAGCGCCTCGAAGTCGGCGTCCATGGCGCGCTTGACGAGCTGATAAGACAGCTCCTCCTGCTTCCACATATAGAGTTGAAACCAGAGCCGCCCGCCGGCCTCACGGGCGACCTTCTCCATTGCGGTGTTGGAGCCGGTGGCCAGCGTAAACGGGACGCCCTTGGCAGCCGCCGCCTTGGCCAGCTCGAGCTCGCCCTCGAACCAGCACAGGCCGGCAATCCCGGTCGGCGCTATGGCGAGCGGCATCTCGGCGCGTCTGCCGAGGAGGTCGATACCCATGTCGCGCGTGGTGAGGTCGACCAGGAAGCGCGTGCGGAGCTTCAGGCGCTTGAATGCCTCGCGGTTGTCGGCCAGAGCGACCTCGTCCTCCGCGCCGCGATCGACGTATTCGAACACGCCCTTGGGCAGGCGCTTTTTGGCGACCTCGCGCATATCGGCGATGTTGTAGCAGCGCTTGAGGCGCCTGGTTGCACGCGACATGGAAACAAATCCCCCAGTGTGATTTCTCATTGAGCAGCGCACCCGGCCGCAGCTAGCGCAGCCGCGCGGCTCACGTTATGGTTTCTCTCCCGCAGCAAGTGTGGGACGCGTTGCCGGCGTTGGCAAGAGCCGCGGTAGACCTGGGAGAACAAGACAATGGTCGATCTCAAATCACAGAACCTGGACCAGTTGATCGAGGAGGACGGCTCGAAGATCGTCCGCGATCATTTCCGGCGCGGCGATGTCGCCGTGGTCACGGGCTGCGCCCGCGGCTTCGGCCGTGCCATCGCCCGCCGCCTCGCCCGCGACGGTGCCAGGCTCGCGGTGTGGGACGTCATCGATGATGAGGGCGAGGAGACCGCGAAAATTTGCCGCGCGCTGGGCGCCGACGTGCAGTTCGTCCACTGTGACCTCGGCAACGATGCGGATATCGCCAGGGCCGTCACGACGACCCTCGACCGCTGCGGCCCGGTCTATGCGCTGGTCAACAACGCCGGAATCAATTTGCGCACTGCGGCCATCGACTATTCGGCCGAGCAGTTCCGCAAGACGCTCAACGTCAACCTGATCGGCTCTTTCCTGACCGCCCAGGCGTTTGCCCGCGGAATGATCGAGCAGAAGCGCGGCGTTATCGTCAACCTCGCGTCTGGCCGTGCCATCGAAGGCGCCGTGAACAGCGTCGGCTACGGCGCATCGAAGGCCGCAATCGTCAACATGACCAAGACGCTGGCGACCGAATGGGCCAGATACGGCATTCGCGTCAACGCCATCGTCCCCGGGGTTTCGGAAACGCGCCAGCCGCTCGAGGCCGGCGGTACGCTGGAAGCGTTGGTTGCGCGCACCGACGGTATTCCGCTCGGCCGCATTGGCCACCCCGACGACATCGCCGGCATGGTGGCGATGCTGCTGTCCAAGGATGCCGCTTACATCACCGGCCAGGCCATGGCCATCAACGGCGGGCGCATCATGCTGCCGTAAGCGGCGGTCGGACGCTCTTTGGTTGCCTATCTGCCTTCTTTTGAGTTTGAGGCGCCCCTTCGATGGAGCGAAAAAAGCGGCCGAGCACTTACCCACCGTTATTTTATTGCTGTTTCACTTCACGGTTGTTCGCGCTGGGACAACCGCACAGGCTGGAGCCTTCTGCATAGCGACGGGCTGACCATGTCCTGCGCGCGCATCGATCGGGCGCGTAACTATCGCGAGCGGGCTGAAAAGCTCCGCGCCTTGGCGGATACGGCATGCTTTCAGGAGAGTCGCATCATTCTGATGCGACTTGCTGACGACTACGAGAAAATGGCAGCGGGGATCGAGGCGGGCGAGGCCGCCCGCACCGGCGTGTCGAACACCGGTGTCCGATGCGAAACTACTGGCACAGCAAACGCCTCGTCATTATCTGACGCAGACGCGCATTACGGCCATCGTGGCGGTGCGCGATAGTTACCCGGTGGTTATTGTGCGGCGGTTGCGTTGTCCGCCGGATTCATTCAGGAGACGAGCGATGAAGAAGCTGTCCTTTGTCCAGCGCAACGCCACCGGTCACTGGGTCGGCGATGGCTTTCCCGTGCGCAGCATCTTCTCCTACAATGATCGTGCCAAGGAGTTGTCGCCGTTTCTGCTGCTCGACTACGCCGGGCCGGCCAACTTCCCGCCAACCAACAAACGGCGCGGCGTCGGCGAGCATCCGCACCGCGGTTTCGAGACCGTCACGATCGTCTATTCGGGGGAGGTCGAGCATCGCGATTCATCGGGCGGCGGCGGCATTATCGTCCCTGGGGACGTCCAATGGATGACTGCGGCCGGCGGCATCGTCCATGAGGAGTTCCACGGCCCCGAGTTCGCCAAACGTGGTGGGGTTTTCGAAGTTGTCCAGCTTTGGGTCAACCTGCCCGCCAAGAACAAGATGGCGCCGGCCGGATATCAGGCGATCACCAGTGCCCAGATTCCGGCGGTCGACCTTCCCGGCGATGCGGGCTTCGTCCGCGTCATCGCCGGCCGTTATGGCGATACCGACGGCCCTGCCCGGACTTTTACGCCGATGAACCTGTGGGACGTTCGCCTCAAGGCGGACCGCAGCGCGGAACTGAAAGTTCCCGCGGGCCATACCGCCGCGCTGTTTGTGCTCAAGGGACGTGTTCGCCTGGGAAGCAGCGAAATCATCGGCGAAGGCGAGATGGCGGTTTTCGAGCGTGAGGGCGAGCGTCTCGTTATCGAAGCTGCGGAGAGCGCCACGCTGCTGCTGCTCAACGGCGAGCCGATCGACGAGCCCGTGGTCGGCTATGGACCGTTTGTCATGAACAGCGAGGATGAAATCCGTCAGGCGGTGAGCGATTATCAGACTGGCCGGATGGGCCGCCTTCGCGAGCCCGCCTAGCCGACCGATGCCTCATTCGGACGAAAAAAGGCCGCGCTGGTGCGCGGCCTTTTGTCCTTCATGTGCGCCCATCCCGATGGCAGACGGTTCCACGCCGAAGGTCACTCTTTCTTCTCTTTCTTCTTTTTCTTCGTGTCGGCGATGTTCAAGCCCTGCTTGCGCATCAACGTATCCATGGTCTTCAGGGCCTCGTCGGACGTTGCTGCGAGATCGTCGATCATTTTCACCGTCTCCTGCGGCGAGATGACCGAAAAGCCCTCTATCGTCTGTTCCGCCTGCGCTCTGAACTCCGGATCGGCCGTCATCTTTTCGAAGGCTGCACGATACGTGTCGCGAATGGCGTCGGGCGTCTTCGGCGGCAGCGCGAGCCACTTGAACAACGTGCCCGCTCGCCAATAGTCGTATGCCGCTTCGATCTTCGGGTCCGTGACCTTTCCGGCCATGGCCTCGGTGAACAGAGGGGCATTGTCGGCATCCGCGCGCCCCGACGGCCGCGCATCTTTGTTCAGACCGTCCAGATAGATGATCTTGTACGTTTTGGTGTCGGTCAGTTTGTCGATGAGATAGAAGCGGGGGAACGATGTCATGTCCACTTCGCCGCGCTCCAGTGCGAGCACGATGTCGGGGCTGCCCGGATAGCCCGTGACCCATTTCGCATTCCATCCGAGATATGCGATGCCCCACACCGTCATGCGCATACCAGATCGTGGCGCACCGCTGACCGATCCCATGGTGACCGGCTTTTGGCTCTTGTCGAGAAGGCGCGGAAGAGCGTCCCTCCGGATGATCATGACATTGTCGCCGATCCCGACGCCGCCGATGATCTGAAACTTGGCCGGATCGTAGTGCGCCTGGGGCGTCCGATAGGTAATCGGGTCGACCTGCGAGTTCGACGACATGCTTATCGTCAGGCCGTCGGGCTTCGCCTGCTGAGCGAGGAAATTCAACGCCGCCACACCGTGCCCGCCCGGTATGTTCGACGCCACCATCGTCGGTTTTCCGGGTAGATATTTGGCGAAAAATTTGGCGAACAGACGCGCCGCAAGATCGGTGCTGCCACCCACCGTCGTCGGGATGATCATCGTCACCGTTTTGCCTTTGAAAGAAACGGCCTTGTCGGCCGCCGATGCGGGGGCGGCCAGCGTGACGTACGTCGCCACGGCGAGAACTGCCGCTGTGTAGAGCATTTTCATTCGTAGGCTCCGCACTTCCCTTCCATGCGCTTACGGGAAGACGCGATCAACCGCCGATCGCGGTGCGCACTTTCTTCTTGGTATCGGGCGGCAATGTTGCCATGTCGGCCATGATCTTGGCCACTCCATCGCCAGAAGTCGTATCGATGTCTACTTTAGTCTTCTTTGCATCCGCGGCAAGCGCGGGATCCTTCAGCGTTTCCAGGAATGCTTTACGAATAATGGCAACGCGTTCTTTGGGCGTATCCGGCGGCAAGGCATAGGCGCGGGCGACGTCCATCTGGCTGAAGATCGTATCGAGGATTTTCCGCTGCTCGTCGGTCTTGGCGAACGATTGGGTCATCGGCACCTTGGGCAGAGCGGGATAAGGCTTGAGACCGGACTGGATCACGGCGATGAGCTCGCTGTCGGCGAGGAGCTTGGGCCAACTGCTGGTGAGCGTCGAGGCGTTGATGCCGCAGTTCCCCTGGAGCTCGCCTCGCTCGACGGCGAGGATGCGATCGGCGGCGCCCTTGTATCCGAGCACGATCTTCATCTTGGTGCCGAGGATGTGGTTGATTGCGTTCGGGAACGAGAAGTTCTGAGCACTTTTGCCTGACGCGCCGACGATCACCTCCTTTTTCTTGAGATCGTCGAACGAACGAACGCCTGCGGTATGCCAGAAGCTGCATACATCGGTATCGCTTCCCATGCTTCCCACCCATTCGTATTTTGTGGGATCGACGTCGCCGCGAATGCCGAGCGCTGCATCGAGCATGGTGCTGGCGCGGATGTTGCCGATCGTCGTGCCGTCTTTCCCGGCAACCGCGTACAGAAACTGCGCGACCCGCAGGCCCCCGCCCCCGGGCATGTTCTGCACGATGATGGTCGGCTTTCCGGGAATGTGATCGGCAAGATGCCGCGCCAGTAGGCGGGAGTAAGTGTCGTAGCCGCCGCCGGTGTCGCTGCTGACGGTAATGTAGACGG
>Ga0207664_10002348_pt1 | contig 12508 bp, 8 predicted proteins | sample LARL83metaG_FD_184349 | JGI IMG/M metagenome (GOLD analysis project Ga0207664, IMG submission 184349) | Corn, switchgrass and miscanthus rhizosphere microbial communities from Kellogg Biological Station, Michigan, USA - LAR L8-3 metaG... | ecosystem: Host-associated > Plants > Roots >...
ATCGTCAACGCCGGCACGCCCGGCGCCGAGCTGCCGGCGAACAACCTCGTCAAGGGCAACGTGGTCCTCGGCAACCAGCCGGACCTGTTCTGGGACGGCTCGGGCACGAACAACGTGTTCAAGCGCAACGTGTGCCAGACGAGCACGCCTGACGGCCTGTGCGGCGCGCCGCACGGCTACGACGGCAGGCACCATCATCACCGCTGAGCAGGGCCGGGGCCGGGAGCGCGGCGCTCCCGGCCCCGTCGGCGGTGCTCGTCGCGCCGCGGGATCGTGGAGCCGACCATCCAGGCGCGGACGGCGAGCCGCCCGCGCCGTGACGGCTACGGTTGACTGACGTTCGCGCCCGAGCCGCGGGCGAGCCGCTGGCGGCCGATCGAGTCGAACTTGGCCGCGAAGCTGCCGCTCGCGGTGCCGGTCGCGCTCGTGCTCGTATGTCTGCCGACCGCTCTGAACAGCAGCGTGCCGGACAGGAACGGCGCGGCGCCCTTCGCGGTGGCGCTCGAGGCGTCGGCCGCGATGCTGAGCGCCGAGGACGGCGCGGTCTCGCTGATCGTGTGGCGCAAGATCCAGTTGCCGGCGACGCTCTGCTGCGTGACCGAGGCGCTCTCCGTCACCTTGCCTCTGCCGAATCTCACGAACGAGACCTGCAGCTTGCCGACCTTTCCGGCCCCGAGGATCGAGAGGCCGGGACCGCCGAAGCCCCCGCCGCCCGTGCCGCAGAAGAACGAGCCGGGCTGGCTGAGCGTCGCCTTGAAGCGCGTGCGCTTGAACGTCTTGAAGAAGCGCTTGTCGAGCCTGGCCGTGAGCGTGCCTCTCAGCGTCCCGGATCGCGAGAGCGCCGCTCTGCCGATGCAGCCGGGCGGCAGGACCTTCTTGGCCGGCCCACTCGCGGTGAACGTCATCGAGACCTTCCCGTGCGAGCCCCACGCCGAGGTGATCTGCGCGGTCGAGAGGTCGGACGCGGCGGTGTAGCTCACCCCGGTCGAGCCGTTGTTCTGGAGCGTGTGGGACTGCGTGGCGCCGTGCGACGTGCGGATGAGGTCGATCTCGGCACCGAACGAGGTGGCGTTGAAGTAGACCGTGTAGTGCTTGACGCTGCCGACGCTTGCGCTGAGCGTCGGCAGGAACGTGACCGCTCCGGCCACCGCGGGCATTGCCAGCAGCAGCAGCGCACCGACAAGCGAGCGCGCCGCGAGCTTGGCGAGGAGACGCATTTCGATCCTTCCCGTTGATGGGCTCTGAGGTGCGCAGTCAACCGCAGCGCGTGGCGCCTGGGCAAGCGGCATACGCCGCTTGGCGCACGCGCTAGGGTCCGGTGGCATGGCAGACGTCTCGAAGGCGGTGCTGATCACCGGCTGCTCGTCGGGGATCGGGCGGGCGACCGCGCGGCGGCTCGCCGCGGGCGGCTGGACCGTCTACGCCACGGCCCGTCGGCCCGAGTCGATCGCCGACCTCGACGCCGCCGGGTGCCGCACGCTCGCGCTCGACGTGACCGACGAGGACTCGATGGTCGCGGCCGTGCGCGCGATCGAGGAGACCCACGGCGCGGTCGGGGTGCTGATCAACAACGCCGGCTACTCGCAGAGCGGCGCGATCGAGAGCGTGCCGCTCGACGCCGTCCGCCGCCAGTTCGAGACGAACGTGTTCGGCCTCGCGCGCCTGACGCAGCTCGTACTGCCGAGGATGCGCGATCAGCGCTGGGGCAAGATCGTCAACCTCGGCTCGATGGGCGGCAAGCTCGTGTTCCCCGGCGGGGGCTGGTACCACGCGACGAAGTTCGCGCTGGAGGCGGTCAGCGACGCGCTGCGCTTCGAGCTGCGCGGGTTCGGGATCGACGTGATCCTGCTCGAGCCCGGCCTGATCACGACCGAGTTCGGCAACGCGGCCGCGGCGAGCATGGCGGACGTCGGCAGCTCGCCGGCGGCCGCCGACCAAGACCCCTACGCGACCTTCAACGCGACCGTCGGCTCGGTCACCCAGGGCGCCTACACCGGCCCGATGCGCCTGCTCGGCGCCCCGCCCGAGCGCGTCGCCAAGGTGATCGAGCGCGCGATCCGCAAGCGCCGCGCCCCCACGCGCGTGACGATCACGCCGTCGGCGAAGCTGACGATCCCGACCCGCCGGCTGCTGCCGGACCGGGCGTGGGACGCGATGATGCGCGCGCAGTTCCCGCGGCCGGAGTAGCGCGCTCAGCGACGCTCCGGTCTTCGGAGCGTAAGGTGGTGTGGGGCCCGTGCGGCGAGACCGGCGGTCGTGTGCGTCCGCGACGGGCACGGGCGGCTGCGGGCGCTCGGCGCCGGCTCAGCGCACGAACGACGTGTCCGCCGCGAGCCGCAGCGCGAACGCCGCGATCAGCTTGGCCGCGTGCTCGACGTCGTCGAGCTGGCAGACCTCGACGGGCGAGTGCATGTAGCGCAGCGGGATGGAGACGAGCGCGGTCGGGATGCCGGCGCGGCTCAGGTGGATCGCGTCGGCGTCCGTCCCCGTCGCGCGGCCGGCGGCGGCGACGGTGAACGGGATCCCCTCCGCCTCGGCCGCCTCGTGCAGCAGCTCGAAGACGCGCGGGTGGATCGTCGAGCCGCGCGTCAGCGAGGGCCCGGAGCCGAGCGGGTGCTTCGTCAGCTCGCCCAGCTCGACGCCCGGCTGGTCGGTCGCGAACGTCACGTCGACCGCCACCGCCACGTCGGGCGCGAGCGAGAACGCGGTCGTGCGCGAGCCGGCGAACGTGATCTCCTCCTGCACCGCGGCGACCGCCGCCACGTCGCCCGCGGCGCCGCCCGCCTCGGCCACCAGGCGGGCCGCCTCCAGCGCCACGTAGCAGCCGATGCGGTTGTCCATCGCGCGCGAGGCGAGCCGCCCGTTCGGCAGCTCGACCGGCTCGCCGGCGATCACCGCGACGTCGCCGATCCGCACCATCTTCCGCGCGTCCGCGCCGTCCTTCGCGCCGACGTCGATGTGCAGGTCCTTCAGCTCGGGGACGCGCTTGCGGTCCTCGTCCTTCATCAGGTGGATCGGCTTCTTGCCGATCACGCCGGGGATCGGGCCCTCGCGCGTGAGCACCGTCACGCGCTGGCCGACGAGGATGATCGGGTCCCATCCGCCGACCGAGCCGAAGCGCAGGAAGCCGTCGTCGTCGACGTGCGAGACGTGCACGCCGATCTCGTCAATGTGCCCGACGATCGCCAGCAGCGGCCCATCCGCCGTCCCCTTCACGCGCGCGACGGAGGAGCCGAGGTCGTCGGCGCTGACCTCCGCGAACGCCGCCGCGGCGGCGCGCCAGGCCGCCGCCGCGTCGCCCTCGTAGCCGGAGGGTCCAGGCGTCGTCAGCAGCGTCTGGAGCAGCGGCGGCGTCGGCACGGAGGGAAGCCTAACGGGGGCGCGGCGCCAGCGGCACGGCCGCCGCGGCCGACGCCGGCGCGGCGACGGCCGCGCCCGCTCTCCACCCCAGCGCCTTCGCCGAGATCTTCACCCGCACCCCGCCGAGTACGCCGGCCACGCCCGCGCGCGAGACGAGCAGCCGCCCGCGCGCCGCCGAGCGACCGCCGACGGTGAGCGCGAAGCGCGACGATCTCGACGGCACGAGCCCGGTCACCGTGACGCCCGCGACGTAGGAGTACGCGTGCAGGCGCAGGCCGCGGCCCGACTCGGGCACCGCCGTGCCCGCGCGCAGGCCGCCGTACGGCTGCGGCTGGCCGCCGCCGGCGAGCACCTGCTCGATCAGCTGCTCGCTCGCGTCGTCGAGCGTTCTGAGCACCGCCGTCACGGTGCGACCCGGCAGGCCGCGCACATGCCCGGCTCCTCTCACGTCGGCGATCCGTCGCGGCGCGACGCCGAGCGCGGCGGCGACCGGCGGATGGAAGCGGCAGTCGCCCGGTATCGCCCCGCCGACGAACGCGACGACCGCCCGCTGCGCGCAGTCGGTCGGGTCGGAGAAGAGCGCGCCGTGGCCGGCGTCCGGCACCTCGACGAGGTGCGCGCCCGGCATCCGCGCGGCGAGCGCCGCCGCGTCGGCGCGCGGCGTGCGCAGGTCCTCGTCGCCCGAGAGGATCAGCGTGGGCGTCGGCGGCAGCGGCGGCTGCGGCTGCGCGATCGGCGCCTCGGGCCAGCCGCGGCAGAGGTCCGCGAGGCCGAGCGCCAGCGCGCTCGTGCGGTCGAACGGGGCGAAGGCGCTGTTCGGGATCGCCGCCGCGGCCGCGTTCTCCGCCGCGTGACGCCGCTGGAGCGGCGTGCCGGCCGGCCACGGCACCTTGCCGTCCTCGCACGTCGTCGCGAGGTTCACCGCGTCGCTGTCGCCGCCGGAGCTGGCCGAGTCCGCGCCGCCGCCCTCGGCGAGCAGCCGCAGCAGCGGCGCCGGGTCTCCGCCCAGCGCGCCGTGCACGGCCGCCGGCAGCGACGCGCGCAGGTAGCGGTCGAAGTCGCCGGCCATCAGCAGCCCGAGCAGGTCGGACTCGGACACCGTCGCGGGGACCGCGTGGCCGTGCGCGTCGATCACCGTGCCGCGCAGGCGCGCGTGGCGCAGCCGCCGCGCGAGGCGCGCGAGGTCGGCGGCGGGATCGCGCGTGAAATGGCAGTCGCCGTCGCAGACGCCGCGCAGCACGCGCGGGACCGACGCCAGCGTGCTGCGCTGAAACGGGTCGATCCCGTCGGGCGGCACGACCGAGTCGAGGATCAGGCGGTCGACATGCTGCGGATACCCGGCGGCGTACTCGAGCGCGACCTTCGTGCCGTAGGAGGTGCCGTAGACGATCAGCTTGTCGACGCCGAGCGCCTGCCGCACCGCCTCGACGTCGGCGACCGACTCCGCCGTCGTGTAGCCGACGCGCGCCGGGCCGAGCGCGCTCGCGCACGCCTGGACCGCTCCCGCCAGCGTGCTCGCGCCGTTCGCCCCGGCGCAGCTCAGAAGGCCGGAGGCGCCCGTGCCGCGCTGGTCGAACGTGAGCAGCTCGCGCGTGCGCAGCAACGGCTTGAGCACGTCCGCGAAGGAGCTCAGCAGCGGGACTGCCGCCTGGCCGGGACCGCCGGCGAGCGCGAGGATCGTCGCCTGCGGCGCGCCGCCGGCGCTCGGGGGCAGCGCCTCGACGCGCAGCGAGACCGCGCCCGGCACGGCGCCGGAGCGGTCGAGCGGCACGGTCACCCGTCCGCACAGCGTCGGGTCGGTCGGCGTGCTGCTGCACCTTCCCAGCACGTCGGCGGACGCGCTCGGCGCCGCGATCAGCGCGAGGCACGCGGCGAGCAGTGCGAGCGGGAGCGCCGGCTTCATCGTCTGCGAGGCTACCGAGTCGCCCACGTCGGCCAACGCACGCTTGCTCCCAGGGCGAGCAGCCGCCGCGCCAGCGGCGGCAGCTCGCGGACGGCGGGAGCGATCGTGCGGATGCTCGCGCGCGCGGCGCGCGCGGTCGCGATCGACCCGACCGCGGCGCTCGAGACGACGCGTCTCCGGTCGACGTCGACCCGGTGGCCGCCGAGCCGCCCCACGATCCGCGCTCTGCCGATGCGGATCCACCCGCGCGCCGCGGCGGCGCCGCCGATGCTCAGACGCAGGCTCGCGAGCCTTCTTCCGCCGCCGAGCGGGAGCGCCATGCTCACCGTCACGCCCGGCACGTAGCTGTAGCGCTCCATGCGCAGGGCGTCCTCGCCGAGGGCGATGCTGCCGCCGCGCAGGCCGCCGATCCGCACGGCGCCGTGCGGGCCTCTGAACGAGAGGATCTGCGGCAGCGCCTCCAGCAGCAGGGCGCGCAACGCGACGACGAACGTCCCGACGCTCGCCGTCAACGTGCGCCCGACGCGCGACGGCAGCCCCGGCACCGCCGGCACGTCGCGCAGACTCGCGGGCGCGAGCGGGTAGGGCGGCACCAGCAGCGCCGCGGCACGGCAGTCGCTCACCGGCCGCATCTCGAAGAACGCCGTGACGGCTTGGTCCGCGCAGCCCGAGACGTCGGCGCCGAGCACCGAGTGGCCGACGGCGGGCACGCGCAGGACGCGCGCGCCGGGGATCCGGGCGGCGAGCTGGAGCGCGGCCGCGCGCGGAGTGCGCAGATCCTGGTCGCCGGACAGGATCAGCGTCGGCACGTCCGGCAGCGCGGCGTGCGGCTGCGGGACCGGCGCCGTCGGCCAGCCGCGGCAGAGGTCGGCGTCGCCGAGCTGGCGGACCCCGTCGGGTCCGAACGGGGCGAGCTGCGCGACGGGGATCGCGGCGAGCGCGTCGGCGACCGCCGCCCCGCGATCGGAGATGGGCGTGCCGGGCGCCCACGGGACGGCGCCGTCGTCGCATGTCGCTGCGAGGCTCAGCGCGTCGCTGTCGCCGGAGGAGGCGTCGAGCGAGTCGCCCGGAGCTCTCGCCAGGCGCAGGATCGGCATCGCGTCGCCGTTCACCGCCGCGCGCACCGCCGCCGGCAGCGCGGCGCGCTCGAACGGGTCGAGATCGCCGTCGAGCAGGAGCGAGAAGAGGTCCGACTGCGACATCGCCGCAGTCCGCGGATGGCCGTAGGGGTCGATCCAGCGTCCTCTCAGCGGGCCGCGCGCGAGCCGCGCGGCGAGCGCGTCGACGTCGGCCGCGGCGTCGTGCGTGAAGGGGCAGCGGCGACGGCCGCACAGCGAGCGCACGACGCGCGGGATCGAGCCGATCGTGAGCCGCTCGAACGGGTCGACGCCCGCCGGCGCGACGACCGAGTCGAGCAGCAGGCGGTCGACGTGCTGCGGGTAGGCGGCCGCGTAGTCGAGCGCGACCTTCGTGCCATAGGAGGTGCCGTAGAGCGTCAGCCTCTCGACGCCGAGCGCCTCGCGCACGGCCTCGACGTCGGCGACCGAGTCGGCGCTCGCGTAGTCGCCGTCCGCACGCCCGATGTGCGCGGCGCAGGCGGCGACGGCGTTCTGCACGACTGGACCCTCAGGCGCCGCGTCGGCGCCGACCGCGCCGAGCGAAGGGCACGTCAGCCGCCCGGAGCCGCCCGTCCCGCGCTGGTCGAACGTGACGAGCTGACGCGCGCGCAGCAGGTTCCCGCCCAGCGAGGCGGCGATGTCCGGCAGCAGCGGGACGGCCGCCTGGCCCGGGCCGCCGGCGAGCGCGAGGATCGTCTCGCTCGGCGTCGGCGTGACGGGCGGCAGCACGCGCACCAGCAGCGACACGGTGCCGGGCAGCGCGCCCGAGCGGTCGAGCGGCACGACGACGCGCAGGCAGCGCGAGCGGTCGCCGGGGTCGCTCGGACACGCTCTGCCGAGCGGCGCCGCGTCAGCGGGCCCGGCCGGGGCGCCGAGCGCGCATGCGAGGGCGAGCAGTCCGAGCGCGAGGGCGTAGGCGCCGCGGCGCCGCGGCCAGACTCCTCCCATGCGGGAGAAGTCTGGCCGTTCGCGCCGATGCGTGCGCTGTCAGAGCGTCAGCGCGCCAGCAGCTCCCGCAGCACGTACGGCAGGATGCCGCCGTTGCGGTAGTAGCGCTGCTCCTTCGGGGTGTCGATCCGCACGGCGACGGCGAACTGCTTCTCGTCCGCTCTCACGATCAGCTCGCGCGGGACCTCCTCGCCGTCCGCGATCCCCTCGATCGTGAACGTCTCGCGGCCGGTGAGGCCGAGCGAGGCGGCCGACTCGCCGTCCTTGAACTGGAGCGGCAGCACGCCCATGCCGACGAGGTTCGAGCGGTGGATGCGCTCGTAGCTCTCGGCGATCACCGCGCGCACGCCGAGCAGGCTCGTGCCCTTCGCGGCCCAGTCGCGCGAGGAGCCGGAGCCGTACTCTCGGCCGCCGATCACGACGAGCGGCACGCCCTCCTCGGCGTACTTCATCGCCGCGTCGTAGATCGCCATCTGCTCGCCGTCCGGCAGGTGGAGCGTCACCCCGCCCTCGGTGCCCGGGGCAAGGAGGTTTCTGAGGCGGATGTTCGCGAACGTGCCGCGCATCATCACCTCGTGGTTGCCGCGCCGCGCGCCGTAGGAGTTGAAGTCCTTGCGCTCGACGCCGTGCTCCTGGAGGTAGCGGCCCGCCGGCGAGTCCGGCTTGATCGCGCCCGCCGGCGAGATGTGGTCGGTCGTGACCGAGTCGCCGAGCAGCGCGAGGACGCGCGCGCCCTCGATGTCCGTCACGGGCGCCGGCTCGGCCGGCATGTCGACGAAGTACGGCGGGTTGCGCACGTAGGTCGAGGAGTCCTCCCACGCGAAGTTCTCGCCCGTCGGCACCTCCAGCCCGCGCCAGCGCTCGTCGCCGGCGTAGACGCCGTCGTAGGACTTCACGAACATGTCCGACTGGACGGCCTGCTCGATCGTGCGCGCGACCTCGTCCGCGCTCGGCCAGATGTCGCGCAGGTAGACCGGGTTGCCGTCGGCGTCCTCGCCGAGCGGGTCGTCCTGCAGGTCCACGTCCATCGTCCCCGCGATCGCGTACGCCACGACGAGCGGCGGCGACGCGAGGTAGTTCATCTTCACGTCCGGGTTGATGCGGCCCTCGAAGTTGCGGTTGCCGCTCAGCACCGAGCAGACCGCGAGGTCGTGGTCGTTGACGACCTTCGAGATCTCCTCCGGCAGCGGCCCGGAGTTGCCGATGCAGGTCGTGCAGCCGTAGCCGACGAGGTTGAAGCCGAGCTGGTCGAGCGCGTCGGTCAAGCCCGCCCGCTCGTAGTACTCGGTCACGACCTTCGAACCGGGCGCGAGCGAGGTCTTCACCCACGGCTTCGCTCTCAGGCCGCGCGCCACCGCGTTGCGCGCGAGCAGCCCGGCGCCGAGCATCACCGAGGGGTTCGACGTGTTCGTGCAGCTCGTGATCGCCGCGATCACGACGCGCCCGTGGTCGAGCGTCGTCTCGGTCCCGTCGGCGAGCGTGACGGGGACCTCCCCGCGCCCGCGCTCGGGCGCCGCCAGCCCGGCCTCGGCGCGCGCGACCACGCCGGCCGGCACCGCGTGCGGGACGCGCGCGCCGTCGCCGTTGGAGGGCGCCTGGCTGGCGGTCGGGTCGCTGGCGGGGAACGTCTCGGCGACCGCTTCGTCTTCGTCGTCGTTGTCGGGCAGGTAGCCGTTCAGCGCTTCGCGGAACGCCTGCTGGGCGTCGGTCAGGGCGATGCGGTCCTGCGGGCGCTTGGGGCCGGCGATGCTCGGGACGACCTCGGACAGGTCGAGCTCGAGCGTCTCGGAGTAGGTCGGCTCCTCGCTGTCCTCGTCGTGCCAGAGGCCCTGCGCTCTCGCGTACGCCTCGACGAGCGCGATCTGCTCCTGCGCGCGGCCGGTGAAGGCCATGTAGCGCAGCGTCTCCGCGTCGATCGGGAAGATCGCGCAGGTCGAGCCGAACTCCGGCGACATGTTCCCGATCGTCGCGCGGTCGGCGAGCGGCAGGCGGCCGACGCCGGCGCCGAAGAACTCGACGAACGTGCCGACGACGCCGTGTCTGCGCAGCAGCTCGGTGACGGTCAGCACGAGGTCGGTCGCGGTCGCGCCCTCGCGCAGCGCGCCGGTCAGCTTGAAGCCGATCACCCGCGGGATCAGCATCGACATCGGCTGGCCGAGCATCGCCGCCTCGGCCTCGATCCCGCCGACGCCCCAGCCGAGCACGCCGAGGCCGTTGACCATCGTCGTGTGCGAGTCGGTGCCGACGAGCGTGTCGGGATAGGCACGCGCCGGCGTGTCGCCGCCGCCGGCGGAGAACACGACGCGCGCGAGGTACTCGAGGTTGACCTGGTGCACGATGCCGGTGTCGGGCGGCACCACCTTGAAGCCGTCGAACGCGCCCTGCCCCCAGCGCAGGAACGCGTAGCGCTCCTGGTTGCGCTCGAACTCGAGTCTCGCGTTCGCGTCGAACGCGTAGCGCGTGCCGAACTCGTCGACCTGCACCGAGTGGTCGATCACCAGCTCGGCCGGCACGAGCGGGTTGATCTTCGCCGGGTCGCCGCCCATCGCCGCCATCGCGTCGCGCATCGCGGCGAGGTCGACGACGGCCGGCACGCCGGTGAAGTCCTGCATCACGACGCGCGCCGGCGTGAACGCGATCTCCTTGCTCGGCTGGGCCTTCGCGTCCCAGCGGGCGAGCGCGAGCACGTCCTCGGCGCGGATCGTCTCGCCGTCCTCGTTGCGCAGCAGGTTCTCGAGCAGGATCTTCAGCGAGAACGGCAGCCGCGCGACGTCATGCTGCGCCTGCAACGCGTCCAGCCGGTGGATCTCGTAGTCGCGATCCCCGACCGACAGCGTCGCCTTGGCGTCGAAGCTGTTGATGGACATGGTCAATCTCCTGGTTTCACATCGTCTCCACCCGCACGCGGACGGAGACGGCTCAGGTCTGCGTTTGAACCTGGGAGTCTGTCACCCGCCGGGGTCGCGCGGCGAGCGCGCCGGCGTCTCAGCGCGCGCGGCCGCGCTTGCGGCGCTGCTTCTCGGCGGCGCTCAGCTTGCGGCTTCTGCGCGCCGCGCGCGTCGCGCTGCCGCCGCGGCCGCCGAGCAGCTCCGGATCGGCGGAGCGCACGCGGCCGGCCGTCGCCCGGCGCGCGTCGCGCGAGATCGCGACCCAGATGCCGCCGATCAGCGCGACGACGGCGAGCGCGATCAGGATGACCTGGGGGCCGCTGATCGAGCCGGAGTCGACGGTCGTCTGCGTCTGCTGCGCGGGCGCCTGCTGCTGGACCGGCTGTTCCTGCGTCGGAGTCGTCGCAGGCGGCGTGCCGAGCAGCGACTGCGCCGGTGAGGGCGCGGAGGTCGACGCGGCGAGCGCCGCCGCGGGCGTCGCGGCCAGCGCCGCGACGACCATCAACGCGACGATGCGGACCATGCGCCGACGATAGCGGCGACGCACGGCGCGGGTGACAGTTGGAGCGTGTCGGCGGTCGGACGTCCGACCAGGTGCGCGACGGCGCCGACGCTCAGGATGCGGTCGCGGTCTCGCGTTCGTTCTCGGGCGGCGCGTCCTTGTACGGGTAGGGGTTGGCCTGCTCCTCCCCGTGGTCCTCCTCGTGGTACACGCTCTCGGCGTTGACCGCCCAGATGTCGTGTCTCGCGCCGTCGCAGAGGTTCTCGACCGCCCGCATCGCCGTCAGCATCGAGTGGTCGGAGTTGTTGTAGCGGTGCAGGCCGTTGCGCCCGACCTGGATGAAGTTCTCCAGCGGATCGAGCCAGGTGCGGACCGTCTCCAGCCGCTCGCCGTATTCGGCGTCGTAGACCGGGTAGGCCTTGTTGACGCGCACGACGAAGCCCTTCTTGACTCTCGCCGGGTCGGCGAGCCCCGTCTGGCCCAGCTCGCTCGTCGCGAACGCGACGAGGTCCTCGTCGGCCATCGTCCACAGTCTGTCGCCGGCGAAGCAGAAGTACTCCATGCCGATCGAGGTCTCGTGGTCGTTGGGGACCATCCACGGGCTCCACGAGCGGAAGTTCTGGATGCGGCCGACCTCGACGTCCGGCTCGTGGATGTAGATCCACGTGTCGGGGAACAGGTCGGGGCCGTCGATCACGAGCGAGACGGTGAGGAAGTCGCGGTAGCGCAGACCGCGCCCGGCGTCGCGCACGTCGACCGGCAGCTCCGGGTCGGCGATTCTCGTGGTGAGCGAGATCGGCAGCGAGGAGATCACGCCGCGGCACTCGATCGTCTCGCCGCCGGCCACGACGCGCACCGCGCGGCTGCCCTCGAACTCGACCTTCGTGACGGGCGCGTTCATGCGCACCTCGCCGCCTCTGGCCTCGATGTCGGACTTCATTCTCTCCCACATCTGGCCGGGCCCGAATCTCGGGTAGTGGAACTCCTCGATCAGCGATCTGATCTTGTTGCCTCTGTTGCCGAGGAACGCGGCCTTCGCGGCGGCGAAGAACGACAGGCCCTTGATCCGCTGCGCGGCCCAGTCGGCGCGCAGCTCGGTGCACGGGACGCCCCACACCTTCTCGGTGTAGGTCTTGAAGAACTGCTCGTAGAGGTATCTGCCGAAGCGGTTGGAGACCCACTGCTCGAGCGTGTCCTCGCGCTGGTTGGGCCGCAGCCGCATCTTCGTCGCCGCCCACAGGTACGAGGTGCCTGCCTTGATCAGGTTGACCGGCCCGAGCTTCTTGATGACGTCCATGCCCTCCAGCGGGTACTGGAGGTACTTGCGGTGCCAGTAGATGCGCGAGAGCCGCGGGCGCAGCAGGAACTCGCCTCGCATGATCTCGTGCCAGAGGTCGTCGACCTCTCTCACCTTGGTGAAGAAGCGGTGGCCGCCGAGATCGAAGCGGTAGCCGTCGCGCTCCTCGGTCCGCGCGATGCCGCCGACCATGTCGGTCGCCTCGCAGACGATCACGCGCTCGCCGCGCTTGGCGAGCAGGTAGCCGGCGGTGAGGCCGGCCGGGCCGCCCCCCAGTACGACGAACGGGCGGGCGTCCTGCGGAGCGTCGGTGGTCTCGGTGTCGGTCATGGGATGGGGCGGAGCCTTCGTGATCAGGGTTGTGAGGCGGAGGTCTTCTCGTAGACCACGGCGCTGTCGCCGACCGTGGAGGCGCCGCGGTAGAACTGCGGCGCGAGCTGGACCTGCCGCAGCGTCGGGTCGTCCGCAAGGATCGCACCCCACTGGGCGGAG
>Ga0207664_10002351_pt1 | contig 12504 bp, 10 predicted proteins | sample LARL83metaG_FD_184349 | JGI IMG/M metagenome (GOLD analysis project Ga0207664, IMG submission 184349) | Corn, switchgrass and miscanthus rhizosphere microbial communities from Kellogg Biological Station, Michigan, USA - LAR L8-3 metaG... | ecosystem: Host-associated > Plants > Roots >...
CGTTCTCGCCGGGGTACGGCATGTAGTCGACGACGGCGTCCAGCAGTTGCTGCACGCCCTTGTTCTTGTACGACGAGCCGCAGAAGACCGGCACCAGCTTGCCGGTGACCGTGCCCTTGCGGATGCACTCCTTCAGCTTCGCCGGGTCGTGCTCGCCGGTTTCGATCAGGCGCTCGAAGGCATCGTCGTCCATGGCCAGCGCGTGCTCGATCATTTCCTCACGCAGTTTCGGCAGCTGCGCGACCCAGTCGTTGTCGACGGTGGAACCGAACTTGAGGCGGGTCTTCGCCTCCTCGAACGATACGGTTTCCCAGGTGCTGTCCTTGTCATCCGACTGCCAGATGTAGGCGACGTTGGCGACCAGGTCGGCCATGCCGCAGAACTCGTCGCTGCTGCCCAGCGGAACCTGGCAGAGCAGGGCCGGCGCGTTGAGGCGCTCGCGAATGCCCTTCACGCAATGCGCGAAGCTGGCGCCGATGCGGTCCATCTTGTTGACGTAGCACACGCGCGGCACGTTGTACTGGTCGGCCAGGCGCCAGTTGGTCTCGGTCTGCGGTTCCACGCCGGCGACGCCGTCGAACACCACCACCGCGCCGTCGAGCACGCGCAGCGAACGGTTCACCTCGATGGTGAAGTCCACGTGTCCCGGGGTGTCGATCACGTTGATCTGGTGGCCTTTCCATTCGGCCGTCACGGCGGCGGACTGGATGGTGATGCCGCGCTTGCGCTCCTGCTCCATGTAGTCGGTGGTGGTGGAGCCCTTGCCGTCCTTGGTGTCGTGCACGTCGATGATCTGGTGCTTCTTGCCGGTGTAGTACAGCACGCGCTCGGTGGTGGTGGTCTTGCCCGCATCGATGTGCGCAATGATGCCGATGTTGCGGTAAAGCGAGAGAGGTTTCTGTCGGGCCACGGTCTGGATTCCGGAAAGGGTTGCGTCAGGACAAGCGGGAGGAGGACAGCAGATGCCGTCCTCCGGAATGGATTTCAAGTTGCCCGCGGTGCCGGGCGGATGCGCAGCCCGGGCAGGCGAGGGGCGTGCGTAAGACCCGCCATTGTAACCGGCCCGCGGCCGGCATGCCGGTGTGCCTGTTCAGGCCGCGCCCGCAGCGGTGGGTCAGCCAGCCTTTGCGGCCAGCAGATCCTCGTAGAACGCGCCGAACGGCTCGCTCGGATGCGCTATCTGGATTTCCAGGATCCACAGCCCGCTGGCCGGCACGGCGCCCAGATCGCCCAGGTCGCCACCCTTGTGGATCGAGTGCGGAAAGTCGCTGACCCGATGGCCCTTGATCGCGTGATTGAGCCGCCAGCCCATCGCCTCGGCGCGCTCGCCGGCATGCGCATACAGGGCCTGGCCGCTCAGCCCCTGCGTGCGCCATGCGTCGGCCACCTCGCCGAACAACGCCCGGGCCGCGTCGGCGCAGGCCTGGCGTCCTGGCGGCTGGCCGACCACGAAGGTGTCGCCGACATCGCCTTCATGGCCGTCGAACACCAGCCCGAGGTCGATGAAGTAGCTGTCGTTCTCGCTCAGCCGCACGGCCGGGTCCGAACGCTGCCGATAGGTCTTCGTGGTGTTCGCGCCGATGCGGATCAGCGGCGGATGCCACAACCGCTCGACGCCCAGTTCGCGGAACACTTCGGCCGCCGCCAGCTTCGCCTCGTCCTCGCTGATGCCCGGATGCATGCGCTCGCCAATGCCGCGCAGCGCGGCCCACGAGCGCTCGCGGGCGCGCTGCATGAGGTCAGGGTTGAAACGTGCACCGACGGCCTCGCGTGACATGGGCGTCGCCGCGATCAGGACAAATGCACCAGCACCAGCCCGATCGCCGCCGGCAACGCCTGGATCCACAGGATCTTCCGGCTCGCGGTCAGCCCGCCGAAGATGCCGGCGATCAGCACGCAGCCGAGAAAGAACACCTTCACGCCCAGGCCTGCGCTGCCCAGGCAAAGCCCCCAGACCAGCCCGGCGGCGAGGAAGCCGTTGTAGAGCCCCTGGTTGGCGGCAAGCGCCTTGGACTGTTCGGCGAATTCCGCGCTGAGGCCGAACGCGCGCCGGCCCGAAGGCCGCGTCCACAGGAACATTTCCAGGATCAGGAACCACAGATGCAGCAACGCGATGACGGCGAGGACGATGTTCGCTGCGATGGACATGCTGTTCCCCTCGAATGACGGCCGGCGCCGCTCGTTGCGGAGTGTCGCAGCGGTCATGGTCGATCACAATGGCGCAGCGTGGTGACGCGCAGGCCGCGGATATGCGCGTGGCCTCAGCCCGGCAAGGCGGGCGCCGCCGTCAGCACGGCGGCCGGGTGCGTTTCGGGCCGGCCCAGCGCACGCAGCAGGCGGTAGTGCGAGGCGATGCCCGCGCCGAACGTGCGGTGCTCGCGATAGGTGATGCCGAATTCGCGGCAGGTGTCCTCCACGATGCGGGCGACCATCGGGTAATGCACATGCGAGATGCGCGGGAACAGGTGGTGCTCGATCTGGAAGTTCAGCCCGCCGATCAGCCAGCTCAGCACGCGGTTGCCACGCGCAAAATCCACCGTGGTCTCCAGCTGATGGATCGCCCATGGCGAAGCCATCTGCCAGCCCGTCGAGTCCGGCAGCGGGAACGCGGCCTCTTCCACCACGTGCGCCATCTGGAACACCAGCGCCAGCAGGATGCCGGCGACCGCCGAGACCAGCGTGTAGAACACCAGCACGCTGCCGAGCGGATGGAAGGCCAGCGGCAGGCCGAACGCCAGCGTGAAAAACACCAGCTTGCCGATGATGAAGCCGGCCAGGTCGCGGCCGCGCGGACGGGTGAACGGACGCTCGCCGACCGTGCCCGTGATCATGTCGCGGAAGTCGCCGTACAGATGCCAGCGGATCGCGGTGACGCCGTATAGTGGCCACAGATAAACATGCTGCCAGCGGTGCCACGGCCGCCGCGGCTGCTGCGGCGACAGGCGGCCGAGCACACCCAGGTCGATATCGCTGTCGTGGCCGGCCACGTTGACCCAGGTGTGGTGGAAGCGCGCGTGTTTCCACTGCCAGATGTACGAACTGCCGCCCACCATGTCCAGCGTCAGCGCCATCAGCCGGTTGATCCCGCGACGCTCCGAATACGCCTGATGGCCACCGTCGTGCATGATGTTGAAGCCGATCCCCGCCATCGCCGTGCCGAGCAGCACGGCCAGCGGCAAGGCCTGCCACCAGCGGGCGGCGAAGAACACCAGCGCGACGTAGGCCAGCGCGAACGTGACGAGGATGACCGCCGTCTTCAGGTACATCTGCACGCTGTCGCGCTGGCGGATGCCGCCCTGCTTGAACCCGGCCTCGACGCGGCGGCGCAGTTCGCGATGAAAGGCGTTGTCGCCGCTGAACTTCAGGCGTTCGCCGGGGACATCGGCGGAGTCCCCGCGATGTGATGAATCGAGGGACATGACATGGCCAGGCGAATGATCAGCCCGCATCTTACGCGATCGGGCATCAGGCGGATGTTGGCCTGAGCGGTTGACGGTACCAAGGTCATGCCCGGTCGATGCATCAAAACCGGAGTTGGTCCGTCACGGCACGGCCTTGAACGTCACCACCAGCACGTCGCGATGGGCCGGCTGCGAAGGATCGAGCGGCGTCACCGCGGTGACGCCGTGGCAGACGCGCGCGTCGTCGACCAGCGCCGCATCGAACGCGTGGGTGAGCGTGAAGCTGCCCAGCAGGCTGCCGTCATGGGCATGGATGGTGGTGGTGCCGCTTTCGATGTTGGCGCGATCGATCAGCAGCACCAGCACATAGTCGACGCCGTCGCGATGCACGCCTTCCGGCGTCGGCTCGCCGGCTTCGCCGGCACGCGCCTCGATGCGGAACTGGTGCGCTTCGACATGCCAGCGCCGAATGGAAGGCGCCAGCGCACCGAAGCAGTCGCGGCAGAAATCGAGGATGCGGCGCAGGCTGGCGCCGTCGGCGATCGCCGGCAGCACGGGTTCGAACCAGCGCTGGATGTCGCCCTGCAGCGGGTTGTACTGCAGGCTCTGGTAGTGCGGCTGGTGCGCCTCGCGGCGGATGCCGCCGTCGGCATCGGCGGAAAAGGTGGCGTGCCGGCGCCGGCGGTGGCGGCCGCTGGCGGCGAGGTAGGTGTCCGGCCCCAGCTCGTTCCAGCTGGCGGCGAACGCGGGCCAGTCGGCCAGTGCCTGCGCTTGCAGCAGGCCGCGCATGATGTCGGCGGTGACGAAGGCAAAGCCGTTGCGCTGCAGCAGGCCGTGCAGCGCGGATGTGTCGGGATGATCGGTCATCCGGTCACGTTAGCAGGGCTTGCCTGAAGCGGCGATGGAAAGCCTCCCCGGGATGGGGGAGCGGCTTCAGCCGCGATGCTCTTGCCGGCCTGCCAAAGGCCATGGCGACCGAAGCCGCTCCTGCGCATCGGACGCCGGTGGTGCGATGACCGGCCAGTGCGGGCAGGGTTGATGGTGCGGCGGTGGCCCGTCGGCACCGGATGTGTCATGAATGGTTATAACCAATGAACATATATACGTTTAGATGTTTAGACGTCTATTGACAGATCATGCTCGTGGCCGGCAGAATCCGGGTCACTCATCGAGACCGGCGGAGGGATAGGCCCTTTGATGCCGGGGCAACCAGCGGGAAGCGTTCTCGCCACGGTGCCAAATCCTGCGGCGGCGCCACGGCGCCACCGAGAGATGGGCGTCATTCCGGCCGCATTTCCTGGCGTGCCCGCGTGACCCCGGCTCCGGCGCCACGCAGGCGATGCGACCGGAGAACCGCATGACCTTTCAGCCGCTGCCACTTGCCGATCACGCCGCCAGCCAGGCGCCGCTGCGCTTCCATGCCGAAATCCATCGCGAGGACCTGACCGCCCAGCGCAGCACCCGGCGGCTGACGATCAGCCCCAAGTACGGCAGCGGGCCCCGCGACGTGGAAGTCCGCTACCTGTGGTGCGGCGCACCGGATGCGCCCACGCTGATCGTGCAGGGCGGCATCTCGGCTGACCGCGACGTCACCGCACTCGACGGCCATGCCGCGCCCGGCTGGTGGCAGGCGCTGGTCGGCAGCGGCGCGGCGATCGACCTGCAGCGCTGGCGCGTGCTGGCGATCGACTGGCTGACCCCGGACGAGCTGGGCGCCGGCTCCGTCTCGAGCGAAGACCAGGCCGACGCGCTCGCCGCCCTGCTGCGCGAGCTGGGCATCGCCCAGGTGCACGCCTTCATCGGTTCGTCGTATGGCGCGATGGTGGCGCTGGCGTTCGCGGCGCGGCACCCGCGCAGCGTGGATCGACTGCTGCTGCTGGCCGGCGCGCATCGGCCGCACCCGCTCAGCACGGCGCAGCGCAGCGTGCAGCGCGGCATCGTGCGGCTGGGCCAGGCCAGCGGCCAGGTCGACGAGGCGCTGGCGCTGGCGCGTCAGCTGGCGATCACCACCTATCGCGGCAGTGGCGAGTTCGGGCGGCGCTTTGCCGGCGGCCCGGAGTGGCGCGACGAGCGCTTCCATTTTCCGGTCGAAGACTATCTGGAGCATCAAGGCCGCCGCTTCGTCGAGCGTTTCGATGCCGAGCGCTTTCTCGCCCTGTCCGAGTCGATCGACCTGCACGACGTGACGCCCGAGCAGATCCCCACGCCGGCCACGCTGATCGGTTTTCCGTCCGACCGGCTGGTGCCGCTGGCCGACTTGTGCGAACTGCAGCGCCGCCTGCATGGCGCGGCCACGCTCGAGGTGATCGAGTCGCCGTACGGCCATGACGCCTTCCTGAAAGAACCCGAGCAGCTCGCACCGCTTTTGCGCGAAGCGCTGAGCTAGTCGCGCGCGAACCCCACCAACTCATTCACGTCACCACAGCACGAAGACCGGAGATCCACCCATGAGCGAGTCCGCCCCCTGTACCCGCGCCGTGCGCGCCGGCATCGAATCGGACACCCAGCACGGCGCCGTGGTGCCACCGCTGCACCTGTCGACCAACTACGCGTTCGAGGGACTGGGCGGCAAGCGGCCGTACGACTATTCGCGCAGCGGCAACCCCACCCGCGACCTGCTCGGCAATGCGCTGGCGGAACTGGAGCAGGGCGCCGGCGCGGTAGTGACCTCGAGCGGCATGTCGGCGGTGGCGCTGGCGCTGGAACTGGTGCCTGCCGGCGCGACCGTGCTGGCGGCGCACGACTGCTACGGCGGCACCTGGCGCTTGCTGGACGCGTGGGCGAAGAAGGGCCGCTTCCGCGTGGAGTTCGCCGACCTCACCGACAGCGTGGCGCTGGCGGCGGGCCTGGCGAGCAAGCCCGCGCTGGTGTGGGTGGAGACACCGTCGAATCCGCTGCTGCGCATCACCGACGTCCGTCACGTGGCGCAGGCGGCGCATGCGGCCGGCGCGCTGCTGGTGGTCGACAACACCTTTCTCTCGCCGGCATTGCAGCAGCCGCTGCTGCTGGGCGCGGACGTGGTGGTGCATTCGACCACCAAGTACATCAACGGCCACAGCGACGTGGTCGGCGGCGCGGTGGTGGCACGCGACGCGGCGGTGTTCGATCAACTGAAATGGTGGGCCAACTGCAACGGCCTGACCGGTGCGCCGTTCGACAGCTATCTCACGTTGCGCGGCCTGCGCACGCTGAGCGTGCGGCTGCGCCAGCACCAGGAAAACGCCACGCGCATCGCCGAGCAACTCGACGGCCACGCCGCCGTGCGCAAGGTCTACTACCCCGGTCTTACCAGCCACGCGGGCCATGCACTGGCCGCGCGGCAGCAGCAGGGTTTTGGCGCCATGCTCAGCTTCGAACTGGAAGGCGACGTGAGCCAGATCGAAGCCTTCGTCGACGGCCTCGAGTATTTCTCGCTGGCCGAATCGCTGGGCGGCGTGGAGAGCCTGATCGCGCATCCGGCCTCGATGACGCACGCCTCGATGGCGCCCGAGGCACGCCGCACCGCCGGCATCGCCGACAGCCTGCTGCGGCTGTCGGTGGGCATCGAGGATGGCGACGACCTGCTGCGCGACCTCGACGCGGCGCTGGCCCGCGCCGTCGCCGTCCAGGCGTCCAAACGCCGGGTGCTTGCATGAGCGCGGTGCTGAACGCCGCGCCTGCGGGAGTGGCTTCGGCCGCGATTGCCGCGAGGCCCATCGCGACTGAAGCAGCTCCCGCAAAAGCTGCGGTGCCGGCCATCGCGGTCGTGCTGCTGGGCACCGGCGTGGTCGGCGGCGCCTTGCTGAAGCTGCTCAATACACCTGCGGCGACATCGTTGCGGCTGGTCGGCGCGGCCAACTCGCGGCGACAGCAGACCGACCCGCGGCATCTGGCCAGCCGCGGCTTGCGCGAGGAGCTCCGCCGCGAAGGCAGTCCACGCGACGACGCCGGCCTGCTCGCCGCGCTGGACGCCAGCGGTGCGCCGCTGAAGGTGATCGTGGACGCCACCGCCAGCGCGCCGCTGGCATCGCGCCATGCCGAATGGCTGGCGCGCGGTTATCACGTGGTCACCGCGAACAAGGCGCTGGCCGGTGGCGAACTGACCGGCTGGCGCGCGCTGCAATCCGCCCTCGCGCACGGCGCTCGCTATGGCGATTCGGCCACCGTCGGCGCCGGTCTGCCGGTGCTGTCCACCTTGCGCCGCCTGCGCAGCTGCGGCGACAGCCTGCTCACACTGGAGGGCGTGTTCTCCGGCTCGCTGTCGTGGCTGTTCAACCAGTACGACGGCAGCCGTCCGTTTTCCGCGCTGCTGCGCGAAGCACGCCAGCTTGGCTATACCGAACCCGATCCGCGCTCGGACCTTTCCGGCGAGGACGTCGCGCGCAAGCTGCTGATCATCGCCCGCAACGCCGGTTTCGCCCTCGGTACGGACGAGGTCGACGTGCAGGGCCTGGTTCCCGAGCCGCTGCGCGCGCTGGATGCCGAAGCCTTTCTCGCGCGCTTGGATGAGCTCGACGCGCCGCTGGCGAAGCTGCATGCCGAAGCGACGTCACGCGGCTGCGTGCTTCGCTTCCTCGCCCGCCTCAACCAGCGCGGCCGCGCCCGCGTCGGTCTGGTCGAGGTGCCGCCGACCCATCCGGCCGCGCGCCTGTACGGCACCGACAACCAGTTCGCGCTCACCACCACCCGCTACAACAGCCAGCCGCTGGTAATCCAGGGACCCGGCGCGGGCCCGGAAGTGACCGCGCAGGCGCTGCTGGGAGATGTGCTGGCGCTGGGGTGAAGCGCCGCCGCGTGGATCGCGCGGCGCTTCACCGGTCGCTCATCGGGTCGCGATCGCCTCGACCTGGATGCGCAAGGTGACGTCCATGCTGAAGCCGTAATCCTTACCTGCGTCCATGCCGAAGGCGTCGCGCTTGAACGTGGCCAGCGCATCGGCGCCGCACACCTCGCGCTTCAGCATCGGGTGCGGCATGCACTTGAAGCTGTCGATCTTCAACGTCAGCGGATGGGTTGCGCCGTGCAGGGTGAGGTTGCCCACCACTTCGGTCGGGGCGCCGTTGACGAAGCCGGCGAGCTTGCCCGCATAGGTCGCGGTCGGATACTTGCCCGACTCGAACAATTCCTTGCCCTGGGCCATCTTGTTGAGCTGGTCCTGGCCGAAGTCGGCGCTCTTCATGTCCACCACGATGTTCACCGTGCCGGCGCCGGCGGCCTTGTCCAGGGTTGCCGTGCCGCTGCTGTGGTTGAACTTGCCGCGCCACACCGACAGCCCGCCCAGATGGTCGGCTTCGAAGCTGGGGTAGGTGTGGTCAGGGTCGATCTTGTAGCTGACCGTGGCGGCGTGCGTGACGCCTGCGGCGAGCGACAACAGGGCGGCCAGGCCGAGGGTGGGGATCGCGAAGCGGGTTGTGCGTGCCATGCCGGTGTTCCTTGGGTTGGGTGGGGCGCCGGTCGGAGTGTGGCGCCTGCAAGGGCGACGAACAAAGGCGCGTGTTTTCGACACGGCATCCGCCGATGCCGCTTCACGAGAGGCTGCCCAGGGAAAACGTGCGGCACCGGGCCGCGCGTCTTGCCGGTGGCGGTGGAATGTCGCCCGTCGTCTCGAGCGAATCTTCAGAACTCGTAGCGCACCCGGCCGTACCAGTAGGCGCCGTTGCTGCCGATCGGCGAGATCACGTCGTACGGGAAATTCTCCGCGTAGTTGATGTCGCTGTTGGAGCGGGTCGGGTACTGGTTGGTGAGGTTGTAGCCGCCCAGCGCGAGGGTGAACCGCGGCGTGGCATGCAATGCCACCTCGGCATCGAGCTGCCAGCGTGCCGCATAGGTCTGTTTCGGCTCGTAGCCGTCGCCGAAATCGAACACGCGGGTGGTCGCGCCCTGGCGGATCACCCGGCCAAGCAAGCCCCAGCGCGGGCTGTCCCAGCGGGCGCTGAACGAGCCGCGCTGGCGTGGCGCGGCGTCGGTCAGCGTATTGCGCTCCTCGTCGCCGAACAGCACGTTGCCGGCGCCGATCGCGGTGAGCTGCGCCGGGGTGTCGCGTACCTTGCGGATGTCGGTGCTGTTGTGGCTTGCCGCCGCGGTCAGCAGCAGCTGGCCGCCGACCAGCGGCGTGCGGTAGTTGCCGACCAGTTCGGCGCCGCGCGTGCGCGTATTCACCGCGTTGGTGAAGAACGCCACGCTCTGCACCCCCGGCACGCCGAACGCCTGCAGGATGTAATCCTCCAGGCCGTCGCTGCGGATGGTCTGCGACAGGGTGACGCGGTTGTCGATGCTGATCTGGTAGACGTCCAGGCTGGCGTCGAAACCATTGCCGAGCTGCGCGGTGAGGCCGAGGCTGAAGTTGCGCGATTTCTCCGGCGTCAGCGGCACCGCGCCCAGGCCGCGCGCGATCGGGTTGTTCACCGACAGGATGCGCCCGGTGACCAGCTTGCCGTCGGCGCCGTAGCCGGTGCTGGTGGATTCGAAGCCGATCTGGCTCAGCGACGGTGCGCGGAAATTGTTGGAAGCGGCGCCGCGCAGGGCGAAGCCGGGAGCGAACTCCCAGCGCGCGCTGAGCTTGCCGCTCCAGTTGCCGCCGAAGTCGCTGTAGTGCTCGTAGCGGGTGGCGGCGTCGGCGAAGACGTGATCGCTCAGATCGCTGGAGACCTCCGCGTAGACCGCTTTGACGTGGCGCGAGAGGTTGGCCGCATCCTGCGGCTGCAGGCCACCGCCGGCCTGTGCGCCGGCGGGCGCGCCGAGCACCGGGCCGACCGCGTACGAGGCCGGGTCACCGGGATGGGTGGCGAAATTCTCGCGGCGGAATTCGCCGCCCACGGCAAGCGTGAGCGAACGTTCGCCCACGGCGAAATCGCGGCTGCCGTCGAGGTTGGCGCTGCCCTGGTCGAAGCGGTAGCTGCCGATGTGGAACGCGGTGGGGCTGTCCGCGCCCAGCGAGACGTTGAGCGAGTGGCGCAGGTCGTAGTCGAAGGCGTTGCCGCCCCAGTCGAGGCTGGCGTCGTAGTTCCATTCGCCGGCGGTGCCCCGGATGCCGGCGGCGGTCTGCACGTCGCGGTTGTGGCCGAGCGATTCCGGTCGATAGCCCTCGGGATAGATCGAGGCGATGTTGGCGCTGCTGTCCGGATAGCGGAAGTAGTTGTCGCCGATGGTGTGGCGCTGCGTATAGGTGCCGAACCAGTAGAGCTTGGCCGTATCGCCCAGCGGAATCTCGCTGTTGAGCCAGCCGTTGTAGCTCTCGCTCTGCGGGTCGCCGGCGGCGTAGTTGCGCTGGCCGCGCAAGGCCAGGTTGGCCGGCGTCGGATCGGCCAGCCAGTCCGGCACGGTGTCCAGGCCGGCGCGGTTGGTGGCGTCGTGGTGGGTCACTTCCACGCCCGCGCGCAGGAAGCCGCTGCTGCCCAGCCGGGTGCCGAAATTGGCGGCGCCGTAGCTGCTCTGGCCGTCGGTGATGGTGCGCTGTCCGGGGGTGAAGTACGTGTGGTTGACGCCGTAGCTGCTTTCCAGCTCGCCGCCTTCGGGTGAATCCTTGAGGATGATGTTGACCACGCCGGCGATCGCGTCCGAGCCGTATTGCGCACCGGCGCCGTCACGCAGCACCTCGATGCGCTTGATCGCGCTGATCGGGATCGCGTTGAAATCCACCGGCGTGGTGCCGCGGCCGATCTTGGTATCGGTGTTGACCAGCGCCGAAGTGTGGAAGCGCTTGCCGTTGACCAGCACCAGCACCTGGTCGGGCGAAAGTCCCCGCAGTTGCGCGGCGCGCACGTGGTCGGAGCCGCCGGAATTGGACTGGCGCGGGAAGTTGAACGAGGGCAGCAGGGTGGCCAGCGCCTGGCCCAGTTCGCCATTCAAGGCGCCGGCGCCGCGCAGGTCGTCGGGCGTGAGCACGTCGATCGGCACCGGCGATTCCAGCGCGGTGCGGCTGCTGGCGCGCACGCCGGTCACCACCACCTGGTCCAGCGTGCGAGCTTGTGCGGCATCGGCCTGCTGGGACTCGACTTGCTGAGCATGGGCCGGCAGGGCGGCGAGGCCGGCCAGCAGCACGGCGGCGTACAGGCGGTGGTGCCGCGGGAGAACGGGAGCGGAGGACATCAGCGGTTTCCTGGATAGTGCGGGGCCATCGGCGGGGAAGCGGTGGCGGGGACGGGGCGACGCACGGCGTCGCGCGGTGGCGTCAGCGACAGCAGCGCAGCGGCGTCATGCATCGGGGCATGGGCGGCCTTTCTCGGCGATGGTCGTGATGCATGTGGCGATGAGTCCCCGGGTGGCGGCATCGCGAGAAATAAGAGTTGCCTCGCGGCGCCGTAGCTGCCAATACTCTATCGGCAAACCCGTCTATACGTATAGACGTCCAAATGATCATCGGGAATATGCTAATGAAATCTCGTTTGCTTCTGGCGCTGGGGTTGTCGGCGCTGCTGGCCGGCTGCGCATCGCAACCGGGCGTCGCCGGTGCCGTGCTGCATGGCGACACCGCGCATCCGGCGCAAACGCAGGGCTGGGTCGATACCCGGCTGTACTTCGGCCTGGGCCTGGCCGACCAGCCGCAGGAGGGCGTCAGCGAGCAGGCGTGGCGGGAGTTCCTCGACCGCGAGGTCAGCACGCGCTTCCCCGACGGGCTCAGCGTGGTCGACGTCTACGGCCAGTGGCAGGGCAAGCAGCAGGCGAGCCCCGAGCGGCTGCGCTCCAAGATGCTGGTGATCGATTACCCCGACACGCCGGCCAATCGCGCCAAGGTCGAGGCGATCCGCGCGGCGTGGAAGCAGCGCACCGGCGACCAGTCGGTGCTGCGCGTGACGCAGCCGGCGGACGTGTCGTTCTGAAATCCCGATCCACGCAGAGGCTTTCCCCGTGACCCCCACGCGCAACCGCTGGATCGCCCCCGGCGACCTCAATGGCTTCCTCGGCCTGGTGGTGGACAACCTGTCCATCATGGCCTTCCTCGCCGCGGCGCTGACCGGCATCTTCGGCCTCCCCGCGGACATCGTGTTCCTGCGCATGTTTCCCGGCACCGCGCTGGGCGTGCTGCTGGGCAACCTCGCCTATACCGTGATGGCGCGCCGGCTGGCGCGGCGCCGCGGCAGCGACAACGTCACCGCGATGCCGCTGGGGCTGGATGCGCCGACCA
>Ga0207664_10002352_pt1 | contig 12504 bp, 17 predicted proteins | sample LARL83metaG_FD_184349 | JGI IMG/M metagenome (GOLD analysis project Ga0207664, IMG submission 184349) | Corn, switchgrass and miscanthus rhizosphere microbial communities from Kellogg Biological Station, Michigan, USA - LAR L8-3 metaG... | ecosystem: Host-associated > Plants > Roots >...
GCCCGCGGATAGGAAAAAACAGACACCCGAGATACCAAAGGTCTGGGACGAAGCAGCGCTCGCGGATTGGGTCACTCCGCTGGCCGGGCTGAACCTTCGCCCGACGCATATCTCGGAAAAAGAATACTATTCGATGCCCGAATCCATCGTTCGCTCGTATCCGGTCTATATGCCGGGGCGCGAAGCGGAAGGATATTGGGAGATGTTGCAGCACGCCGGCGCGAAACCGTTGATTCAGCCCGAAACTCTGAAGACCGAGGCGGAATGGATTGCCGCGGGGCGATTAGTGTTCGAAGAGGCGTCAATGCCTCAGTTGACCACCCTCGATCCGCGAGTGATCTCCGAGATCAGAAGTCGTGAGTTTCTGGAACAACAGCACGTCAAGCCAGCCGCGAACGGTGTCATTCCGGGTTTTCGCTGGGTGCCCACTAAGCAGGGAGTAGGCCTCTCCAGGAGTGGGAGCTGCGTCGGTTGCCACTCGTTGCTCAGATCCGACGGCCTCCGCATCCCTGGCGCGTCCGTGCGCGCAGAGGCCTCTCGCGCTCAGCCGTTTCCGACCGGCGGGATCCGAGCCGATTACCTGGAATCTGCAAATCATGTGCTCCGCGGCGCGCCACCGTTTTTCATGGGTGACGGGACGCTCGGCGCCGGGTTGTACCAGGCATGGGGCGTACCGTGGTTGAAGGACGATCCCAACCAGCGACTGACGAGCCTTACCGCGGCCGAGTACGATGCACTGGTAGCCGCCGAACGCATGGGCGGTGCCATTACTCGCTGGAACGGCAGCATCTTCTTCCCAGCCAAGATCCCTGACCTCATCGGCATCAAAGACCGGAAATATCTCGACCACACAGCAACTCATCTCCACCGCGGAATTGGCGACCTCATGCGCTACGCGGCCCAGGTCAGCTTTGCCGAAATCGCCGATTTTGGTCCGTATCATGTGCTCTTGCCCGGTACAACGAGAGTGCATGAGCGGTGGCCTGACGCGGCGCTGTATGCGGTTGCCTTATACATCTACTCGCTGCACCCGCCATCAAATCCAAACCCATTCGACGAGAAAGCAAAGGCCGGACAGAAGATTTTCGCGCGGGAGGGTTGTCCGACATGCCACACGCCGCCGCTCTATACCAACAACAAACTCACCCTCGCAGCAGGGTTCACGCCACCAAACGACGAACCGACCATGTTGGACGTTCTACCGATTTCAGTCGGTACGGATCCTGGGCTGGCTCTGAAAACCCGAAAGGGCACCGGCTATATAAGGTGCCGTCACTGAAGGGCGTCTGGTATCGCGGGCATTACCTACATGATGGATCGGCGGCAAGCTTAGAAGAGATGCTGGACCCGGCCCGTCTGGAAGAGAGGCATGTGCCGGGCGGATGGCTCCCGCCTGGCTCGGAGACTCGCGCAATCAAGGGGCATGAATTCGGCTTGAAATTGAACTCTGCTGAAAGAGACAAACTTATCGCATTTTTACGGACGCTTTAGCTCAGCCGAGGAATGGTTTCGAGAGAAGGTGTTTATCCGGGTGGATTGCCCATCCCTAACGGCGGAGCGTTTACGCCCCCCGCATTCCCGGCTCAAAGATGCTCGTTCTCAGGTGCTACAATGTAGCATATGAGAACGACATCCGTCCGCGAGTTGCACATCAATACGTCGAAGTTAGTCCGCGAGGCAGCTGAGGGCGGAGTAATTGTGATCGAGAGGCGTGGCGAACCGGTTGCGGAGTTGCGCCCCGTAACTTCTCCACGGCGCATGGTCGCAGCAAAGAAGGCGCGGATCTTCGCGTCCATGCAAAGAGTCTGGAATCGAATGCCCCGAGTTAGCGACAGTACGAAGATCATTGAGGACGATCGAGGCCGATAGTAGCCTTGTATTTCGACACGTCCTATATAGCGAAGTTCTACTTCAATGAACCGGAATCCCCCCGCGTCCGCGAACTCGTCCGGAATGCGGATACGATCTATTCGTCGCTGTGGGCCCTGGCCGAGTTTCATGCGGTGCTTCACCGCCGAGTACGGGAAGGTTCATACTCACAAGCCAACGCGAGCGACCTAGCCTCTCACTTTTCCGCTCACATTGGAGAAGGGCTGTGGAATCTCATATCCGTCACCGAAGGCGTGCTGCGGAGGACAAGCGCACTGATACTGTCTGCGCCACAAAACCTATTCATCCGGACTGCGGACGCCGTGCACCTTACTACGGCCCAGGAAGCCGGTGAACGCGAGGTGTGGACCAATGACCGCCACATGCTTGCCGCTGCCGCTTATTTTGGCTTGTCAGGACGATCCGTTTAGGGAAATTCCGCGGGGTGGTTGGTCTGCTTCCCTGCAGTGTATGTACGGAGAGGTTGTTGGAGACTACGGTTTCTGGGGAGCCACACAACAAAGAATCAACTTACAGTCCTGTCCCCCTATTGGAAGGCGCATCGTTTGAGGAGAATGAAGACTTACACAGCATGTGGGCTGCGTTGCTGGCGTATGCGGCGTCGCCCACCAGCGGAGACGTTGTGCGACCTGGTTTCATTGCCACGCTACGACAGTTTTCGACAGACGAAGCGTTAATGTTGAACCGGACTTACGATCATGCACAGGTCACGGGCGAGAGAGATTTTAGCTTCGCAGTTAGTCTGACTTGGTTAGCTGGGGCTTATGCTGAACTCGATTTTGGTGAAGTTGAGCGTAAACCGGATGGAATCTTCGCTAGTACGTCGGTAGATCCGTGGCGTTTTGATACGTGCCTGGATAGCCTTGAAGCGGTCCAACTAATCCGTCGGAGACACGATCTCGCCAACGTCGAGTGGAGTGCAATATACAAAATCGAAATCAACGAACCCCATTATTCGCTAACCCATCGCGGCCATCAGTTCGTGGTTGCCTGCCGCCCACCCAAACCCAAGGCCGAAGCCGATCAAACTGAGATCTCCAAAATCTGGTGCCGACATCGTGCGAAACGAGCACTCGCTTCTGCTCTGCCGCGAGCGTCAGGGCCTCTCAGGATCTTTCATACGGCGCAATCCAGCGGTATGAGCCGTCAGGAAATCGATGGCTCACGGCGCAGAACTCCGCTCACGATGGTTTTGTTGAAATCGGCATCCGCGAGAAACCGAACCTTCACGACCGGCGAGTTGTGTGCAGTTCATCCCGAGCGCGCATCAGCCTCTCGCGAAGATCGGCGGGAAGCGGTTCCGCGTTGCGGTTTCCTTCCGCCCACTTCTCGTTTTGGTGAATTAGATAGGCGTCCATGTCAGCCTGGTTTGCCAGCCATCTCAGCCGCGTATGCCATGATGGCATCGCGCCTGGCTTTCCGCGCCTGATGCGATAGCCACGAATCGATGGCCTCTCGTGCGAGCGTGGTCGCAGGCACTTGGGTTCGTTCGGCCTCTGCCCTGAGTTGGAGGTAGGTGTGCTCCGGCAGCGGAACGTGGAAGCTCTTCATATCTTGCCGCAGTCTCGATTCTGGCATGCATTCATGGCATCTTTCCATGGCATTTTTCTATGGCATGACACCGCTGGCAACCCTTGCCAGCAGGCGGAGAGGTTGTTGGAAACCATGGTTTCCGGGGAGCCACATCCGCCTGATGTACGTCGCCAAGTTCGAGGAAGCCATCTACGTCCTGCATTGCTTCGAGAATAAACTCAGTTGACCAGCAAGCAGGACAGGGCAATCGCCGCCACGCGCTATCGCGCCGTGGTCCGTTCCAGGAAGAAAGAGAAAATGAAGATCGACACCAAAATCCGCCATGTGACAAAACCTGAATTGCTCCACCATCTGTGTCCCAAATCTACACAGATTCAGGACACTACCTGTCTTTTTTTCTGATCTAGTATATTAAGCTAAATCAGTATATGTCGCTACAGCTCCTCAAGGCCAAGAGAACCTGTAGTAGAATCCCTTCTAACGATGGATCATCGTCGCGCTTGGTGCTCCACAAACCGACGACGACAATGATCAAGGAGGATGCCGATCATGGATTCGACCAGACGCACCATACTGGCAGCGGGCGCCGCGGCAGCGGCGACGGCCGCCGTACCACGCGTATTTGCCCAGCAGGCGGAAAAAAGAGGAACTGGCAAGTTCTACGAAAAAGGCTCCATTCGCATCTATTATGAGGAAGCCGGGGCCGGTTTCCCGCTGATGCTGCTTCCTGGCGGGGGATTGAACTCGACCATATCCTTCTTCGCCGGCAACTCGCCCTTCAACGCCATTGAGGAGTTCAAGGGACAGTATCGCTGCATCACGGCGGACCTCCGCAACGCCCCCAGCGGCCAGTCCACCGGCCCTGTCGAGATCGACCGGCCGTGGGATTCCTACGCCGACGACCAACTCGGCCTGATGGATCATCTGGGCATCGACAAGTTCATGGTGATGGGTTTCTGCATCGGCGGGCCCTTCATCTGGAGTCTCTTGAAGCGCGCACCCAATCGTATCTCCGCGGCCGTGCTGGCGCAGCCCGTGGGATGGCGTCCGGAGATGCGCGACCCGAAATACCCTGGCACATTTTGGAAGAGCTGGGGTCCAGCGCTGACCGCTAAGCGGCCCGAGATCACGATGCAGACGGCCGACCAATTTGTGACCAAGATGTTCGAAACCAACCCCGACTTCGTCTTCACCGTGACACGTGATTTCGTGCGTACTTGCCAGAACCCAATCCTGGTCCTGCCGGACGAGGTCCCCGCGCACCCTTATGCCGTCGCCATGGAGTGCGCTATGCTCGCGCCGAAAGCTGAAGTTAGCATCTTCCCCTGGAAAGAGCCCAAGGAGCGGATTCCCCTGGCAGTGCGCCAAATCCATTCCTTCCTCAAGGCTCATCGGCCTGCTTAAGGCGCAAGCCCCAGCCGCCTACCAAAATCCTATGATGAGCAGGGCTGCAAAAAGAGATGAGAGCGCAAGGGCTCGTTGGCCAACCGTCTTAAGTGGAGTCTGGAGGGCTGCAGGATCCTGTTGGCCACGGAGATCATACCAATAGCCCATCACAACCACCAGCAGCGCCAGCGCGATCCAGCCATGCCCTAAGAGAGCGGCAGTGACAGCAGCGCAGGCTAGCGCACTCAACGAAACTTGGGCCGCGCTCCGAAGGTGTTTACTGGCCTGGGCCGTTCCGCGCGACGCGATACGCACGTCCAGCCGAGTGTGCACTACCAGGATTCCGGCAGTCGCCTGCATCGCCATAGAGCCACAACCACCAGCACCAAGGCGCGATTGCACCCGTGGCCGACAGAGATGTGGCCAGCGAGCTGGATGTAAGAGCCGCCGCACTGGCGATTTGAAACAGCGTCGAGCGTTGACGGTTCTTCACATTGATCGCGATCGCCAGCATCGAAAAGATACAAACGCCCAAGCCCAGTGCCACTATCCCCTTGAGGGGCCAATTGAACGCCAGTACAAGTCCGCTTAGGAGGAGGATGACAATCCACCCAGTGAGCCACTGCGCCGCAGCGGCAGTCTCCGGATGCCGCTGCCTCCAAACGAAGCGCTGCCGGGCCAATACCACCATCGGGTCTTTGGCGGCCAAGGCCGCGAAAGCGGCCGTCAGGGTCGCAAGCTCACTCCAATGCCACTGGCGTGCGAGAATTGCGACACAGATGATGGGAGTCAACAGCATCGCTGTCGCCCCGTGCTCGTGCGGCAGGAAGCTTGCATGCTGATGTGGCTCTCTGTACCTGCTCGTGTTTGCTTCTTGCTTCACCATCTCAATTTTCAGTTTAAGCGTCGCCTAGCCGAGGTGGTGATGAACTTGTAATCTTTCTTTGCAATTACTCGGCTCGGTAGGGGATACAATATAATCCAAACTCGTGGCGGACTCGTCGGTCCCACACTTTCCGGAACCGCCGTTTCTCAATCCCGCATCACGGGCTTAAATCGAAAACGGAAGTGGGACTGTGTTGGGACAACGAGGATTATCGAGGTGGTTATAACCGCTTTAGGGATGGTGGCCAGGGACGGTTATGCACAGCATTACACCGCCCTAAGCATTCCCCTCGTCGGCATTCATCTCTATCCAGCTCAATGAGCTGGAAGGAATGCCATGACAGCGTCCATAAGCACACTGCCCGCTTTAAATCTAGTCCTAAGAACCGCCGAACCAAAGCTACCATATCGGCGATCCGCGAGGTGCTGCGCGAAGTACTAGCGGTCAATAATCCCAGGACAGTAACGGAAGAACAGATCTCAGCTCTCGGACTGCCTACCCATCCGACGAAGAAAACAGACTCGCGAGCAAGATCGTTTCACGGTAAAAGCGTCGAGGTCGACGCCATCCCGCCAGACATTCTGCGCGAGCTGGTACGGCAGGGCATTCCACAGCACATTGCCCCCGAAGAGCCCGCATGTCTCGAAGAGATCGAACGGGGAGAGAAGGAAACATTGGGGCGGATGCGCGTCTTGGAGCCAGCGTCATGACCAATCCGCGAGTCCTCGACGACATCATCACTCGGGTGCAAATCACCCGCATCGCGGAAGTCCTCGGCGTCAAGTTGGATCGCACTCGGCGCCGCGGCGTCGCAACGTGACGCAAAGGCCGAAACTTCAGCGTTTCATTCGATCATGCTAAGAACGTATGGCACGACTTTGTGACTGGCGACGGTGGCGGCGTGCTTGCCTTCATAGAGCGGGTTCGTGGCTGTGACAGGAAAGCGGCGCTGCAATGGCTTGCGGACTTTGCTGGTGTACTCCTTCAGGAAATGAGTCAGACTGAGCGACGCGAATATAGATGGGGACGTGCATTGGCCGAGTGCGAGGCTCACCAACTAACCGCTTGGCGTGATGGTTTGGTTGGAGCCTTGCGTGAACGCCGCAATCTCTACCTTCGTGCGTATCACCGAGCCCGCAAGTATATCCAGACACGCGGACTCGATTCGCCCGCCGGCGAGCTCGCAGCCGACGGCCACGACATTTACGAGCAGCGCTACCAGGAGCTCGATCAGGAAATTGACGAGCTTCTGGCGAAGCCCTGGTCAGAGCTGTTACTCCGCTTCCGAGCAGAATGTGAATCTGCGACATGAGCACATCCGATAAACGCTCGCAACAGGATTTCCGCGTCGCCACGGCAGTCATGGCCAACCCGTCCTCTGCCTCGATTACCGACTCGTGGCGAAAACGACTAGTTGTGACCGACAAAGGCAAGCCGAGGGCATTGCTTGCCAATGCCATCATCGTCCTCAAGGACGCTCCCGAATGGGATGGAGTGCTCGGTTTCAATGAATTTTCGCTCGATACAGTAGTTCTGAAGAGCACTCCGTGGGGCGCTGACGTCGGCCTGCGAATGGACCGATCAGGAAGACCGATTAACAACCGATTGGTTACAACACAATGACATCGCGGTCGGGCTCGATCATCGAGATCGGTGAGCTGTCGGGTATGCACAAAACCGAGATCGATCATGTCAAGGCCTTCATCACTCGCAGGATCGATCGCTTCCGCCGCCTTACGGAAAACGCCTGGTTGCCTCCCCGCGTCAATGCGTCTTCTGCGCTTCCACTAACGCCGACGACTACCTGATCGATCCTACTGGCGAACGGAGATTCTGGCCCGTCCGCTGCGGCACTGAGATCAAAATCAAAGAGATAGCCCGCGACCGCGATCAGCTTTGGGCCGACGTCCTCGAACGGTTTCGCGCTGGTCAGTCCTGGTGGCTCGATACGCCGGAACGTAACCGATTCGCTCAAGCGGAACAGTCTGACCGCTGTCAAGGTGATGTCTGGGAAGAACCTATCTCCCGGTGGATCGCAAATCCTTCCGAACGTCTCGGCGACGGTGGTCATCCCGTCGCCGATATGACCTCCGATGGATCGTCCGTCACCATCGCTGACAACTTGAATCACTGCATCGGCAAAACGCCGGAGAAACAGATTCCTGGAGATACTATTCGCGTCTCCGGCATCCTCCATTCGCTCGGCTACATACGGTTCAGACCAGTTCGGCCTGCTCCGGGCGAACCGCGTCCCGGCGGTCGCGGTTATCGCAAGGCTGGAAATTGATGCGAGTCTCCTGTCCAACCGCGTCCACCTTGGGTCCATCCCGCGTCCAAGTGCAAAACTCGCATAACCCCATTTGCTTTCAATACAGGTCCATAGGGCCAATTGAAATGTATGCGCGCGCGTATATATGTGCATAGATGTTCTTAGCGGTCTTTTTGCCGGGTCCACCAGGACCTGGACTCAACCCTGGATCCAGCTGGATTTCCGATTGGCGGATCGAGCGACGCCGCGGCAAATCGCACTCGCCGCTGGTGCCGAAGTCCGAAGATCAATCGGAAAAGCGAGAGAGCGAAAGACGGCACGCGTAGTTCAGGAGCCGCGCTGTTTACATTGACAAAAATCTCGGTTCAATCCATGCTGGTTCGTGAACCTGGGCTGATTGAGCGTTGTCCCGTAGAACATCTACAGTTTGCAACCCACCGCAAGTCTCCAAGGGCCAACGAATCGCTTCTGCGAAACCTCGGCGCGGAGATACTCGAAGAATCGGAGCATTTTCAGCAGATGTTCCGAGATTTCAACATCGACTATTTTGGGGGAAAACTGCAGGAATACGAAGTTCGAGTGGTCTACGACCCGGCCTATTGGCTTGGCGATCCTTTGGGCGATGCGATTGATGGTTACACTGATCCGGATCGACTGCGTATACACGAAATGGCTTACGCCGCGACGGACGCTTTCACAATGAAGCATGAATCAGCGAAATGAACCGTTTACGAAGCTTGCGTGCGCCGGTCGAAAAATGGGGTTGAGTAGAAGAAACGCAAGCGCGCCGAGTGGCAATGGTATCAACTTTTGAAGTGATTGAAGAAGCTGCAGCATGATCGGAATGGAAGACCGCACTCTGAGTACTCTGCCCCAGGTTTGACCCCGCTCCCGCACTCAAAACAAAAGTTGACCCCGCTGTTCTGGCTTGTACAATCAAACGGAATGAACGAAAAGTCGAATCAGCTCAACGATCAGCAAGGTAGTGCTCCAAGGACCGTTGGAAACAGGTCGCTACAGCGATCTACGCGCGAGGATTTCCGGCGTGTGGCTGCCCAAAAGCGCTTCCTGGCGTGCTTTTCGGCGACTCTGAACGCTTCACGGTCTTCGAGAGTCGCCAAAATCGACCGGCAGCAGCATTATCGCTGGCTTAGGGACGATCCGACCTGCCCGGCCCGGTTCAAAGAGGCGATGCAGATGGGCATTCGGACGCTGGAAGATCACGCGGTGAAGTTGGCGCACGAAGGCGTCAAGCGGATGGTCACTTGCAAGGGCAGGCCAGTTGTCTATAGGGGCCAGATCGTTTACGAGACTGAGTTTGACAGCCAGTTGATCATGTTCCTGCTGAAGAACTACGACCGCAAGCGATTCGGGGACAAGATTGACACCATCTTCGGACCGAACTGGTCCGGCATCCCTGGGCAGCGTTCCCTGATGGAGTTGATGCGGGCGCATCAGTTCGGCCGGACTGAGAATATGGCTGTTCGTGCCGGTGAGCCAATTCTCAATAGCGATTGAGGGTCGTACGGGTCGCGCGATTAGGCGGTTGTAGCGATCCAGGAAACGTCACCCGTACCGATGTGTTCGAGTTGAAAGGCAAGTTCGTGATTTATTCGACGAGCTGGAACGCCTTCAAGATGGCACAGTGTTCCGGCTTGAGTTCCGGATTACCGTTCTTAATTGAAACGACGCCACGTGTTAACCAAGCGTCAGAACCTTCTAAGGGATAGGGCCAATCGGAATCAGCCGGGACTGCTTCGTAAGCGCTGCGTCCTGCCGCGTTCGTGGGAGATCCGGCAACCGACCTCGGACTCCCGATCATGCTTGATGCACCACGGCCAAAGCCTGCAGATGTAGTGCGCGAATCATTCTAGAACGGCCTAAGGTGACGGGCTTACGTTGATCCTAACAAGATAGTATTGCGTTATCTCGCGGATTCGCTCAATATGCCTAAAGCGAAATTTGAAGCGCATGAAGATGAAGAGAGCTTTTGCACTCAGCTTCGTAATTATCATTGCTACTGCCGGCGCCTTTGGCCTCAGGGCTTTCATTGACTCCAGCCGAACCGTGGAGGCAGATCTTTATCACCGCATCGACCAACGCGCCCAACTGAATCTGTTTGAGGACTTCCAGAAGGGGCTGGATTTCTGGGAAGGCCGTCAATCAATCGGCCGCACGTGGTCCTACGACGCGAGCGGGTTAGTGATTCCAGGGGAGTTATCGTTCTTCAAGCCATCGATGCAGTTGACAGACTACGACATCGAAACGTGGGCCGAGATTGTGAATAAAGGCTTCGGTATCGTGTTTCGAGCAGCCGGACTACAAAGCTATCATGCCCTAAAATTCACAAGTTCCAGTCCCAAGGTCTCGTTAGCGGGCGAGCGGTACACGGTAATCGACGGGAAGACCTCCGCAAGACATTCTATCCATGGTCCGATTCCAGCTGGGAAGGCCCAATCCTGTCGCATTCGGCTGCAAGCGCGGGGGGATTCCTTTACTCTTTATGTCGATGGACAACTCATCGACTATTGGTTGGACGGTCGGTTGAAGTCCGGCGGCGTCGGATTATTCTGCGGGCCCGGCGAGCGCGCCAGGATCATGTGGCTGCGAGTCTCTCATCAGACGGATTTGACAGGCAGGCTCTGTGCGTTAGTATCGGCGTTCTCGACTTCAGCATCCCAAGAGTAACAGAGAGGAGTCGAGTTCCCTAAACCGCGCGGAGCACATCGCAGCTTTGCTTCTCGGTTACATTTATTAGCTCTGCGATGCAGCGGCAGTCAATACGCTGGTGACCTGGCTGAAAATCGTGCTGATACTGGTGGTGATACCCGGCACCACAGCGGCTGCCGCAAGCGCAACAAATCCAGCCATCAATGCGTATTCAATCAGGTCCTGCCCTCGAACATCCTTGCAAATCTTCAATTTCCAGATCAGAGTGGTGGTTCGTGTCATCGTTATTCACACTTCCGCTGCACAAAGAATTTCCGTCCGTCACCACCCTAACATTCGCTGCAGGTTTTTGAGAAATGGGTGAATCCACCCAATTGACCAATGACAAATCAATTAATGGCGAGGTGGTTTCGTACGTCTGGTGAGGGCCGGCGCCCGAGCAGACCCGCAGGAAGAGGCGCGTTCCCCGTCCCAAAAGCACAAAAGGTTGGCGGACACCTGTCCACTGTTGCGCTGATAGAGATGACACTCTCTGAGGTTGCGGCCGCCCTAGGGATTGACCGTTCGGAGAGATGCTGGAGGTCCAGATGGCGACGAAGCGGTGGATTCTTGGTTTTGTTGTTCTGGCCGTGACGGGACTGGTGTGTCCCCTTCGTGGCGACGCACGTGACGATCTGAGTCACGCCAATAGCGACTACGACGCGCTGAAGTCACACTATGACGACGCGAAGTCGAAGCTCGAGAAGTACCTCGATGAGAGCGTCAAGTTGCGGGCGATGGACAAGGATCAATTGAACGACTTGATCACCCAGATGTGCAGGCTTGACCAGAAACGCGACGATGATGAGGTCGACCGCCTCGACAAGGAGTTGAAGGACAAAGTGGTCGAGCGCGTCAAGCGCGAGTACGACCGCACCGTGGACGACGGTTCGCGAGTGTTCGATGACCTTGGCCGTCTCGAAAGCGAAGCCAAATCGGCGCGTGACCGAGCCCGCGACCTCGAAAGCAAGGACGAGGTCAAGGATGGTGCCCAGCGGCTGCGCCAGGACATCGAACAAACACAGGATGCGATCGCGAAGCTGTTCGAGCGAATTAATAGTGATCGTGGAACGCTCGACCGTGTTAAGGAAGGCTCGATGAACGGCGCGAATAATCCGACCATCAGAGCCCGGATGGAGTACGGCAAGGAGATGCACAAGAAATTGCAGAGCGACCGAGGCTGTGACGAGAAGGAGGTCGTACTGTCATCGGGTCGTCCCGATTGCATCAAGTTCGACAGCGACGACTGCAAGATCATAGAGTTCAAGCCCGATACCTACAGCACAAGCCAAGCCGAGAGTCAGGCTTCTAACTACCTGCGCGATGTGCGCGAAAAATTCAAGACCGACGACCGCGCCAAGAAGTGTAAGCAAGACTCTGACGGACCCATCTTCCGCGCCGTCGGAGAGACGTATCCTAGATGTCAAGCTCCATAGTCGATAATAGCTTCGCGCTCGGTGCCGCGATCCACTACGACTTCGAACTGGCGGCAACGCCCAAACCGTTTGAGGTATTGGTCGAGCGCCTGTTCGGAACAACGTCGCCCAGAGGTGAGCCACGGCACTGGTTCATCGACGTCCACAACCGCAAGGCGCCGCCTCCAGCCCCACTTAACCTGCTCAAACTTGTGCGCCTCGTTGCTGGAGGCGGCATAGCAACAGCCGCCGTGGAAACCGCCCCGAATACCGCCGATCCCGACATGATTCTTGTTCGGGCCGGCACGGCGCCGATCGACAAGCAGCCCCAGCGGTTCACGCAGACGAAGTGCCTCTACGATGCCGTAGCCGTATGCGGCTCGGCTCAGCTTCACCAGGTCGGTATGCAACGTGTT
>Ga0207664_10002356_pt1 | contig 12493 bp, 15 predicted proteins | sample LARL83metaG_FD_184349 | JGI IMG/M metagenome (GOLD analysis project Ga0207664, IMG submission 184349) | Corn, switchgrass and miscanthus rhizosphere microbial communities from Kellogg Biological Station, Michigan, USA - LAR L8-3 metaG... | ecosystem: Host-associated > Plants > Roots >...
CGCCCCCGCACCGCTTGCGCAGCTCGCTCTCGACAACGCCGCGCCCCTGCGGGTCGTCATCGACGATCAGCAGGACTGGAGCGTCTGGCATGGGCGGCACCTGTGAGATCGGACGGGCATGCCAACTCTAACCACAACGCGGTGCCCCGCTGAGGCCACACCGGCCGAGGGCGTGTTGTTTGGCCTGGTCACGGCGCCAAGCAGTGGTGGCGGAGGCGGTCGTGGCCGCCGGGTGGACGGTGCTCACCGGCCGTGCCCCGCGGTCAGGCCCGTCCGGCGGGTCAGCCGGAGGCCAGGCCAGCCCCGATATCCGTTGAGAATCAACTGGTCATCTCGTGCCCGAGGACGGCTGGCTCCCGGCGCGCGGGGCGGCGGCGTGGGGCGGCGTCTCGGCAGCGGGCAATGGGCCCTCGTCCGCGGCCGCCGGGTGGATGTAGCGGCCGCCGCGCAGCAGCGACGCCAGCGCGGCGACCGCGGCCAGGGCGGCGGACACGCCGAACACCACGGACAGGCCGTGCTGGAACGGCCCGGATATCAGTTCCGGGAAGAACTGCCTGCCGATCAGGACCCGGTTCACGCCGAGAACCGCCGGTACCCCATGATCATCCACAGCAGGTAGGTGACGTTGCCCGGCGCCAGCGGGTCGAGGTGGATACCGCGGAAGATGGCGGGCAGGCCGATGATGACCATGGACCCGTCGAGCGCCGACATGAAGACGGCGGCGGTCGTGTTCGACAAGGCCACCCACTTGTAGTGGCCGCCCGTCACCGCCGCCGGCCGGCCGGCCACCTGATCTCCCCTGGGTTGCCTGCTGCCATCAGATGCTCTGGGCCAGGCGCTCGAGCAGCGGTGCGGCCTACCGCCGCTCGATGACCCCGCGGATGAAGGCGGCCTGGCCAGCATGCTGGAGGCTGTCGGAAATGATGCTCACCAGTCGCACGCCGAGCGTGACCGGCGGATCCCAGTAGTCATCCACGACGCGGAGGAGGGCGGCGTCCGTGAGGCCTCTGACGAAACGGATCGTCCGCTCGTGGACCGCGTCGTAGTAGCGGGTCAGCAGGTCGCCTGATTCCACCTGGACCGCGGCGACGTCCGCAGAACTGTGGCCGTACCCGTGCGCCTGCGGGTGGAATGGCAGCCCGAACCGCTTCACCCAGCCGTCAGACGTCCAGACTTGCTCGGTCTCGGCGACGCCAGCGATGTGGTCGTCCTGGATCCGGGTCAGGTGCCACACCAGCCACGCGATCGAGTTCGCTTCGCTGTCCACCCGGAACGCCAGCTGCTCTGGCGTCAGGTCGGCTACCACTTGGTGGACCAACTCACGGATCCGGCCGAACGCGTCCACTAGCAGATCAGCGCTGGTCATCCCTGGACTCCCCTCGCCGGTACGCCCTGGCCCGCACGGCCAGGCAGCCATGTGTAACCGCCATCACGGAGGAGCCAGGGCCCTGGGGTGGGCGATGCCTCTCGCCGGAACAGCAGCCACGTCAGGTGCCGTAGACTATCGGGACGTCCAGCGCTCGTAGCTCAACGGATAGAGCATCTGACTACGGATCAGAAGGTTGGGGGTTCGAGTCCCTCCGAGCGCGCCCAGGTCAACGGCCCATTGCGATCTTGCAGCGGCCGTCACTGCTGCCAAAACTGCTGCCAAACGGCCTCTCATGACGCCCCAAACAGCTCATCGATCGCGTCGGCCGCCTCCTGTCGAAGCGCTGGCAGCACGTGGGCATAGGTGTTCATCGTCACACTGATCCCGGAGTGCCCGAGCACTTCCATGATCGCCCGTGAGGGCACTCCTGCGGCGAGCATGAAGGTCGCGCATCCATGCCGCAAGTCATGAAGCCTGAGCGGGGTGAGGCCCGCCCGCTGCCGCAACTCGTCCCAGCGGCGGTTGATATTGCGCGGCTCGATCGGTGTGCCGATGGTGGAGGCAAACACGAGCCCGTGCTCACGCCATGCCTCCCCCAGCGCAAGGCGTCGCGCGTTTTGCCGCTTCCGGTGCTCGCGCAGGTGGCGGACGGCCAGCCGGGGCAGGACAACTGCCCGCCTGGAGGTGCTCGTCTTAGGCTCCACGATCCGCAGCTTGCCGTTGGCGCGCTGCAAGGCCCGGCGCACCCGAAGTTGCCGAGAGTTCAGATCGACATCCTCCCAGCGCAGGGCGAGCAGCTCGCCGCGGCGCAGCCCGGTCGTGAGCGCCAGGACGTAGAAGGCTTCCAGCCGTTCGCCCTGGATGGTGCTGAGCAGCCGCTTGGCGTCCTCGATGGTCAGGTCGGGGCGGCGGTCGCGGATCAGCGGTGGTGCCTTCACCTGGGCAGCGACATTCCGCGTGACGAACTCCAGCCGGTAGGCGTCGGCCAGTGCGTTGCGGACCAGCTTGTAGACATGCTGAACGGTTGCTGCGCTCGGCGGGGTGCCGCGTGAGGTCCGCGTTGCCCGCGTCTCCGTGACCAGCGTTTGCACGTGGGCCGGGGTCAGCTTGTCCAACCGCACTCCGCCAATGACGGGCTTGACCCACCGCTCGGCGAGACCTTTGTACAGGGCCAGCGTTGCTGGCCGCGTCCCGTCGAATTTCTTGATCTCCGAGAGCCAGGCGTCCAGCCACTGCCCTACCGTCCAAGATGGCGCGAGCAGATCCAGGCCGCGATCACGAGCGGCCCGTAGTTTGCCGAGCTTCTGGAGGACCTCGTTCTCACTTTGGCCGTAGACCGTCTTACGGCGGCGCTTGCCGCCAGCGAGCCCGAGGTCGAGCATCCCGACCCAGAGCCCGTCGCTCGCCCGCTGGTAGACAGTTCCCTCACCTCGGCGCAGGTGACTCTTGCGTGGCATCAGGCCGCCTCGCTGCGCAGCGATTCGACAAACGCCTCCAGGTCAGCGGCCCTGATCCGGCGTGCCCCATCGATCCGCACCGATCGCAGCGCACCGGAGGTAATCAGCTCGTAGACCTTCGCGCGGCTCAGGCTCAGCGCCTCAGCGGCGTCGGTGACCCGGTAGAGCAGTCTCGCCACGGGCTCGCTGTTATTTCGACTACTCATCAGGCAGCCCTCCCGGTTGCCGAAAGTTCGGCGGCGAGGGCTTCCTGGGCTCGTCGTCTAGCTTCTGTGAGGGCGTTCTCCCACTGGAGACGGTCGGCCACCGAGCGCAGCAGCCGTCTGCCGGATGGCAGGTAGTCGTCGTCGTCGGGCTGGACTTGTTCCCACCGGTAACGGGTGGGGTCGGTTGCCGGAAGACCGAGCATCTCGGTCAGCCAGGCCCGGCGGTCGCCGCGGTGGTCGGCCAGCGTCTTGCCGGACCATTTGCGCGAGACCAGCACCCGCCGCCCGGCATGACCCAGGTGGTCGTAGCGGTGGGCCTTGCCTTTGCAGGCACCAGCCACCAGGCCAGGCCGGGGGTTCTTAGGCTGGATGCCATAGCGCAGCCAGTTCGCGCACGTCGGCGAGCACGGCTCATGCCGCAGCGCCTCGGCGAGCCGTTCCACGTGGACACGCTGAGCATCGGTGTCGGGCTGGTGGCAGTCGCCGAGTTGCTTGGTCAGGTACTTGGTCAGATATCCGATGCACCGAGTGGCGTCTTTGGACCCGGCGAGCACACCCTGGGCGTCGAACTTAGTGCCGAACCGGACCACATGCAGCGGCTCATCATCTGGGCCAATGGTGTCCAGGGCCTGGTCCCAGGTGGGCAGCAGCTCGCCAGTGGCGGGGTCGAGGTAGCCGCCGCGGGCCTCATACCAGACCGGCAGATAGTCGCCCTCGAACCTGATCTCATCTGTAGCTGGCCACCAGACCTGGTCGGGCGAGTGCTCCGGGCAGTCGACGGCCGGGGATTCATGGCAGTGCGGGCAGCCGGTGGCGCCGGCTCCACGCCCTGGCACCCGGCTGACCAGCCCACCGCATCCCCGCGACCAGGAAGGAAAACCCCGGGTCCGTGGAACCCCGCCCACCCGGCGCGACAGCCGGGCCGCCAGCCACGGCACGACGCTGAAAACGCCGAATCAGCCGCGGGCTCAAGCCACCGAGCCAAGATCACGAAAGATCGAGGCTAGCGATGCAACCTTCTGGATGCCAAAGCCAGAAGACATCGGCGATGATGGAATCGGCGCGTTCTTCCACGACACCTGGCTAATCAAAGACGTGCCCGTCCGCGAAGCTCGACGGTTGAGGCAAGAGGAACGCCGCATTGCAGAAATTGTGGACCACCTGGCAAATACAGCCGAAGACTTTGATCGTCTGGCTCATGCTGTAGAAGCACGCTACGACCCAGACGAACCGGACGGAAGCTATGACCTTACGGCCGCCGAACGAGCAAAGCTCGGTGAATTTCTGCCGGAAAATGAAGACGAAGATACCGCGCTAGACTCCCTCGAACTCGGAGTCGCCGGTCTGGTTTACGCCCTTGCTACCGTCCGCATCATTCCAACCGCAAGCTGTCGAGGACATCCGGGTCCTCGGGCCTGGTCCGACGTGCCAGTCGTACTATTCGCAACGACAGAGTATCGCGCTAGAGCTCTACAACCACTCGTCGAAGCCACCGACTGCCGGTTCGGCATCGACACAGCTCGGCCCGACGTTCTCGCCGTAACCGGGCGGTCGATACTCGACACAATGGCCCTAGCGGATGCCGTACTTGAATCTCGCCAGACATTCGTGCGGCCAAGGCCATCCCGTCATAACCGACCTGACCAAGAACAGCAGTTCTAAAGGTCCTCCGAACTTTCTCGAAATAGGGCGGAGCGCATCCGGTGAGCAGCCGCCGAACCAACGGCGCGCCTGGTGCGTATGCGGGAGCCGCACCCGCTGTTGATCATGCCTGCGAGTGACGGGCCCGCTTCTCGTCGGCTGTGAGACCGATGTGGTGCCAACGCCCGGGCGTTATCCAGCGAAAGACGGTAAGACCTGGACGTTTGCACCAGCATGTCTCCGTACAGCCGCAGCGGAGACGAGGCCCGCCGATTCCCAGTGCGTCGGCGGTGCGGGTGCCAACTGCCAGCAGGAGGACTGCCACGATGCCTCCCAGGAGAATTCGGCGCATATCCGCTAGCTTAGCCACCCCTCGATGGGGGTCCGCATGCCGCGAGGCGCGGATGTGGGCTGCGGGGCAGGTGCCGTTAGCCATCAGCGCGCCCACGGTTCGCCCTCGGCGACCAGAAATCCCAGGTCAAGCGGGCGTCGGGAACATCTACGCTAGCGGCATGGTCGGGCAGGCCAAGGACGGCCGCACGTGGCGAATCGGAACCGACGCCGAGGTCGGGTGGATCGCCAACGGCACGTCCATCGGCCGGTCCATCACCGCGGCCATCCCGCCGGTCTTCGAGGCCTACGCCACCATCGTGCTGCCATTCGCTGGCCAGGAGCAGGACGAGCATGACCGGGCTGTGCTGGCACTGCTGACCGAGCAGTCGCCGGGCCAGCGGTGGTGGCTGGGGTATCTCGACACCGGCGCCGATGACACCGTCTTCCCCGGCGCGCCCAAGGTGACCTTGTACGCAGGGTGGCATTACGTGCTGGTCGAGGCCGGGCCGGAACAGGCCGCCACCTGGCGCCAGTACGGCGATTGGTCGTTCTGGAAGGGCGCCTTGCCCAACTTGATGTTCCCCGCCGACCGCTCGTGGCTGATGTCGACACTGTGGGACGACGACTGGACCTGCATCGGCGGACCGGCCGGGCTCGTGGACAAATTCCTGCGCCACCCCGGTCTGCAGGCCAGGCCGGTAGCGCTTGGCCAGGACGCCACACCACCCGGTCACCAGGCGCTGTGACGGTGCGCCTGACAGGGGCCGGGCAGCCGTGAGCGCTTCAGCCCAGCAAGATCGTCGTGCCATTAGCGTGATTAACAGCGGTCAGCAGCGGTATCTCGCGGCTACTCACGGACAACTGCCCGGCCAGGTCAGCGCCGTCACGACACACGAATACGTCGCTTTGCAAGCAGGGGGTCGGGGACCAAGGCGAGCATGTCCGTAAGGAGCAGTTCGAGCATACGCACCTGCGCCTGCCCGTAACAGCGCCACGCGCGTCAGCATCGAATCTTGCCTGACTCGCGCTGCTGATGCCGGGCTGGATTGCCGCGATACCAGTCCTTGTGCCACCGTGTCTGCCACTTTCCAGCTCAGGGGGGACCATGACCGTTGCCCAGCTTGCGCGCTGGCTGCCAGGCATCGAAGACGCCCGCCGGTGGTCGCAGTCCCTGGCGGTGCTCGATGCCATCGTGTCGCGGTATACCCGGTACTTCTCCTTCGATTCGCAGTTCGGCTCGGGCCAGGCCCAGGCGTGGATGGAGAACGGCCTAGGCGACGAGTACTCGATTACGTTCGGCGAGTACGGGGCCTTGGCGCTCGGCTTCGCCCATGAATCGGAAATGAGCCCCTTCGGCCAGCACCCGCCAGCGCTGTGGCCGGGGCTGCTGACCGGGCTCCCGCCCGTGCTGGCCAAGGTGGCCCGGCAGTTCGTCCACACCATCGACGGCGCGCCGCTGGTGACGGTTGCCCTGTGGCGGCTGGCGGGGGATGAGCAGTGGCGTCATGGGCCGGTCGAGTACCCGCCGGGCTGGGAGCATCGCTACAACGGCGATCCTGATGGGTCAGGATGGCTGTTCGAGCAGCTCGACGGCCGCCCCGGCACCTACCTCGAATACGCCCAGTGGTACTTCGAACGCGAGCTGCCCGCCGACGCTGTCGCGGCGATCTTCGAGCACCGGCCGGTCACCGCAGAACTCGTCCACGCCCTCAACCCCGAGCGAGTGCTCGGCGACCTGGCCGATGACCTCAAGCAGATCGGGTACCCAGTGAGATGATCTGCGTGGGACGGGCACTTTCCGGGCGCCAGCCCATCCGCACATAGCCGCTGACTGCGCTGGCCACCGGTCACGGCGGTACGCGGGACTGTACCCGGCTGCTGCCAAAACTGCTGCCATGACCGTGGCCAGCTACTGACGGAAGACGACAGGTCTGGAACATCGCCCCAGAGGACAGCCACTCCTGGACAGGTCTGGACGGTCTGCCCATAACTACGGATCAGAAGGTTGGGGGTTCGAGTCCCTCCGAGCGCGCCAACGAACCACCAGGTCAAAGACCCGACACCTCATCCCCCGAACTCGGCCAGGTCTCAGCTGGCCTCATTTTGGACTTGCCAGCCTCGTCCGCCGCGCTCGTCCGCCGCGCTGTCGAGTCGGTCTGCGTAGCGGTCCATGTCACCCGGATAGAGGTGACCGTAAAGGTCGAGCGTCGTGGTGATGCTGGCATGCCCCAGGATCTCCTGGAGCATGTTCGGTGGGTATCCGGCCTGGATCATCAGTGAAGCGGCTGTGTGCCGCAGGTCGTGTATCCGGAATCGTGGGCTGATGCAGGCCCGATTGCGCGCGGACAGGAAGACGGCACGTCGCCAGTTAGGCAGTCGCAGCATGCTCCCACTGGGCACCGTGAACACCAGGTCGTCAGGCTCCTTGCCCGGCAAGGCTTGGGCGATCTCGCGGGCCAGGAACCGAGGGATTGGGACAGTACGGGACTGGTGCGATTTCGGAGTGCCCAGGACGATGCGTCCGCCGACATCGGAGAAGGCCCGACGGACGTCGATCCTGCGGCGGTTCAGGTCGATATCGCGGACGCGTAGAGCGGTTGCCTCGCCCCAGCGCAGGCCCGTGTAGCCGAGCAGCAGAACAAGGACTCGCCACCCCGGAGCGGACCTGGACCGGGACGGTTACCGTGGTGACCCGCCGCGCGCTCATCAGGCAGCGTCCTTGCCGGGCTGGGCGACGGGCGGCCGACCGGCCTTGATCCCGGTCGCGCGCAGCGAGAACGCCATCCGGGCACCGCACCGGCCCTTGCCCTGGCAGCGGCCATTGTCCACGTACGGGGTCACCTGCAGGCCCTCGAACTCCACCAGCTCGGACGCCGTGCCGGTGGGTGCGGAGGGCTTGCGGTCGGCCAGGATCTTGACCACGACCTCGTGGGACCGGCCCTCCAGCCCCTCGTCCCGGTCCGAGACCCGGCACTGGAACACCGGCTTGCCGGTGCGCTGATGCCATCGGCCTTGCCGTGGGCACACCTTACGAGTTCCCGGTACGCCTCAGGCTGGCCGACACGGGGACGCACGGCGATGACCGCGATCGCCCTCAACAGTGACGGGTCGATCAAGGTCTGGTTCGCCAACGGCCAGACGGTCACGGCCGACCATGTGATCTTGTGCATGAGCTTCGCGGTGCTGCGCACGCTCAACTACAAAAAGGTCGGCTTCGACTCGCTCAAGCAGACCGCGATCACCCAGCTCGGCGCGGGCTGCAACGTCAAGCTGAACCTCCAGTTCAACTCGCGGCCGTGGAACGCCTCCGGCAGCACCGGCTCGCTCTAAAGCCCGGCCAGTACACCGGCTTCAGCGGCTACGAAGGCGTGCGCCAGGGCAACATCCACTTCGCCGGGGAACACTGCTCCACCAATTTCCAGGGCTTCATGGAAGGCGGCGCCTCCGAAGGCGTCCGCGCCGCCAGCGAAATCCTCGCCGACCTTAAAAAGCTCTAACCCGCAACGCACGTCAATCTCTTCGTGAGCCGGAGCCAGGTGCAGAACCGGCCCCCTGAGCCTCAACCTCAGCTAGGCGGTGATCGACGAACCGCCGGATGGGCCTGGCGAACGGCTGTCGCGCACAGCGCACAGCGCCGAAGTTGTCTAGCCTGTGATCCGACAACAGATGTGCGACGCATGTCTGCCAGTTGATGTGCGACACATGGTCTAGGAAACTGAGGGGACCGTCCACGGCCAGTCGGTTTGATGCTACGCACCGGTGTGGTGGCGGTGCGGCGTACCACGCAGGTTTCAGTGTCGCGATCCTTGACCTGCAATTTAATCTTATTTGAGTACCGCATTACCCAATTTGGTGTTCTGAATCAGTGTCCAGGATCCCTAGTTACCCCTCAGGAGCGGGCGCATGGCCAAGTTCATGTTCATCAAGTTCAGCCTCATGGCCGAGATCACCGACACCGACGCGCTGCGCGACGCCGCCCTCGAGAAATTCGACGCCAACGACAGCACGTCGGATGACTACCCTGACACCGCTGACTGGCACGCCTCGGAGGAAGGCCAGGAGGAGCGCCGCCAGGTCGCCACCCAGGACGTGGACGCCCTGTCCCAGTTCGTGGGCTTCGGCCTGGCGGAAGCCAGGCGGCTGCTCGAAGTGATTGACGGCGTGCCCGGCATCAAGGTCGTACCCCTGGGCTCGTCCGTGGGCCCAATGGAGGGCACCACGCAGGCCGAGGCCCGCGACGCCTGGGCGGAGCGCGAGGGGATTACATGGTGGCCCGAGGCCCGCGACGCCGAGCTGGCCCGCCAGCACCGCGAGGGGATTACATAGTGGCCCGGCTCGGAGCCAACTGACTGACGCCAAGCACCCAGGAGATCACGACGGCACTCCGTACAGCACCGCGACCGATGCTCACCGCGTTTGTCGCGTTTGGTGTCGGCCGCTGTGTACGGGGCGAGATAGGCCCTCGTGCCGTGCCGTGTGTCTGTGACCCGCCAGCGGATCCGCGACACATGTCCGCCAGATCTGCGACAGGTCTAGAATCCTGCCGATCACATGACGGGCGGCAACGGATGGATCTGGCCGCTGTCCGCGTGGGACCTGATCGCTGCCCAGCAACGCCTCGGCCCCGCCAGGCCCGGCAGCGATGAGGGAGGCGCTGCCGGGGAGCACGGCGGGATGGCCCTGCCCAGGCATGACGCGTGAACGAGGCGCATGTGCAGGCGCGCAACTGTTGCTTATGGCCTGCTGATGTTGCAGAAGCAGTATTCGTCGATGTCGCCAGAGGCGAGGAAGTGCAGTTTATCCACCATGTGGTTATGACCACCTACAAAAGATCGGTAAATCCCGGTCGCCTCCAATATCGTTAGTTCCTCGGTTCCTTCCAAGAACTGCCCACCGTTCCCGTCGTCAACAGGAACGAGATCGCTATCTGTGAAGCGCATCGCAAACGAGCCTCCGGGGACGTGGTAGGCACACAAAACCCCGTCGAGCTGCACATAGAAGTTGCCGATAGCCTTGTTCGGGTTCGTGTTACCCGGAATTCCGCTAACTGGGTAGATCTTCGTTGTTGAGTACGAACCATCATTCAGGTCCACCACAGACAGGCCGAGGTTGGGCCCGTGAGCCACTGGCTGATAGAGGCCCTTCAGCAGGAGGACGAAAGGATCGCTGGGCTTAGTCTTTCCCTGGGCCATCGCGCGCCCAGGGAATGCCAGGGGAGACAGTGCAACCAGCGCCCCGCCGATCGCAGTCCTTCGGTTGATCATGGCTCGGTCGGTGATCATGAAGCGCTCCATGACATTCTCCCTCCCTAATCTGGGAATCCCTCAGCTCTCGGGCTCCCCGGCACGCCGCCGGCGTCGATCAGTGCCGTCGCGCCCGCACGCGTCTCGGCGTTGTAGAACAGGACCATCCGTTGAGTAGCCACGATTCCCCACCCATCGGGCTTTACGCCTGCATTATCCTGCGATTGTTCTCCGTTTACCTCGCCGACGCAAGATCGCAGAGACGGCGGATCGGTGGCGCTGCCTGTACCCAGTTCCAGAGGATGGTGGCGACAACCTGACGCTCGGACAGGAGGAGCACCTTGGCGACGTCGTTGCCGGCTACGGCACCGGCGTCGACCTCGCGTGATCCGCGCGTGGTGGTCGTTGCGAAGCCTGCAGGCGGCCCGCTGGCTGATCGAGCACGGCTTCGACCCATCCTCGCCAGGGTGCGAGTTCGACGTGCTGAGATCCCAGCTGTGAGGCTGCACGAGCAGCGCGCGTTACAGACGCACCGTCATGCAATGCTCGCGCTCGACGTGTCGCAGATCAACTGGCGGACGACTGGGTGGCGCATCTACCGACGGAGCACACGAACTTGTCTAGCCTGTACAGCCGCAGGTCCTGCGGGTGCGGCCACCTCCTTTGCAAGCTGGGGGTCGGGGCCGTGATTTCCGCCCTGTCGTCATCGCGGGCGCTGCTGCGCCCGAGGGGATGTCAGCCACGGGTGTGCTGTGGTCGCGTGTCTGTTTCTTGCGCGCCCTCATCTAGGGATCCAGACTCGTCGGCATGGGGATGCCTGAGACGCGGTATGCGCATAGCGGCGATGTGATACTCGCCTACCAGGTGCTGGGCGGGGGCCCGTTTGACGTGGTCTTGGCGCCCGGGAGCGTTTCCCATGTGGAGCTGTACTGGGAGGCCGCGGGTGTGGCTGCGTTGCTGCGGGGCGCGGCCGAGCATGCGCGGGTGCTGATCTTCGACAAGCGGGGTACCGGCCTGTCCGACCGGATCGCGGGTGCGCCGACGCTGGAGGAGCGCAGCGATGACATCCGGGCGGTGATGGATGCGGCCGGGTCGCAGCGCGCGGCGCTGTTCGGCATCTCGGAGGGTGTCCCGATGAGCGTGGTCTTCGCCGCGTCCCATCCCGAGCGGGTGTCGGCACTGGTGCTCTATGGCGGCATGGCCCGCACAATCTGGGGGCCGGACTATCTGTTCGGGTACACCGAGCGGGAATACCGCAAACAGATGGAGGAGGACTTCGAGGCGTTCGTGACACCCGGTGGCCTGGAAGAGGTGGTGCGCAGTGGCTTCCCCTCCGCTGATGAGGCCGAGGTCCGGGCGGTGGCGCATATTCCGGTATGGCGCCAGCCCTTCCGCCTTCGAGGCGCTGGCCCGGATGAACATGGCCCCATCGATGTGCGTGAGGTGCTGCCTGTTGTCAGCGCCCCCACGCTGGTGGTGCATCAGCGCCGTGACCCGTGGGTCGCGGCCGAGCACGGGCGCTACCTCGCCCAGCACATCCCGGGCGCGGCGTATGTGGAACTGGACGGCGACGAGCACATTCCCACCACCGCCGCCGCGTCGCAGTTGCTGGCAGAGATGATGCCCTTCCTCCAGGAAACAGCCACGCGGGAGGCTCCCGAGCCGGACAAGGTGCTGGCAACGATCCTGTTTTCCGACATCGTCGGCTCGACTTCCAAGGCGGCCGAACTGGGGGACGCGCGCTGGCGGGAGTTGCTGGCCGCCCATCATGGGCGGGTCCGCGCCCAGCTGGCCCGGTTCCGCGGCGTCGAGCTTGACACCGCCGGGGATGGGTTTTTCGCCCGGTTCGATGGGCCGGCCCGCGCGATCCGCTGCGCTCAGGCGATTCATCAGGCAGTACGCGACGTCGGCCTGCAGGTGCGCATCGGCCTGCACGCCGGCGAGTGCGAGGTGCTCGACGCCAAGGTGGCCGGGATCGCGGTCGCGATCGGCGCCCGGGTGTCCGCGCGGGCCGGAGCCGGTGAGGTGCTGGTATCGCAGACGGTCAAAGACCTGGTCGCCGGGTCCGGTATCCGCTTCGAAGATCGCGGCCTGGCGGAGCTGAAGGGCGTGCCGGGGCAATGGCGGCTGTACGCCGTCGCATCCTCCCAAGCCTGAGGGCCTGCGACCGGCCGCGGCCGTTAGTGGGCCTCGGCGTCGCGGACCCGCTGCACCATCGCTTCGAGCAGCGCCCGCGCCGTCTCA
>Ga0207664_10002357_pt1 | contig 12485 bp, 14 predicted proteins | sample LARL83metaG_FD_184349 | JGI IMG/M metagenome (GOLD analysis project Ga0207664, IMG submission 184349) | Corn, switchgrass and miscanthus rhizosphere microbial communities from Kellogg Biological Station, Michigan, USA - LAR L8-3 metaG... | ecosystem: Host-associated > Plants > Roots >...
AGTCGAGATCACCGACGAAGGGTCAGGCATCCCGCTGGACACCCCGGCGGGCTACGGGCTCATCGGGATGCGCGAGCGCGCGGCCGGCATCGGAGGCCGCTTCGAGGTCGTGAGCGCCCCCAGTCAAGGAACCACGATCTTCCTGTTCGGCCCGGAGAACGTGAGCGCCCTCTGACCTAGACCCAGGTCACGCCGCGCGCCTCCCGAAGCGATAGCTGTTCTCGGCCAGGAAGCGTCGGAGCCAGGGCGCAATGACCTCGCCGAGGTCTCCGAGAAAGCGCAGCTCGGAGGGGTCGTAGACGCGGAGCGTCCGTGATCCGAGCAGCAGCACCCCGAAGCTGCGCCGGCCGCGGGTGGCCACGGGCACGTAGACGAGAGAAGGCCAGTCGAGCTCCCAGTCGCGCAACGCCTCCCGCGGATCGGGCGGGTAGACGTTACTGACGCTGACGGGGCAGCGGTCCAGCAGGCAGGCGCGGGCGAGCGAGCTGATGCGGGTGCAGCGCGCGCCGGGAGCGAGGGCGGAGCGCTTGGAGTCAGTGATGATCCAGAGTCGGCCCTCGTGGAGCCCGGCCAGCTGCCACCGGTCATGCGGGACGGTGACCAGCGCTCCGTTGATCTCCTGCATGACCTCAGCCACACCCTTGTCCTTATCCATCGCACCGTCCTCCTCCAGGTTTTGCGCTGATTAGAAGTCGGGCTGGAGTGGCGAGTCCTCACCGCACGTTCACGGGATTCTCAGAAGAATCTGAAGGTGGTAGGGTGGCGCCGTGGCGGGGGACGGGGGCTCGCCGCGGTTGCTGGTGGTCGACGACGACGCTGCCGCCGCATCGGCCACGGCAGAGCTTCTCCGGCGAAGCGGATACGCGGTCGAGACGGCGTTCAGCGGCGAGGCAGCCGTCGAGCGCTGTCGGGATCGGGCGCCAGACCTGATGCTGCTCGACTACGAGATGCCGGACATGGATGCGCTGGACGTCCTCCACGCACTCCGCGAACTGGATGCGCCGCCGCCGTTCCCGGTCCTGATCCTGACTGGGGCGCGCCTGTCATCGGCCGACCAGGTGCTTGGCCTCGAGGCCGGCGCCAGGGACTATGTGGCGAAGGGCACCAACCGGCAGGTGCTGGTCGCCCGTATCCGCGCGGCTCTTCGCGATCGAGCGCGCTCGACAGTCATACAGAGAGGGCAGCTGCGAATAGACCTCGGCGCCGGGCGGGCGGTCCTAGCCGGCCGGACGCTGGACCTCGACCGGACTCCTTTGCGCGTCCTGCAGCACCTAGCAGTCCGCGAGGGCCAGATAGTGACCAAGGCCGAGCTATTGGCGGAGATCTGGGGCACGGACTTCCCCGGCCTTGACCACGCAGTGGAGCAAGCGGTCTACGCACTCCGGGTAGCGCTCGGCGAGCGCGGGTGGATCGAGACGGTACATCGCCAGGGCTACAAGTTCGTGACTCTCAGGTGAGCGGGGCGGTGCCGTCGCGACAACCGGGAGTGACTCTGCATCAGCTCCGCTCGACCCTCGCTCGTGTCCAAGCCGAGATCGAGCTCATGGAAATGAACGGGGTTTCAGTAAGCCATGTGCTCGACGCAATGGCTGAAGTGTTCAAGCTGCTCGCCAGTGTAGAAGGCGAAGTGATGGCGTCGAGCAATGCTCCCGCGAGTTCGCCACAGAGCGACGGTGTCGTCGTCGTTATTGATGACGACGCCCGGTTGGGAGCGCTAACGGCAGAGCGCCTGAGCCGGCGAGGGTTCACTGCGATCTACCAACGCGACTTGGCAGCCTGCGAGATGCTGCCGCGAGATTGCACCGTCCTGATCGACCTAGGCGTACTAGCCGCAGCTGGGCCTGCTGAGCTCGACGAGCTGCAGCGAAGGCCGCTAATCGCAGTGTCCGGCCAAGTGGGTCAAGACGCAAAGATCAGTGCCGCGCGACTTGGTGCTGCCACGCTATTGAATAAACCGCTGTCTCTGTTAGAGCTCGTCGCAGCGATCAGCCAGATGCAGGCAGCGCGAACGTAAACACGGCGCCGCTGCTGGCTCCGTCATACCTCAGATCGCCTCCCAACTGGCGCGCGATCCGGTACGACACATATAGGCCGATCCCGTTGCCATGAGGCTTAGTGGTGAAGTGCGGTTCGAAAAGTCGGGCACGGTACTTTGCGGGCACTCCGGGCCCGTCATCGGCCACCTTAACAATGGCGAGACTTCGCTCATGTTCGATTGAGACGGTCACCCGTCCGCCGCGGCCAACGGCGTCAATCGCATTCAAGACAAGATTCGAGACAACTTGTTTGATTAGCAGCGGGTCAGACCGAACGGTAAGTTTGATCTCAGGGAGTGCGAGAATGAGATCCACGGTCTTCTTATCAGCGCGGCTCTTAAGCAACAGGGCGGCGTCTCTCGTTACTGCGGCGAGGTCGAGCAGCGAAGACTCTCTGAGCACGACATTGCCAGCCTGAAGTTGGTCGAGTAGCTCCACCGCGTCCATCACAGCCGCTGTCGCCACTAGCACGTGCCTCGCATCCGTGGCAGATAGAGCAGGCGCAGCCACCTCGTCGAGGTGCCCAGACGCAGCCGCGAGATGATTCCTCAAGTTATGAATGGTGCCCTCGACAACTCGAGTGTAGGCAATCACTCGTTCGGCGTCATTAACCTGAGCTTGTAGGCGCATCCGCAGTTGGCGCCCGGCAACCGAGTCGGACAACGCCAGCGCCAGCACAGCTACGAAACTCGCCAGGACGTATCCCTCTGCAGTTCCGTTCAGGACATGAGCAATCAAGGCACTCGCTATAGCGAAGTACATGAAGGCACCGACCCAGTGGCGACTGAGGTTGCGGCGCAGAATCATCACCAGCGGTTCACTGCCGAGAAGACTCCCCACCAATCCAGTGAGCACTAGCGGAGTGGCCGTAGCGACAGTCAGAGCGATGCCCTCCGAAACCCACCGATTGTCGAGGAATCCCGTGTGAAGGTGTGCTGCCGATGCACAGATTGGGCCTGTGGCAACAGTTATGACCTGAATCACTCGCACAGAGACCACCCGCCGGTGCAGCACTGTGCCTGCCAGACCGGCCGCGACTCCTACCACCGCGGCGTATCTCGGCGTCAAGATCAGGCCGGCCGAGTTCATCGCGATTGCGCCAAGTGTCAGGTAACCCCTTGGTAGCTGAATGCGGGGAACACTGAGGAGGATCGCTGCCAGTCCCAGGTAGATAACCGCTCCCACCTCTAGGCCGACGGGGGCGTGCGAGTCCAGGGCAATGAGGGCGACGTCAAGTGCAGCGCAGGCTCCAGCCAGGCATGCCAGTACCCACGCGCGCCTCAGCGGAACACTGCGGAAGCTCGCTGCGGTGGCCCGCTCAGCCAATTTCAGACCCGCGTTCAATAGGCACAGGCGCGTAGCACGATCCCAGCGAACCCAGGATGGCTGCATCCTCCCCAAGATGCAATCTCTCGATCGGATGGTGCTTGCATGGATCCCAAGCGGTCAAGAACCTCATTCGAGGGAGCTTTGCCTCACTCGTTGCGAAGTGATCGGATACCCTAGCCACCGCTAGCGTTGATGTCTGGTGCTACGGATCGACCCCAGACCGTCTTTGTCGTAGATGACCGGGTCGTTCCTCGAATGGCCGCCAAGGCGATGATCGACGGGCTCGCAGGGTTCAGGCATGTGGGCGAAGCCGCAAGTGGCGAGGAAGCTCTGACGCGCTTGTCTGGCATGGAGCCCGACGTAGTCCTTCTCGACGTCGAAATGCCCGGCATGGGCGGTGCCGAACTGGCGCGTCGGCTCGCCGGCATTCTGCCGGGAGCTCGACTCCTGGCTTGGACCGTCTCCGAGGCCAGCGACGACCTCATCCAGATGTTTAAGTCTGGTTGCTCAGGCTATGTCCTAAAGGACTCGGGTCCGGAGGAGATGCAACGCGCGATGCTAGCAGCCCTTCGCGACGATGCTCCTGTACCTCGGAAAATGCTTCCCGACGTTCTGCGGCGGGTCGGGCTCGTGGCGCCCACCTCCGAAGTACCTCAGGTTCGCATTACGGCTAGAGAATCACAAGTACTACACCTACTTGCGAGGGGATCCGCCCGTAAGCAAATTGGTAGCGCGCTCGGAATCTCAGTCGCCTCGGTCGACAGCCACGTCAAGAGTCTCTATAGGAAACTGGATGTCTCGAGCCAAACCGAGGCGATAAATGCGGCGCTGCGATCTGGTTTGGTCAGGGTAGACGAGCTCTAACTCGATTTAGCCAGACGGCCAAAACTCGCCCCGGCGTGCCTCTTCCCAACATATAGGGAGCACAGCGCTCGAACTGGAGACGGACCCGCGTCGAACCAGTAAGCGAGCGCAAGCCACGGCATTCATGCTCCAACTCGTCTCGCGCGTGCCCTCACTTTCAGGGGCCATTGCCTCCCCAGATGTAGGGAAGATTCGCTCGAAGCGCGGCAGCAGACTATCCCCAGCCCAGGGCGCAGCACTGGGAAACAAGGTAGGAGGAAGGATGACATGGTGCGTAAGATTCGCCAGCTGCTGAGCCGCGACTGGACGGTCGTCGGCGCTTGGCAGTGGTAAATTAGGGAAAGAAGTTAGCTCGCAGCGAGCTGCAGCCGGGAGACTCCAACTAAGGTTCGAGTCTCCCGGCTCTTTCTTTTCTTGGACCTATTCGGACAATGTCTCGCGGTGCGTAAGGGCCGTTACCGGCGGAATGCTGTCAGTTAGGCCGAGCGTCGGATCATCCTCAACACCGCTTGTCGGGAACGGGGCTGTCGTGGCTTCGGCTCGAAGGTAAAGCACGAGGTACACGACTAGGAGCCCGACCCCGAGGACACCGAACGACGCACTGGGTCCGACCGTCGATCCGAGAATCCCGCCGGCAACAACGCCGAGCAAGCCGGTGCTTTGCACGACCATAAGCCGGGTCGCCATGATGGCACCACGCGTTCGCTCGTCGCCGGCCGCTAGAAGGGCAGCTTGATTGCCCGACGTGTAGAGCGGGTTGCCAATCGTGGCGCAATAGATCAGGAGGGCCGATACCCAAAAGAAAGGGCTCACAATGATCGCTAGGCTGAACGCGCCTAGAAGAGCCAGCCCATTCCGCTCGAGCTGTGCCGCGTCGGTCGAGCGTAAGACGGTCACGAGGATTGAGCCGACGACGAAACCCAGCCCAAGAAACGCTTCCAGCAAGGTGTATGCCTGAGCCCCGAAATGGGGGACCTCTTTGTAGGCCAGCGTGATGAGGTTGGGAGCCGCGATTGCAATGAAGAACACGGCCACGGCAGCAGTTACAAGTCTTGGCCGAATGGCCGGAACAGCCCAGGCGCGACCGACAGCGCCGAAGCGCGAGGGCTTGACGATGGTGCCAGATCCAATTCGCCCGAGTTGTATGACCAAGAGTCCGGCGACGGCGAAAGTAGCGCCATCCACAATAAAAAGCGGCGTAGTTGTGCGTCCCAGAAACAGGAGCAATCCAGCGATGGGAAAGCCCAATATGCTCGCCGCGTAAGCAGCCCCAGACAAACTTGCAGATGCGCGAGTCAAGTTAGCGCCGCTGACCAGGGCTGGGAGGACGGCCTGTCGCGCCGGTTGCACCACGAGTTCGACACATGCCAGGTAGAAGAGAATTGGAAAGATGAGCCCCAGGGAGATATGAAGAAACGCCGGCGTGGCCAGTAGTAGTCCGGCACGCGATAGTTCCAACCAAAGAATCAACGGACGCTTGGGCAGTCGATCGGGCAGGTTGCCGAGAAGGACCGCACCGATGATCGTAGCGATGGCCTTGACTGCGTAGGTGGCTGCGACAAGAAGAGGTTGACGGGTGATGCCATAGACCGTGACGAGCGTCGCGGTCGTGGTAAGCGGATCGCCGAGGGCTGAGATAAAGGACGCTATTAGTAACCAGGAGAACCGGTGGTTCGATCGCATCAGAGCAAGAGCACCGGCAGTTGGGACGACTGGTGCTTCTGCGTGGGCTACCGGACTTAGGCCATACAACTCTCGAAGCGCGTCGACGACGCGCCGGTCGTACCAAACATCAACGTGTCTCGTAATGTCGTCGACGCCCTCGAGAGGGCTGAGGGAAGATGGACGGTAGATACGTGGGCCCGTGATCGTGTCAAACGAGTCTGCCACGGCGAGAATTCTGGCTCCTAGGGGGATCTGTTCGCCGCGTATTCCATCGGGATAGCCGGTGCCATTCCAGCGTTCATGATGATGCCGCACCATCGGCGCAAGATGGGCTAGCGCAGAGTGCTCAGCGATCATCTCTGCTCCAATGCCGGCATGAGCTCGCATGGCATCCCATTCATCAGGAGTTAACGGCCCAGCCTTGTTGAGGATGTGGTCTCTGATTCCAATCTTTCCAATATCGTGCAAGGCCCCGGCTGTGGAGAGATCTTCGACTGCACGGGGCGAAAGGCTCATCCGCTGGCCGAGCTTGGCCGCAAGGTCGGCAACTCGCACGGAGTGCATTTCCGTATAACGGTCGCGCGCGTCTAGGGCTTGTGCAGCCAATTTCAGTGCCTGCACCCGCATGTTGACTTGCTCGATCGCAAACGTCATGTTCCCGCGAACGGCCAACAGAAACCCGAGCAACCCCAGGCCCATGATCATCCCTTGAGGCCCTTCACTCACCAAGAGGTAGAGAAGTCCTCCGCCGAAGCCCATGACGATCATGCCTTGAACCGACTGAACTGACAGGTTGCTGACCAACTCATCAATAAAGGCCGTTCCTCGTACAAAGGCCACCAGACGAGCCATTAATCCGTAGTTGAAGATAAAGAGGCATGTTGCATAGACGAGAGACTTAATCGGGATTTCGAGCGGCTGATCAACTGGCAACTGCGCCACAACCAGACTAATCACGCCATGTTGTAGCGCACTTGCAGCCCGATTCCAGATGAATTGCCACCAGCGAAATTGTTCATTCGGTAAGCGCCCATCGAAGGTCGCGACACAGGCCATGAGGGCGACACCGGCGCCGGGAGCAAGCAACCCCGCGGCGGTGAGTGGAGCAGATGCCAACGAATGCGTGGTGCCGTTGCGCCAGCGGACCGGAAGCAGTGCAACGAGCTGAGTTGCGGCGGCTAGATATAAAAGCCTGGAGATGTCGGCTTGGTGGGGCAGATGAACGAACCAGCCAAAAGTGGCGATTAGGATCGCGCCTAAGACAACAGCCCCGAATTCGACCTGGGCCCCGCGCTGGAGCTCCCTTAACCTCGGCATTGCTGTCTAGGCACCGTGGGATGTAGCAGGGTGGCTAGGAGCTAAAGTCAAGGCAACAACGGTTCTGCCGCAAATCCACCGGGGCGCCGCCAGCATAAACCTTGGGAGCCCGCCGGTCTGCCAGCGCAACGGAGTAAGCGTCGAGTCCTTTTGTGGACCGGCGACTTGGTCTCGCTGCATGACCTGGCGGCTGAGACCCAATGGCTCTCGCTCCTGTTACCGTGGCCGCCGGTGAACCCACTCTCCATCGTCCATGCCATCGCCAGCCTGCCGCCGGTCGTCCTCTACCTCGTCATCCTGGTCTGGCTGATCTTCGAGAGCGCCGGCACCCCGATCCCAAACGAGGCAATCCTCCTGTTCTCGGGCTACTTGATCGCGATCGGGAAACTGCTGCTGCTCCCTGCTTGGGGCGCGGCCGTGCTGGGGAGCCTCCTGGGCGCCACCATCTCCTGGGGAATCGCCAAGAGGTGGGGGCCAGCTGGGGTGGACCGTGTGGGCAAATACATCCTGCTGGATCGCGAGCGCCTGAAGGCCGCCCAGGCGTGGTTCGGCCGCTGGGGCGCGTACACGATCTTTCTTGCCCGGCTGACCCCGGTTGTCCGGACCGTCATCTCGTATCCCGCCGGTCTCGCAGCGATGCGGTACCGGCCCTTCGCGATCGCCACCGCGATCGGCGCCGCGATCTGGTGCCTGGGCGTTCTCGTGGTCGGGCAGCTCGCCGGCGCGCACTGGGCTGACCTCTTCGACCGTGTGCATGCGCCGGCACTCGTGATCGGAGGCGCGATCATCGTCATCTTGATCGCCTACCTCGTCTTTGAGCATGCCTTGCGGAGGCGGCTTGCAAAGGTCTAAGGAACCCTCGGACACGCCGAGTGAAGCGCCCACAGACATCAAGTCGACGCCCGCGGGCGAGCCGCCTGCGATCGTGGCCGTCGGGCCACTGCCGTCCCCGCGGCGCCTGCGGCACCAGGTCCTGTTCGCTCTCACCGGGCTGCTCCTGGCCGCGGTCCTCGTCTACCTCCTCCAGGGCGTGCTGGGCGCGTTCGTGCTCGGCGCCCTGATCGCGTTCCTCATCAATCCCGCCGTTGATCGAGCCGAAAGGCGCGGTGCTCCGCGCTGGATCGCGATCCTGGCCAGCTTCGGCGTCCTGGTGGCCGCATTCGCGGTACTGGTGATGCTCTTCGTTCCGCTCTTCACGTCCGAAGCGGCGGAGCTGCGGCAGCAAGCCCCCGGGATCGCCGCCACCGTCCAGGAACGGTTGGTCGAGCTTCGCACCCCGGTCAAGATCGCGGGCTACCAGCTCGACCTGCGCAGCCTGACCGACTCCTTAGAGGCACACGCGCGCGACTTCCTGGCCGGCCAGTTCGGCAATGCGCTCGGCCTCGGCCTGGCTGCGCTCTCGACTCTGCTGCAGCTGGTGCTGATGCTGATCGTGGCCTTCCTGATGTCGCTGGAGGCGCACGAGCTCTCCGCCTTCATGCGCAGCTTCGTGCCGCCGACCTACCGGCCCGAATTCGACTCCTTCTGGAGGGATTGGAAGCGGATGCTGTTCGGCTACCTGCGCGGCCAGCTGTTCATCGCGGTGCTCATCGGCGTCGCGAGCGGGGTGGCCGTTGGGCTCCTCGGGATTCCCTTTGCCTTTGCTCTCGGCGTGCTGGCCGCGGTGACTTCGCTCGTCCCTTACCTCGGCCCCTTTCTCGGCGCGCTGCCCGCCGTCCTCATCGCCCTCTCGATCTCGCCTTTGACCGCTGCGATCGTCGGCATCGCCTACCTGCTGATCTCGAACGTCATCCTCAACATCGTCTATCCGAAGGTCGTCGGGTCGGCGGTCAAGCTGCCGGCGCTGGCCGTGATCCTGGCCTTCATCGCCGGGTTCAGCCTGGCCGGCATCCTCGGCATGTTCATCGCCGTGCCGATCGCCGCGACGCTGCGGATCCTTTACGAGCACATCCAGCCGCGCTTGTTCGCCGCCGCCTGAGCGGGCGGCCGGACTCAGCGGCTGTCGCGCCGCTCCCGGAAGAGGATCACGCGGCAGCTCGCGTTCTTGAGCACGTAGGGAACCGTGCGGCCCAGGTTGAATTCGCCGAACCGCCTTTTGTAGGGCAGGCCCATGACGATCAGGTCAGCCCCCCACTCCTCCGCCTCGTCGACGATCGCCGGCCCGGTCTCGCGGGCCTGCACGAGCTCTGTCTCCACCTCTTGAGCGCTCTCGGCGGCAAGCTGGTCGACGCCGTCGAGGATTCCCTCGCCGCGTTCGATGTCCTTGTCGATCACCGCGCCCAGCGGCAGCGACCGATTGACTTCGATGATGTGGATCGCATAGAGCTTCGACGACGACTGCTTGGCGAGCCAGACCGCGACCCGGACCGTCTCCGAGTCGATGTCGTTCCCGCCGACCGGCACCATGATCCGCTGGTGGCGGTTGCTCTCCTCGGCCACGCCCTAGGCCTGCGGTCCCTGGCGGACGCGCCGGATGAGCACGTAAGCGCCGAAGCCGAGGCTCAGCGCCGCCGCTGCCCAGGCGCTGGCCATCAGCACCGGGTCCCGGAACGGATGGAGGCCGAAATAGAAGGCCATCCAGGCGCCGAAGGCGACCGACAGGAATCCCATGAACGTGAACGGGAAGCGCACTCTCCGAGATCGTAGCCGCTTGCCTCCGGGCCGGGCCTCCTCTCGACGCTTCCTATAATCAAGCCCCTGTGAAGGTCCTCATCGTCGGCTGCGGGCGCATCGGAGCCCGGTTGGCGGCGGAGATGGACGATGCCGGCCACGACGTGACCATCATCGACACCAACGCGGCCGCCTTCACTCGCCTCGGCGAAGCCTTCGGCGGCGACGCGATCATCGGCGACGGAATCGACGTGGACACCCTCCGCCGGGCGGGCATCGAGAACGTCGACGCCTTCTGCTCCCTGACCCAGGGCGACAACCGCAACATCATGGCGGCGCAGATCGCCCAGCACGTTTTCAAAGTCCCGCGTGTCGTCTGCCGCATCGCGGACCCGATCCGCGACGAGGTCTATCGAAAACTCGGCCTCAAGACCTACTGTCCGACCATCACGGGTGCGACTCAGGTGCTCAACGCGCTGCAGGACGGAGCGCCTTAGCCATGTACGTCATCGTCATCGGCGGCGGTCGCATCGGTTACTACCTGGCCCGCGACCTGGTGGAACGCGGTGACGAAGTCACATTGATCGAAAAAGACGCCTCGCGCGCCGAGTGGCTGTCGAGCCAGCTCGGAAGCCTGGTCATGCGCGGGGACGGCGACGAGATGGCGTTCCTGCGCACCACCGGCATGGAGCGCGCTGACGTGGTGCTCGCCGTGACCGGCGACGATGATGACAATCTCATCGCCCTCCAGCTGGCAAAGCGTTACTTCAACGTTCGGCACACCATCGCGCGCGTCAACAACCCCGCCAACGTGGAAGTGTTCAAGACATTGGGCGTGGACGCGGCCGTGTCAGCGACAGAAGTACTGATCGGCGCCATGGAACAGCAGCTGGCTCAGGAAGCCGCCGGCGGCTGAATTCTTCAGACATAGAAAAAGGGCCGTCCAGCCCAGACGGCCCTTTCAGATCTGAGCGTCAGCCGCTCAGGTTGCCTTACCGATCTTGTAGATCTTGGTCCCGCAGTGCGGGCAGGTGCCCACGGTCGCCGGCTTCCCATTCTTCATGGTGATCGGCTGCGGGTCTTTCATCTCGACCTTCTTCTTGTCCTTCAGGCAGTAACCTTCCACTCTTCAGCACCATCCTTTTTTCAAGTCCTGCGGTAGGTTGCCGGGGCCCGACGACCGATTCTAAGGGCCCTCGAGCCCCAATTCAACCACGATCGGGCTGAATTCAACCGACTATACCCGCCCAGGGTGCTAAATTGGCCCGAAGGCGCTCCCCGCGGGGGGCCAATGGCGCCTGCCCCGACCCGGCCTGCCGGCAGCCGGCTGGGGCCGGTTGCTCGCACCCGCATCAAGCCACAGGAGGCGGCGTTGATTTTCCTGACCGAGATCCAGGGCGCGCTGGTCGTCGATGTGCATCAACGCACAGTGGGGCACGTCCGGGATCTGACAGTGAGGGTGCAAGAGCCGTATCCGATCGTCACCGGTCTGGTGCTGTCACGCCGCCGCGAGCTGATCATCCCCTGGTCGTCAGTGCGCACTTTCGCCGCCCGCGAGGTGGCCCTGCGGACCTCGGCCGATGAGGTCAGAAAAGAGCCCGCCGACCCGCACGACGTCTGGCTGTCGCGAGATGTGCTCGACAAGCAGGTCATCGACCTGGACGGCCGCCGCGTCGTGCGCGTCAACGACCTGCAACTGACTGAAAGCGCCGCGCAGATGCTGCTGGTCGGAGCTGACATCGGCATTCGCGGAATCCTGCGGCGCCTGGGTCTCGAAGGCATTGTCAAGGGTGTGCTGGCCGCGCTGGGCAAGCCCTTGCCGATGGTGCTCGTTCCGTGGGATGTGGTCCAACCCGTTCGAGAGGGCGGTGACGACGCGGTGCACCTGCGGATCAGTGGCAAGAGAATCGAAAAGCTGCACCCCGCCGATATCGCGGACATCGTCGAAGAGCTGGGCTCACGCGAGCGCAGCGCTGTCTTCGAAAGCTTGAGCGAGGAGATCGCCGCCGACACTTTGGAAGAGATGGAGCTCGACGATCAGGTCTCGGTCATCGAGCACATGGACGTCGAGCGTGCGAGCGACATCTTGGAAGAGCTGCCGCCGGACGAGGTGGCGGACATCCTGGCCGAGGTTCCGGAAGAACGCGCACAAGAGATCCTGCGCCTGATGGAGAAAGACGAAGCGGAGGACGTCGAAGCGCTGCTGAAGTATCGCGACGACACCGCCGGGGGATTGATGACGACCGAGTTCGTCGCGGTGCCCGATCATCTGACCGCGGCGGAATGCATCGAAACTCTGCGCCGCCTGGAACCGGAGGCGGAGTCGATCTATTACGTCTATGTTGTCGACGACGAGGGCCGTCTGCAGGGTGTTCTCTCCCTGCGCGACCTCATCGTCGCGCAGCCGGCGACGGCGATCGACGACATCATGATCCGCAACGTTCTCTCAGTCGGTATCGACACCAGCGTGCAAGAGATCGCAGCCGTGCTCTCGAAATACAACCTGCTCGCGGTACCGGTCGTGAATGAAGAGCACGTGCTGACGGGCATCGTCACGGTCGACGACGCGCTCGAAGGCGTGCTGCCGGAGTCGGTCAGGCGGCGTCTGCCGCGGATCATGTAGGAGCCGATCCATCTTGTTAGGCCGGCTGCGCCGCTTCCGCC
>Ga0207664_10002358_pt1 | contig 12484 bp, 12 predicted proteins | sample LARL83metaG_FD_184349 | JGI IMG/M metagenome (GOLD analysis project Ga0207664, IMG submission 184349) | Corn, switchgrass and miscanthus rhizosphere microbial communities from Kellogg Biological Station, Michigan, USA - LAR L8-3 metaG... | ecosystem: Host-associated > Plants > Roots >...
GTCGCGATCGCCGGCGCTCTCCTGGTCTTTTGTTATCTGATCGTCCCATCGGTCGCCGCCATGCTGTACGCTGAAAGGATCGGGCCTCGATTGGCGATTGGCTGGACTATGGGCACGCTGGTGTCCGCCCTCGGTGTGTATCTTTCGCTTAAGATAGACCTGCCGACCGGGGCTACCATCGTCTGTACCTTTGGATTGGTCTTGATTCTAATGGCCGCCATGCGCGGGGTCGTCCGGCGCGCTTTAGCCTGAGTAACGGTTAGTTAGCCTTAGTCAGGTGTTCACCCGAGGAGTTTGTAGCTTAAAGGGCCGATAACAGAGCATGGTTGTTCCTGTCCTCCTTTTCTTCGCGGTGCTCTCAGCCAAGCAGGAGCAAACGCCTCTGCGTTCAGGCTGCGACTCTACCGCCCAAACCATCACGAATCTGCCGGCTGGAACATCCGTGGACATTCGTTTTCGCCTCTCCGACGGATCAGACTGCTTCAAGGTGTCCGCCATCCTGGATGGCAAGCTGGTGATGGGTTACGTGCCGGCCTCGGTTCTTGCCGGCCTGGAGCAATTCGAGCGGGGCCGTATCTCGGCCGCCTCAACCGATACCCTCCGCGAGTTGCGTCCCATGGAAGCCGCTAGCCAGAAGTTGATTGTGCACTCCGGCGATCTATCTCTGGAACGCGCTTCACAATTGCTCGCTGCCAATCAGCCGGCACAAGCCCTGGAGTTGCTTGAGCCGGCCGTCAAACGCCATCGTAACGATTCGAACGTACTGCTGCTCGCTGGCCTGGCCGCCTACCGCTCCGATCAGCTTCGTGCGGCCATCGGCTATTGGAAAGAATCGCTCGAGCTTGCGCCCAACGAGACGCTGGCTCGCGTCTATGAACGCGTCTGCCGTGAAGCGGCCGCCGACCAAAGTGGTGAGAAACTTCTGGGCATGCACATCGCATTGCGCTATGAAGGTGAAGCGCTTCCCTCCGACACCGCGCGCGCAATCTTGTCGACTTTGGACGAGGATTACAGCCGCATTTCCGCTCAGCTAGGTTGCACCTCGGACGAACGAATCATCGCCATCGTCCAAAGCCGGGATGCTTACCTGCGCGGGACCGGCGCCGCGGAATGGAGTGGGGGGCAATACGATGGGCGCATCCACATCGCCTGGACGGAAGGCAAGCAAATAGGCCCGCAGATGCGTCGCTCACTCGCTCACGAACTGGTTCATGCCTGCCTGACCGGCATCCCGTCCGGAACCTCACCTTGGCCGGCTTGGTTACAGGAAGGCCTGGCTCAGAAGCTCTCGGGTGACCAGCTCTCTTCCGCCTCGCGCAATCAGTTGCACCAACTCGCCGTGGCCCGGCAGATTCCACGGCTGGAGGACCTCCATCAGGATTGGTCGCAGCTCAGCATCGATAACGCGCGCCTGGCTTATAACCTGGCGTTAGCGGCTGCCGACGCACTCTACGAGAACTATTCCAGCTCCGGAATTCGCAACGTGGTAAATAATCCGCAACGATTACCGCAGGTCGCAGCCGAACTCGACCGCAAGCTTGGCCTCTAACGGTTAGGTCTAACTTCAAAGCCCGACAACCGGAAACACCTCTTTCGTCCTTTGAGTCCCACTAGCGCAGCCGGTGCGCCTTTTTCAGCGGAACAGAATCCGCGAATTGACTTGACGCCTGGCTGGAATTTTGTTTGAAGATGTTTCTACGGTAGAAAACGTAAGAAAGGACTAATATGGCGAATCGCTAAGAAGATAATCAAAGGAATGAATCCTCCGAGCGTCACTCACGGCGCCGGCAAGGCGAGGAGTGGCAGGGTGGACCCGGAGAGCGCGGGGAAAGTGAACAGGGAAATCGCGGCTGGGAAGAAGAAGGCTACGGAGACCAGGGTTCCTATGGCCAACCCTCGTCGAGCCAGTATCGAACTCAGCGCTGGAATCAACAGGATTACGGACAGCAAGGCCGCTACGGCCGCGAGGAAGAGTACGGCCGTGAAGGCTCGCGCGGTCAATTTGGCGGAAGCCAATATGGTGGCAGCCAGCAGGGTGGACGTCAGTACGGTGGCGGCCAACCGGGCGGTCAGTATGGCGGCAGCCAGTACGGCGGCGCTCCCCTGGGCGGTCAGTTCCGTGGCGGCCAGTACGGCGGAAACCAATATGGCGGCGGCCAACCGGGCCGGCACACAGGACGCGGCCCCAAGGGCTATCGCCGCTCCGATGAGCGGATCCAGGAAGAGATCAACGACCAGTTAACGCAGCATGGTGATATCGATGCTACCGAAATCATGGTGAAAGTCACCGGTGGTGTGGTGACTCTAACCGGAACGGTTGAAGATCGTAACACCAAGCGCATGGCCGAAGACCTGGCCGAATCCGTGTCAGGCGTCCAGGAAGTTCAGAACCAACTCAAGGTCAGCCCCTCCGGCAGCGGCAACGGCTCGAGCAAGCAGAGCGAGAGCCAGATGACCTCGTCCTCTTCTTCCAAACGCTAGTTTGTACCAAAACGTGGGCGGCTCCTCCGCCCACAACCGACTCCCCAACTACCCACATCCCACTACCCTTCGCTATCCTAATACTTTAAGCCATGCCTTTCTCCTCCATCCCGGAGGCCATTGAGGATTTTCGGGTCGGCCGGATGCTCGTAGTCGTCGATGACGAGGACCGCGAGAACGAAGGCGACGTCACCATCGCTGCCGAAAGGATCAATCCCGACGTCATCAACTTCATGGCCAAGCACGCCCGCGGCCTGATCTGCCTGTCGCTGAGCGCGGAGATCTGCGACGCTCTCCATCTGCCGCAAATGTCCTCGAGAAACACATCGCGGCTGGGCACTGCGTTCACAGAATCGATCGAGGCTGCCGAAGGCGTCACCACTGGAATCTCCGCCGCTGACCGCGCCCGAACCATTCAGGTGGCCATCGATCCTTCGAGCAAGCCCACCGACCTGGTGCGCCCCGGCCATGTCTTCCCGCTACGCGCCCGCGAAGGCGGCGTACTTGTCCGCGCCGGACAAACCGAGGCGGTGGTCGACCTGGCGCGGCTGGCAGGGCTCCGGCCGGGCGGCGTCATCTGCGAAATCATGAACGACGACGGGTCCATGGCCCGCGTTCCTCATCTGAAGGAGTTCTGCGCGCAGCACGGCTTGAAAATGATCTCCGTGGCGGACCTGATTCGTTATCGCCTGCAGAACGAGCGCTTCGTCCAACGCCAGTCTGAGGGCTGCCTGCGGACGGAGTTTGGCAGCTTCAAGACCATCGTCTATGCCAGTACCATCGTTCCGGAGATGCACCTGGCGCTGGTTCACGGCGAGATCGCGGGACATGAAGATGTCCTGGTGCGCATGCACTCGCATTGCACCTATGGCGACGTCTTCGGGTCGGTGGAATGCCAGTGCCAGCGCGTGCTTCGGAAATCGTTGGAATTGATTGCCGCCGAGGGCGCGGGCGTGCTGGTTTATCTTCACCAGACCGGTCCGGGCTTCCGCAATCATAGCTTTGGCACTCCCGACGGCCAGAAGCAACTCCAGCATGAAAGCGGCATCGGCGCGCAGATCCTTTCCGATCTGGGCCTGCACACCATTCGCCTCTTGACCAATCACCCTCGCAAAGTGGTCGGTTTGGATGCCTATGGCATCGAGATCGTCGAGCAGGTGCCGGTTTAAGTTGGCCCGAACTTCTTACGTGCTAGCCTCGTAGTAGCAACAGAGAGGTTTTCATGACCAAACTACGCCATTTTGCCGTCCTTTTGGCCCTTCCGATGGCCACTTGGGCCGCCGATCCTGCGCTTCTCCAGCTGGTGATGCCGGACGCCAAGGTCATCGCCGGAATCCAAGTGGATCAAACCAGGAATTCGCTGTTCGGCCAGTATGTGCTCTCCCACATGCAGGTTGAGGATGAAGGCTTCAAGAACTTCATCGCGCAAACCGGTTTTGACCCGCGCCGGGATGTCAGCGAGCTTCTGATCGCCTCCAATTGGGAATCGAACAGTCCGGCCAGCCGCTGGCTGGTGGTGGCCCGCGGCACTTTCGATTCGTCGAAAATTGCGATTGCGGCCCAGGGCAACGGAATCACGACCACCAATTTCCAGGGCGTCGACATTCTCACGTATTCGGGACATGGCAAGGCAGATGGCGAAAATGGAATTGCTTTCTTCGATGCCACGAGTGCAGTGATGGGTGACCTGCCGTCGGTCCAGGCGGCCATCCAGCGGCGAAAAAGCGGCGCGCCGCCCAGTGGTCAGCTTCTGGCCAAGGTCCGCGATGTCAGCTCGAAGAACGATTTCTGGTTCGTCACGCTGGTGCCTGTTTCGGAATTCGCCGGCGCCATGCCGGATCCGAACCTGAGCGGCGCCATGAAGGGCAATCTCTTGGCGGCTATCAACGAAGCCAGCGGCGGCATCCGCTTCGGCAGCACGATCACCATCTCGGCTGAGGCTCTCACGCGTTCCGATAAAGACGCGCAGGCCCTGGTGGATGTCGTGAAGTTCGTCGCGGGGATGATCCAGCTCAACCGGCAGAACAATCCGGCGGCGGGCCAGGTGGCCACCCTGCTCGATACGCTGGATTGCAAGACCGCCGGTAACGTCACCACCATCTCGCTGGCCATTCCTGAACAGCAACTGGAGCAGATGCTGGATGTGATGCGGCAGCAAAACCGCCAGGCCCACAAGAAGCCGGCGGCACCGCAGGGCAATTAGCCGCACAATTCCTGGAAGGCCGGAGTGCGCCCCAGCCAAACTCCGTGTTCCAGCACAACCCGGTCCCAAGTCCGATCTCCTGATCGCTCTCGGCCAGCGAAAGAAAACGATGCGCTGCCGTAACGCACGTCGAGAGGAGCGAAGCCTCAGCGCATGCGACGGCCACGGAGACTTGCGGTATCGGCCATCGCAGGACCAAGTGATGCAACTTAGCCTCCCGCCCCCTTTGTAGCTGCCAGCAGAATCCAAGCGCAAGGAAAAAACCATTAGTGATCGCCCCAGGCCCATTTGGCGAGTCGAAATGGCAAGTCCCATATCGCCGAAAGGCGACGCCGGACCGAAGCGCTAATACCCATACAAAATGGGCGATTGCGTAAGGCCCTGTCACATAACCGCATGTAGCAAAATAACGTGGCGGCCGGTGCCACGCGACATTCGCACGATCCTCCACCACCAGCACGTGGATTCGATGTTAAAGTAATCCTGATGCGAGCCATCAGACTCTTCTTCTCACTCACCGCGCTCGCGATATTCGCCGCAGCGCAGACCGACTGGCCTACCTTCGGTCACGATTCCGGCAGCAATCGCTACTCACCGCTGAAGCAGATCACTCCGGCCAACGTGAATACGCTGACGCGCGCCTGGACGTATCACATGAATCCGGGCGGCGGAAGCGCTAGCGGTCCCTCGGCTGAGACGATTCCTCTGGTGGTCGGAGGAATGATGTATCTCACGACGCCCTACAAGCGTGTGGTGGCGCTCGAGCCCGAGACCGGCAAGGAAATATGGGCCTTCGAAGTGCCGGACGGAAATCCGGCGCGGCGTGGTCTGGACTACTGGGAGGGCGACAAGCAGAGTCCGGCACGGGTTCTCTTTGGAACCGATACGGGAAAGCTCTACGCGTTGAACGCAAAAACCGGCAAGTTGTCGCCGGGCTTCGGCAACGAAGGCGTGGTGGATATGAAGCCAGGCGCACTCAACGGAGTTGCGAAAGCGTCGTTCGGGCTTTCATCTCCTCCCATCGTTTACAGGAACCTGGTTATTACGGGGGCAATCGTACAGGAGACGCCCAGCGTCGGCGCGGCCGGCGATACGCGGGCCTGGGACGTCCGCACCGGCAAACTCGTCTGGACGTTCCATTCAATCCCGCGGCCCGGTGAAACCGGCAGCGATACGTGGGAAGGCGATGCGTGGAAGAACCGGTCAGGCGCAAATGTGTGGGGATTCTTCACAATCGATACCAAGCGCGGCATCCTCTATATGCCTTTCGGCGAGCCGACGACGGATTACTGGGGAGGCGATCGCAAAGGTGCAAACCTCTTTGGCACCTCCCTCGTCGCCGTGGACGCACAAACGGGCAAGCTGAAGTGGTACTTCCAGGCGGTCCATCACGATACCTGGGATTACGATCTCTCCGCTCCGCCGGTCCTCATTGATGTGAAGCGCAACGGACGAACCATTCCCGCAGTCGCGCAGGTCACCAAGATGAGCTTCGTGTACATTCTCAACCGTATAACGGGCGAACCGATCTATGGCGTGGAAGAGCGCCCCATTCCGCAAGATGACATCCTGCCCGGCGACACCACCTGGGCCACGCAGCCGTTCCCGGTGAAGCCGCCGCCGCTTTCGCGCAATAGCTTCACGAAAGCCGATATCGCAACGGTGACCCCGGAACTGCAGAAATTCTGCGAAGGCCTGTTTGAGAGCGTCCCGGGCGGCATGCACTCCGGTGGGCCGTTCACTCATTACTCCACCGTGCCGAGCATCATCTTCCCGAGCTCAATTGGGGGCGGGAACTTCAATCCTTCTTCTTTCAACCCGGATCTGGGATACCTTTTTGTAAATACCCACGATATGGGCAGCACTAACGTGATGGTGAAAAGCGCCGACGGAACGATGTACAACCGCGAACCATACAAGGGGTCGATGCGGTTCTGGAATCCGCAGAACCGCCAACTGTGCAATCAACCACCATGGGGACGGCTGACCGCTATCAACGTAAACACAGGCGACATTGCCTGGCAGGTAAATCTGGGGATCACCGAGAGTCTGCCAGAAGGTAAACAGAATACAGGCCGTCCGAATCTGGGCGGGTCGGTCGCTACCGCTGCAGGACTCGTATTCATTGGTGCAACGGACGACAGCCGGTTCCGGGCCTTCGACGCAAAAACGGGCAAGGAACTGTGGACGGCGAAGATCGACGCCGGCGCGCATGCTTCGCCGATCACGTATCAGGGTAAGGACGGAAAGCAATACGTTGCGATCGCGGCCACTGGTGGGAGTCAGTTGTTTGATCCGACCCGAAGCGACGCGTTAATTGCATTCGCCTTGCGGTAAATCGCCCCATGGGGATTTCTTAGCAGAGGTATAAAAGAGTTAATGGGAGCTGATCGCCTCAACTACCTGAACATCGGCTTAATGCTGGTCTCCTGCGCGATTGCCCTGTACATTCCTTTTGAGTTATTCCTGTTCGCCTATGCAGTGCTCGGCCCGGCACATTACCTCACCGAAATCTCCTGGCTGCAGAAACGCCGCTTCTTCACGCGAGGCAGGTACGACGTTTGGCTGATTGTGGCGCTGGCCGTATTGGCATTTGTGGCGGTGCCGCCGAGCTACAGTCTGGCGGAGTCCATGAAGATGGCCAAGTATACGTTTCTGGCCCTGGGAAGCGCGCTGGTCTTCGTGCTCAGCGACAAAATGGGTCCTCGAATTGTCGGCCTCGCGGTCGTCGCCGCGCTGGGTTTGGTGGTCGTGAGCACAACCGGACCCACGGCCCTACTATTCGCACTGTTCGTACCGACGCTGATTCACGTTTACCTCTTTACCGGATTCTTCATGATTTACGGGGCGCTCAAAGAGCGCAGCCGCAGCGGCTATCTGGCCATGGCGGTTTTCCTGCTCTGCCCGGTGCTGTGCCGCTACATTGACCCCAGCAGGATTACGCCCAGTCCCTACGTAGTCATCTCTTATTGGAAAAGCTTTTCGCTCCTCAACATGACGATGCTAGGCATCACCTTACCCACCAGCAAAGCCGAGGGAGGGATCGCGGGCCTGAAAGTGTTCTCGTCCGATTCAGGACTTATCGTGATGCGCTTCATTGCATTCGCCTACACCTACCACTATCTCAACTGGTTTTCGAAAACCTCCGTCATCCGGTGGCACGAAGTGGGCACAAAGCGACTGATTGCTGTCGGCGCGCTGTGGCTGGCCTCGGTAGGACTCTATATCTACGACTACTCGCTTGGCTTCCAGTGGTTGTTTGTCCTGAGCGTGACGCACATTTATCTCGAATTCCCTCTGAATCACATCTCCATCATCGGAACATTCCGTGAGGCGCGAGGCTTGTTCGGTAAACCGCTGCAGCCGGCGCCCGTCGGCTCGGGAAAGAGTCGCAAGGCCGCCGCCGCAGGTTAACTGGCCCATTGCGGACTCGAATTATTTGCGCGCTGCGGCCTTCTGTTTGGCCTTCTTTTGTTTGCGCGGCAGGCGGGATTTGTTTTTTGGAGCCAGCTTTGCCTTTTTCACCGACTTTGTGGACGGCTTGACCTCCGCGGGCGAAGCCTCCCCGCCCGACGCAGCCGCCGCGGACTCTTGCTTGTCTGCCACTTCTTTTTGTTTTGCCAAGTGAGCGAACCCCCACTCAACTGTAACCTGTTTGCGTTCCTCAGTCGCGAGGCTATTGAGATGTCAGCGGATGGAGCAGCCGGTAAGCCCGCATGCCTAGCTCGTTTGGTCGGAACGGCTTGAGGACGAAATCGTCGGCCCCATAGCCGAAGCTGCGAGCCAGCGCTTCATCGCTTTCGTTGCCCGTGAGCACGATCACCGGTATTTCCCGGGACCGAGCGTCCTTTTTCAGCGTTAGAAGAACATCGAATCCGGCCAGCCCTTCCATAGCGAGGTCCAAAAGCACAAGGTCGTAGCTGTGAGTGCGTAGCTGCTCTATCGCGCTGGCGCCATCATGTACTCCGTCGCAGGAGATGGCGTAACGGCTTAGGGCTGCTTTTACCAATGGAAGCATCTCAGGATCGTCATCCACTATCAGGGCAGTCGGCTTCCGCGCTCTCCATTTGCACCAGCCCAGGACCGAGTCCAGGCTGGCAGCGGAAAGGCGCGATAGAGTCTTCGACTTGTGTGAAGAGGGCCAATGCGGCTGCATTACTCTTCTTAACGGCATTTTTGGCTCTTTTGACTAGAAAATGTATGCGGATTCGTATACCCTTGCGGGGGAACTCAATGGCGATTAGCCTTTGATGTTGAGCAAGTGTTGCGGATGCCACTTTTCGGGTGACCAGCTTCGGCCCTCAAAGTCGACTTGTATGAGGCAACCCAAGACCGGGTCATTTTCCTGACATCGGACTCGGCCTTCCAAGCTGCAGTCGGTGCAAGGCTTCTTGCCTTGCGGGCACGCGATGCATCGCATCCGAACTTGGGCGCCGATCGGCGGGGGCGGTACCTCGATAGTGATCGTACAACCGTCTGGGTGTATCTGCTCCAGGTTTCCTATACTCCGCGTGTGATCCGTGGAAACCCTCATCAGTTGTGAACAAAGGAATAATTCACGATCTGGCATATATTAGGTGTCAGTTCTGCACTCATCGGCACGTGAGGGAAAACTTTAGTCGGCGATGGGCTGGTTCTAGTGGTTGCCCTTGGGGATCAAGTGCTAGCGGGCGGCCGTCGGCCGCGGCGGGCCCGTTGCAACCTTCCCGTCAATGGGATAAACCAAAATTTCGACTTTGCCGCTGTCACCGGCATCAGGACTTTTGCCAATGCCCAGGGTCTTCAGCCGTGTGTCATCGAATTTGAAATTCTTAGTGAGGTAATCGCGAACCACGGCCGCGCGCGCCTCTGAGAGTTGCTTATCTTTGTCGGCATCGCCCTTCATGCCTGTGGAGGCCGCGACGACCGCCAGTCCAAACTTGTTCTCCTGCAACCAGGCCCCGGAGTCATTGAGCGTCTTCTCGTTCTTGAGCTTCGCAGTATCGGGTTTGTCGAAAATCTGCTTGCCGTCGTACTCGAATGTTTTGGCGTTCTGCGCCTGTGGAAGCCGCGTAATTTGATGCTTGGTCAGTTCTTCCGAATCCTCGTATCCTCGCTTCTTGAAGAAGCCCCGCACCAGGAAATTATGCTTTAGCGCTTCCATGTTTTCCTGGAATTCGGTGGCGCCGGCCTTGGCTTGCTCGGTGGCGGCATTGACCTGCTGGTAAATCTTCTTGTCGTTGACTAAAGCGCCCATCGTGCCTTGGCCGTTGTTGACTTTGGTGCTGATGGAGTCCACATTCTGCATCGTGTCTTTGGCGGTATCCAGAATCTGATTCGTCTTGGTAATCAGGTCGGAGACGTCCAGCGGCGGGGCAGTATCGATGGTATCTCCGTCTCGAGCTTTTTCCACGTCCGGTGAACCGAACGAAATCTCCACATACTTGTCACCCAGTAGCCCTTCGGACTTGATGGAAGCTACTGAATCCTTCTTGATCACGTCCCGGGTCGCATTCTCCAGGTCCATCACCACGGTCAGCTTCTCATCGGGCCGTTTGGGCAACTGAATGGCCCGTACGGTTCCCTTGTGAATTCCACCAACTCGCACGTCGGCGCCATCGATCAGCCCCGAAACATTTTGGAACTGTGCCTTCAGCCGATAGGTCGACCGGAAGAGCGACTCCTTGCTACCGATCAAGAACACGCCGGCGGCAAGAATCAATAGCGTACCAACGATAAACAACCCTAATCTAAATTCTTTGGACATACGCTTCCGCGCTAGGCGGCCTCCCTCAAAAAGTCGGCGACAAATTTGTTTCGGCTCTTTCGCAGCTCGTCAAACGCCCCGTCGGCCAGTATCTTCCCTTCGTTCATCAGGACAAACCGGTCCGCAAAGATCTTGGCGCTGCGGATTTCGTGAGTTACCACGACGGACGTAATGTTCCGCTTCTGCTTCTGCTCCAGAATCAGCTTCCCGATTTCAGCGGCAGTAATCGGATCGAGCCCGGCCGTCGGTTCATCGAACAGCAAAATTTCAGGGTCGAGCGCCAATGCGCGGGCTAGTCCAACGCGCTTTTGCATGCCGCCGGAAATCTCTGAAGGAAGCTTATCGACGTCGCGCTCCATTCCGACCGCCGACAACAGTTCACGCGCCCGACTCTTGCGCTCCGACTCGGACATCTTGGTATGCCGGGCCAGCGGAAACGCTACATTCTCTTCCACACTTAGTGAGTCGTATAGGGCCGCTGATTGAAATAAGAATCCGATCTTTTTTCGAACTTCGTTCAAGGCATCCCGATCAAGCTTGGCGATCTCCTGACCCAGCACCCGGAGGGATCCGGAATCTTGCTTCTGCAGGCCGACCATCAATTTCAACAGCACGCTTTTTCCCGTGCCGCTCCGGCCCAGCACCGCTAGGGTTTCGCTGCCAGCGACAACCAGATCGATTCCATTCAGGACCTTTTGGGCGCCGAAGGACTTGCGAAGATCCTCAATCACGATGGGCGATTCCGGTGGCGGAGTTGACTGCGTTGCTTTTTTCATGGGAAGAGCACCAGAATCAGCCGGACCAGTAAGACGTCGGCCAGAATCACGAACAACGAGCAGAGCACCACCGCGCTGGTGGCGGATCGTCCGACTCCTTCGGTGCCTCCCTTGGTCCGCATCCCTTGAAAGCTGGCTACCAGACCGATGATCAGGCCGAAGACCGCAGTCTTGAAAGTGGGAGGAAGAAAATCGTCGAAGGTCACATGCTTGAGGCCGTTTTCAAGGAAGTAGCGGAGCGATACGGGTTGAGCCAGCGTGGTAGACAGCCAGCCCATGATGACCCCGCAGAAATTTGCGGCTAACGTCAGCAGCGGCAGCATGGTGATACACGCGATCACGCGCGTCGCTGCCAGAAATTTGTAGGGATCAACGGCCGAGACTTCCATCGCATCTATCTGTTCGGTGACTTTCATGGAGCCTAATTCGGCTCCGATCCCAGCGCCCACGCGGCCGCTCACAACCAGCGCAGTAATGATAGGCCCGCTCTCTTTAACGAGGGAAAAGATGATGACTGCCGGGAGCATCGATTTGGCGCCAAAGCGTGTCAGACTGTCGCGAGTCTGAAGCGACAGCACGACGCCCGTGGCCGCCCCGGCCATGGCTACCAGCGGCAGCGATTTCGATCCGATCGCGTCCAGTTGCCGGACCAGCTCCCGCCATTCGTAGGGCGGAAGGAAGATCGCATGTGCCAGGCGCCGCGAGAACAAGCCAAGTTCCCCAAACCACTCGAAAAAGGAGACCAGCACCGCACCCATGCGATAAGTGAATGCCGCTCGGATGCCAAATAATAAAGAGTGTAGAATCAGCTCCTTACATGCTGGCTCCTGTGGAAAAACCGTGCAAATCTTACCAGCCGTGCATCACCGGTTATCAGTAAGACCGGCCTGCACGCCCTTCAATACGTCGTTGGCGAAGAAGAACTTGCCGTCGTTCGGGACCATCATGATTTGCACTTTGTCGGACAGCTTTTCAGCAATGATCTTTTGAATCAGGAGCGGATTTTCCTTCAGCACGACGGCTTCGAGTTTCAGTCGCTCGGCGTCGGCCTCCGCGACGTGGCGGATGCGATCGGACTCGCCTTCGGTGATCATCTTGCGCTTCTCAAGTTCGGCTTTGCTGTCGATCACCTTGGCCTGAGCCATCGCCTCGGCATTCATGACCGTCGACGCCTTGCGCGCCTCTGCCTCCAGGCGGGACTGTTGGATCTGCTTTTCCTTCAACGGCAGCGTATGCTGCATGGCGTCGGCTTGCGCCTTGGCTTCGATGACCACCACT
>Ga0207664_10002360_pt1 | contig 12474 bp, 10 predicted proteins | sample LARL83metaG_FD_184349 | JGI IMG/M metagenome (GOLD analysis project Ga0207664, IMG submission 184349) | Corn, switchgrass and miscanthus rhizosphere microbial communities from Kellogg Biological Station, Michigan, USA - LAR L8-3 metaG... | ecosystem: Host-associated > Plants > Roots >...
GTTCGTGCAGGAGATGGTCATCTACGGCGTGAGCTTCGACATGGTCGGCAAGCAGCCGATCGTCCTGTTGAAGACCGTCGACAGCAACAAGTTCCTGCCGATCTGGATCGGGCATCCGGAGGCCGCGGCGATCCTGATGAAGCTGCAGGGCGCCACCACTCCGCGGCCGATGACGCACGACCTGTTGTCCGACGTGCTCGGCGAGCTCGACGTGTCCTGCACGCGCGTCGCGGTCACCGAGCTGAAGGAGAACACCTTCTACGCGTCGATCACGCTCGCCGTGAACGGCAGAGAGCTGGAGATCGACTCGCGCCCGAGCGACGCGCTCGCGCTCGCCGTGCGCGCGGGCGCGCCGATCTTCGCCGCCGAGGAGGTGATCGCCGAGTCCGCGATCGAGTTCGAGCACGAGGTCGAGGACACCGAGGAGGTCGTCGAGAAGTTCAAGGACTTCCTCGACGAGGTCACGCCCGAGGACTTCGCCAGCGGCGACGGCTGAGCGGCCTCGAGGGCGCTCAGACCGCGGCGCCGCGCGCAAGCGCGATCGAGAGGATCCGCTCGACCAGCTGGTCGAAGTCGATCCCGGCGGCGTCGGCCGCCTGCGGCAGCAGGCTCGTCTCGGTCAGGCCGGGGACGCTGTTGGCCTCCAACACGAACAGCTCGCCGTCCTCGCGCAGCATCAGGTCGACGCGCGCGAAGCCGGTGCAGCCGAGCGCGCGGTACGCCTCGACCGCCAGCTCCTGCGTGCGCTCGGCGACCCCGGCCGGCAGTTCGGCCGGGCACACGAAGCGCGTGCGGCCGATCTCGTAGCGCGCCTCGAAGTCGTAGAAGTCGCGCCCCTCGGGCACCGCCTCCACGACTGGCAGCGCCAGCGGCTCCCCGCCGCCGTCCTCGACGATCGAGACGGCCAGGTCGCGCCCCGGCACGTAGCGCTCGAGCAGCACCTTGCGGTCGTAGGAGAAGGCCGAGACGATCGCCGCCGGGACGTCAGCCGCCGTGCGCGCGAACTTGATTCCGAGCGCCGAGCCCTGCGCCGCCGGCTTCACCACCAAGGGGAAGTCGAACTGCTGCTCGATCGCCGGCAGCGCCTGCGCCGCGCCCAGCTCGCGGAACGCGGTCTCGCTGAACGCGTGGAAGTCGGGCGTCGGGATGCCGGCGTCGCGCAGCAGGTGCTTGGTCAGCACCTTGTCCCAGCAGCGGATGCACGCCGCCACGCCGGAGCCCGTGTACGGCAGCCCGAGCACCTCGAGCAGCTCCTGGATGGTGCCGTCCTCGCCGTCGCGCCCGTGCAGCGCGACGAACGCGGCGTCCGGCCGCAGCTCGCTCAGCCGCGCGACGAGATCCGTGCCGACGTCGATCGCCACGGCTCTGTGCCCGAGCCGCTGGAGCGCGTCCTCGACGCGCGCGCCCGACTTCAGCGACACCTGACGCTCGAGCGAGCGACCGCCCTGGAGGACCGCGACGGCCGCCATCTCAGCGGTCGGATTCGGCGCGTCCGCGGGCTTGGCGCCGGCGCGGCAGCTCAAGCACGTCGGCGAGCCGTCCGACGTCCGCGTGCGGCTCCTGCGCGGTGCGCGGCGCCGCGGGCGCGGCGCCGGTCAACGTCCCGTACAGCGCGACCTGCTCCGCGACGACCTTGCCGATCCGCCGCACGCCCTCGCGGATCGCCGCCTCGTCCACGCCGGAGAAGTTCAGCCGCATCGAGGAGCCGCCGCGCCCGTCGAGGTACGCCGCGCGCCCCGGCACGAACGCGACGTTCTCGTCGAGCGCGCGCGCCAGCAGGTCGGTCGTGTCGATGTAGTCGGGCAGCGTCGCCCAGATGAACAGGCCGCCGCCGGGCCGCGTCCACGCCGCCTCGCGCGGGAAGTGCGCGCTCAGCGCCTCCAGCATCGCGTCGCGCCGCGTGCGGTAGATGCCGATCAGCGAGTCGATGTACGAGCGCCAGTCGCCGGCCGCGAAGTACTCGGCGACGAACAGCTGGGTCATCGAGGAGGAGCACAGGTCGGCCGCCTGCTTGCCGAGGTTCATCTTCTGCAGGACGGGGCGCGGCGCCGCGGCCCAGCCGAGGCGGATCCCCGGCGAGAGGATCTTCGAGAACGTGCCGAGGTAGATCACGAACTCGCCGCCGTCCATCGCGTAGAGCGTCGGCAGCGGGTCGCCCTCGTAGCGCAGCAGGCCGTACGGGTTGTCCTCCAGCACCAGCAGCTCGCGCTCGTGGGCGATCCGCACGAGCCGCTCGCGCCGCGGCAGCGACATCGTCACGCCGCCGGGATTCTGGAAGCTCGGGATCGTGTAGATGAACTTCGGCCGCCGACCCTCGCGCTCGAGCCGGTCGAGCGTCTCCTCCAGCTCGTCGACGCGCATGCCGTCGGCGTCCAGCTCGATCTGCACCACGTCGGCCTGGTATGAGCAGAACGTCGGCACCGCGCCCGGATACGTCGGCGCCTCCGCCACGATCACGTCGCCGGGGTCCACGAGCGTCTTGCAGACGAGGTCGATCACCTGCTGGCCGCCGGTCGTGACGAGCAGCTCGCCTTCGTCGACCGTCATCCCCTCGGCCGCCATCACCTCGGCGATGCAGTGCGCCGCCGTCGCGAAGCCCTCGGTCGGCCCGTACTGGAGCGCTCTCGCGCACGCCTCCTCGGCCACGCGCGCCATCAGCGACGCGTACGTGTCGGGCGGGAAGGTCGAGGTGTCGGGCAGGCCGCCCGCGAGCGAGATCACCTCGGGGCGCTCGGTCAGCGCCATCAGATCGCGCATCGCGGAGGAGCGCATCACCTTCGTGCGCTCCGCGAACAGGCCGGCGTAGCGCTCGAGGTCGCGCGCGGTCGAGCGCGGCGGCTCGCGTCTCGTCATCGCGTCCGGCCCTGTTGCGCCGCGCTCGCCATGACGGGGACTTCGCCGCGGCGGCCCGGAAGCCTGTCGCGCTCGGCTATCGTCATGCAGCCAAGCTACCGCACCGCATGACGCTCTTCCTCGCCATCTGCCTCGGAGTCGGCCTCGCGCTGGCCGTCGGCCTGCGCCCGTTCCTGCCCGCGCTGCTCGCCTGCGCGCTCGCGCGCGGCGACGCCGGGATCGACTTCAACCACACGAACGTGGCGTTCATGGAGAAGCCGGCGTTCCTGCTCGCGCTCGTGATCGGCACGATCGCGCTCGTCGTCGCCGAGCGTCGCCGGCCGCCGGAGGACGTCGCCAGCGGCCCATTCGGCGCCGCCGTCGCCGGCATCGGGCTCGCGCTCGGCGCGCTGCTGTTCGGCGGCGCGCTGCAGGACCACCACTATGCGTTCGGCGTCGGCCTGATCGCCGGGATCGCCTGCGCCGCGCTCGCCGAGGCGGCCGCGCGCGGCTTCTTCGCCTCGACGCGCAGACGGCTCGACAGAGACGCGGCGGCGACGCTGCCGTTCTACGCCGAGATCGCCGCGCTCGTGCTCGCCGGCCTGTCTGTGCTCGCGCCGCCCGTCGCGCTGGTCGCGCTCGCGTTCCTCGCATGGCTGCTGCTGCAGCAGCGCAGACGCGCCGGGCGCAAGTACGCGGGCCTGCGCATATTGCGGTGAGCGGCGTCCGCCACGCCGCGCCGCCGAAGCTCGTCCTGACGGTGATCGACGGGCTCAAGCCGGCGATGCTCGAGCGCGCCGTCGCGCAGGGCCGCGCGCCGACCCTGAAGGCGATCATCGAGCGCGGCTGCTACGTGGACGACTGCGTCGCCGCGTTCCCCTCGGTCACGCCCGTGTGCGCGGCGTCGATCGCGACCGGCGTCGGTCCGGATCGCCACCGCATCCCGAGCATGAACTGGTACGACCGCGCCGAGCGGCGCTACGTCGAGTACGGCTCGAGCTTCGGCGCGAGCCGCCGCGCCGGCGTGCTGCGCTCGCTCACCGACACCGTCTACAACATGAACGGCAAGCACCTCGCGCCGGAGGTGCCGACCGTCTACGAGCGGCTCGACGACGCCGGCGTGCGCACCGCCGGCACGACCTACCTCATCTACCGCGGCCGCCACCGTCACCAGATCGCAGGCGAGACGGCGCTCGCGCGGATCGCCGGCGCGGTCTTCCGCGACCCGGTGATGGGTCCGCGCGAGCTGTTCTACGCCGACCTGTTCGCGAGCCGCCGCACCGGCTGCCGCGGCCAGCTCGGGATGCCCGGACAGCGCGACCAGCACAGCGGCTGCGTCGGCGCCCATCTCGTCGAGCACGACCTGTTCGACTTCCTGCTCTTCTCGCTGCCCGACAACGACGCCTTCTCGCACCGCAACGGGCCGCACGCTCAGGTCTCCTCGATCGCGGCAGCCGACCGCCAGCTGGAGCGGCTCGTCCACGCCGGCGGCGGCCCCGAGCGCTTCTTCGAGCAGCACGCGATGATCGTGCTCGCCGACCACTCGCACGCCGCGGTGGAGCGGCGCATTCCGCTGCTCGACGCGTTCGAGGAGTGGGAGGTCGCGCGGCCGCGCCCGAACGGCGCGCGCGCGGCGGACGGCGGTGGGACGCTCGCGCTCGGCCTCGCACAGCGCTCGGCGATGCTCTACGTGCTCGAGGACGAGCGGCGCGCGAAGCTGGCCGCGCGCGCCGCGCGCGAGGCCGGCACGGTCCCCGGCGTCGACCTCGTGATGCGGCGTCCCGCACCGCGCGAGGGCTCGATCGTCTCCGAGCGCGGCGAGTTGCGCTTCGCGCCGGGAGGCGACCTCGTCGACCTGCGCGGGCGGCGCTGGAGCGTCGAAGGCTCGTTGGAGGCGCTCGGCGCGCACGTCGAGGACGGGCGCCTGCTGACGCCGGACTACCCCGACGCGCTCGGCCGCGTCTGGTCGGCACTCACCTGTCCCACGGCCGGCGACGTGCTGCTCAGCGCCGCTCCCGGCTTCGAGTTCGTCGACTGGGGTGGCGCCGACCACGTCGGCGGCGGCAGCCACGGCTCGCTGCACAAGAGCGACTCGCTCGGCGCGCTGCTGTGGTGCGGCGTCGGACGCGCGGAGGCCGTCGCGCGCGAGGCGCGCGCGCAGTGGAGCCTGCAGGACGTCGTGCCGCTCGTGACGGAGCACTTCGGGCTCGACGGCGCCTGACTCGCAAGCACGCGCGCGGCGCTGGGTACGCTGTCCCGATGCAGGACGAGGCGTCAGCCGTCGCGCTGCCGCTGCACCGCCGCGTGCGGCACGGCATCCGCCACCCGGCCAACTGGCTTCAGCTCATGCGCTTCGCGCTCGTGGGCGCGAGCGGCTACGTCGTCAACCTCGCGGTCTTCGTGTGCGCCGTGCACGTCGTCGGGATCGACTACAGGATCGCCGCGGTGCTGGCGTTCCTCGTCTCGGTCACGAGCAACTTCTGGCTCAACCGCCGCTGGACGTTCGACGCGCGCGGCGGTCACGCCGGCTTCCAGGCGGCGCGCTTCCTGACCGTGAGCGTCGTCGCATTCCTGTTCAGCTACGGCATGCTGGTCCTGCTCGTGGAGGACGCACGCCTGCCCAAGGTGGTCGCGCAGGCGATCGCGATCCTCACCGCCACGCCGCTCTCCTTCCTCGGACAGAAGCTCTGGAGCTTCAGGGCATGAGGCGAGCCGCGGCGCGGGCCGTCGCGGCGGCCCTGCTGTTCGCGGCGCTGATCGCGATGCCGTCCGCCGCGGCGTCCGCCGTCCGGCTGCCCGTCCCGCCAGCCGTCCCGTCGACGACCGCGACGGCGCTCACCATGGGCACGACGGCGACTGACCCCAACGCGCTCGCGACGCCGCCGAGCCCGTCGCTCGCGCCGCCCGGCCACCGGCTCACCGCCGACCGCGCGATCGCGATCGCCGAGGCGGTCCCGAAGATCACGCGCGTCAGACGCGAGCACCCGGGCTCCTACCCGGTCGCGTACACGAAGGGCGCGGCGCAGTGGCAGGTGTCCGTCTTCTCCAGAGACCGCCGCCGGGAGCTGGGCCAGGTGACGATCGACGACGCGAGCGGCGTCGTGCTCGAGGCGTGGACCGGCTACCAGGTGCCGTGGACGATGGCGCGCGGCTACGACGGCGCGTTCGGCCGGCGCGTGAACGCGTGGTACGTGTGGATCCCGATGTGCGTGCTGTTCGCGGCGCCGTTCCTGCCGTGGCGTCGACGGCCGTCGTGGCTGCACCTCGACCTGCTCGCGCTGCTCGGCTTCTCCGTCTCGCTCGCGTTCTTCAACGCCGCGCGGATCGGGCTCTCGACGCCGCTGATCTACCCGCTGCTCGCCTACCTGCTGGTCCGCATGCTGCTGATCGCGCGCCGCGGCCCGCGCGCGGAGCCGCTGCGCCTGCTCGTGCCGGTCTCGTGGCTGGCGATCGGGCTCGTGTTCCTCGTCGGCTTCCGCATCGGCCTGAACGTCACGAACTCGAATGTGATCGACGTCGGCTACTCGGGCGTGATCGGCGCGCACCGGCTCGTGCACGGCCAGCCGCTCTACGCTGGAGACTGGCCCAGCAACGACGCCTCCGGCGACACGTACGGCCCCGTCAACTACTACGCCTACGTGCCGTTCGAGCGGCTGTGGCCCTGGAGCGGCAGATGGGACGACCTGCCGGCCGCGCACGCCGCGGCGGTCGTCTTCGACCTGCTGACGATCGGCGCGCTGTTCCTGCTCGGCCGCCGCATCCGCGGCCCGTCGCTCGGGATCGTGCTGGCGTACGCGTGGGCCGCCTACCCGTTCACGCTCTACGCCTCCTCGACGAACTCGAACGACGCGCTCGTGGCGCTGATGCTCGTGCTCACGCTGCTGCTGGCGGGGCGCCCGGGAGCGCGCGGAGCGGCCGCCGCGCTCGCGGGCCTGACGAAGTTCGCGCCGCTCGCGCTGGCGCCGCTGTTCGCGCGCACCCCGCGCGACGTGCGCCGCGGCGGTCTGCGGCCGGGCTTCGTGTCGTTCGCCGCCTATGCGCTGGGGTTCGCGTTCGCGGCGGCGCTCGCGATGCTGCCGGTGCTGCTGTCCGGGAGCAGCTTGCGCACGTTCTGGGACCACACGATCGCGTTCCAGCAGGGCCGCAGCTCGCCGTTCTCGATCTGGGGCCTGTGGGGCGGGCTCGGCGGCCTGCGGACCGCCGTGCAGGTCGGCGCGGTGCTGCTCGCGCTCGCAGTCGGCGTGTGGCCGCGGCGGCCGACGCTCGCGCAGATGTCGGCCTGCGGCGCGGCGGTGCTGATCGCCCTGCAGCTCGGGCTCACCTACTGGTTCTTCCTCTACATCGTGTGGTTCCTGCCGCTCGTGCTCGTCGCGCTGCTCGCGCGCTACGGGGAGCCGGCCGCGGCGGCGGCGTCCGCGTACGCCGCCGGCTCAGCGGAAGCCGGACGGGGCGGGCAGCAGCAGCTGCTCGATCCCGTCGGCGCGCATGGGCTCTGAGGAGCAGCGGATCACGACCGCGTTGAGCCACGGGTCGACGTCAGAGGGCTCGAACTTGACCGGCATCTGCGTCGTGAGCGCCTCCAACGCCAGCTCGCGTCTGACGCCGATGACGCCGCCGCGGGCGCCGGTCATGCCGACGTCGGTGACGTAGGCGGTCCCGCCGGGCAGCACGCGCGCGTCGGCGGTCGGCACGTGCGTATGCGTCCCGACGACGGCCGTCACGCGCCCGTCGAGGTGCCAGCCCATCGCGACCTTCTCGCTCGTCGCCTCCGCGTGCATGTCGACGAGCACGTGGTCGGCGCGGTCGCGCAGCGCGTGCAGCGCCGCGTCCGCGTGCGGGAAGACCGGATGCCCCGCGCGCATGTAGAGGTTCCCCGACAGGTTGACGATGCCGAGCCTTGCGCCGTCGCGCTCGACGACGCACCAACCGTGGCCCGGCTGGCTCTTGAGGAAGTTCGCTGGACGCAGGATCCGCTCGTGCGCGTCGAGGTAGCCGTAGACCTCGCGCTGACGGTAGGCGTGGTTGGCGAGCGTGATGACGTCGACGCCCGCGTCGAAGAGCGCGTCGGCGATCTTCGACGTGATGCCGACGCCGTTGGCGGCGTTCTCGCCGTTGACGACGACGAAGTCGATCGCGTGCCGCTCCACCAGCTCCGGCAGCAGCGCCAGCAGCAGCCGACGGCCCGTCGCGCCGACGACATCCCCCACGAACAGGATCGCGACCGGCCGGCTCACGATGATTCGCGCATGAGCGACGACGAGCAGCAGCAGACGGGGCCGCAGCCGGTGGTCGTCCCGCGCGGCGTCCAGCTCGTGCTGCTGCTGGTCGGACTGCTCGCGGCCTGGGCGGTCGCGCGCGCGAGCGGGAGCGTGCTGCTGATCTTCATGATCGCCGGCGTCATCGCACTGATCCTCAATCCGCTCGTCAAGCGCGTCGAGCGCCGCGGCGTGCGGCGCGGCGCGGCCGTCTTCGCGGTGTATATCGGATTGCTCGCGATCGTCGTCGCCGTCGGCGGGCTGCTCGCCAACCCGGTCAGCACCCAGGTGGAGAACTTCCAGCGCGACGTGCCGAAGCTCGTCAGAGACGCGACGCACTCGCTCGACAGCCTCCAGAGCTTCCTCGACAAGCGCGGCATCAACGTCCACATCAAGACGCAGGGCCAGACCGCGCTGCAGACGCTCGAGACGAAGGTGCTGAGAGGCTCGGGCAACGTCGTCTCGTTCACGCGCGACCTGCTGCAGCGGATCGTCTCGGCCGCCTTCGCGCTGATCCTGATCCTCGTCATCTCGATCTACATGCTGATCTACGCGGAGGGGATCGGGAACGTCGTGCGCGCGATGCTGCCGGCGGGCGACGGCAGCGCGGAGGACGACTTCCCGCTGCGCACGCAGAAGGCCGTCTCCAGCTACGTGCGCGGACAGCTCCTGTTCAGCGTGATCATGGGCACGACCGCGGCGATCGCGCTGTGGATCTTCGGGGTCGTCGGGATCTTCCCCGACGGCGAGCGCTACGCGCTGTTCTTCGGCGCCTTCTTCGGGCTGATGGAGCTGATCCCCTACATCGGCCCGGTGCTCGGCGCGCTGCCGCCGATCCTCGTCGCGCTCTTCAACGACCCGCTCAGCGCGCTGTGGGTCGCGCTGCTGTTCCTCGGCATCCAGCAGCTCGAGGGCCACGTCGTCGCGCCCCAGGTGTTCGGCCTCTCGCTGCGCATCAACCCGCTGCTGATCATCTTCGCGCTGCTGTTCGGCGCCGAGCTGTACGGGATCGTGGGGGCGTTCGTGGCGCTGCCGGTCGCGGCGGTGCTGCGCGAGACGGTCGTCTACCTGCGCCGCCACGTGGTGCTCGAGCGCTGGCCGGTCACGCGTCCGCCTGAGGCTCCGCCTCCCGGTGCGCCGCTGATCTAGGCTGGGTCGGTGCCCGCATCCGTGGCGACGCAGAGAGCGACGCCGGCCGCGCTCGCCGCGACCGGCCTCACGAAGCGCTACGGCGAGCGCGTCGCGCTGCGCGAGGTGAGCTTCGCGGCGGCAGCGGGCGAGCTGGTCGCGGTGATCGGCCCCAACGGCGCCGGCAAGACGACGCTGCTGTCGATCCTCGCCGGCATCCAGCGGCCCGACGCGGGCGAGGTGACGCGCCCGCCGCGTGAGACAGGCTGGGTGCCGCAGCAGCCGGCCGTCTACTCGAAGCTGTCGGTCGCCGAGAACCTGCGCCTGTTCGCGCGCCTGGAGAAGGTCGCCGACCCCGAGGCGGTCGTCGCGCGGATGCTGGAGCAGACGGCGCTGCGGGAGCGCGCCGACGACGAGCTGGGGACGCTGTCGGGCGGCAACCGCCAGCGCGTGAACATCGCGATCGGCCTGCTCGCCGAGCCGCCGGTGCTGCTGCTCGACGAGCCCTCCGCCTCGCTCGACCCGCGTCAGCGCGCGCGCCTGTGGGAGTTCGTCGGCGCGCAGGCGCAGCGCGGGACGGCGGTGATCTTCTCCACCCACGACGTGCAGGAGGCCGAGCGCTACGCCGACCGCGTGCTCGTGCTCGCCGACGGCGAGCTGCTGTTCGCCGGGACCGCTGCGGAGCTGGCGGCCGCCGTCGGAGGCGGGGACGCCGCCGGCCCGCGGGACTTCGAGACCGCGTTCGTGCAGTTCCTGCGCGAGCGGGGGCACTAGGGTGGCCCCCGCGAACGACTGATGCGCTGGCTGCTGCTCAAGGACCTGCGCATCCTGCGCCGCTCGCCGCTGCTCGTGGCGCTGCTCGTGATCTACCCGATCGCGATCGCGCTGCTGATCGGCTTCGCGCTCTCCCGCGGCCCCGACAAGCCGACGATCGCGCTCGTCGACGAGATCCCGCGCGCCCAGCGCAGCTTCTCCGTCGCCGGCTCGACGCTCAACGCCGGCGAGTACCTGCCGGCGCTGCTGAGATCGGTGAACGTCGTGAGAGCCGCGACCCGCGCCGACGCCGAGCGACTCGTGCGCGACGGCAAGGTGCTCGGCGCGGTGGTGCTGCCGCCGGACATCACGCAGAGACTCGCGACGGGGACCGAGCAGCCGACGATCGAGGTGCTCTACAACGGCGCGGACGCGGTCAAGCAGCGCTACGTCGACTCGGTGATCAGAGCGCGCATGGCGGAGGCGAACGTCGCGCTCTCGCGGCGCTTCCAGCAGGCGACCGTCGGCTACCTGAACCTGCTGCTGAACGGCGGCACGCTCAACCTGCTCGGCCGCAGCGTCGACATCCTCGGCCTCAAGAACGCGCACGCGATCGTCGCGGGCGCGCTCGCCGCCCTGCCGCCGGACTCGCCGCTGCGCACCTCGCTCGGCCAGGTCGCCGACTTCGGCCGGCTCGCGATCGACAACCTCGGCGTCTCCAAGGACGTGCTGAGATCGGTCGGCCAGCCGCTCGTCGTCAGACAGACGATCGTCGGCGGCCGGCGCACGCCGCTCGACACGTTCGCGGCCGCCGTCGCGGTGACCGTCTCGCTGATGTTCCTCACGCTGCTGCTCGCCGCCGGCCTGCTGGCGCTCGAGCGCGAGGAGCACGCCTTCTCGCGGCTCGTGCGCGGGCTCGTCTCGCGCGTCGGCCTGCTCGTCGAGAAGATCGGCCTCGCGGCGCTGTGCGCGTTCGCGGTGACGCTGCTGATGCTGCTCGCGCTGGGCGGCTTCTTCATCGCGCTCGACTGGGGTCGCCTCCCGCAGTGGCTGCTCGCGCTCGCCTTCGGCGCCGTCGCGTTCGCGGCGCTCGGGGTCGCGCTCGGCGCGCTTGCGCGCGAGGTGCGCGCCGCCTCGCTGCTCGCGTTCCTGCTCTCCCTGCCGATCGCGTTCCTCGCCCTGGTGCCGAGCGGGGCGGTGGCCTCGGGCTTGTACGACGTGGTGCGGGCGGTGTCGGCGATCTTCCCGTTCCGAGCCACGCTGCAGGCGCTCGACGCAGGACTCGACGGCGGCGGCGGCCTGGCGGCGGCGCTGGCGCACCTCGCGGCGCTCGCGGTGGCCTACACCGCGCTCGCGCGGCTCGCGGTGGGGCGACGCTTCGCCTGAGCGCCGCCCTCTGCGGTCGTCCGCAGGCGCCCGCGGCGACGCGTGCCGCGCATGAGCGTCGCTTTCTTCCCGCTCAGCGGGAAGAACTCGCTCCTCATGCGGCGCAGGCGCCATAGCCGCTCCCCTCTCCTCGATGCCCATCCCACACCGCCCGCACGCCGCCCACGCCCGGCGGCGCGCGACCCACCCCCCGATATCCTCAAGACGGCCATGCCCTTCCCCGCCACCCGCATGCGCCGGCTGCGCCGCTCCGCCCCGCTGCGCGGGCTGGTGCGCGAGACGCGGCTCGACGCGGGCGACCTGATCCTGCCGCTGTTCGTCACGCACGGCGCCGACCGCCGCGAGCCGATCTCGACGATGCCGGGCGTCGAGCGCCTGAGCATCGAGCATGCCGTCGAGGAGGCGGCGCAGGCGGCCGCGCTCGGGATCCCAGCGGTGATGCTGTTCGGCATCCCGGCGGAGAAGGACGCCGAGGGCTCCGGCGCATGGGACGACGAGGGCGTCGTGCAGCTCGCGATCCGGGCGATCAAGGAGCGCACCCCTGAGCTGCTCGTGATCCCCGACCTGTGCCTCTGCGAGTACACGAGCCACGGCCACTGCGGGGTCCTGCGGGACGACGCGTCGGTCGACAACGACGCGACGCTGCCGCTGCTCGCCCGCACCGCCGTCTCGCACGCGCGCGCCGGCGCCGACCTGATCGCCCCCAGCGACATGATGGACGGTCGCGTGGCCGCGATCCGGGCGGCACTCGACGACGAGGGCTTCGGGGACCTGCCGGTCCTCGCCTACTCCGCCAAGTTCGCCTCCGTCTTCTACGGCCCGTTCCGCGAGGCGGCCGACAGCGCGCCGAGCCGAGGCGACCGCCGCGGCTACCAGCTCGATCCCGCCAACGGCGAGGAGGCGCTGCGCGAGGTCCTGCTCGACGTCGAGGAGGGGGCCGACCTCGTGATGGTCAAGCCCGCGCTGCCCTATCTCGACGTCGTCCGACGGGTCAAGGATGCGACACGGATGCCCGTCGTGGCGTACAACGTCGGCGGCGAGTATGCGATGGTGAAGGCCGCCGCCGCGGCCGGCGCCCTCGACGAGCGGGCGACCGTGCTCGAGGTGCTCACGTCGATCC
>Ga0207664_10002361_pt1 | contig 12465 bp, 7 predicted proteins | sample LARL83metaG_FD_184349 | JGI IMG/M metagenome (GOLD analysis project Ga0207664, IMG submission 184349) | Corn, switchgrass and miscanthus rhizosphere microbial communities from Kellogg Biological Station, Michigan, USA - LAR L8-3 metaG... | ecosystem: Host-associated > Plants > Roots >...
TCAGGCAAATCCGTCAGTAACGCGAAGTGGAGATTGGGATCGTGGTTGGCAAGGAAGCGGACCTCGAGGTCTTCGACCAGACGGCGCACCTGTTTTTCGTTCAACAGCAACGCGGGAACGGCGACCAGACTCGTGCAATCCTCGGGAATGGCCTTCGAGAAGTCCAGCTTCGGAAGAATCTCGGGCCGCAGGAGTGTGGTCGTCAAATAGTTCATCAACTGCACCGCGCTTTGCGAAGACGGTAGCAGCAGAACGATCATGGAGAGAAGAATCAAGAGCGGCGGCGTGTAGGTGCTGGTGAGAATCAGCACGATGGCCGACATGATCCCGAAGGTGAGCACCTCGATGCCGGGCAGATAAAACTCATCCGGATGGCTCTTCAGGAAAGCGCGAACGCGCTGGATGAGCGAAGGCCGGAAACGGATACGGCTCTGCAATTCCGGCAGGCCCTCGGCCAGCAAGTAATAGCCGACGTGCGACTGGCGGCTGGCCACGCGCGGATCTTCATACTTACGCTCCGCAGCGCGGCGGGCGAGTGCCACTGCCTCGAACGCGACTTCCATTTCAGTGGAATCGGAGCGCTCGGCGAGTTTGACAACTCGCTCGCGATACAAGGCGCGGCTGTCGTAATCCATATGCGCGTAGGCGGCGGCTGGGTCTTGACGCAGAGTGCTGTCGAAGGCAATCTGCGAATCGAGAACTTCCTTCCATTGCAGTTCAGTGATCTCGCGCAAGCTGCGAACGCAGATTCCCACGGAGGAAGGCAATGAGTTGTCCAGGAACTTTCTTGCGCGGATCGCAACTTGCTCCAGCAGCACAAGCTCCATGGACGGAATGAGCGCCCAGAGTTCCCGGAACTTCAGGACAGTGTGCTTCTGAAAAGCGGTCAGGTATACCGAAAAAGTTTCTTCGCTGAAGTTGAACTGGACGGCATGCAGATAGGCTTCAGCGACAGCGGCGCAACGCGGGATCGTCAGTCCATTCGGCGTGCGCACGTGCGGCAAGTTCTTGAGCAGCCTGAAGGCGTTACGCGTGTTCCACACATCGGCCCAGAGCAAGGCCATGTTGTCGCGCAACCAGCGGAGATCGTCGGGATCATCCTTGGTGCGAGGAAGGCGGCCAGCTTTGTCGAGGGTGCGCTTCAGAGCCGCATACATGGCGCGCCAGCGCGCGCTGAAAAATCCAGAGTTGTGGACGCCGGGGTTCCACGCCAGCAAGCGAGAGAGTTCCTCCGCCCCGTGGTGCAACTGTTCAGGATTGGGAGCGGCTGGAGTGGGGCCTTGCGGCGCGTGTTCCGCGACCGCTTCGAGCATCTCGATATGGGTGTTCTCGGGCATCAGTGTAATTAGCGATAGCTTGCAGCTTGCAGCTCGAAAAGTTCGGCGTAACGTCCACCCATGCGCGTGAGTTTCTCGTGCGTGCCTTCTTCGGCGATGTTTCCGTTCTCAAGTACTACGATGCGATCTGCCATGCGTACCGTTGAAAACCTGTGAGAAATAAAGAGGGCCATCTTGCCTGCCGTAAGTTCCGCGAACCGCTGGAAGACCTGGTACTCACTTCGGGCATCGAGAGCCGCCGTGGGTTCGTCGAGGACTAATAGTTGCGCGTCGCGAAGGTAAGCGCGAGCTAGCGCGATCTTCTGCCACTCGCCGCCGGAAAGGTCGACACCGCCTTCAAACCGGCGGCCTAGCATCTGCTCGTAGCGCGAAGACAGTTTGGATACCACTTCGTCCGCGAGACTCTTGTGGGCGGCTTGTTCGAGCAGAGGCTTGTTCTCAATCTCATCAATCTTGCCGACCGCGATGTTTTCGCGGGCTGTCATCTCGTAGCGCATGAAATCCTGGAAGATGACCCCAATCTCGCGGTAGAGATCTTCGAGGTCGTAATCGCGGAGATCGATTCCATCGAGCAGGACCTGGCCTTCGGTCGGATCGTAAAGCCGGGTAATGAGCTTCACGATCGTGGTTTTGCCCTGGCCGTTCTCGCCGATAAGCGCGACACGCTCTCCGGGACGGAGATGAAAATTTAGGCCGTTCAGTACTCGCCGCTCGGTGCCGGGATAAACAAATGACACGTTGCGAAATTCGAATCCCTGGCTGATAGGGCGTGGTGCGGGCAAAGCGTTGGGCTTCGACTGAATGGATGGTTTCATCTCAAAGAACGCCAGCAAATCGGTGAGGAACAACGCCTGATCGGCGATCCCCGAGAGGGTCGAGAGCACCTGCTGAATGTTGCTGCTGGCGTTCAGAATGGCTGCGGTCAGGAAGTAAAACGTGCCGATTCCCCATTTGCCGGCCAGCGTCTTCCAGATGACGTAGGCGTAGGCGCCGTAGTATCCGCCGGTACTGATGACCGACAGTACCGATCCGATGCCGAGGCGAGTGCGGGCAAGGTCCACGTCCTGCTCGTAAACGGTGTCGGAGAGTTTGGCGAAACGGCTGGTGAAGAAATCGCTGAGATTGAAAAGCTTGAGTTCCTTGGCGGCTTCCTTCGTCGCTCCGGCCTGGCGCAGGTAGTCGAGCTGGCGCTTGATCGGTGTCTGACGGAAATTCTTGGCATAGCCGAGAAATGCAAAGTGCGTCTCGCCCATGAACGCCGGGAGAACGGCGGCAACCAGGAGCAGCATGAGCCACGGCGAATACAGCATCACGGCGACGGTCCAGCCGACGGCGGTGATGATTTGCAATTCAAGCCTGCCGATAGACTGAATCATTACCAGGCGGTCGGTCGCCTGTACGCGAGCGCGCTCCAGCCGGTCGTAGTAAACCGGATCTTCGTACGCTGTCAGGTCGAGCTCCGACGCGTGCTTCATTACCTGGATGCTGACGTGGCGCGTGTACTTGTTGGCAAGCAGGGCGTCGGAGTAGTCGATGGTTCGCAGGACGATACCGTTGAAAATTGCCAGACCAAATTCTGCCCCCACCAGCCACCAGAGCCGCGGCCCGACCGGACCATGGGTTTTGATCGCCGCGTCCAGAATGTCGATGATGAGCTTGGGAATGTAGCCGATTGCTATCGGTAGAAGTGCGGCGACGATTCGCGCCACAATCCCGAACGCCACCACGCCCGGCCCGGAGCGCCAGACGATCTTCAGGATGGGCGGGACGTTTTTCAGCGCACTGAGGCGTTCCTGCCAACTGCTCCAGAAAGTATCGTGTTGTGACATTTCGCCCGAGCCTGGCCGCTGAGCCGCTTGCTTCTACTTACCTGACCGCAGGGGCATGGTTACACGCCTCGCCGTGGTTCCAACCAGAGATGCCGAAAACCTCAGTAAAGGTTTGATCACCTTGTACTTAGTGGGCGTGTAGCCGTCGCCGCACTGCTGGTCATTATAGTCGGCACCGTGCGGCGGGGCGGGATTTCGCGCCTAAGGCAAGGGCCCTAATTACTCCGGTTATTCCTGGAGTTGGGAATGCTTTGACTCTAGGAGGACAGGGGACGAACATGCGCGAAGGCAAGTTTTTCGCGGCGGAGCGCTGATTTCGAGCAAAAATTTCCTGACCTCGCGCAGAAAGGAACTTACCTCGCGATTTCAGGATTGTCTCTGGCCAGCAGCTCTGCACATAATACTGAAGCAGAAGCAATGAGTTTTTCCCGTCGTCATTTCCTTCGCGTGGGTATGACCGGGGCCGCGGCTCTCCCGTTTGCCGAGAGACTGCTGGCCGCCGATCTAGCGCCTCCGACTCCTCGGGTATCGCCCGCCGACGAAGCCCTGCTCGATGAACTTGAGCGCGCCGCATTCGATTTCTACTGGAACGAAGCTGATCCGCATACCGGACTGATTCGCGACCGGGCGAACGCGGACGGCGGTGGTCCAAGGACGAAGTCCAGTATCGCGGCCACGGGATTCGGGCTGACCGCGCTTTGCATCGGGCACGAACGCCGCTTCCGTCCACGGGGCGAAATCCAGGCGCGAGTTCGCCAGACGTTACACTTCCTTGCCAATCAGACTCCGACGGAAAACGGACTGTTCTATCACTTCATGGAGCACTCGACCGGCAAGAGGTTCCGGTTGTCCGAAGTTTCTCCGATCGATACAGCCATCCTGCTCTGTGGCGCGTTGACGTGCCGCGAACAGTTCTCCAATGCCGAGATCCAGCGTGACGCGACTACGCTCTATCACCGCGTGGACTGGAACTGGGCGATGAACGGCGGCACTACATTCGCGGGATCGTGGACGCCAGAGGAAGGTTTCACCAAGTTTCGGTGGGATTCTTATTGCGAGTCGATGATGCTGTACTTGCTGGCCATGGGATCGCCGACGCATCCGATTCCTGCCGAGAGTTGGCATGCGGTGCGCCGGCCGAAGATGGTTTATGCGGGACATCAATACATTTCCAGTCCAGCGCCACTATTCGTGCACCAGTATTCGCATGCCTGGTTCGACTTCAGAGACAAGCACGACGATTACGCGAACTACTTCCAGAACTCGATCGTTGCCTGCCAGGCGCATCGCGAGTTTTGTACTTCGCTGAGCCATCATTTTCCGAGCTATTCGGACGATATCTGGGGAATCACGGCTTCAGATTCGAGCCGCGGATATGTCGCGTGGGGCGGGCCTCCACTGCTCGGGCCGATTGATGGCAGTGTGGTTCCGGCGGCTTCGGCAGGATCGCTGCCATTTCTGTTTAATGAATCGTTGACGGTTCTTCGCACCCTGCGCAGCCGCTATGAAAAACAGACCTGGCGGAAGTACGGGTTCGTCGACGCCTTCAATCCCATGACAGGCTGGGCCAGCAAAGACGTACTAGGAATCGATGTCGGCATCAGTATGCTGATGGCTGAGAACGCCCGTTCTCAGTACGTTTGGGACACCTTCATGCGCAACCCAGAAATCGAAGTCGCCATGAGCCGCGCCGGCTTCCTGCCAGATGGGTTTGAAGTGCCGGTGATGGCGTAGCTTCGGATCTGTCCGTCCAGAACTGACCCAGCGGCCCGTGATATCCTAACGACAACAGCTGCGTTTTCGTGGATTCAAGATCCTGCCCCGCTGTTCCCAAACATCATGATTTCAGTCAGTAATGTGTCGATGCGCTACGGCGCCAAAATTCTGTTCGACGAAGTTTCCACCGGCTTCACGCCGGGAAGGCGCTATGGCCTGACCGGTCCCAATGGCGCCGGCAAATCCACTTTCATGAAGCTGCTTTCCGGCGAACTGGAGCCGCAGAAGGGAACAGTGGTGCGTCCGAAAAAGCTCGGCATCCTGAGCCAGGACCAGTTTGCCTTTGATCGTTATCGCGTGATCGACACCGTCATCATGGGCAACAGGCGGCTGTGGAACGCCCTGGAAGAGCGCGAGCAGCTTTATTCCAAGTCTGAAATGACGGACGCTGACGGCATGCGCTTGGGAGAGTTGGAAGGCATTGTAGGCGAAGAGGACGGCTACACCGCCGAGACCGATGCTGCGGTATTGCTACAAGGTCTCGATATCCCGAATGAACTACACGAACGCAAGATGGCCGAGTTGCCGGGCGGGCAGAAGGTCCGGGTTCTATTGGCGCAGGCGCTGTTTGGGCATCCGTCGGCGCTGCTGCTCGACGAGCCTACCAACCACTTGGACCTGGATTCAATCCACTGGCTGGAAGGCTTTCTCAATCAGTTTGACGGAGTGCTGATCGTCATCTCGCACGACCGCCATTTCCTGAACCGCGTTTGCACCCATATTGCCGACATCGACTACGAGACCATCATTACTTACACCGGCACTTACGATGACATGGTCGTCGCAAAGACCCAGGTGCGCTCGCAGATTGAAAGCCAGAACGCGCAACGTGAAAAGAAGATTGCGCAGCTCAACGATTTCATCGCGCGCTTCTCCGCGGGCACGCGCTCCAGCCAGGTGCAATCCCGGCGCAAGGAAGTGGAGCGGTTGCAGGTAACGGAGTTAGCGAAGTCGAACATCCAGCGCCCTTATCTCAAATTTGAGCAGAAGCGGCCTTCGGGAAAGCACATCCTGGAAGTGGAAGGCCTGAGCAAGTCATACGGCGACGCTCCGGTCATTCGCAACTTCACTGCCAGCGTGACGCGGGGAGAGAAAGTCGTCCTCATGGGACGCAACGGGGCGGGCAAGACGACGCTGGTGAACGCGCTGCTGGCGAATTCGCCTACGGTGACGAATGCCGAGCTGCGGAAAACCAGCGGCTACGACGGGGAATTCCTCGACGAAGGCAAAGTGATCTGGGGACACGAAGCCGCAGTCGGTTTCTTTGCCCAGGACCACAAGGCCTTAATCGAGCCTGGAACCACCGTTTTCGAGTGGCTGCATCAGTGGGACCCTTCAGCCCACTCCGAAGAAATCCGCGGGCTGCTGGGGCAAATGCTTTTCCCGCGCGACGACGCCGACAAAAAGACCGATATCCTCTCCGGTGGCGAAGCCAGCCGTCTACTCTTCTGCAAGCTGATGCTGCAGAAACCGAATGTGCTGGTCCTCGACGAACCCACCAATCACCTGGATCTTGAGTCCATCAATGCGCTGAACATCGCCCTGCAGCGCTACCAGGGGACCATCTTCCTGGTCACGCATGACGAAGATCTGATTGACGAAGTGGCCACGAGAGTCTGGCACTTTGAGGGCGACCATCAGCTCACGGACTTCAAGGGTGCTTACGAAGAGTACCAGGCCGTGCTGGCGTAATAGGACGCAGGTGCGGAGCCGGCGTTCTGCCGAATGGGTTCGAAATGCCAGTGATGGCATAGCTGACGGATCGCAAACTTCTGCTAGCCAATGAGTCACCGGAACCTTGGCTCCGGCGGAAGCGGCTCCCCAATAGTTTTTGGAATGGGCGGCGGAGCTGGAATTCCCTCCGTTTTACCTGGCGACGGCCTCTCGAATTCAGGACGCTCCGGTTGCTCTTCTACTTTCAGTGGCTTCCCAAACTCAATTTTTTGTCTTCGAGCAATTTCTTTTCCGTAAGCAGTGCCTTCCAACTCCGAGCGCGTCGTAAAGGTGTGCTTAAGAGAGTCACGTTGGCCGACATAGAGGAGTGCGTCGGCTACCTGCCCCAACTTCAACGGACTGCGGGCCACTGTTCCACCGAAGAGCACTGACATAGCAGGCAAATCACCGACCCAATTGCGCGCTAGGGAAACAATCGCAGGCACTGGCCACGAGTCGAATCTCTTATCCAGATCGTCGTAGGTGCCAACTGCATTAGTCCCGAATGCGACAACATAGGGATTAGCGCCAGCGGCACGGAGTTCCCCCTCGATGTATCCGGGACCGTTCCAGCGAAGAAAGTGAGCCCCTCCCGCTATAAGCAGGGCGTGATGTTTCTTGGCTAGAACTTCAGTTTTGACCACTTGGGCGTACCACTTGTCCCGATTTCCGAGGTAAGGACCAACATCATCGAGCGTCCTCACCTTGTCCCAATCAATGTACGGGTCTCCACAAACGATGCGTATCTGATGTTTGCCACGACGGCTCAAGTTCACTTCGCGAACTGTTTTGTAGAGCAATCCGTAAACTGGCGACGGCGCTCCAACCGAAGCAACCGTATTGCGCCACGCCTTCTCGACCTTTTCGAAGGGTACGTCCTCTCCACTAACATAACGGTCCACTGAGTTTTGGTAGAGCGAATTGCCGATCTCCATGACAATGTCGTCCACACGATCCGCGAATGCCGGCGTGCTTACGAGCTGGCGCAGCCATTCGTGCTCCTGTTTGTCGGCGTGCCATTCGGCCAACATCACAATGTCGTGACTTGCAAGAGCTCCAATAACTGCAGTGGTTGCACCCTGCGCCTTAACCGGCTGCAGAACTTGTGGGCCACCCAGAACGCTAGCACTGATCAGGAGAAAGAGCAGCTTTCGCATTGAGGAAGTATAGGAGAATTGCCAGTGCTTCGGCACTAATCCAGAATCGGCAACGCCACACACGGCTGCACCAGGAAGGGAAGCTGGTTGATCTGTTTGAGCGCTTCTTCAACCAGCGAGGTTGAGCAAGGTTCCAGGGTGATCACGAATGGCAGCTTCGAAGCGGGGAAGCCGGGCTTCTGAAAAACGGAATCGATATTGATTCCGGCTTTCGAAAAGATGGTGGCAAGCGCCGCGATGATGCCGGGTTCGTCCTTCACCATGAAGCGCAGGTAGTGGCGAGTGGTGAAGTCGGAGCTGACGGGCAGATGACGCAAGCCATTCTCGTGAATGGCCACGCCGCCGATCTGGCGCAGGCGAACGATGGAAATCAGATCGGAGACTACTGCCACCGCCGTCGCGTTTCCTCCCGCGCCGTGTCCGGCGAAAATTGTTTCCCCACCAAATTTTCCCGTCGACATCACCAAGTTCTGCGGCCCTTCGACGCTCGCCAGCGGCGATGAGCGATGCACCAGCGTTGGCTCAACCGAGGCGAGCAGGCGATCGCTCGTTTTCTCCGCGCGGGAAATCTGGCGGATGGTGCAGTCGAGCAGCTTGGCGTACTCAAAATCGATCGGTTCAATGATAGAGATTGAGCGCGTAGGAATCTCGGAATGTGCCACCGCGCAGTGCAGTCCCACGCGGCACAGAATCGTGATCTTGGCGCGAGCGTCGTAACCGTCAACATCTTCGGCGGGATTCGCTTCCGCAAAACCGAGCTTCTGGGCTTCCGCAAGAGCTTCGGCGAACGAAATTCCTGCGCTCTCAATGCGCGTAAGAATGTAATTGCAGGTTCCGTTGAGAATCCCGCACAGCTCAACCAGTTCGTCTCCGGCCAAACCTTCCTGTAAACCCGAGATCACAGGGACGCCCCCAGCCACGGATGCGCCGAAAGCGACGTGACCTCCGCGAGCATGCGCTTGCGCGACCAGTTCAGGGCCAAAGCGTGCGATGATTTGCTTGTTAGCCGTTACAACCGACTTGCCGGATTCAACCGCGCGGCGAATCCAGGTGCCTGCGGGTTCGAGTCCACCGACGAGTTCGACGAAGATATCGGCATCCGAGGAAAGGATGTCGTCGATGTTGTCGGTCCATTGAACGGTTGGAGAAACCCAATCGGCGGCTTTCCGCTTGCGCTCGAAATTGCGGTTGAAGATGTGACTGAGGCGTAGGCCCTCGGGCGGGTGCTCAGTGAGAATCCGTGCGACCGAACTTCCGACGGTGCCGAAGCCGGCGATGGCGACCTTCAATACTTTGCGAGGCGCGTTGGCCTTTGCAGGTTCGTCAACCGAAGCCGTAACTGGATTCAATCTGCTCTCCTGAAATTTAACAGCGCCTAAAGGCGCGATTCATTTCGCGGACCCTTCACGTCACACATAAATGCGTGCCCTGATACAAAACCTCTTGCCCAGGTTCTACACTACTGCCGCAATCGCCCGTTTCACCGAGGACTTGCCGTTGGACGCGCGCTTCGCCGGCCCTGCACTTCCGTTGACCCGCGCTCGATTCTTCTTCTTGGCCGCGTTCGGCAGAGCGCGTGTCGCAGAAAAGAAGTAGTCATGCAAATGGCGCACAACCCGCGGCACATCATCTTCCTTCACAACGAAGCTGATGTTAATTTCCGACGCACCCTGGGAAATCATGCGAATGTTGACCTGCGAATCGGCGACCGTATTGAACACGCTAGCCGCGATGCCCGGCTTGCCGTGAATATCCTCACCGACAAGGCAGATCACCGCCTGGTCATTATCGATATTGACGTCGGCAACCTGCTCGAGGTCTTTGATTAAGGACTGGGCCAGGCGCTTGGTTTCGATGGTGAACGACATGCTTACTTCGGAGATGGCGACGAGGTCGACCGAAGCCGAGTGACGGTCCATGGCTTCGAACACCGAGCGCAGGAATCCATGCACGCCTACCCCGCGCGAAGCCACGACATTTACGATGCTGACGCCCCTCTTCGCCGTAATCGCGCGAAACACATCGCGGCTGGGCGGTGTTTGCGCCGTGATTTCGGTTCCCGTGCTCTTGAGATTGCGCGAGTTCAGTACGTACACCGGAATGTTCTTGTGAATGGCGGGTAGAAGAGTCAAGGGATGCAGCACCTTCGCGCCAAAGTAGGCAAGCTCGGCGGCCTCATTGAAGCTGATTTGCTTGATGGTCCGCGCATCAGGGCAAAGACGCGGGTCCGTGGTCATCATGCCTTCGACATCGGTCCAGATTTCGATTTTGTTGGCATCGAGGGCGGCGCCCATGATAGCGGCAGAATAGTCGGATCCGCCGCGGCCGAGGGTGGTCGGAATCCCCTCTCTACTGGCGGCGATAAATCCTCCCATGACGGGAATGCGCTTTTTCGCCAAAAGTGGGCCGATCTTTTTCTTGGATTTGTCTCGCGTTTCCGGCATTTGCGGGACCGCGCGGGTGTGGGTCGTGTCAGTGACGAGGCAGTCGCGGGAATCGACCCACGCTGCGTTCAGTCCGCGAACCGCGAAGGCGTCCGCGACGATGAGGCTGGAGAGCAGTTCGCCAAAAGAAAGAAGATAGTCACTGCCGCGGGGAGTCAGCTCGCGAACGGCTGCGAGGCCGCGGACGAAGTTCTCAAGATCAACGAAGTGGGCGTGGAGTTTAGGAGCGAGAGCCGCGGCGCGTTTTTCACCGAGGAGGGCCTTCGAGGTTTGGTTGTGGCGCTCACGAAGGGCTTCAACGGAGGCGAGAGCCTCGCTACAATCTCCCCTTGCAGCCGTGTTGCCCATCGCAACCAGTTGGTCTGTGACCTTCGCCATGGCGCTGACGACGACAAGAGGAGACTGCTTGATGCGGCTGGCGACGATCTTCGACACACGCTCGATTGCTTCTGCGCTCTCAACGGACGTCCCGCCAAATTTCATTACGATCATCGCAATACCCCGCACAACTCAGTTTCCATGATGACGTGTTCTCCTAATTATTTGGTGGGGCTAAAGCCCCGCCTTCCTGAACGCCGGATCGGCATGGCTGAAGCCCTGCCCTCCTGAATTGTCAGATCAGTCCACAATCCGTCGCACGAATCGAGAAACTCCCTAAAAAGCCTCCATACGTACGAAAGACCCACCAGCCTTCTGGCTGTGGGTCTTGAGCTTGAATCCTTATCTTTGTTTCCCGCTCAACGCCCACCCCAGACAGTAATTCGTGTGCCCTTTGTTCGCATAGGCATCGATGTTGTCTGGGATGTGAACGGCATAAAAGATGAATATACCGGAAAGCGGCGAGGTTCCCAAAGCAGGTTTTTCGATAGCAATGATCGAAAAAGGTGCTGATTAATGAATGGAACCGGCTATTTCGCTCCCCCTCTCGAAAATCTCACCACGGAGACACGGAGGCATGGAGAAGGCAAAATCGGCTTTATGGTTTCTTCTCCTTGTTCTCAGTGCCTCCGTGGTGAAAAGACCTCCCGATTTTTCCATCCGCCTCATCGAAATTCTGAATTCGACTTTTCACCCCAAGTGGCTGTAACAAAGATATATACCGGGTCGTGGCGCGCGCGACCGAAAGCCGTCGTTGGCTGCTGTAGTTGGTTATAGCAATTCGAGAGGCCCCCAGCCCTCCAGCGATCTCGCTACTCGAAGTGCTCTAGAATCAACAAGCGGCGTAGCTCACCTTCGAGAAGGCCGACGACACAACGCCAACGACCAAGCCAGGAGCATTGTTCTGAAGCATTGGAAGACAAACAACGGTTTGCCTCCGGCGCAGGGTCTTTATGATCCGGCGACCGAGCGCGATGCCTGCGGCATTGGTTTTGTGGCCAGCATCCGCGGGGAAAAGACCCACACCATTGTTGAGCAGGGAATCCAGATCCTGATCAACCTGACTCACCGTGGTGCCTGCGGCTGCGATCCCGAGACTGGTGACGGCGCCGGTGTGTCGATTCAAATCCCGCACAAGTTCTTCTCGCGTGAGTGCTCGGCGCTCGGAATCGAATTGCCTGCACCGGGTGAATATGCCGTTGGCATGACCTTTCTTCCCGTAGAGAAAACGCCTCGTCTGAATTGCGAAGGCGTGCTCGAGCGGATCATCCAGGAAGAGGGACTGACGGTGCTCGGCTGGCGCGACACTCCAGTAAATGGCGAAGCCATCGGACGCGTGGCTCGGGTTTCGCAACCGTACATCCAGCAGATTTTTGTCGCGCGTCCTGCAGAAATGGACGAGGACTCATTTGAGCCCAAGCTGTATGTCGTCCGCAAGCGCGCTGAAAATGAGATTGCTGCTTCCGACATCGAAGACAAAGAGTTCTTCTACATTCCGTCCCTCTCGGCGCGGACCATTGTCTATAAGGGTTTGCTGCTCGCGCCGCAGATCGCGAATTTCTATAGAGAACTTTCGGATCCCGACGTGACTAGCGCCCTGTGCTTAGTTCACCAGCGTTTTTCGACGAATACGTTTCCGAGCTGGAAACTAGCACACCCGTACCGCTACGTCGCGCACAATGGCGAAATCAACACGCTGAAAGGCAACGTTGCATGGATGCATGCGCGCCAGTCGATCCTGGCGTCGCCGCTGTTCGGCGACGACATCCAGAAGCTGTTCCCGATCATTGAACCAGGTGGAAGCGATTCGGCCAGTTTCGACAATGCAGTG
>Ga0207664_10002363_pt1 | contig 12458 bp, 13 predicted proteins | sample LARL83metaG_FD_184349 | JGI IMG/M metagenome (GOLD analysis project Ga0207664, IMG submission 184349) | Corn, switchgrass and miscanthus rhizosphere microbial communities from Kellogg Biological Station, Michigan, USA - LAR L8-3 metaG... | ecosystem: Host-associated > Plants > Roots >...
GCGAGTCGGTGTTCGTCATGTGCTCGGCCACCGGCCACCACCATCACCTGGTCTGCGTCGAGTGCGGGTCGATCTCCACCCTCGAGGGCTGTGCCCTGACGCCGGTGCGCGATGCGGCGCAGGGACACGGATTCGAGCTGGCCGACGACGCGCTGTCGGCGCTGCCCGGGCGCTGCAACAACTGCCGCGCCTGAGCTCGGCCGTCAGCCGGCTGCGATGAGCTGCGCCGCCCGCTCGCCCACCGCTGCGGTCGGCCAGGCGGTGGTCGCCCGCGGCGGCTGCGGGAAGACCGAGGCATCCGCCACCCGCAGGCCCTCCAACCCGTGCACCCGGCAGCGGTGGTCGACCACCGACCAGGCATCGTCGGACGGCCCCATCCGGCAGGTTCCAGTCGGGTGGTAGTAGTGGCGGTGGCGGCCGCGAATGAAGCGCTCGATCGCCGGGTCGTCCTCGCCCGCCGGTGTCGCCAGCGGCCGGCCCAGATAGCGGGCGAGCGATCCGGCGGCGACCAACTCGAGGACGTGGCACAGGCCCCGGGTCAGGTCGGCCACATCAGCCGGGTCGGACAGGTAGCCGTGCTCGATCTCGGCCCGGGCAGTGCTCGCGTGGAGTCGGACACGGCCGGACGATCGTGGCCGTAGGAGGGCCACCGGCAACGCCACCATCCAGCCTTCGGGAAGCTCGGGGTCGGGCGCCACCCAGGGATAGATGTGAAAGGCGTATGGGGCGCCGCCGGCGTCCTCGCCCAGCTTGGCGATCGCCTGCTCCTGGGGCATGAAGTCGGCGGCAGCGGCGAAGGCGTCCAGGTCGGCGCCGAGCTCGGACGTCGCCGCGAACTCCAGCTCCGACGCCGGCTGGTCGCGCAGGCCGGCGCCGACGCCCGGCCGGTCGGCCGCGACCGCGATCCCCAGCGCCGCGAGGTCGCCGGCCGGCCCGATGCCGCTTCGCAGCAGAACCTCGGGTGAGCCGTACGCCCCCGCACAGACCACCGTCTCGCCGGCCTGCATCAGCGTCTGGCGGCCGTCGACGATCGCCCGGGCACCGTGGCAGCGGCCGTTCCGCAACTCCAGCCGCTCGATCAGCGCATCGCCCAGCACCTGCAGCCGGCCCTCGCCGCGAAGGGGGTCGAGGTAGGCGGCCGCGGCGTTCCAACGGGTGCTGCCGGCGATGTTGACCGGCGGGCAGCCGCAGCCGGCGCCGCCGTCGAGGTCGTCCAGGTCGTCCGTGCGCGGGACGCCGGCCGCAGCCGCCGCCTCCAGGAACGCCTGCTGCAGCGGCTGGATCTCCTCCTCGCGGTAGCGCCGGAAGCGCATCCGCGCCGCGACCGCGGCAAAGAGCGGCTCCAGATCGGCCCCGCTCCAGCCCGGGCAAGCCGCCGCCCAGGCGTCGTAGTCGCCGCGCCAGCCCGCGCACTGGGCGCAGCCGTTGTGCGCGGAGCAGCCGCCGATCACCCGTGCCCGCTCGAACGGCATCGGACGTCCTTCGCCGCTCGCCCCCGCGTAGCCCCAGTCGTGGCTCTCGGGAATCCCCGTGGCGTCGAGCAGGTCGTCTGGCCAGCCGCCCTCCTCCACCGGCCCGTAGTCGGGCCCGGCCTCGGCCAGCGTCACCCGCAACCCGGCCTCGACCAGACGGGCAGCGACGACGGCGCCGGCGGACCCGGCGCCGACGACCAGGACGTCAGCAATCGGCTCGGCCGTGAGTGCTCCTCATGGCGGGAGCACGCACGCTACCAGCCAAAAGCGACTCCCCGGTGGATCAACTCCTCTGACCCCGATCCACCGGGGAGCCGCAGTGACCCGTTCCCCTCGGGTCAGTGGGCGAAGCTGCGAGTGCGAACGCGGCTTCCCGCGAGCCCGACAAGCGCCAGCGTGCCGGCGCCGATCAGCGCGCCGATGGCGGCGTCTGCCCAGTCGAATCCGTTGCCGCCAGACGACGCGGCGGACGCGGCGACCGGGGTCGGAACCAGCGTGACGTTCGGGGATCCCGCGATCAGGGCGCGGTAGCGCGCGATCGGACCGGCAACCGTGGTCTGCGTCGGCTGGCGGAACTCCTGCCCCGCGTAGGGGTATGGCGCCCGGACGGCCTGGGAGGCGGTGTCCGACTGCGTCGTGCGCGGCGCCGGCATCGCCTGAGCGGCCGGAGCGGCCACTGCGAGCGCCACCAGGGCGAGGGCGGAGGCACGCGTCAACTGTCGAATGCTGGTCATGTCCTTGCTCCTCTCGGGGTGGAAAAACATGTGTCCCAGCGTAGGAGGGGCGGGCGGGCCGAACCACCTCCCGGGATACGCCCACTGTGTGACGTTCGATACACATGTAGGCTGGTCCAGCGATGGCCTCCTGGCCGATCCTGTCCGCGCTCTCCGACGAAGACGCCCATGAGCTGCTGGCGCTCGCCCGGCGCCGGACCTACAGCCGCGGCGAGGTGGTGTTCCACCGCGACGACCCGTCCGACACCCTGCACCTGGTCAGCAGCGGCTGCTTCGCCGTCCGGGTGTCGACGCGGCTGGGGGACGTGTCGACGCTCTCGCTGGTCGGCCCCGGCCAGTGCTTCGGCGAGCTGGCGCTGATCCGCCCCGAGCACCTGCGCACGGCCACGGTGCAGGCGCTCGAGCGGGGGGAGACACGGACCCTGTCGCGGGTTGAGTTTGACCGCCGGCGGCGGGAGCAGCCGGCGCTCGACGCGTTCCTCGTCGACCTCCTCGCGGCCAGGGTCGCCGAGCTCACCGACCGCCTGGTGGAGGCGCTCTACACCCCCGCGCCGCAACGTGTGCGCCTCGTCCTCGACGAGCTCTGCGACCGCTACCGAGACGAGTCGGGAACGGCCGCCATCCCGCTCACGCAGGACGACCTGGCCGGCCTTGCCGGAACGTCCCGCCTCACGGTCAGCCGCGTCCTGCGGGCGCTCAAGGCGCAGGGGTCGGTGGAGGTGCGGAGGGGCCGGATCAGCGTCCGCGGCGGCACGGTCTGATGGCGGTTGCCAAGGACGGCTAACCTGCGACCTGCGGGTCAAACGGAGCCACAGGGGGCAGCATGTCGACGACGGCGACACTCACCGACCACGAGCAGCAGCAGATCGAACGGGCGAACTCCTCCGGTCAGGTGCCGGTCGTGTTCATCCACGGGCTATGGCTGCTTCCCTCAAGCTGGGACCGCTGGGCCGGCGTGTTCGAGGAGGCAGGCTTCACGGCGCTGACGCCGGGCTGGCCGGACGATCCCCAGACCGTCCAGGAGGCCAACGAGCATCCGGAAGTGTTCGCTCACAAGACGATCAGCCAGGTCGCCGACCACTACGAGGAGGCGATCCGGCTGCTGTCGGCGAAGCCGGCGGTGATCGGCCACTCGTTCGGCGGGCTGCTGACCCAGATCCTGGCCGGTCGCGGCCTCGCCTCGGCGTCGGTGGCCATCGACCCGGCACCCTTCCGCGGCGTGCTGCCGCTGCCGATCTCGGCGCTTCGTTCGGCGGCCCCCGCCCTCAGCAATCCCGCCAATCGCAGCCGCGCCGTGCCGCTCACCTACGAGCAGTTTCGCTTCGGTTTCGCCAACGCGGTCGACGAGGCGGAGGCGAAGGAGCTGTACGAGACCTATGCGGTTCCGGCGCCAGGAGCACCGCTCTTCCAGGCCGCCGCCGCCAACCTGAACCCGTGGACCGAGGCCAAGGTGGACACCAGGACGCCCGACCGGGGCCCGCTGCTGATCATCTCCGGGGAGAAGGACCACACCGTCCCCTGGGCGATCGCCAATGCCTCGTACAAGAAGCAGAAGCGAAATCCCTCCGTCACCGAGATCATCGAGATGCCCAACCGCGGCCACGCGCTGACCATCGACGGCGGCTGGCGGGAGGTCGCCGACACCGCCCTCAACTTCGTCAAGCGCTTCGTCTGACCCCCGCGGCGGTGCCCCGCGGGGTAGCATCGGAGCACCGAGGGAGGAGGTAGACGTGGACGAGCAGCGAGCGCGGGAGCTTCTGGGCGCGGAACGGGCGCGGATCGAGACCGCGCTTCGGGAGGCGGCGATCGAGCCCACGGACGAGCTCTCGACGACGGAGCTCGCCGACGATGCGTCGGACACCTACCAGAACGAGTACGACCAGGGCCGGATCGACCGCCTGCGCCAGGAGCTGGATGCCGTCACGCGGGCCGAGCAGCGCCTGGACGACGGTACCTTCGGGCGCTCGGTCGAGAGCGGCGAGCCGATCCCCGACGAGCGTCTGGAGGCGAACCCGACTGCCGAGCGGACGGTTGAGGAGGAAAACCGCCGGCGGCACGGCGGCTGACGGGCCCTGGTCGAGCCGACCACCCTCTCGACCCGCCGTTTGAACCGCATCCTGCTGGCGCGACAGCTCCTCCTGCGCCGGCGCCGGCGCGCCGTCCTGGCGGTGGTCGAGCACCTGGTCGGTCTTCAGTCCCAGTCCCCGCGGGCCGCCTACGTCGGCCTGTGGACGAGGCTCTCGGGCTTCCGGGCGGAGCGGCTGGAGGAGTTGATGCTCGAACGCCGGGCGGTGCGAATCGCCCTCATGCGCTCGACCGTCCACCTCGTCTCGGCCCGCGACTGCCTGCCCCTGCGCCGGTTGACCCAGCCCGCCATCGCCCGTACCAGCCGGCACACGAAGCATCGCCGTGACGCCGGGGTCGACGACGGCGAACTGGCCGCCGCAGGCCGGGAGCTCATGGCCGACCACCGGCGCACGTTCTCCGAGCTGGGCGAGCTGCTCCACGAGCGCTGGCCGGGTTGCCCGGCCGACGCGCTGGCGATGGGCGTGCGCGAACTGGTGCCGCTCGTCCAGGTGCCGCCGCGCGGGCTCTGGCAGCAAGGCGGCGCAGTCCGGGTGGCCGACGCGGCGGACTGGCTGCCGGCGGCGGCCACGAGGAGCGGCCGGCTGGCCATCGACGGACTCGTCCGGCGCTACCTGGCCGCCTACGGCCCGGCATCGGTGCGCGACGTCCAGACCTTCACCGGGCTGACCGGCCTGCGGGCGGTGCTCGAGGAGCTGCGGCCCACGCTGCGGACGTTCCGCGACGAATCCGGAACCGAGCTGTTCGACGTGCCGGGGTCGCCGCTGCCCACGGCGCGCGCCGCCGCGCCGGTGCGCTTCCTGCCCGAGTTCGACAACGTCCTGCTCTCGCACGCCGACCGCTCGCGCATCCTTCCCGAGGGGACGATGTCGATGCTCTCGCTGGGCAACGGTCTGCGGCCCGCATACCTGGTCGACGGCTTCGTCGCCGGGAGCTGGCGGCTCGTCCGCGGCGGCCGCTCGGCGGTGATCGAGCTGCGCCCGTTCGAGCGGCCGTCAGCGGACGTCCGGCGGGAACTGGCCGCCGAGGCCGAGCGCCTGCTGACGTTCGCCGCCGGCGATCGCGAGCAGCGAGCTGTCTCCTGGCGGTGAGTGCTTCACCCGGACCGGATGACGGCGCTTCGCCGGCACCGGCCAGACTGTGACACGATCGCTCTCCGGCCGCCGGCCGGGGACCAGCCCGCAGACATTCGGCGCAGGAGGTATCGGCCGTGCCATTGAAGCATCCGAAGGGCCCGTCTGGCCCCACCCACGACCTGACGCTTCCTCCGCTCTTCGTCCGTGAGGGCGACCAGATCCCGCGCCACAACATCCCGAATGGGCGGCTCTCACCGGACGACGCCTACCAGATCGTCAGCGACGAGCTGATGCTGGACGGGAACGCGCGGCTCAACCTGGCCACCTTCGTCACCACGTGGATGGAGCCGCAGGCCCGTCAACTGATGACCGAATGCCTGGACAAGAACATGATCGACAAGGACGAGTACCCGCAGACGGCTGAGCTCGAGATGCGCTGCGTCAACATCCTCAGCCGTCTCTGGAACTCGCCCGACGCGACCCAGTCGACCGGCTGCTCGACCACCGGTTCGAGCGAGGCGGCGATGCTCGGCGGGCTGGCGCTGAAGCGGCTCTGGCAGAAGCGCCGGGCGGCGAACGGCAAGCCGGCCGACAAGCCCAACCTGGTGATGGGGATCAACGTCCAGATCTGCTGGGAGAAGTTCGCCAACTACTGGGACGTAGAGACTCGTCTGGTGCCCATGGAGGGCAACCGCTTCACGCTCTCGGCCGAAGAGGCAGTCAAGCGCTGCGACGAGAACACGATCGGCGTGGTCGGCATCCTGGGCTCGACGTTCGACGGCGCCTACGAGCCGATCGCGGAGATCTGCGCGGCGCTCGATGACCTCCAGGAGCGCACCGGCCTGGACATCCCCGTGCACGTCGACGGCGCCTCCGGGGCCTTCTTCGCGCCGTTCGTCGACCCCGACCTGCGGTGGGACTTCCGTCTGCCGCGGGTGGCCTCGATCAACGCCTCCGGCCACAAGTACGGGCTCGTCTATCCCGGCGTCGGCTGGATCGTCTGGCGCGACCCGGCGGCGCTCCCCGAGGACCTGATCTTCTGGGTCAACTACCTGGGCGACAACATGCCGACGTTCGCGCTCAACTTCTCCCGCCCCGGCGCCCAGGTGGTCGCGCAGTACTACAACTTCCTGCGCCTTGGCTTCGAGGGCTACCGAGAGGTGCAGGCATACGCCCGCGACGTGGCCACCACGCTCTCGGGGAAGATCGCCGAGCTGGGGCCGTTCGAGCTCCTGACCCGCGGCGACGAGCTGCCCGTGTTCGCGTTCAAGGTCAAGGACGGTGTCGATAACTTCACCGTGTTCGACGTCTCGAGCGCGCTCCGCGAGCGCGGATGGCAGGTGCCCGCCTACACCTTTCCGGCCAACCGCACCGACCTGGCCGCACTGCGCGTGGTCGTCCGCCGTGGGGTCAGCCACGACCTCGGAGATCTCCTGATCGCCGACCTGGAGCGTCAACTGGAGCGGCTGCAGAAGCAGTCCGCGCCGATGCACGACGAGTCCGAGTCGAGCTTCCACCACTGAGGCGGCGGTCATGTGCAGGCTGTTCGGATTGACGGCGGCTCCCCACCGCGTGCACGCAAGCTTCTGGCTGCTGGAGGCGCCGGACAGCATGGCCGAGCAGAGCCGCCGAAACGCGGACGGGACCGGGCTCGGCTATTTCGAGCCCGACGGCCGGGCGGTGCTGGACAAGGAGCCGGTCGCCGCCTACGAGGATCGGGCGTACACCCGCGAGGCGCGCCACGTCAGCTCGACCACGTTCGTGTCCCACGTTCGCCTGGCGTCGACCGGTGGGCGCACCCGCGAGAACTGCCACCCGTTCGCGATGGACGGCCGGATCATGGCCCACAACGGCGCCATTGGCGATCTTCCGACGCTCGAGGCGGAGCTCGGCGATGCCCTCGGCGCGGTCCACGGCGACACCGACTCGGAGCGCATGTTCGCCTTGATCACCGCCCGGATCGCCGCCAACGGCGGCGACGTCGGCGACGGGATCGCCGACGCGGCCGGATGGATCGCCGACCGCCTGCCCGTGTACTCGATCAATCTGATCCTCGCCACGGCCGGCGAGCTCTGGGCACTCCGCTACCCGGAGACACACGAGCTCTACATCCTCCTGCGCGAGGCCGGCGGCACGCATGGCATGCGACCGCTGCACGGTCAGAGCGCGACCCTTCGCGTCCACTCCGAGCACCTGGCGCGCCATCCCAGCGTCCTCGTCGCCAGCGAGCCGCTGGACGAGCACCCGGACTGGCGCCAGCTCGAGTCAGGCGAGCTGATACACGTAGATGGCGATCTGCACGTCGACTCGCGACAGGCGATCGACCACCCGCCCGCCAACTCGATGCAGGTGTCCTACCTGCATCACCCATCCGCCGAGCATTGAGCGACGCCTATGTCGCCGCGCCCGCCGGAGCCCGGGTTGAGAGCGCCGAGGGGCCGGGGCCGTTCGTCACCCACGTCAGCTACCGTCTGGCCGACGGCCGGCTACTGGAGTGGGCGTCGCGCCAGCACCGAAAGAGCGCCGGCGGCGCCCTCGGCCGGGCGATCGCCGTCCTCTTCATCATCGGCTCGGCGTGCTTCGCCCTCGGCGCGATGCCCGGCTACTCGTCGCTGGTCGGGGAGCGGGCGGACGCCGGCACGTACCTTGTCGGCTCGATCTTCTTCACCGGCGCCGCCTACCTGCAATTCATAGAGTGCATCAGCGCCGCCCCGGTCGCCGGCTCGGCCACCCGCCGCCAGCGCCTGGTGGCCCTCGATGCGCGGCGGATCGACTGGTGGGCGACGGCGATCCAGCTGCTCGGCACCGTCTTCTTCAACGTCACAACCTTGACCGCGCTCGACGCCGCCCTCTCGCCGAAGCGCGCCGACCTGGTCGTCTGGACACCCGACGCACTGGGCTCGATCTGCTTCCTGGTGGCCAGTGAGCTTGCCTTCGCCGAGGCCGGCCACGCCTGGCTCTCATGGCGCCCGGGCAGCATGGGCTGGCGGATCGCCGCGATCAACCTGCTGGGGTCGGTGTTCTTCGGCATCTCCGCGCTCGCCGGCTGGGTGGAGCCGGCCACCGGTGACCTCCTGAACGCCGCACTGGACACGCTCGGCACGTTCCTCGGTGCCCTCTGCTTCCTTGCCGGAGCGGCGCTCCTGCTCGTCCCGGAGCCGCCGGCAGCACCGGGCTGAGGTCTAGGCCAGCCTCGCGGCCACGCCGCACACGTCGATCGACACCGCCCCACTGTACCCCCGCACACGCGCTGGATTCAGGCCGCGGCGTATCGCAGATAGACGACGCCGGAGGCGAACCGCCGGGAGTCGAGGAGGCGCAGCGCCAGCCGCCGCTCGAGCGAGGGGAAGAACGGCGTTCCGGCGCCCAGGACGACCGGGTGGACGACCAACCCGAACTCGTCCACCAGCCCGCGGGCGATCAGCGCCGCGGCGAGCGTCGGGCCGCCCACCTCCATGTCGCCGCCCGGCTCGGACTTCAGACGCTCGACCTCGGCCACGACGTCGCCGCGCACAAGCCTGCTGTTCCAGCCGACCTCCTCCAGGGTGCTGGAGAAGACCACCTTCGGCATCACCCGCCAGAGCCCGGCGAACTCGGCGATCGTGGGCGGTGCGGCGGGGTCGGCATCGGCGGTCGGCCAGAAGCCGGCCATCAGCTCGTACAGGCGGCGCCCGTAGAGCGCCGTCGTCGTCGCCCGCGCCTGGTCGTTCCAGAACCGGTGCAGCTCCTCGTCCGGGGTTGACCAGTCGAGCTCGCGGCCGGGGCCTTCCACGAACCCGTCCAGCGACACCGCCATCGAATAGACCAGCCTTCGCATCTCCATCCTATCGACCGAGTCCCGTCCCCGGGATCATCGCTCCCCGTCTCCTCGTAGACTCTCGAGGAAGCATGCCGAGACGCCTGAAGCGCGGGGGGCGCTACGCCCGGATTCCGCCCCGGTCGAAGCTTGTCACCCGCAGCACCCGCTGGGGCAACCCGTACCGGCTCCGGCAGCATGGCGGCCAATTTTCCCGCCGCGAGGCGGTCGCGCACTTCGCCGCCGACCTGGCCGCAGGCCGCCTGCGGGTGTCGGTCGAGGACGTCCGCCGCGAGCTGGCTGGATTCGACCTTGTCTGCGAATGCGATCGGGACGAGCCCTGCCATGCCGACCATCTGCTGCGCGTGGCCAACTCGCCGCCCGGCGCTACCGTACCTGCATGGTCCGCTATGTGAGACTTGCCTACCGAGCGGCCGGCGTTGCCGCAGTCGTCCTACCAGCCATCCGCGAGGCGCGGGCGCAGCGCAGCGACCCACTGCTGCGCGAGATGCTGCGGCCCGATCCCGCCCAGGTGCTGGAGTCGCTCGGGTTCTGGGTCGAGCGGCGGCGGTCGCTGCCCATCTACCGCCTGTCGGCCCGGCGGGAGGCCGAGCAGATGATCCGTGTCTGGCAGGCGAGAGCGATCGAGCAGATCCCGCAGGCGCCGATGGCCGCACTGGGAAGCGGGCGGGCTGTGGCAGTCGGTGGGCAGGTCGCCCGCTACCACGCCGGCCGGTTCGCCGCCCGGATGGCCCGGCTCGCCCTCGTCGCGACGGTGCTGTTCACCACCCTCGCCTGGCTAGCGCTCCCTAGTAGCGGTGCCAGGGTGGTAACCGCCGGCAGGCGGTTGTACATCATGATCGCCAGCGGCAACGTCACGATCAGCACGGCGAGCACCCAGGCGATCACGATCCAGAACCCGCTGAACCACCAGCCGACGAACACGAAATAGAGCGCGCGCTTCCAGAACGCCGTCTGCCGGATCGACGACTGGACGATCGCCACCTGCGAGCCGTCGGCGTTGATCGTGGTCGTCGTCTCCAGCCGCCGCGGGCGCAGCGTCAGCACCGTCGGGATGCGATTGAAGATCCAGAACGTGAGCGGCAGGCCGATCACGGTCAGTCCGATCAGCCAGGCTGCAGCCGACACGATTCCGGCCAGCCACCAGCCGACGAGCACGAACCAGACGATCCGGATCAGGAGCGGCGGGCCGCTCCGCAGCTCGCTGTGCGTCACTGTCACGGCGGGTGGAGATGATAGCCGCTCGGTCCCGTCGCTCTGCCCCGCGCGCAGTCTCTCGGTACGCTCTGCAGATGGCGGAGACGCCGGATCCTCCCCGAGTACGCCTGGCAGAGCTGATCGCGGCACTCTCGCTGGGCATCGACCTCGGCTTCGGGCAGCCGATGGAGCATGTGCTCCGTCAGTGTCTGATCGCGCTTCGCATCGCCGACCGGCTCGGCCTGGCGGCGGAGGAGCGCGCGGTCGTCTATTACACCGCCCTCCTGGTCGACGTCGGCTGCCATACGGACGCGCATGAGCAGGCGAAGTGGTTCGGCGACGACATCGCCCTCAAGTCGGCCAAGTACGAGCATGAGCTGCGAGGCGTGCGCGCCACGGCGTCGGCCATGCGCCGGCTCGGCGCAGGCAAACCGCCGCTCCAGCGCTTCCGGATCGCCCTCGAGTTCGCGCTGTCGGGACACCGCGAGGTGGGCGACATGATCACCCAGCATGCCCAGATGGCGCGGGCGCTGGCAGAGCAGCTGGGGCTGCCCGCGCCGGTCTGCGAGGCGCTCGGCGCGGCATACGAGCAGTGGGACGGGAAGGGCTGGCCGGGAGACCTGGCGGCGGACTCGGTGCCACTGGCGGCGCGTCTGGCCCAGGTCGCCGAGTTTGTCGAGGTGGCACACCGGACGGGTGGAGTGGCCGAAGCCCGTGCCCTCGCCCAGGCGCGCTCCGGCCACCAGTTCGATCCGGCCCTGGCGGCGATCGTCGTCCGCGATGCCGACGAGATCCTGGCCGGCCTGGACGGCGTTGGAACCTGGGATGCGGTGATCGACGCCGAACCTGCGCTCGCCCTCACCCTGAACGACCAGCGGTTCGACGGCGCGCTGCTGGCGATCGCCGACTTCGTCGACCTGAAATCGCCGTACACGCTCGGTCATGCCGCCGCCGTCTCCGAGTTGGCGAGCGGCGCCGGCGACGGGCTGGGAATGACCGAGACGGATGTGCGGGCACTTCGCCGGGCCGGCCTGGTACACGACTTCGGGCGCCTGGGAGTGTCAAACGCCATCTGGGACAAGCCGGGGCCGCTCGGCCCGGGCGAGTGGGAGCGAGTGCGGATCACGCCGTACCTGACCGACCGGATGCTTCACTCCTCGCCGGCGCTGGCGCCGCTGGGAGCAATCGCTGTCGCCCATCGCGAGCGCCTCGACGGATCCGGCTATCCGCGCGGACTGACCGGGAACGCGGTATCGCAGGCGGTCCGCGTGCTGGCCTGTGCCGACGCCTATCAGGCCATGCGCGAGCCGCGCCCGCACCGCCCGGCCCGGCCACCCGAGCAGGCAGCGGCAGAGCTCCTGGCCGAGGTTCGCCGTGGCCGGCTGGATGCCGCCGCCGCGGAGGCGGTGCTGACGGCCGCCGGCCATCGCGTCCGGCGCCGCCGGGAGGGTCCGGCCGGCCTCACCACACGTGAAGTGGACGTTCTGCGCCTGCTCGCACAGGGGCTCTCCAACAAGGAGATCGCACGACGGCTGGTGATCTCGCCGAAGACGGTCGGAAACCACGTCGAGCACATCTACGCGAAGATCGACGCATCCAGCCGAGCGGCGGCGAGCCTGTTCGCGGTGCGGCACGGGCTTCTGCCAGAAGAGGAGATGCCGGTTCTGGCCGGTGCCCGAAGATAGGGCGAACGCCTCATGCGGCGGGCGGTTGAGCACCCCTAGCATCGGACGCGACCTGACCGAAGGAGCGGACGATGAATACCACCGCACTGGCGGAGCTGGCACGGATCAAGCAGGGGGCGCGGGCGACCTGGGCTTCGGGTGACTTCCCGGAGATCGCGCGCCGCCAGCTGTGGGAGGTCGGCCCGAGGATCGTCGCCGCAGCCGGCGTCGGCGCCGGCGACGAGGTGCTGGACGTCGCCTGCGGCACCGGCAATGCGGCGATCCGGGCGGCCGGGGTGGGCGCGCGCGTGACCGGGGTCGACCTGACCCCGGAGCTCTTCGCGGCGGGGCGCCGGGAGGCGGCGGCCGCCGGCGTCGAGCTCGACTGGGTGCAGGGCGACGCCGAGGAGCTG
>Ga0207664_10002365_pt1 | contig 12456 bp, 13 predicted proteins | sample LARL83metaG_FD_184349 | JGI IMG/M metagenome (GOLD analysis project Ga0207664, IMG submission 184349) | Corn, switchgrass and miscanthus rhizosphere microbial communities from Kellogg Biological Station, Michigan, USA - LAR L8-3 metaG... | ecosystem: Host-associated > Plants > Roots >...
CGACCTCGCGGACGACGATCCCGGGCACGGTCACCGGCGTGGCCAGGTCCGCCGCCGCGCCGATCACCACAGCTTCCTCGGTCTCGGCTTCGAAACCGGCCGCCACGAGCCGATCCGGCAGGTCAGCCGGCAGATCGTGCCCGCGTGTCTTCCACTCGACGTCCTCGCCGCGCGCGGCGAAATAGTCCCGCTGCCGCGCGATCAACGCGTCCAGCGTATCGCCGTCCACGCCCAGATCCGTCGGCCCGGTGACGAAGCCGCCCCGCGCCAGGCCGACGACGCGCACGACCGGCCCGTCCGGCTCGGCGTGGACGCCGGGCGGCAGGTTCCGTGTTTCGGCGAGACGGAGTTGTTCGTCGTACGCGGTACGCAACGCGGTGGTGTCCAGCATGAACCACACCGTACCCAGCGGTGAGTGCGATGATCGGACGATGACGGACGAGGAAAGGCAGCAGCGCATCACGGCCATGCGGGACAGCCAGCGGATTCTGTCCGGCGCACGGCCGACGACCATGGCTGAGCAGTTGGCCGCGCTGGCCGCCCGGACCGACCTGGACCGCACCCCCGACTACTACGGCACCGGCCCGGTCCGTGATCTGGAGGACCACGTCGCCGACCTGCTGGGGACCGAAGCCGCCGTGTTCTTCCCGACCGGCACGATGGCCCAACAGGTCGCCCTGCGGTACGGCGCGGAACTGCTCGGAAACCCGACCGTGGCGTTGCATCCGTTGGGGCACCAGGAAGTCCACGAACGGCACGCGTTTTCGGCGCTGACCGGCCTGCGCGCGATCTGGCCGACGACGGCCGCGCGCAACCCGACCGCGGCCGAGGTCACCGCACTGGACGAGCCGTTCGGCACGCTCGTGCTGGAACTTCCGTTGCGGGACGCCGGTTTCGTATTGCCGACGTGGGACGAGCTGACCGAGGTGATCGCGGCGGCACATGCCTGCGGGGCCAGGGTGCACCTGGACGGCGCCCGGATCTGGGACTGCACACCGTATCTGGGGCACACCGAGAACGAGATCGCCGCGCTGGCCGACAGTGTCTATGTGTCGTATTACAAGTCGATCGGCGCGCTGAGCGGCGCGACCCTCGCCGGCACCGCGGAACTGGTCGCGTACGCCCGCGCGTGGCGGCATCGCTACGGCGGCAACGTGTTCCAGCAGTGGCCGACGGTGTTGGCGGCGCTGACCGGCCTGGCCACCCAACGCCCGCGCCTGCCCGGCTACGTGGCGCACGCGCACACCGTGGCCGCAGCGCTGGCGCAGCTCCCCGGTGCGCGTGTCCATCCCGATCCGCCGCACACGCACCAGTTCCGCATGTGGCTGCCGCATCCGGCCGAGCAGCTCAACGACGCGACCATGGTGTTGGCGGCGGAGGACAAGGTGTGGTTCGTCGGCGGCTGGCAGGACGGCGAGATGCCCGGCACGGCGTACGCCGAGGTCACCGTGGCCGAACCGGCGACCGAGTGGAGCACCGAGGACATCGTGGCCGCCGGCGAACGTTTCCTGCGTATCGTCGGCTGACGAGGAGGCAGCTATGGACAACGTCCTGGTTTCCGACGACGGCGAGTTCACGACCATCACGATGAACCGACCGGAGCGGCGCAACGCGCTGTCGCTGGCGCACCTGCGGGACCTGATCGAGGCGTTCACCAAGGCGGCGGCCGGCGACACGCGCGGCATCATCCTGGCCGGTGCCGGCCGGGTGTTCAGTGCCGGCCACGACTTCGCCGAGGTCGCCGGCGCGGATCTGGCGTCGGTGACACGGTTGCTGGAGACGTGCACGGAGCTGATGGACCTGATCCAGTCGGTGCCGCAACCGGTGATCGCGCGCGTGCACGCCCTGGCCACCGCGGCCGGCTGCCAACTCGTGGCCACTTGCGATCTCGCGGTGGCCGGCGAGTCCGCCGGTTTCGCCGCGCCGGGCGGCAAGGGCGGCTGGTTCTGCCACACCCCGATGGTCGCGATCGCCCGGGACATCGGCCGCAAGCGGGCCGCCGAACTCGCCTACACGGGCGACGTGATCAGCGCGGCGACGGCGCTGGAGTGGGGACTGGTCAACCGTGTCGTGCCGGACGCGGAACTCGACACGGCCGTGCGTGACCTGCTGGACCGGGCGACCCGGGGCAGCCGCGCGTCCAAGGCCGTCGGCAAGGCGACGCTGTACCAACAGCGGTCGTTGCCCCAGGCCGATGCCTACGAGCTGGCCATCAGGGTCATGGCCGAGACGTCGCAGACACCGGCCGCCCGGGAAGGCATGGCCGCCTTCCTGGCCAAACGCCAACCGGAGTGGCGCGACTAATGACATCGGCTCGCTCCGCTCGCGAGCCCGGCCGCCTGTTACGCGGTGCCTTCGCCTGCGCTCCGCTGGCGCTCCACTGCACTCCGGCGAAGACACCGCGGCGGCCGGGCTAACCCATCGTCTTCTGGCCGTCCAACGACTCGCGGATGATGTCGGCGTGGCCGGCGTGCTGCGCCGTCTCCGCGATCATGTGGACCAGCACCCGGCGCGCGGTCCACCGGGCGCCCGGCTCGTGCCACGGCGCCTTCGGCAGCGGCTGCGTCGCGTCGAGGTCGGGCAGCTTGGCCACGATCTCCTCGGTCTCCCGCGCCACCTCGTCGTACTCCGCGAGCAGCCCGGCCAGCGTCTCGCCCTCGACCATGCGGAACCCGTTCGTCCACCGGGCGATGTCCTCCTCGGTCATCGCGCCGAAGTCGCCCATCGCGGACGGACCCTCCAGCACGAAGCGCAGCCACGTCCGTTCCGTCGACGCGACGTGCTTGATCAGCCCGCCGAGGGTCAGCTCGCTGACCGTGGTGCGCCGGCTGGCCTGCTCGTCGTCGAGGCCCTGCACGGTCTTGCGGAACAGTGCGCGGTGCTTCGCCAGCGTCAGGAGCAGGTCGGCCTTCTCGCCGGTCAAGTCCGGGTGCGTCATGTCGTTCACCTTTCCGGTTGGCGTTCGTTGAGTGAAACCGTACGACCACTTGCGGACAGGTTTTGACCTCGACCGGACTCACATCTAACATATCAGTTGTGTTGGCTCCCGTTCGGCGAACCCTGCTGCGCGACGCCGCCTACGAGGCGATCCGCGACGCGATCATCAGCGGCGCCATCAAACCGGGTGCCACGATCAGCAATGCCGCACTCGCCGACCGGCTCGGCCTGTCCCGCGCGCCCGTCCGCGACGCACTGGCCCGCCTGGCCGACGAGGGCTTGATCGAGACGAAGCCGCAGAGCTACACGCGCGTCACCGAGGTCGACCCGCGCGACGTCCGGGACGCCGCCGTCGTCGTCCGGGCGATGCACGAACTGGCCACGCGCGCGGCCGTGCCGCTGTTGACCACCGACGACGTCGACACGATGCGCGCCGCGAACCGCCGCTTCGACGCGGCCACCCGCGACCGTGACATCAGCGCCGCCATGACCGCCGACGACGACCTGCACGACGTGCTGGTCCGCCGCTGCGGCAACAAGGCCGTCGCGGCGACGATCGAGCGCTACACACCGCTGATCCGCCGCCTGGAATGGCAGCGCTTCAGCCAGGAGACCGCCCGCCGCTCGGTCGCACCGCACGACGCGCTGATCGCCGCGTGCGCGACCGGCGACACGGTACGGGCGACCGACGTGACCAGGGAGATCTGGCAGTCGCTGGCAGAGGAGACGACATGACGTTTGCGCGCTACCCACTGTTGTTCGGCCCGTCCCCCGTGCACCGCCTCGACCGGCTCACCCGGCATCTCGGCGGCGCCGCGATCTGGGCCAAACGTGAGGACTGCAACTCCGGCATCGCCTACGGCGGCAACAAGACGCGCAAGCTGGAGTACCTGGTCGCGGACGCCGTCGCGACCGGGTGCGACACGCTCGTCTCGATCGGCGGCGTGCAGTCCAACCACACCCGCCAGGTCGCTGCCGTCGCGGCGGCCGTCGGCATGAAATGCGTGCTGGTACAGGAAAGCTGGGTGGACTGGTCGGATCCCGGTTACGACAGGGTCGGCAACATCCAGCTGTCCCGGCTCGCCGGCGCCGAGGTCCGGCTGGTCGACGCCGGGTTCGACATCGGCGTGAAACAGTCGTGGGAACAGGCCTTGGCCGACGTCGAGGCGCGCGGCGGCCGGCCGTACGCGATCCCGGCCGGCGCGTCCGACCATCCGTTGGGCGGGCTCGGCTTCGCGAACTGGGCCGATGAACTCGCCGAGCAGGAACGGCAATTCGGCGTCTTCTTCGACACGATCATCGTCTGCTCGGTCACCGGCAGCACGCAGGCCGGCATGCTGGCCGGTTTCGCGCGACAGGAACGGGAGCGCCGGGTGATCGGCATCGATGCCTCCGCCAAACCGGCCGCGACCCGCGACCAGGTCACGCGGATCGCCCGGCACACCGCCGAACTGCTCGGTGTCGAACTGGACCGCGATGTCGAACTCGACGAGCGCTACCACGCCGGCACGTACGGCATCCCGGACGACGCGACCCTGGACGCGATGCGCGTCGCCGCCCGCACCGAGGGCATGATCACCGACCCGGTGTACGAGGGAAAGTCCATGGCCGGCCTGCTCGATCTCGTCGCCGGCGGCGAGATCGACCGTGGCTCGACCGTCCTCTACGCCCACCTCGGCGGCCAGCCCGCCCTGTCCGCCTACAGCGGCCTGGTGTTCTGACTCAGGGGCCGGCGACCTGGGTGAAGTGGCCGGTGCCGTCGTTGTGGAAGTACTTCACCACTGTCACGCCCGCGCTGCTCGTCTCGATCACGCCGGCATCGGGGATGCCGTCGTGGTCCAGGTCGATCGAGAACACCGTCCAGTTGGCGGAGAAGTCGGTGCTCATGTCGAGTACCGCCGTCGCCTGGCCGTTGCCGAACAACACTTCCGCCTTCTGCGGCACCGGGTCGTTCGGGCAGTCCGTGGACAGCAGCATGTCCTGGCCGCCGTCGCCGTTGAAGTCGGCGAGCGCGTACTGCGGCCGTTCGGTGCCGTGCACGTCGACGCACGCGCTGAACGGGCCGGGCACGAGCGTGCCGGCCGCCGTGTTGAGCTTGGTCACGAGGAACTCGGACTGCATGCTCGCCTCGATCAGGTCGGGCCGGCCGTCGCCGTTGAGGTCCGCGGTACGCAGCCAGTTCGGCTGGTTGATGCCGATGAACACGGCCGACGGCGTGAAGTCGTGCAGGGCCACGAGATCCTGCCCGCCGAAGCTGAATCCGGTGACCAGGTCCGGCCGTTTGTCGTTGCCCAGCTTCATCGCGACGGCCAGGTCCGGGCAGAACGGCGCCTGGCGCTCCGCCGACGTGTAGTCGTGCACGTGCGGCGCGCCGAAACCGCCGCCCGGCAGGCCGAACGACACCGTCACCGAGCACGTCGTGGACTGCGGCCCGCCGACCTGCGCGAAGGACACCTGATCCGGAATGCCGTCGTTGTTCATGTCGGCGAAGATCGTCGGTCCCGGTGTGTCCGCGAGCGCCGTACCCGGCACGCCGAGCGCGATCGCGGCCGCCGCGACGAGCACACCGATCCTCCTGGTGGATTTCATGGTTGCTCCATCGAGGGCGTCGAGCGGCCCGTTAGCGAACCACCCACTCGGTGTAGGTATTCGCAATTCTCATATCTCGGACGCGGTCCGGCCCATGTGGCACCACGTTGGCTCAGGCTTGGCGCCGCGTTGGCGCCGTCTGATGCCACTTGGCGCCAAAGAGGCTTGCATTGGCGCCATGATGGTGCCATAGTGGTGCCATGGACCTGAGCTCGTATGTCGCCTCGCTCCGCGAGGACCTGGCGGTGGCCGCGGAGGCCGGTGGCGCGGAAGCCCGCGCCGTGGCCGAACGGCTGGTCGCGCCGTTGGAGTCGGGAGTGCGCCTCGCCCTGCTGGACGCGCTGTCGGCCGCGGCCGAGGAGATCACGCGTGATCTCGCGCCCGGTTCGGTCGACCTGCGGCTGCGCGGCCGCGAGCCGGTCTTCGTCGTGACACCGCCGCCGACCGAGCCGATGTTCGACGACGTGCCGACAACGCCTCCGCCGCCACCGGTCATGCCGGACGGCGACGAGGGGCCGACCGCGCGCATCAACTTCCGACTGCCCGAACAACTCAAGAGCCGCGTCGAGGACGCGGCCGGCCGGGCCGGCATGTCCGTCAACGCGTGGCTCGTCCGCGCGGCGGCGTCCGCGCTCGACAACGACGAGCGAACCACCCGCTTCGGCGCGCAGTCATCGGGCGTCGGCAAGCGGTTCACCGGTTGGGTTCGCTGACCAGCAGTTTCGTTCACTGTCCACATTGGAGGGGGATACCCATGCCCATTTTCGAGACACCGGAACCGATCACCGTCCAGCTCGACGTCGTCGCCGGCGACGTCCGGATCTCCGCGGGCGACCGCGCCGACACCAACGTCGACGTGCTGCCGGCCAACCCGGACAGCGAGCCGGACCGCCGCGCCGCCGTCAACACGCGGGTCGACTACGCGAACGGCCGACTGACGATCACCACGCCCAAGGCCAAGTCGTTCGGCCTGTTCGGCAAGGTCGGCCTGGTCGATGTCGTGGTCGAACTGCCCGCTGGTTCCCACCTGCGCGGCGCCGTCGGTGCCGGCTCGGTGCGGTCGGAGGGCCGGCTGGGCGAATGCAACCTGAAGACCGGGGCGGGTGAACTCCTGCTCGAACGGACCGGCCCGCTGGACGCGCACACCGGTGCCGGCGGCATCGCCGTCGACCACGTGTCCGGGCACGCCGAGGTGGAGACCGGGACCGGCCGGGTTCGGCTGGGCGAGGTCGAGGGCACCGTCGTCGTCAAGAACTCCAACGGCGACACGTGGATGGGCCAGATCGGCGGCGACGTGCGGGCCAACGCGGCCAACGGCGACATCCGCGTCGACCACGCCGGCGGCGACGTTACCGCGAGCACCGCGCGCGGCGACGTGCTGGTCAGCGGCCTGAACCGCGGCACGGCCACGTTGTCCACGTCGTTCGGCCGGGTCGAGATCGGTATCGCGGAAGGCACCGCGGCGAAGCTCGACGTCCAGACCAAGTTCGGCCGCGTCGACAACCGGCTCACCGCGACCGACCGGCCGGAGCCGACCGACCAGACCGTCATCGTCCGCGCCCGCACCAGTTTCGGCGACGTAGTCGTCCACCGCTCGCACTGACATCCCTAGGAGGGGGCATGACCACCACGACAATCGGGACCGACTCGGCGATCGCCGTGTCCGGCCTGCGCAAGTCGTACGGGGACCACGTGGTTCTCGACGGCATCGACCTGACCGTCCCGACCGGCTCGATCTTCTCGCTGCTGGGCCCGAACGGCGCCGGCAAGACCACGATGGTCCGCATCCTGTCCACGCTGATCCCGGCCGATGGTGGCCGGGTCCGCGTGGCGGGGCACGACCTGGCGACCAAGCCGGACGCCATCCGTGCCGCGATCGGCGTCACCGGCCAGTTCTCGGCCGTGGACGGCCTGCTGACCGGCGAGGAGAACCTGCGGCTGATGGCCGACCTGAACCACCTGGGCAAGGCGGCCGGCCGGGCGCGGATCACCGAGCTGCTGCACCAGTTCGACCTCGTGGACGCGGCCAAGAAGATGGTCACGACCTACTCCGGTGGCATGCGCCGCCGGCTGGACCTGGCCATGACGCTGGTCGGCGACCCGCGCCTGATCTTCCTGGACGAGCCAACCACCGGCCTGGACCCGCGCAGCCGTCACACGATGTGGCAGATCATCCGCGAGCTGGCCGCGGGTGGCGTCACGATCTTCCTGACCACGCAACAACTCGACGAGGCCGACGAACTGGCCGACCGGATCGCGGTGCTGGACCACGGCAGGATCGTCGTCGAGGGCACCGCCGCCGAACTCAAGCGGCGCATCCCCGGCGGCCACGTCCAGCTCCAGTTCACCGATCCGACCCAACTCGAGTCGGCCGGCCGCGTGTTCGCGGGTGCCACCCGGGACGACACGGCGCTCACGCTCCAGGTGCCCGGCGACGGCGACCTGAAGTCGTTGCGCGCCATGATCGATCAGCTCGACCGCGCGTCGATCGACGTCGACAAGCTGTCCATCCACACGCCCGACCTCGACGACGTCTTCTTCGCCTTCACCGGCCACGCCACCGACAAGGGGGACAAGTGATGACCACGCTGTCCTACACCATCGCGGACACGTCGACCATGTTGCGCCGCAACATGAAGCACCTGCTCCGCTACCCGACCCTGCTGTTCATCGTCATCGCCATGCCGGCGGTCTTCCTGCTGCTGTTCGTGTACGTGTTCGGCGGGACGCTCGGCAACGGCCTCGGCGGCCTGTCCGGCGGCCGGGAGGCGTACGTGAACTACGTGACGCCCGCGATCATCATGCTGACCATCGCGTCGGCCGTGCAGAGTACGGCGATCTCGGTCGCGAGCGACATGACCGAGGGCATCATCGCCCGGTTCCGAACGATGTCGATCGCACGGTCGTCGGTGCTGACCGGGCACGTGATCGCCAGCATGATCCTGTCCGTGGTCGGCGTCGTCGTCCTGATCGGCATCTCGATCGGCGTCGGTTTCCGTCCCAGCGCCAGCCCGCTGGACTGGCTGGCTGCGGCCGGCATCATCCTGCTGGTCTCGTTCGCGCTCACCTGGCTGTCGGTCGCGCTCGGCCTGGCCGCCAAGTCGGTCGAGACGGCCAGCAACACGCCGATGTTCCTGCTGCTGCTGCCGTTCCTGGGCAGCGGGTTCGTGCCGACGGCCTCGATGCCGACCGTGTTGCGCTGGTTCGCGCAGTACCAGCCGTTCACGCCGGTCAACGAGACCATCCGCGGCCTGCTGATGGGCACCCGGATCGGGGCCGACGGGATCATCACGATCGTCTGGTGCGTGGCGATCGCCGCCCTGTCCTACGTGTGGGCGCGGCGGAAGTACGACCGCAAGCCAGTGCAGGCCTGATCAGCCGATTCCGTTCAGCAGCACGGCGATCACGGTCTCGACGCGCGGCGGCTCCGCAGGAGCATGACCGAGCACAGTGGACAATACGGTCTCGTGGCAGACGCCGACGAGCATCGCCGTGGCAACGGTGGTGTCGGCGCCTGCCGCGAGCCGTTTCGCATGCTGTTCCGCTCTGAGATAGTCGGCCAGCCGATCCCGCCAGTTCCGCTGCGAACCCTGTAGTGCGCCGAACCTGGCCAGTACCGCGGGTTCCCCGATCAGACCGGCGAACGCGGGCAGGATCTGCCGGTGCAGTGCCAGCCCGTAGGCCAGATACGCCCGCAGATTCGCCGTGACGTCACCGGTTCCCGGTTCCGGCAATTCCGGTAGTCCCGCCTCCACGGATCGCACGTGGGCCACGAGTGCCAGGGCCAGCAGTTCTTCCTTGTCCCGGAAGTGGTTGTACAGCACGCCATCCGCGACCTCGGCCGCCCGCGCGATCGCCCGGACCGTCAGTCCGGCCGTGCCGTTGTCGGCGATCAGCCGGGCCGCCGTGGCGATCAGGTGGTCGCGCAGGCTGCGCGAGTCGTCCCGCAGCGCCGCCGCACGACGCGGCATCAGCGGGTTCCCCGGACCAGCCAGGCCGTTCCGCGCAGGCGCACGGCGTCCGCGTCGGCGAACGGCTCGAGTGCCGCGACTACCGCATCGCGGGCCGGTGCGGCGGCGTCCGGTCCGGCCAGCGTCAGGTGATGGCGGACGGGGCCCCAGGCCAGCAGGAAATCGGCTGCGTCGGCCACGTTCCGGCCCCACACCTGCTCGGCCACCACGTGGGTGCTCGTGACGTCGGCGAAGCCGGCCTCCGTCAGCACGGACGCGGTGTGCGCGGGGTCGGCGAACGACGTCGGTCCGGTGCCGTCCGGGCCGGTGGGCTGTGGCATGAACGCGGACATCGCGGCGAACACCCGGCCCATGTCCGTGTCGGCGAACCCGGTCATGCACAGGAACGCCAGGCGTCCGCCCGGTCGCAGCCCCCGCCGGACATTGGCGAACGCGGCGACCGGATCGGCGAAGAACATCACGCCGAACCGGCTGATCGCGATGTCGAACGCGCCGTCCGGCCACGGGTACACCTGCGCGTCGCCCTGCTCGAACGTGACGTTGGTGAGCTGGCCCACCCGCGACCGCGCGGTGGCCAGCATCGGCCCGGACAGGTCGATTCCGGTGGCGTGCGTGGCCTTGGCCGCGGCCTGCCGGGTGAGTTGGCCGTTGCCGCAGCCGATGTCGAGCACGCGGTCGTCTGCGCTGATGAGATCGAGGACGTACCGGTTGAAACCGCTGTTCACCGCGTCGAATCGGTCGGCGTGGGTGGCCCAGTGCTCGCCCTCGTAGCCGTTCCACGCCGTGGCCTGGTGAGTGTTGACGATCATCGCAGCTCCTACGAACGTACGTTCATGAACAACTGTTCATAACATATATTCACTTGCCCCGCACCGCAAGTGGCACTACGACGGACCCATGCGCAGGAGCCTGGCGATCAGCCTGCTGGTGGGGACTCTGATCGGTCTGGTGGGTGTGCCACCGGCCGCCGCCGCGACGTCACACGAACAGGTGCCGCTGCCGACCGTGAGCGGCCCGATCGCCGGCCAGCCGTTCGGCGCCGCGCCGGTTCCGCTGCCCGGGTACACCGAGCAGGAGTTCTTCGTCAGCGGCACCGCGACCGGCTATCAACAGGTCGGCACGTGGGGCAGCGACGGCCGGTGGTCGGTCGCGCCCGCCGAACAGGCCCCGTACACCACACGCATCCTGGTACGCCGTCCGGCGCCGGATCGGTTCAACGGCACCGTGATCGTGGAATGGCTCAACGTCAGCGCGGGTGTCGACCTGGATCCGGACTTCCTGTACGGCAGCGCGGAACTGCTGCGGGCCGGTTACGCGTGGGTCGGCGTGTCGGCACAGGCCGTCGGCGTGAACGCGCTGCGCGCGATCAACCCGGCGCGCTACGGCGCCTTGAGCCATCCCGGCGACACGTTCTCCTACAGCATCTATTCGCAGGCGACCAGGGCCGCGCTCGACGGCGGCGTCCTGGGCGGGCTGCGGCCGCGCGCGGTGATCGCGGACGGCGAGTCTCAGTCCGCCTTCCGGATGGTGACGTACGCCAACGCCATCCAGCCGATCGACGGCCTGTTCGACGGTTTCCTGATCCACAGCCGCAGCGCGGGCTCGGCCGCGATCTCGCAGGCACCCCAGGCGGTCCAGCCCAGCCCGCCGATCGTCGATGACCGCACCGACCTGCGCGCGCCGGTCCTGACCGTGGAAACCGAGACCGACCTGGTCGCGCCGAACCTGAACTACGCCAAGCTCACCCAGCCCGACAGCCGCGGCGTCCGGCTGTGGGAGATCGCCGGAACGTCCCATGTGGACGCGGCCGAGCTGGCGCTGTTCGGCCAGGAGATCGCGATGGGGCTGCACGGCCCGCCGCCACCGGTGGCGACGTGCGGACAGGCGCCCAACAGCGACCAGGAGAACGCGGTGATGGACGCGGCCTTCGCGCAGCTCGACCGCTGGGTGCGGTTCGGCCGGCCGGCCCGGCACGCGAACCGCGTCACGGTGGCGAACGGCGCGATCGTGCGTGACGCGGACGGAAACGCCGAAGGCGGGATTCGGACGCCGGAACAACAGGTCCCGACGGGCGTGCACAACGGCAACGACAACACCGGACCGGCGTTCCCGTGCGCCCTCTACGGCACGACGACCCCGTTCACCCCGGCCGAACTGACGTCCCGATATCCTACGCACGCGGACTACGTGGCGCGGGTCGCCGGCGCGGCGGTAGCGGACACCGTCGCCGGGTTCCTGCTACCGGCCGACGCACGCCAGATCGTGTCGGCGGCGGCCAAGGCCCCCGTGCCGCCGTCCGCATAGATAGACGTTGCTGCCCCGGCGAACTCGGCGGTCGCCGGGGCAGCAGCATTTGGTCGCGGGGTCGTGTCGGCGGCGGCCGAGCCGAAGGGACCACACACACCCCAGCCCACCAACAAACCGCCGACCAGCAGAGCGAGGGGGGCTCAAAGCAGCAGCACCCACCCAAGAAACAGGGCCATTGAAGCCACTTGGGACGAGCACAAACCCAGGCGGAAAGCGTTAGTTCAGTCCTGCCCGCTATCCCTGATCCTGGCTGCTTGTGCGGTTGATGGTTCCGGGTCCAGGCTGGCCGAAGGGCACCGCGCAGCGGCGCGAAGCGGCCTTGACGCGGAATCATCAACCGTCGCAACACTTAAAGGATCAGGGAATAACGGGTTGCTAATGCTCGGGACTGGCTAGTCCCGGGCCTAGGCCTCCTGCTTCGCTCCGATCTCCTCATTGTCGTAACGGTCGGCGGCGTCGTGTCAATCGCGCTTCGCGTCGCTGCGCGATGGCCTTCGGCCACAATTGACACGCCACCACCAACCGCACGGGAGCTTCGGATCGGAACGGAGCAGGACAGACTGAACGACCCTGTTTCTGCCGGGTCTCGGCCTCGCCCCGTCTTTGGTCTGCGGCCCCGTTTGGTCGTGGTTGGGCTCGGTCTGCCGCTTGC
>Ga0207664_10002366_pt1 | contig 12456 bp, 8 predicted proteins | sample LARL83metaG_FD_184349 | JGI IMG/M metagenome (GOLD analysis project Ga0207664, IMG submission 184349) | Corn, switchgrass and miscanthus rhizosphere microbial communities from Kellogg Biological Station, Michigan, USA - LAR L8-3 metaG... | ecosystem: Host-associated > Plants > Roots >...
CGCCCGGGATGCGGACCGCGCGCGACCTCGGCGTGGCGGTCAGCGACCGCTCGATCGAGGCGGTCGTGGAGGCGACGGACGACCTCGACCTCGTCTTCGACGCCACCTCGGCGCTCGACGCGCGCCGCCACTGGGAGCTGCTGGAGCCGAGGGGCGTGCCGGTCATCGACCTCACCCCGGCGAAGCTCGGCGAGCTGTGCATCCCGGCGCTCAACCTCGCCGAGGCGGCGCAGGAGCGCAACCTCTGCATGGTCACGTGCGGCGGGCAGGCGGCGGTGCCGCTGGCCGCCTGCGTCGCAGCGACGCACGCGCACGTCGAGTACGTCGAGATCGTCTCCACGAGCGCGTCGCGCTCGGTCGGACCGGCGACGCGCATCAACATAGACGAGTACCTCGCGACGACCGAGGCGGCCGTGAGGAAGTTCACCGGCGTCCCGGCGGCGAAGACGATCCTGATCGTCAACCCGTCGAACCCGCCGATCACGATGCAGAACACGGTCTTCGCCAAGACGGCCGAGGCGGACCTCGACGCGCTGACGGCGGTGGTCGAGCAGATGGTCGCGCGCGTGCAGCGCTACGTGCCCGGCTACCGGCTCGTCGTGCCGCCGCTCTACGAGGGCGGGCGCATCGCGATGACGGTGCAGATCCGCGGCGCCGGCGACTACCTGCCGGCGTACGCAGGCAACCTGGACATCATCACCTGCGCCGCGGTCGCCGCGGCGGAGGAGCGGGCGCGCGCCGTGTGGCAGGACGAGGCGGTGGCGGCGACGGGCTGAGCAGTGCAGGCGGAGCCGAGGGGGAGCAAGGGGGAATGGCAGAGATCCTGATCAGCGATCCGACGCTGCGGGACGGCAACCACGCGGTCAGGCACCAGCTGAGCGCGCACCAGATCCGCAGCTACGCGGCGGCCGCGAACGCGGCCCGCATCCCGGTCGTGGAGGTCGGCCACGGCAACGGCCTGGGCGCCTCCTCGCTGCAAGTGGGGCAGGCGTTGCTGAGCGACCGCGAGATGCTGCGGATCGCCCGCGAGCAGCTCACCGACGTCAAGCTGCAGGCGTTCGGGATCCCCGGCTTCGCGAAGATCCCCGACCTCGACGGCGCGCTCGAGGAGGGCGCCGACCTCTTCCGCGTCGGCACGCACTGCACCGAGGCGGACCTGACCGAGCGCCACATCACCTACCTGCGCGGGCACGGCAAGCCGGTCCACGGCGTCCTGATGATGTGCCACATGACGACGGTCGGGGACCTCGTCGAGGAGGCGCGCAAGATGCAGTCCTACGGTGCCAGCGGGGTGATCGTGATGGACTCGGCCGGCGCGCTGCTGATCGACGACGTGCGTCGGCGCGTGGCCGCGCTCGTGGAGGGGACCGAGATAGCGGTCGGCTACCACGGGCACGAGAACGTCTCGCTCGGCGTCGCGAACTCGATCGCGGCGGTCGAGGAGGGCGCGACGATCCTCGACGGCTGCGCCCGCGGCTTCGGCGCGGGCGCCGGCAACACGCAGCTCGAGGTGCTCGTCGCGGTCCTGCAGCGGCTCGGCCACGAGACGGGGATCGACCTCTACAGGCTGCTCGAAGCGGCCGACCTGGCCGAGCGCGAGCTGGTCCAGCAGATCCCGACGACCGACTCGGTCACGATCGTGAGCGGGCTCGCCGGCGTCTTCTCCGGCTACTCGAGACCGGTCCGGCGGATCGCGCAGGAGTTCGGCGTCGATCCGCGCGACGTGTTCTTCGCGCTCGGCAAGCGCGAGGTGATCGCAGGGCAGGAGGACGTGATACTCGAGGTCGCCGCCGAGCTGCGCGCGCGCCTCGAGGTCGAGGTCGACATCCAGGTGGAGATACACGAGGGGGTGGCGTGATGGCGATGCGCACAATGAGGCGCGGCTTCGAGGACTCGATACCGGAGGCGCCGCTGGCGCCGCCCGCCGCCTGGCTCGACGCCAGTGCGATGACGCCGCACCACGAGGCGCTCGCGCGGCTGCTGTGGCACGCCGAGCAGCGCCGCGAGCCGATCGAGCCGCTGTCCGCGACCTTCCCCGAGCTGGGCCTGTGGGACGCCTACCGCGTGCAGGCGATCGGCCGCAGGCTGCGCACCGCCGAGGGCGAGGAGCTGCGCGGCTGGAAGGTCGGCCTCACGAGCGCCGCGATGCAGGAGATGATGGGCGTCGACCAGCCCGACGGCGGCTATCTGCTCGAGTCGATGGTCGTCAGCTCGGGCGCGCGGTTGCGCAGCGAGCGCTTCATCGCGCCGCGCGTCGAGGCGGAGATAGCGTTCCTGCTCAAGAGCGGGTTGCAGGGGCCCGGCGTCACGCGCGAAGAGGTGCTCGAGGCGACGCAGGCGTTCGCGCCCGCGCTCGAGATCATCGACAGCCGCATCGCGCAGTGGCGGATCGGGATCGTCGACACGGTCGCCGACAACGCCTCCTCCGGGATGGCGGTGATCGGCGACTGGCAGGACGCCGACGAGGTGCGCGCCGAGGAGCTCGGCGTGAGCCTCGCGATCGGCCCTGAGATCGTCAGGGGGCGCGGCGACGCGGTCCTCGGCCATCCCGCCGAGGCCGTGGCCTGGCTCGCCGGCGTCCTGGCGCAGGGCGGCGAGCGGCTCGAGCCGGGCGACATCGTGCTGCCGGGCTCGGTGGCGCGGGCCGTGCCGATCGCCGCCGGGCAGGTGGCGTACGCCACGTTCGACCGCCTGGGGGAGGTGAGCGTGGGCCTTGTCTGACGCTGCTGCGACACGCGCGGCGCTGGAGGAGGCTCCGCTCTACCAGGTCGACGCGTACTGCCGCCGCTTCCCCGCCACGGTCACCGCCGCAATGGGGGAGGCCGTGCAGCTCGACCGCAGCGCCTTCTACCCGGGGGGCGGCGGTCAGCCGCACGACCGCGGGAGCGTGACCGCCGGAGCGCGCGCCTGGTGCCTGACCGGCGCGCGCTCCGAGGCGGGGCAGGTCTGGTACCAGCTGGACGGACCGGCTCCGGAGGTCGGCGCCGAGGTCGAGTGCGAGGTCGACTGGGAGCGCCGCTACGCGCTGATGCGTACGCACACCGCGCTGCACATCCTCTGCGCGGTCGTCTGGCGCGACTACGGCGCGAAGGTCACGGGCGCGAACATGGAGCCGCTGCGCGGGCGGATGGACTTCGAGTTCGAGAACCTCGGCGGCGAGCTCGTGCGTGAGATCGAGGCGGCCTGCAACGTGGAGGTCGAGGCCGCGCGCCCGACGCGCGTCGACTTCCTCGCGCGCGAGGAGGCCGACCGCGACCCCGACCTGATCCGCAACAAGGTGAGCCTGCTGCCGCCGCAGATCCGCGTCGTGCGGGTCGTCGGGATCGAGGGCCTCGACCTGCAGGCCGACGGCGGCACGCACGTCGCCGACACGAGCGAGGTGGGACGGATCTCGATCCCGTCCTACAAGAGCAAGGGCAGAATCAACAAGCGGCTCGAGATCGCACTCGGGTCTGAGTAGGGGGATGGCGATGGGGGACGTGCACCGGCCGGTCGACAAGCGCCCGGACTTCCCGGCGATGGAGGAGCGGATCCTCGAGCGCTGGCGCGAGGCGCGCACGTTCGAACGCTCGCTCGCCGCGCGCGTGGGCGGGCCGGTCTTCAGCTTCTCCGAGGGGCCGCCGACGGCGAACGGCAACCCCGGCAGCCACCACGTCCTGCTGCGCTCCTTCAAGGACTGCTACCTGCGCTACAAGACGATGCGCGGCTTCCACGCGCCGCGCAAGGCGGGCTGGGACTGCCACGGCCTGCCGGTCGAGCTGGAGGTCGAGAAGCAGCTGGGCCTGAACTCCAAGAGAGAGATCGAGTCGTTCGGGGTCGCGGCCTTCAACGAGCAGTGCCGCGAGTCCAACGCCTTCTACATCAGGGCGTGGGAGCGGATGACCGAGCGCGTCGGCTTCTGGATCGACCTCGACGGCGCGTTCCGCACCGGCGACCCGGAGTACGTCGAGTCGGTCTGGTGGTCGCTGCACGAGCTGTGGGACAGGGGCCTCATCTACAAGGGCCACAAGGTCGTCCCCTACTGCCCGCGCTGCGGCACCGGCCTCTCCTCGCACGAGACGGCGATGGGCTACGCCGACACCGAGGACGTGACCGCGACGGTGCGCCTGCCGGTCGTCGAGCCGCGCGGCCCCTTGAGAGCGGGCGACGCGCTGCTGATCTGGACGACGCAGCCGTGGACGCTGTTCGCGAACTGCGCGGTCGCGATCAGCCCGTCGCTGACGTACGTGCGGGCGCGCGTCGGCGCCGAGGTCGTCGTGGTCGCGGAGGAGCGCGTCGGCGACATCCTCGGCGACGCCGCGGAGGTGCTCGAGCGCTTCTCCGGCCGCGCGATCGTCGACACGAGATACGAGCCGCCGTTCCCCCACCTGCCCGACCACGGGCCGAAGGGCCACACGGTGCTCTCGGCCGAGCACGTCGTGCTCGACAAGGGCACCGGGCTCGTCCACACGGCGATGGCGTTCGGCGAGGAGGACTTCGTGCTGTGCGAGCGGCACGGGATCCCGCTCGTGAACCCCGTGCGCGAGGACGGCACCTACGACGAGCGGATCGCGGACTACGAGGGGATGTTCGTCGGCGACGCGGTGCCGAAGGTCGTCGAGCAGCTGCACGCGGCCGGCAAGCTGTGGGACACCGAGCCCTACACGCATTCGTATCCGCACTGCTGGCGCTGCGACTCGAAGCTCCTCTACTACGCGAAGGAGTCGTGGTACATCGCCACGCGCGAGAACCGCCACGACATGCTCGCGCAGAACCAGCGGATCGACTGGCGGCCCGAGCACGTGCGCGACGGCCGCTTCGGCAACTGGCTGCAGGGCAACGTCGACTGGGCTCTGTCGCGCGACCGCTACTGGGGCACGCCACTGCCGATCTGGGAGTGCGACAGATGCGACGCGCGCCACTGCGTCGGCTCGCTCGCGGAGCTGAGGGAGGTCGCCGGCGCGCTGCCGCAGGACCTCCACCGGCCATACATCGACGAGGTCACGTGGGGCTGCACGGTCGAGGGCTGCGACGGCGCGATGCATCGGGTGAAGGCGACGATCGACACCTGGTACGACAGCGCGTGCATGCCGTTCGCGCAGTTCCACTACCCGTTCGAGGGCAAGCGCGAGGTCGCCGAGCAGTTCCCGCCGACGTTCATATGCGAGGGGATCGACCAGACGCGCGGCTGGTTCTACACGTCGCTGGCGGTGACGACGCTGCTGTTCGGGGACATCCCGTTCAAGCACGCCGTCTGCGTCGGTCACGTCACCGACGCGCACGGCCAGAAGATGTCGAAGTCGCGCGGCAACGCGGTCGACCCGTGGGACGTGCTGAGCGAGCACGGCGCCGACGCGTTCCGCTGGTACTACCTCGCCTCGCAGCAGCCGTGGGCCGGCTACCGCTTCTCCGCCGAGGCGGTGCGCGAGGGGATGCGCGAGCTGCTCGTGCCGCTGTGGACCGTCTACGGCTTCTATGTGCTCTACGCGAACATCGAGCGCTTCGACGGCGCGGACGCGCCGCCGGTCTCCGAGCGCCCCGCGCTCGACCGCTGGGCGCTCTCGAAGCTGCAGGCGCTGACCGAGCGGATGCGCACGCGGATCGACGACTTCGACGCCACGACGGCCGTGCGGCTGGCGGCCGAGTGGGTCGAGGACCTCTCGAACTGGTACATCCGGCTCTCGCGCCGGCGCTTCTGGGAGGGCGACGTCGCGGCGCTCGCGACGCTGCGCGAGTGCCTCGTGCAGACGGCGAAGCTGCTCGCGCCGCCGGTCCCGTTCCTCGCCGAGGAGATCTACTCGAACCTCGTCGGCGGCGCCGCGGAGGACTTCGGCGCCGCGCCCGACTCGGTCCACCTGTGCGACTACCCCGAGCCGGTCGCGGCGCTGCGCGACGTGCAGCTCGAGGACGACATGGCGCTCGTGCGCGAGGCGATCGAGCTGGGCCGCGACGCGCGCGCGAGATCGAAGGTGAAGGTGCGCCAGCCGCTGCCGCGCGTGATCGTCTGCGGCGAGGAGCGCGTCGGCGACGCGGTCACGCGGCTGCGCGAGCTGGTGCTGAGCGAGCTGAACGTGAAGGCGGTCGAGGTCGTGCGCGGGGTGAGCGAGCTGGAGCGACCGGTCGTGCTGCCGAACCTCCAGAGACTCGGGCCGCGCTGCGGCAGGGACATGCCGCAGGTGGTGGCCGCGCTGCGGGCGCGCGACGGCGAGGAGGCGCTGCGCGCGCTGCACGACCACGGCGTCATCTCCGTCGCGATCGCCACCGGCGACGAGCTGGACCCGACGCACACCTACGCGCTCGCCGAGAACGACGTGATCGTGCGCCACGAGCCGCGTCACGGGCTCGTGCTCTCGGCGCGCGGGCCGCTGACGGTCGCGGTCGACACGGCGATCGAAGAGCGGCTGCGGCGCGAGGGCCTGGCGCGCGAGATCGTGCGCGTCGTGCAGGCGGCGCGCAGAGAGGCCGGCGTCGGCGTGACCGACCGGATCGAGCTGCGGCTCGCCGGCTCGCCCGACCTGCTCGGCGCGGCGAGGGACCACGAGCGCTACGTGGCGGCGGAGACGCTCGCGACCGCCGTCGCCTACGGCGACGGCGACGGCGCGCCGGCCGTCGAGGTCGACGGCGAGCCGCTGGCGGTCGCCGTCGCGGTGGCGAGGCGCGGCGCGGCGTAGTTCGCGCGCGCCGATCGCCTCCGCTGTGCGACCGCATGGCGGTCGCACAGCGGAGACTGCTCCCTATATTAGGGTGATCGCAATCCTGTTCGCCGACCCGAGTCTCGTAATCGTGCCACCCCCCGAGAACCTGGCGGTCGTGCAGCTGAAGGGCCTTTCGCTTATGTAATTACCAGTGACGGTGAACGTCGTGAAGACGCCGCCTGCGATCGTGAGCGTGGCCGTGAGCGGATCCGTCGCGGGCATTTCGTAGGTGCATTCGATGAATTCTGTGACCCTGATGGACATGTTCGGTATCGCGACCCTTATCGCGGTTATGTTGGGTAGCGTTCCTTCGAACCCTTCGTACAAGACTTCCCGGACTGGTTCCGAGAGCGTCCACCTGGCGCCGCCCACGCACCTTTCCGGCCTCTGCCTCAGTTCGCGCGTCACCGCGATCCTGGAGCCGTCGGTCTTCCTTATCACTTCGTTTTCGAAGAAGCCCGTAATCGTCAGCGGACAGGACACTTCCCTGCCGCTGTACCTGAGCGTGAGGCGCGCGGTTTCCGGCCAGGACACTTCGAAGTCCCTTTCGTCGACCCTCAGCCTGCCGGCTGAGGCGATCCCTCCGATCGCGGCGATCGCCAGCATGCTCGCGAGTGCCATCAGCAGCGCTCGAGTCGTCCTGCTCATCTCTCGCCCCCTTTGACGTGCGCGTGCGCCGTCAATCAGGTGAGCGGCGCACGCATAAATTGGAGGTGCAGGTCGCTTCCCTCCTTCCTTAAATTAGCATAACGCAGTAATCAGCACAAGATGTCACGGCGGGTGGTGACGCAGCCATCCCGGCGTCAACCGTTCGCGGGTCAGCTGGCCGCCGCCGGCTCCGTCACCGGCTTCAGATGCCGGAACGGGCGGCCGTCGCGCAGCTCGCGGACGACCTCCTCGACGAGCGCGTCGCCGTCGAGGCGGCGGCCGTCGGTGACGGCGGCGACGAGGCCGCGCTTGCGGGCGATCAGGCGCGCCATCGTCTCGTCGATCGTGTCGGCGGCGAGCAGGTACCAGGCGGTGACGTTGTCGTGCTGGCCGATGCGGTGGCAGCGGTCCTCGGCCTGGTCGTGCATCGCCGGCGTCCACTCCAGCTCCAGGAACGCGACGTTCGAGGCGCGCGTGAGCGTGATGCCCTGCGCGGCGACGCGCGTGGCGCACACGATCAGCGGCGGGGCGTCCGCCTGCTCCTGGAACGCGCGCACCGTCGCCTCGCGCGCCTGCACGGAGTCTCTCCCCAGCAGATGCAGCGCGCGCGGGAAGCGCTCCAGCACCGCCTCCTGAACCTCGACGTGGCGCGCGAAGACGACGAGCGGCTCGCCGCTGGCGAGGAAGTCGTGGATCCATGCGAGCGCCGCGTGCAGCTTCCCCTTTGCCGCCAGCCGCTGCAGCGTGCCGAGCTGCGCGAGCCGCTGGGCGCGCAGCGTCGAGGCGATCTTCGCGTTCAGCTCGGAGAGATCCAACGGCTGCTCGCGCAGCCACGCGATCACGTCGTCCTCGGCCAGTCTGTACTCGCGCGCGTTGTCGAGCGCGACCGGCACGACGACCTGTCGCTTGTCGGGCAGCTGCGGCAGCACCTCCGCCTTGCGCCGCCGCACGAAGCAGCGCCGGCGCAGGTGCCAGTGCAGCCGCTCCTCCGTCAGCGGGCCGCGGAACTGCTGCTTGAAGCGCGCGCCGGAGCCGAAGTCCTCCAGGCGCCCGAGGACGCGCAGCTGCGAGATCAGCTCGTCGGCGTGATTGAGCACCGGCGTGCCGGTCAGCGCGAGCCGCAGCGCCTCGCGCGGGAGCGCCTCGGCGAGCCGGCGCACCGCGTGCGTGCGCTTCGCCTGCGGGTTCTTGCAGTAGTGCGACTCGTCGAGCACGAGCGCGCGCGGACGGCGCAGCGCGAGCGCCTCGCGCTGCGCGGCGACCAGCTCGTAGTTCAGGATCAGGATGTCCGCGCGCGGCGGCACCGCGACGCGCCCCTCGACGACCGCGACCGAGCGGTGCGGCAGCCAGCGCGCCGCCTCCCGCTCCCAGTTGAGCTTCAGCGACGCGGGGCAGACCACGACCGCCGGGAACGCGTCGTCGGCCTCCAGCGCGGCGAGCGCCTCGACGGTCTTGCCGAGCCCCTGCTCGTCGGCCAGGAACGCGCGGCGTCTGTCGAGCACGTAGCGCACGCCGGCCCACTGGAACGGCTCGAGCGTGCCGCCGAGCCGTCGCGCGACCGTCTCGATCGGCGCCCCCTCCGTCGCGCGCGAGGCGCGGATCGCCGCCGCGGCCTTCGCCGCCTCCGCCCGCAGCGCCTCCAGCACCGGCGCGGCCAGCGGCGCGACCTCGACGCCGTGCAACGCGAGGAACGCGTCGAGCGGCTCGCACAGCCACGGGTCGACCGGCACGCTGCGCTCGCCCTCCGCGCCCGGCAGCTCGCCGAACGCGAGCCCCGTGTCCGGATCCCAGAGGACCTCCAGCCGCAGCCGCGCGCCGTCGACTCCCTGCGTGGCCACGAGCCGCGCCGGCGGCGGCTCGTCGCCCAGCTCGAGCGCGGCGACGCAGCGCTCCGCGGCGGCGTCGAGCCGCGCCGACTCCTGTGCGCGCAGGGCGTGCGCGGCGGCCTCGCCCAGCGGCACGAGCAGCGTGCGCGCGCCGTGCTCGACCGCGCCCTCGCGCAGCTCCGCCGGCACCTCGCCGGCGGCGGTCTCCAGCACGAACCAGCCGCGCCCGTCGAAGCGCGTCGTCGAGACGCGGCCGAGCCAGCGACGCTCGACCTCGCCCAGCCAGGCGGTGACCTCGTCGCTCGGCGCCAGGTCGGGGAAGCGGCGCAGCACGTCGGCGACGTGGTGCGCGACCCAGTCCTGCACGGGCGCCCACCACTCGCGCGCGTCCCAGTCGAAGCGGCGGTGCGGGATCGCGCGCACCGCCTCGACGACGTGCGGCTCGTACGGGAACGACAGCACGACGATGCGTCCGCGCTCGGCGTCGGTGCGCAGCATCACGTTCGGCGGGGACGGCGCGAGGCGCATCTGCGCCCGAGGGTATCGGCGCCGGGACGTCGAGCGGCCCCGCGCCGGCGCGTTTCCGCCACACTGTCCCGATGACGGACGGCTACGCGATCACGGCGGAGGGGCTCGAGGCGCTGCGCGCCGAGCTGCACGAGCTGGAGACGCGGGCGCGCGCGGAGATCGCGGCGCGCATCAAGACCGCGCGCGAGTGGGGCGACCTGAAGGAGAACGCCGAGTACCACTCGGCGAAGGAGGACCAGGCGCACCTCGAGACGCGCATCAAGCGCCTGCAGGAGCGGCTCCGCGGCGCGAAGGTCGTCGCGGTGGACGCGACGCCGGACGGCGTCATCGGCTTCGGCTCGACGGTCGAGGTGCGCGACGAGTCGTCCGGTCGCCTCGCCACGTACACGCTCGTCGGTGCCGCCGAGGCGAGCGCGAGAGACGGCCGCCTGTCGATCGAGTCGCCGGTCGCCAGAGCGCTGCTCGGGGCGCGCGCCGGCGAGGCGGTGACGGTCGAGACGCCCGCGGGCGCGCGCGCCTTCCACGTCGTGCGCGTCGGGGCGTAGCGCGCCGCCGGTCAGCGGAACAGGTTCGCGCCGCTCGCATGCGGGCGTGAGGTGCCGAGCGTCCGGCCGCCGGCGTCGAGCGCGCGCACGGCGACGAAGCGGACGCGCGCGCCGGCGTGCAGCGCCGTCTCGAAGCCGCTGCGCGCGACCGGCGCGCCGAGCGGGCGCAGCGCGCGCGGCGAAGGGCCCGCGAGCAGCTGCCAGGCGCGCACCGCGGTCGCGCCGTTCCAGCTCGCCCAGACGGTCAGCACGCCGCCGGCGCTCTGCGCCGCCAGCGCGGGGCGGTCGAGCGGCGCGCCGTCCCACGGCGAGCGAAACGCCTGGTAGGTGTCGGCGCCTGGCGGCAGGACGAGGTCGAGCAGCAGGCGCCCGTCGCGGTCGAGCTCGGAGACGTGGCCGGCCACGCCCCAGCTCGTGAAGACGTGCCCGTCCGGCAGCGTCTGCACGTTGCCCTCGGCGGGGATCAGCAGCTTGTCGGGGTGGAGGTACTGCTGCACCATGCGCGCCGTCCGCGCGCGGAAGTCGAGCCGCAGGACCAGCCCGCGCGACTGCGGCGCCTGCGGCGGCGTCGCCTCGTTGTCGAACAGCGAGAGCGTGTCGCGTCCGAGCCAGCGGACGTCGTGCTGGAAGGCGAAGCGCGCGCCCGGCGCCAGCCGGAAGTCGCTGTGCCGGCCGCCCAGGCGCCACAGGATCCGTCCGCTGCGCCGCGCGACGTCGTAGACCGCGTGCGTGTTGCGCGCGCTGATCAGCACGCTGCCGCGCGGGCCGTCGACGACCGCGTTGACGTGGAAGTAGTCGTGCGGGACGCCGCGCCTGGGCCTCGTCACCCCGTCCGTCAACGGCACGTGGTCCGACGCGCGCCACTGCCACACGACGCGCCCGCTCGCGACGTCGACCTCCTGCACGACCGAGTCGAAGATCTCGCCCTCGCGCGGGCCGCCGACGGCGCGCAGGTCCATGCGGCGGCGCACGTAGGCGGACAGGTAGGCGGTTCCCCGCGGCGTCAGCTCGAAGACGTGGTGGTCGGCCCTCAGCCCGTCCCCCGCGCGCACGACCGCGACGCGCCGGTAGCGCCGGTCGAGGATCACGTCCTCGCCGCGCCCGTGGCCGTATCTCGTGCGGCCCTGCCACCACGTCAGCACCGCCTGCCCGCGGTAGCGCTGGACGCGAAAGAGCGTGGCCGCCAGGCCGCGCGGCAGCGGATGGAACCACACGACGCTGCCGGCGTCGTCGACGATCATCGGGCCGTCCTGCCCGGGACCGCGCTTGACGGCGAGGAAGACGTAGCCGGGCGCGGCACGTCCGTCCGCGGGAACGGCCACGCGCACGCGGTCGGGCGCGAGGTCCGGGCGCGAGTGGAAGCGCTGCACCTCGACCGCCGGCGCCCCGCGCGACGGCGCCGACGGACGGCCGCCGCCGCAGCCGCCCGCCGCGAGCAGCAGCGCGACGGCGAGCGACGCGACCCGCAGGCGGTGTGAGAGCCCGTCCACGTCTAACACGATGCCAACACGGGGCTTTTCGACCGACACCGGCCGCTCCCTACGATGGCGGCCACGCGTGAGCACGACGACCGACGTCCCGCTGGAGATCCTAGTCGTCGACGACGAGTCCGAGCTGCGCGACATGCTCTCGCGCCTGTTCGCCCGGCAGGGCCACAGAGTCACGACCGTCGCCGACGGCCGCGCCGCGATCGACCGCGCGAGCACGCAGCGCTTCGACGTCGTGCTGCTCGACGTCGCGCTCTCCTCCGGCCCTGACGGCTTCGAGGTCTGCCGCACGCTGCGGGCGCGGCGCAACGTCGTCCCGATCATCATGCTCACGGCGCTCGACAGCGAGGCCGACGCGGTCGTCGGGCTCGAGGCGGGCGCGGACGATTACATCAAGAAGCCGTTCGGCCCCGCCGAGCTGCGAAGCCGCATCCGCGCGGTCCTGCGGCGCGCGGGCTCGCGCGCGCTCGGCGACGAGGTGCTGCGCGTCGGCCCGCTCACGCTCGACCGCACGCGCCGCGAGGTGACGGTCGACGGCAGCGAGGTCCAGCTGACGTTCTCGGAGTTCGAGCTGCTGCAGGCGTTCATGGCCGAGCCGGGGCGCGCGTTCGACCGCCAGGAGCTGCTGCGCGCGATCTGGGGCGACAGCGCATACCGCGACCCGCGCGGCATCGACGTGCACGTGCGCCATCTGCGCGAGAAGCTGGAGGAGCGGCCCGAGCAGCCCCAGCTGATCCTGACGGTGCGC
>Ga0207664_10002367_pt1 | contig 12455 bp, 8 predicted proteins | sample LARL83metaG_FD_184349 | JGI IMG/M metagenome (GOLD analysis project Ga0207664, IMG submission 184349) | Corn, switchgrass and miscanthus rhizosphere microbial communities from Kellogg Biological Station, Michigan, USA - LAR L8-3 metaG... | ecosystem: Host-associated > Plants > Roots >...
CGAACCGATACAGGTACGGCGCGCGCCGCACACCGGCGCCCCGCAGCTCTCCCACGCGCTCGAGGATGCCGAGCTCGCGCATCCTCTTCTGGAAGTTGCGGCGATCGAGGGGCCGGCCAAGGATCGCTTCGTACAGGCGCTGCAGCTCCGGCAGCGTGAAGGTCTCGGAGAACAGGTTGAGACCGATGGGGCTGTGCCCGAGCTGTGAGCGAAGCGTCGCGAGGGCGCGCGCAACCATCGCGTCGTGATCGAAGAGCAGCGGCGGGCACGTCGCCAGGTCCCACCACCGGCACTCGTCGGTGAGAACGCCGTCCGGCGTCGGCGTCACTTCTGTCCAGTCGACGAGCGCATAATAACCCACGGATACGAAGCGATCGTTGATCCACGCCCGAGCCGCCTGGCGCCCGTCCTCGTGATCGAGCATGTGCTCGATCTCCTCGTCGCGCCGGTCAAGGCCGCCGAACGTATGGTACTGCTGCAGGTAGACGTGGTCGAGGCGCGTCCGCAGCTGCAGCACGCGATGCGCTGCGCTGTCCACCGACTCGTCGCGCCGCACGAATCCTCCCGGAAGGCTCCAGCGCTGGCGCGCATGCCAGTGGGTGAGGAGGATGCGAAGCTGGCCCGCATGGAATCCGAACACGACGCAATCCACTGCGAGGTGCGGCAGATAGTCCTCGGCGGCGGCGCCGAGGAATTCGATGCTGAGCGTTGGCTTGGGCATGGTGGGACGCCTCGGTGCATTTGCCACTACGGTCCGGGTGCCTGCACAACCGGGTGCTATTGACGGCATCGGCCGTAACTCGTACCGTAGCGTGTACGGCGGACACAATTAAAGCGCTGGCGCTGGGTCGCAAGTCTCTCCTTTTCCCCGACACTCGCTCTCCGGCATGCGTCTCGATCGTGCGGTCATGCGTTCCGTCGCGCACCTGCGGCGCGCGGTAGCATGCTGATGGCCCCTCCGACGCCACGCGCACTGCCGGCGATGGTCGCCCGTGCGCTGCATCGCATCGAGGAGTTCACGACGACGATTCCGCAGCTCGGGAACCGCGCGCGACGCATCCGCGTCTACCTGCCGGACGGCTACGACCAGGGCACGCGTCGCTACGGCGTCCTTTACATGCAGGACGGACAGCAGCTCTTCGCTCCGGGCCCCTTCGGCGACTGGCTGGTGGACGAGACGCTGGACTCCCTCGCCGCGGCAGGGCGGTCGCCCAATGTCATCGTGGTGGGCATCGACAACAGCGACCGCCGGTGGGACGAATACAGCCCGTGGGTGAATCGCCACATGCATGACTGGATGCCCACGTCCTGGGCAGGGCCGGTGCAGGGCGGCGAGGGTGCGGCGTACGTGGACTTCCTGGCGAACACGCTGAAGCCCGCGATCGATGCACGGTATCGCACGCTCACCGATCCGGCTCACACCGGTGTGGGTGGTTCCAGCATGGGTGGCCTCATCGCCCTGTACGCCGGATTGCGTCGTCCCGATGTGTTCGGACGAGTCATGGCGATGTCGACGGCCGTGTGGTTCGCCGAGGAAGGGGGACCGTGGCTGTCGCGGAATCACCTGGTGGACGAAGTCGAGCGCGGCGTGACGCCGACGGTCCGCTTCTACGTCGACGTCGGCGCGGCGGAACGGAGCCGCGATACCGACCCGGACGTGCTGGACGCGAACGGAAGGCAGGTCAGCTACCCGCGCGCGTATCTCGAAGGCAACACCCACGTGGCGCGAGCGCTCCGGGCGAACGGCCTCCCGGCATCGCAGCTCCGTTTCGTCGTCGCACCGGGTGCCGTACACAACGAAAGCGCATGGGCCCGGCGATTCGGGTCCGCCATAGAGTGGTTGTACCACTGATCATGCCGGCCGACGACTCACTCGGCCGGCATGTATCGTCTCCTGCTCCTCCTCGGATAGCGGTTGGTTGCTGGCGAGCCTTCTCACTTCAGGAGTCATCGATGTTGCGAACAGCATTTCGAAGCGTGGTCGCGACGCTGCTGGCGGCGGTCCCGGCCCTTGGTCAGACCGGCACCATCTCTGGTCGTGTCGTGACGGCCGATGGCGGACTGCCCATCGTCAGCGCGCAGGTGCGAGTCGTGGGAACCGGCGCGGGAGCGATCACCCACGCGGACGGCCGGTACAGCATCGTCGTGCAGCCCGGCCGCTACACGGTGCGCGCGTTGCGCATCGGCTTCGGCGCCGACTCGGTCCGCGACGTCGTCGTTACGGCGGGCGCGGTGACGACGGTCGACTTCCAGCTCAAGGCGTCGGCGATCGCGCTCAGCGGCGTGGTGGTCGTGGGCTACGGCACGCAGGAGGCACGCAACCTCACTGGCTCCATCAGGACGGTGACCGACAGCACCTTCAACACCGGACGCATCGTCAGTCCGCAGCAGCTCATCGAGGGCAAGGTGCCAGGCGTACAGGTGGTGGAGAGCAACGAGCCGGGCGGCAGCGTGTCGATCCGCATCCGCGGGGGCACGTCGGTGACCAGCAGCAACGAGCCGCTCTACGTGGTGGACAACGTCCCGCTCCCGACCGGCGACAACGGACTGCAGAAGACCGGTGGTGTCTCTGGCGGCCGCGACCCGCTCAACTTCCTCAATCCGGAAGACATCGCCAGCGTCACGGTGCTCAAGGACGCGGCGGCGACGGCGATCTACGGCTCGCGCGGCGCCAACGGCGTCATCGTGATCACCACGAAGTCCGGCGCCGGCACGAGTGGCGTGACGGCCACGACGTCCATCTCCTCCTCCCACGTGGCAGGTGGTCCCAACCTCCTTGGTCCCGCCGACTACGCCGCCGCGGTGGCGAAGTACGCGCCGGCCAACGTGGGCAAGCTCGGCACGGCCGCGACCAACTGGCGCGACCTGGTGCAGCGTTCGGGGTTCGGCCAGGACCACGCTCTCGCGTTCTCCGGCAACCGGCAGGACATGAACTACCGGCTCTCGCTCGGCTACCTCGACCAGCAGGGCGTAGTGGATGGCACCGACGTCAAGCGCCTTACCAGCTCGCTGGCGTACAGCGACCACCTGCTGAACAACCGCCTCTCGCTGCAGGCGAACGTGAAGGGGGCCCGCACTCAGGATGCCTTCACGCCGAGCGGGGTGATCGGCGACGCGACGGCGTTCGCGCCGACGCTCCCCGTGATGGCGCCCGGCGGCGGCTTCTATCAGTACCCCGATCCGCTCGGACCGAACAACCCGCTTGGTGAGCTCGCGTTGATCCAGGACGAGGCGACCACCTATCGCGGGATCGGCAACCTGCAGGGCAAGTACTCGCTCCCCTTCCTCGAAGGGCTGTCGGTGACGACCGACGCGGGATTCGACGTCGCGAACGCGAATCACACCACCTTCTCGCCGAGCACTGACCAGGGGCAGCTCGAGAACGGACTGGGTGGCACGTTCAATCGCAGCACCTCGACGCAGACCAACGGGCTGTTCGACGTGTACGGCAACTATCTTCGCGGCCTCGGCTGGATGGCGAGCTCGCTGGACCTCACCGCGGGCTACTCCTACGAGGCCCAGCACGGCGACTACCCGACGCTGTTCGCGCAGGGTCTCTCGTCGGACCTGCTTGGCGTCAACGGCGTGCCGACGGCGACGACGGAGCGCACGACGGTGTTCGTGGACGACAGCAAGCTGATTTCGTTCTTCGGGCGCGCCAACTATTCCATCAGGGATCGCTACCTCGCCACGCTGAGCGTGCGGCGTGACGGGTCGTCGAAGTTCGGGCCGGAGCACCAGTGGGGCATCTTCCCCGCGGCGGCGTTCGCGTGGCGCATCTCGGAGGAGCCATTCATGAAGGGCTTCTCGCGCCTCTCCGAGCTGAAGCTGCGCGCGTCGTGGGGGGTGAATGGCAACCAGGCGTTCCCCAACTACCGCGCCTTCAGTGACTACGTCATCGGTGGACCGCAGGCGCAGGTCCAGCTGGGTAACACGTTCATCACGACGATCCGTCCCAGCGCCGCGGACCCGGGCATCCGGTGGGAGCGCACCGCCTCCACGAATGTCGGCCTCGACTACGGATTCTTCGCCAATCGCGTGAACGGCACGGTTGACGTGTACAGCAAGAAGACCACGGACCTGATCTTCACCGTACCCGTCGCCGCCGGCACCAACCTCTCGAACTACCTGACGACGAACATCGGCAGCATGCAGAACAAGGGCGTCGAGCTCGGGCTCAACGTGGCGGTGCTGGAGAGCCACGACCACGGATTGGCGTGGGACGCCTCGTTCAACGCCGCGACGAACACCAACAAGCTGCTCCAGATCAACGCGGTGGGGACGGGTGGGGAGCAGATCCTCACTGGCGGTATCGCCGGCGGCGTCGGCAGCAACATCGAGGTGCTGCAGCCGGGCTACGCGGTGAACTCCTTCCTCGTCTACCAGCAGAAGCGCGACGCGAGCGGCAAGCCTCTCTATGCCGACGTGAACAACGACGGCACGATCAACGAGCAGGATCTGTACGTGGACCAGAACGGGGACGGCATCATCAACCAGAGCGACCGCCGCGTCTTCCACGACCCGGCGCCGAAGTGGATCCTGAGCCATACGTCGCTGATCACCTATGGCAACGCGGACTTCAGCACCACGCTCCGCGCGTACCTCGGCAACTACGTCTACAACAACGTGGCGTCAAACTTCGGGCACTACAGCGCCCTCACCGGCAGCAGCCCCACCAATCTCGACGCCTCGGTGCTCTCCACCGGCTTCGTGAACCCGCAGTACTTCTCCGACGTGTACGTCGAGAGCGCCTCCTTCCTCCGCATGGACAACCTCACGGCGGGGTACACGCTCCACTCCCTGCGGGGCGTGCGGCAGGCCCGGATCTTCGGGACCATCCAGAACGTGTTCACCTCGACGCACTATTCCGGCGTGGATCCCACCGCCGGCATCAACGGCATCGACAACAACATCTATCCGCGCTCCCGCACGTTCGTGATGGGCGCCAATCTCGTCTTCTGAGGAGCATCGCAATGCCACTCCGACCCAGCACACGTATGATCGTCGCGGGCTTCGCGCTCCTCGCGGTCATACCGGCGTGCACCGACGTGACGACAGAGCCACAGAGCACCGTCACGAGCGCGAACATCTTCAACGAGGCGACGTCCTACAAGGCGTACCTCGCCAAGCTATATGGGGGCCTCGCCGTCTCAGGACAGAGTGGTCCCGCCGGCAACGCCGACATCCAGGGTATCGACGAGGGCTTCTCGCAGTATCTGCGTCTCTACTGGCAGATGGAGGAGCTGCCCACCGACGAGGCGGTCATCGCATGGAACGACGCCGGCGTCCAGGAGCTGAACACCCAGATCTGGGGATCGTCCAACCAGTTTCTCGGCGCGATGTACAGCCGCATCTTCTTCCAGGTCTCCCTCGCGAACGAGTTCCTGCGGCAGACGACGGACGACAAGCTCGCCGCGCGCGGGGTGACGGGGCAGCTGCTCGCCGACGTGCACCAGTACCGCGCCGAAGCGCGCTTCCTCCGCGCCTACAGTTACTGGCACGGCATCGACCTGTTCGGTGACATCCCGCTCGTCAAGGAAACGGATGCGCTGACGTCGACGCCGCCGCAGCAGTCCTCGCGAGCGCAGGTGTATGCCTTCATCGAGTCCGAGCTCAACGCCATCAAGGGGGATCTGCCCCCGGCCGGCAAGGCGGAGTACGGTCGCGTTGACCAGGGCGCGGTCAACATGCTGCTCGCCACGCTCTACCTGAATGCAGCGACGTACACGGGCACCGCGCACAACGCCGAAGCGCTCGCCGCTGCCCAGGCGGTCATCGCGTCGGGAGCGTACACGCTCGATCCCAACTATCACCACCTGTTCCTCGCCGACAACAACACCTCCCCCGAAATCATCTGGGCCATCGGCCAGGACGGCAAGCGCACCCAGTCGTACGGCGGCACCAGCTTCCTGATCCATGCGTCCATCGGCGGCAGCATGGATGCGAAGTCGGAAGGGATGGACGGCGGCTGGTGGGGGCTGCGCGCCCGCCAGGAGCTCGTTTCGCTCTTCCCGTCCCCCACCGCCTCGCCCGACAAGCGCGCGCTCTTCTACACCCAGGGGCAGACGACGTCGGTCACGGACCTGCTCGACTTCGGCAAGGGGCTGCCCTCCACCAAGTGGCAGAACGTGAAGTCGGATGGCACGCCTGGCTCCGATCCCGGGTTCGCGGACACGGACTTCCCGGTGTTCCGCCTCGCCGAGGCATACCTCATCTACGCCGAGGCCACGGTGCGCGGTGGCGGTGGCTCGCGAGCGCAGGCCGTGAGCTACATCAACGCGCTGCGGCAGCGCGCCTACGGTGACGCGAGCGGCAACATCTCCGACTCGCAGCTCGATCTCCCCTTCATCCTGGCCGAACGGTCCAGGGAGCTCTACTGGGAGGCCAAGCGACGGACGGACCTGATCCGCTTCAACACCTTCTCCGTGAACGGCGTGTGGCAGTGGAAGGGCAACATCCTCGGCGGACGGCCCACCACTGCCATCCACGATCTCTTCCCGCTGCCGGCGACTGAGCTGGTGGCCAACCCGAACCTGAAGCAGAACGCCGGATACTGATCCTCGGCTTTCTGCATCATCGGATCTCGCCCTTCATCGTCTGCTCGTCCACCACTTCCTGGGCGAGCAGACGATGTCGTTCACTCCCCGCGACAACCACTGTGCGCCTCACCTCTTTTCCCATCCGGATGCGACGGCAACTACGCGTTCTCGCTGCCACGCTGGCGCTCGCGGCCTGTCACGCTCCCATCCAGAGCAGTCCGGCTCCCGCGCGCGTTCCGCCGGCATGGAGCCGCTCCGCAGACATCTACGAGGTGAACATCCGGCAGTACACTCCCGAGGGGACCTTCGCAGCCTTCCAGCGGCACCTGCCGCGCCTGCGCGCGCTCGGGGTGGACATCCTGTGGATCATGCCGGTGCAGCCTATCGGCAAGGTGAATCGCAAGGGACCACTCGGCAGCCCGTACTCCATTGCCGATTACACCGCAATCAACCCCGAATACGGTTCGGCCGACGACTTCAGGCGCGTCGTGGACGAGGCGCACCGGCTCGGCATGCACGTCATCCTCGACTGGGTGGCCAACCACACCGCGTTCGACAACCGCTGGGTCTACGAGCACCGCGGCTGGTACGTCCTGCGCCCGGACGGCTCCATCTCCAACGCGCGCGACAACGAGGGCCACGAGACCGACTGGACGGACGTGGCGGAGTTGAACTACGACAACCCGGACATGCGGCGCGAGATGATCGCCGACATGCGCTGGTGGCTCGAGAACATGCACATCGACGGGTTCCGCTGCGACGTGGCCCTTGGCGTCCCGATGGACTTCTGGAACGACGCGCGCCGAGAGCTCGCGGCGGTGCGCCCCGACATCTTCATGCTCGCTGAAGCGGAGTCGCCCGTGCTGTACAGCGCGTTCGACATGAGCTACGGGTGGGAGTTCCATCACCTGCTGAACGAGCTCGCGCAGGGGAAGCAGGGGACGGAGGCGCTCGACCAGTACCTGGCGCAGCAACGCGCGACCTACCCGCCCGACGCGTACCGGATGTACTTCACGAGCAATCACGACGAGAACGCGTGGAACGGGACGGAGTTCGAGCGCATGGGCACCAACATGTTCCCGGCCTTCGTCCTCGCCGCGACGATGCAGTCGTCAATGCCGTTGCTCTACACGGGCCAGGAGGTGAGCAACCGGAAGCGCCTGCGCTTCTTCGACAAGGACACCGTGAACTGGAACGGCCCGTCGCTGGCGCCGTTCTACCACTCGATGTTCGAGCTGAAGCACGGCGAAGAAGCGCTGGCGAATGGCGCGTGGGGCGGAGCGCAGGCGAGCCTGACCACCGACGGTGGCAGCCGAGTGTACGCATTCAGCCGGAACCGGGGCGCGAGCCGCGTCGTCGTCGCCGTCAACTTCGGCGACACGGCGGTGACGGCGCGATACGACGGGCTCCGACAGCCCGGCTCCTACATCGACTGGTTCACCCGCGACACCGCGCGCCTGGACTCGTCAGGGCGCATCGGGATTCCTGCACACGGCTATCGGGTCTTCGTCGGGGAGAGCTCGAAGAGGTAACCGCGTTCCGGCGAGAGCGAGGGAAGGGGAACGTAGTGGCTGACGCGCCCGTCGCGGTCCACGACGAGGTCGCTGGCGTCCTCGCCGCCGAGCAGCGATCGCAACCGCCAGTGGCCGGCCGGGAGCGAAGCGAGGGCCGACGAGAGCTGTACGCCAGACAGCGGCCTGTCGCCGACATTCACCATGGCCAGCGCGATGCGCGAACCGTCACGCCGCAGGAAGGCCATGACGGCAGCATCCGACGTCCGGAGCGGCACCAGTCGCCCGCTCCCGAGCGCCGGGGTCGTCGCGCGGAGATGAATCAACCGACGGTAGTGCGCGAGCAGCGAGGCGCTGTCGGCGTCCTGCTGACCGACCGTGACCGACTGGGAGTCCGGCTGTGCCGCTTCCCAGGCGCGGCCACTGGTGAAGCCGTTGCCCGGCGCGGAGCTCCACTGCATCGGCGTGCGCAGGCGCTCATCCGGCTTGGTGCCCGACATCCCGATCTCGTCACCGTAGTACACGAACGGCATCCCCGGCAACGTGAGCAGGATGAAGGCGGCGACGCGCGCCTTTCCGCGGTCGCCACCCAGGTCGCTCATGACGCGCGGCTGGTCGTGATTGTCGAGGAAGAACGCAAGCCGGTCGGGTGCCACCGCGTCCTGAACGCGCAGCACCGCGGGCAGGATGCCCGCCGCCGATCCTCGACGCACCCCCTGGATGATGCTGTCCGCCACCTCGAACGCGAAGTTGGCGTCGAGCTGGTCGGGATAGTAGGTGAGCATGGGCGCCGTGCTGTCGGAGACTTCACCGACCGTGTAGGCAGACGGCTTCACGCGGCGGACGTACGCGCCGAATTCGCGGAGCAGGGCGTGCGTGGCCGCCGAATGCACGAGATGCCCGGGCTCCTCGACCAGGTACGGCACGGCATCGAGCCGGAAGCCGTCCACGTTCATCTCGACCAGCCAGAAGCGGGCGATCCGCTTCGCTTCCTCACGCACCGCCGGCGTGGCGTAGTTCAGGTCGGGCATGTGGTCGGAGAAGAAGGCGTAGTACCACTCGTCGCGGATGGGCGAGCGGTGCCAGTTGCTCTGGCGCCACGGATTCAGCTCGCCCGGCTTCGTCGGCGACCAGCGGTACCAGGCACGGTACGGCGACGTGGTATCGTGGAGCGCCTCCACGAAATGCGGATGCTGGTCCGAGGTGTGGTTGAGGACGAGATCCACCAGCACGCGAATGCCACGGCGGTGCGCCGCCGACATGAAGCGCTGGAAGTCGGCGTTGCTGCCGTACTGCGGATTGACGCGGTAGTAATCCGTCACGTCGTACCCGTGGTAGCTGGGCGACGCGGCGACGGGCATGAGCCAGATGCATCGCGCGCCGAGCGAGTGCCGGCTATGCGGATTGCCATCGTTGATGTAGTCCAGTCGCGCCGTCAGCCCACGCAGGTCGCCGATGCCGTCACCATCCGCGTCGGCGAAGGAGCGGACGAAGACCTCGTAGCAGGTGGCGCCATGTGTCCACGTGGGCGTGCGCGCCTGCGCGGCGGCCCCGGGGCCGAGCAGGACACTCGTCAACGAGGCAACAACGATACTGCGCAGGATTCCCGGCACGAACACCCCCTCGCTGGTCGCGGCAAGCGTACGCTCGAGCGAGGTGGCCAGCAAGTCGATCGCTGCTCTGTTCAACCGATCGGTCCTCGCTCATCTTGGTGAGCGTTTCACTCCTCCAACCGGGCACACACGCATGCGTCAACGGCCGCTACTCAGCCCCCTCGGCCTGTTCAACATGAGCTTCGGGTTCCTCGGCATCCAGTTCGGCTGGGGACTGCAGCTCGCGAACATGTCGGCCGTGTACGAGCGCCTGGGTGCGCGCCCCGATCAGGTGCCGCTGCTGTGGCTCGCCGCGCCGGTCAGCGGCCTGCTCGTGCAGCCGGTCATCGGCGCGCTGAGTGACAGAACCTGGGGACGACTTGGCCGCCGGCGACCGTACTTCCTCACCGGTGCCGTGCTCGCCTCGATCGCGCTGTTCTTCATGCCCACCTCGAGCACGCTGTGGATGGCAGCCACATTGCTCTGGGTCCTCGACGCGTCGATCAACATCTCGATGGAGCCCTTTCGCGCCTTCGTCGCCGACAAGCTGGACCTGTCACAGCGGACGACCGGGTTCGTCATCCAGTCGTTGTTCATCGGCATCGGCGCCAGCCTGGCCAATGCGCTTCCGCTGGTGCTCCGCTGGCTCGGCGTGCACGGCAACACGGCGAGCGGGATCCCGCTGACCGTGAAGTACTCCTTCCAGGCCGGTGCCGTGGTGTTCCTGCTGTGCGTGCTCTGGACCGTCGCGACGACGACGGAGTATCCCCCGGACGACCTCGAGTCGTTCGAGCGGGCACGGAGCGCGCGCCGCGGGCTCGGCCCGATCGCGCGCGAGATCGTGCAGTCCATCCGCGCCATGCCGGCGACGATGCGCCAGCTGGCCGTCGTGCAGCTCCTCACCTGGCTCGGCCTCTTCTGCATGTGGCTCTTCTTCGTGCCGGCGACGGCGCGCCACGTCTTTGGCGCCACGGATCCGCATTCCGATCTCTACACCCAGGGCATGGAATGGGGCGGGTTCGCCTTCGCCTTCTACTCCATCACCTGCTTCCTGGTGGCGCTGGCGCTGCCGTCGCTGGCCGCGCGGACGAGCCGGAAAGCGGTGCACGCCGGCGCGCTGGTGTGCGGCGCGCTGGGGCTGCTCTCCGTCTACTTCATCCACGACAAGTACCTGCTGCTGCTCTCCATGGTGGGCGTGGGGATCGCGTGGGCGTCAATCCTCTCGATGCCGTACGCCATCCTGTCCACGGCGATCCCGGAAGCCCGCATGGGGGTCTACATGGGCATCTTCAACTTCTTCATCGTCATCCCGGAGATCGTCGCCTCGCTGGGCTTCGGTCCCATGACGCGGGCGCTTTTCGGAGCCGATAACCCCAACGCGCCGCTGTACGTCGTGCTGCTCGGCGGCCTGTGCCTGCTGGCGGCGAGCGCCTCCGTGGCCTTCGTCGATGACCTGGGCCACCGGGCCTCCCTCGACAGGCTGCCGGAGCTCGAGCGCACCGCGGCTGCGGGCGCGTAGCCCGAGACACCACGTTCGTCTTAACGTCCGACCCGACCTCGCGTCCAACGTTGCGAACTGCATGAGTGACGTTGCCGCGACTGCCCGCACGCAGGCCGATGATCCAACCGACCTCGACCTCATTGCGCGGTGGAAGTCGGGGGACGAGCGCGCGGCGACATTGCTGGTGGAGCGACATGCGGAGGCGATCGCCCGCTTCGTGACGAGCGTCGGGGCGCGGGAAGACGTCGAGGACCTGGTCCAGGAGACGTTCGTCAGGGCGTTCGGTTCGCTCGACAGCTTCCGTGGCGAGAGCTCGCTCCGGACGTGGCTCTTCACGATCGCGCGGCGATTGCTGCTCGATCGGCGACGCTCGGAGCGGCGGCGGGGCGGCGGATCGCGGATGGCGATGGACGTGAAGGACACCGATGCGGTGACGGAGTATGATCCACTCGATTCGGTGGTTGCCGACGAGACCGAGCGGCGGATGCGTGAAGCGATGGCTCGGCTGACGCCGACGCAGCGGGAGGTGTTCACGCTCCGCGTGTCTGAGGGGATGTCGTACCGGGAGATCGCCGAAGCGGTGGACACGACGGAGGGCGCGGCGCGAGTGCACTATCACAATGCGATGCGCGCGATCAAGGAGTTTCTCGATGACTGATTGTCCGAACGGCGATATCCGCGACCTGCTGCCCGACCTGGTGAACGACCGCCTCGCGCCGGAGACGCGTGCCGGGGTGGAGGCGCACGTCGCCTCGTGTGAGGATTGCCGCGAGGAGCTCGCCCTGCTGCGCGACGTGCGGCGCTCGATGCATCGCGTGCCAGCGGTCGCCGTGTCGGATATCGTGCGCGCGCTTCCGGCCTATCGCGCTCCCGTCCGCCGGCTCGGCAACGGCTGGCGCATCGCCGCCGCCGCGTTGCTCATCGTCGGTGGCGGAACTTCCATCCTCGTCGCGCGCGACCAAGGCATCCTCGGTGGCGACAGCGCCAACGTCGTCGTCGCGCCGGTCGTGCAAGTCACGCCCGCGACGCCGGCGGTCACGCATGTTGCCGCGTCCGACGAACAGGCTGCCTCGCCTTAGCGTTCGGCAGCGCCGGCAACGCCAACGCCCGCGCCACGCGAGCTCGCCGTGGCCAGCACGAGCGTCGGCGACTTGAGTGAAGCCGAGCTGGATGCGTTGGTGAACGATCTCGGTTCGCTCGATGCCGTCACGCCGGCGGATGTCGATCAGGGGGCGCCGGTGTCACCGCTTCCGCCCTCCGTCACCTCGGGAACCGGAGCATGAAGACAGGTCCACTGATCGGTCATGTCCTT